>Ga0265798_10010716_pt1 | contig 11253 bp, 8 predicted proteins | sample P3T30metagenome_FD_192430 | JGI IMG/M metagenome (GOLD analysis project Ga0265798, IMG submission 192430) | Plant litter microbial communities from East Loma Ridge, Irvine, California - P3 T30 | ecosystem: Environmental > Terrestrial > Plant litter > Unclassified | place: USA: California... | reverse complement strand
GCGGCGCTGGCGGCGTTTCGCGAGCACCTGGGCGGGCAGTTGTGCATCACGCTGCTGGACGACATCGGCTGCGGCGTCGAAGTCCATACGATCGACGTGACGCTGATGCAGGCCTGCGTGGCGTCCCTGCTGGCGCCGGCCAGTTCACCGTTGCTGCAACTGCCATGCTGACGTCGCCGGCCGCGCTGACCTATTGCACCAATATCCATCCGGGCGAAGCCTGGGCGGACGTGATGCGCAACCTGGACGAGCATGCGCTGGCGGTCAAGCGGGCCTGTTCGCCGCAGTGCAGCTTTCCGCTCGGCCTGCGCCTGTCGGCACGCGCCGTGCGCGAACTCGATCCGGCCGCCGTGCGTGCGTTTCGCCACTGGTGCGAACGGCACGGCTGCCATGTCCTGACGGTCAATGGCTTTCCGTACGGCGCCTTCCACGGCGCCGCCGTCAAGGCGGCCGTGTACACGCCGGACTGGCGCACGCCCGAGCGCGCGGACTACACGATGCGCCTGGCCGACTTGCTGGCGCAATGGACGCCCGCATCTGGCACCACCTCGATTTCCACGGTGCCGGTGGCGTTCCGGCCGGGATTCGACGACGACCAGTGGCCGCTGGTGCGGACCAACCTGGTCGCCACGCTGAGCCACCTGGCGCGCCTGCGCGAGCGTGGCGGGCCGCTGATCGTGCTTGCCCTCGAACCCGAGCCGCAGTGCGTGCTCGAATGCAGCAGCGATGTGCTGTCGTTCTTCGAGCGCATGCGGCTGCCGCAGTCGTTGGCCCCGCACCTGGGCATCTGCCTCGATTGCTGCCACCAGGCGGTGGAGTTCGAAGACGCCGCCGTTTGCCTGGACCGGTTCGCGCGCGCCGGCATCGTATTGGCCAAGGTGCAGCTGTCGTCGGCGCTGCGGGCGCGCGGGTCCGCCATCGCGGGCCTGCTCGCGTTCGACGAACCGACCTACCTGCACCAGGCCGTGCTGCGCTGCGCCGACGGCCGCTGGCTGCGCTTCGAAGACTTGCCGCAGCTGGCGCGCTGGCTGGCGCCCGGCTCGGGCCACCGGCCAGAGCGCGAGGACGAATGCCGCGTCCATTTTCACGTGCCGGTGTTCCTGGAACGGCTGGCCGGCGTCGAGACCACGCAATTCTTCCTGCGCGACCTGCTGGCGCGGATCGACCCGAACCTGCCGCTCGAAGTGGAAACCTACAGCTTCGAGGCCTTGCCGCCGGCGCTGCGCCTCGCATCGGTGGCCGCGTCCATCGTGCGCGAACTCGAATGGGTGAAGGAGACACTGCATGCACCGCACGGCCGTCATTAACGTCGTCGGGCTGACCCGGCGCCTGCTGGGCGCGCACACGCCGCGCCTGGCGGCGTTCGGGCACGCGGCCAGCATTGCCGCCCCGGCGCCGGCCGTCACCTGCAGCGTGCAGGCGACCTACCTGACCGGCAAGCCGCCGTCCGAGCACGGCATCGTCGGCAACGGCTGGTATTTCCGCGCGCTGGACCAGGTCTGGTTCTGGCGCCAGAGCAACCGGCTGCTGCAGGCGCCGCGCATCTGGGACCTGGCGCGCGAACGCGATCCGTGCTTCACCTGCGCCAACACCTTCTGGTGGTATGCGATGGCCACCCGCGCCGACGTGACCCTGACGCCACGGCCGCTGTATTGCGCCGACGGGCGCAAGCTGCCCGACTTCTACGCGCAGCCGGCCGAGCTGCGTGCGCGCCTGCGCGCCAGCCAGGGACAGTTTCCCTTGTTCGAATTCTGGGGGCCGCGCACCAGCATCCGCTCGTCCGCCTGGATCGCCGATGCCGCGCGGGCGGTCGAGGAGCAATTTGCGCCGACCCTGCAACTGGTGTACCTGCCGCACCTGGATTACTGCCTGCAGCGCCTCGGCCCCGGCGCCGGCCTGGCCGCCGACCTGGGCGAGATCGATGCCGTATGCGGCGGGTTGATCGATTTTTTCAGGGCGCGCGGCGTGCGAGTCGTGGTGCTGTCCGAATACGGCATCGTGCCGGTGGCGCGTCCGGTGCACATCAACCGGGCCTTGCGCGCGGCGGGCCTGCTGGCGGTCAAGGTGGACCTGGGGCGCGATTATCTCGACACGGGCGCCTCGCGCGCGTTCGCGGTGGCCGACCACCAGCTGGCCCATGTCTACGTGCGCGAACCGGGCGACGTGGCGGCCGTGCGCGCGATCTGCGCGGCGCTGCCGGGCGTGGGCGAGGTGCTCGGCGCCGACGGCAAGCGCGCGCACGGCCTGGATCATGCGCGCTCGGGTGAACTGGTGCTGCTGGCGCAGCCGGACAGCTGGTTCACCTATTACTTCTGGGACGACGACGTGCGCGCGCCCGACTATGCGCGCACGGTCGATATCCACAACAAGCCGGGGTACGACCCGGCCGAGCTGTTCATCGACCCCGCCATTCGCTTCCCGGCGCTCAAGGCCGGCATGGCGCTGGCGCGCAAGGCGCTGGGCATGCGCTACATGATGGACCTCATTCCGCTCGACGCGACGCTGGTCAGGGGCTCGCACGGGTTAGCGCTTGGCCATGGGCCGGATGCCCCGGTCTTGATGAGTTCCGAACCGCGCCTGCTCGCCGGCGGCGAAATGGACGCCAGTGCGGTCTGCGCACTGCTGCTCGATCACGTGTTCACGCCATGACGGCGCCGATCCCTGCGGCCGTCAAGCCGGTGCTGGCGCTGTGCCGGGTCAGCAACCTTCCCACCGTCTGGATGAACGTGCTCGCCGCCGCGCTGCTGTGTGGCGCGCCGCTGCAGGCGCCGCAGGTCGCGTTGCTCGCGCTGGCCATGTCATGCATGTACTGCGGCGGCATGGCGCTCAACGACCTGTATGACCTTGCGCACGACCGGGTGCACCAGCCGTACCGGCCGATTCCCGCCGGCCGCATCGGCGCCGCACGGGCCTGGGTGGTCGCCGGTCTGCTGTTGATGACCGGCCTGGCGCTGCTGCCGGCCGCGCCGCATGCGGCCGGCGTGCCGGCAGGCCTGCTGCTGCTGGCCGTGATCTGGCTCTATGACCGCTTTCACAAGGCGCATGCGGCGTCGGTGCTGCTGATGGCCGGCGCGCGCTTGCTGGTGTACGTGGTCACCGCGCTGGCCTTGCGCGGTGCGGTGCCGGCGCCGGTGTGGCTGGCGGCAGCGCTCCAGGCGGCCTGGGTGCTGGCGCTGAGCGTCGTCGCCCGCGCCGACGCCGGCGCCGACACCGTCGAAAAGAACGGGCGCTGGCGCTGGCCGCCCGTGCCGTACCTGATCGCGGCGATGCCGCTGGTCGATGGCGCCGTGTTGCTTGCGCTGGTGGCCCCCGGATGGCTGGCGGCCGGTGTCGCCGGCTACGCCTTGACCCGCTTCGGCCAGCGCCATGTGCGCGGCGACTGACGCCGCGCTGCTCGTTCCACCCCCCCCACGCACTAATCGACGACAGGAGAAACTATGGAGCGCATCGAGAACGCACCGGTCAGCCTGACCTCCACCTGGTTCATTCGCCCCGGCTGCGAAAGCGCGGCGCTGGGCGCGCTCGGCCGGCTGGCGGCGCAAGTGTACGAGCATGAGCCGGGCACGCTGATGTACCGGGTGCACACGGCCTTGCCGGACGGGGCGCAGCTGCAGTCGCTGCCGCCGCTCGACCGGCTGACGGTCGTGTTCATGGAAACCTACCGCGATGCCGACAGCTTTCGCGCGCATGTCGGCGGTCCGCTGTTTACCGCCTTCGTGCGCGAGCATGGCGCGCTGTTTACCGGCACGGCCGGCCAGCCCTTCACCACCGTGGGTTTTCTGGCGCTGCACTGCGGCTTCGAGCGCGGCGTGCCGGCGGCGGCCACCGCGCAGTCCAGCAACCGGCATCCGTGCGCGATGTTCGAGGTCATCGCCCGCAACCAGGCCGCGCTGCTGCCGTTCTACACCCAGGTGTTCGGCTGGCAGTACGAGCGCGGCGCCGAGGGCTTCGCCTACGTGCATTTCAATGAACCGGCCGCGGCCTCCCTGGGCGGCATCGGACAAGCCGATCCGGCCATGCCAGGTTACCGGCCCGGCATCAATTTCTATCTGCAGGTCGACGATATCGAGGCCACCATCGCCGCGGTGGAAACCGCGGGCGGCAGTTGCACGATGCCGCCCGGCGGCATCGACGGCTACCGCTTCGCGTTGATCGCCGATCCCGAAGGCAATCACATCGGCCTGCTCAAGGCCACCCACCCTACAGCGAGCATCCAATGAGCTATCTGCATCCCGTGCGCCTGCACTTCTCAGGCAAATTCCAGGCGAATGTCTCGACCGTCAACAACGATCCCGGGCATTTCAATAACGCGACCTTCCAGCCCGCTTTCCAGGAACTGGGCAATGGCTCTGACAACGGCTGGTTCAACCCGCAGGGCGACGCGTCGTTTCGCCTGCTCGGTTGCCAGGTGATGTCGGCCTTCAGCGACAACGCCCCCGTGCCGGCCGGCGACCTGGTGCTGGGCTGCGGCGTGGCCGATGCCGACGGCCGGGTCAGCGCCAAGCTGGCCGACCTGGACCCGGAACAGCAACTGGTGTCCCAGATCTGGGGCTTGCAGGTGCGGCTGGTCGATGGCAGCGGGGCGACGCTCCTGCGCGGCAGCTACACGCCGGCGGCCTTTTGCGATATATGGGGGCGGGCCGCGGGCGGCAGCGACATGGCCGCCTGCGCGACCTACCAGTCGGTGCTGACCGATCTGGAATGGGGCGATCTGTCCGGATCAAGCTTCCTGCGCCAGTTGCGCGACCTGAGCGCGGCGGCCGGAACGCTGTCGATCAAGTTCAATGTCGATGCGTTCTGCATGGATTTCACGGCGGCCGACTTCATGTGCGGACGAATCGTCGGCAGCATCGGCCCCGGCTTGCCGGGCGAGCCCGATCACCTCCTGGTGGGACGCCATTTCATGGCTCAGCCGGGAGGGCAGCTCAACTACTGCACCGCCGTGGTCGATGCGGCGGCTGGCTGCCTGTTCCTGGATCTGGGGAATGCCCTGCCGACCTGCGGCCCGGCCAACGCGTTGACCAATCTGGGCGACCTGCAGCTGGGCGTGCTCGATCCGATCGTCACGCCGGACGCGCCGGCTGGCGTGGTGATCCCGCTCGGATCGATCGCGGCCGCGACCTATGCCGGCGATCCGGCTTGGTATGCGCGCACTGCGGGGATCGTCGTGTTCGCGCTCGATGCCCGGCAGCTGGCGGCCGTGGCCGCAGCGCCGCTGGCCCTGTCGGGCGCCGCCGGCGTATTTGTCGGCGAAGCGGCCAGCGGCGCCTGGCTGCGCGCCGATGCCTTTGTCTACCGGCTCAGCCCTGGCCAGCAGGTGGACATGGCGGTGCATGCGATGCGCTGGGGCCAGCCCTTGCCCGGGGCCGTGGTCAGCTTCGTCGCCGACCCCGGGGGGCTACAGCCAGTGAACTATATCGATCAGGATGAAACGCCGCCGGTCGGCGTGCCGCTGGCGGCCATCCCGTTCACTGCCGAAGCGCGCACGGGCCCGGATGGCGTTGCGTGGCTGTCGATGGTCACGGGCGACCCCGGCACGCCGCGCTATTTCGGCGCGGCCCAGGACTTCGGCATCGACGGCCAGGTGTATGGCATCCGCGCGTCGTTCGCCGACCCGCAGTTGCAGGGACCGGTGAACGAGACGGACTTCATCAGCATCCTGCTGTGGAGCAGCTTCACGCCGCCGCAGCCACTGACCTGGAACACGCTGCAGCCGATCTTCCAGCAGTACGCCAATCTGTATCCGGTGATGAACCGGTTTCTTGACATGGGCGACTACCGCCAGGTCGTCGCCAATGCCCACCTGCTCAAGCTCGCGTTCGGGCTCGATTCCGGCAATCCGAATGCGATGCCGGTCACGCGCGACCTGTCGCCGGCCAAACGTGCAGCCATCCTGTCCTGGCTCGACAACCCGCTGGAAGGCACGCCCATCCTGCGCCAGCAGCGGGCGCCATCGGGCGCATTGCCGCAGCCATCGAGCGAGATGGCCAACCGGGGCGGCAAAGCCACCGCCATGTCGCGTCGCCTGAGCGTCCAGCATCGCACCCACACCACCTTGAAGGAGCAGCCATGATTCGCCTCAACCGCAGAGTGCTCGAACGGCTCGACCCGCAGACGCCCGATGTTGACGGCATCTGCACGACCCTGCAGTACGCCATCGAGCTGGAACATGCGACGATCCCGGTCTACCTGTACGCGCTGTACTCGCTCGATGCCGTCCGCAATCCCGAGATCGTCAAGATCATCGAATCGGTGGTATTCGAGGAAATGCTGCACATGACGCTGGCCGCCAATGTGCTCAATGCCCTGGGCGGCACGCCGGCCATCGGCCACCCGGGGTTCATTCCCGATTACCCGGGCCCGCTGCCAGGCGGGGTCGAAAGCGAGCTGACGGTGAGTCTGCGGCCGTTTTCGATGGCGCAGCTGGGCATGTTCCTGGACATCGAACAGCCCGAGAGTCCCATTGTCTACAAGGCCGGCCGCGACGCACTGGAAGCGGGCAAGCCGGTCACCATCGGGCAGTTCTACACGGCGATCTCGGTGGCGCTGGGCCAGCTGGGCGACGGCGCGTTCGTGCGGCCGGCGCGCCACCAGGTCGGGCCGGACCTGATGACGAATGCGGTGGTCGTCACCGATGTGGCGTCGGCGCAGCGGGCGCTGGCCATCATCATCGACCAGGGGGAGGGCACGTCCACGTCGCCGCTTGAAGTCACCGGGGGCGGCTACGCGCACTACTACCGCTTCATGCAGATCCAGAAGCAGCACTTTCTCCTGTTCGATCCGCATGTCGGTCCGGGCGAGAAAGCGTATTCGTATTCGGGCGAGCCGATCGCGTTCGATCCGGCCGGGGTCTATCCGGTGCCGCCCGACCCCAGCGCCGCCGGCTACCCGGCGGGCTCGCAGCAGCGGGCGCTGTGCGACCGTTTCAACTACACCTATACCGCGTTGCTGCTCGCACTTGACGCATTCCTGTGCGGCGATAACACGGGGCGCCAGATGGACGTCGCCATCGGCCTGATGATGTCGCTGAAATCGCAGGCCAAGGCGATGATGAGCGGGATCCCCGACCCCGGCCGGTACACGGGGCCCAGCTTCGAGTACCAGGCCAGCGACCCCGCCACGGCACGTTGACCGACGTGGGCCGGCGCATGCCGGCCCCGTGCTACTTGCGCAGCCAGACCTTCAGCATGTCGTCCGAGCCCTGCGACCTGACCCCGTTGTCCGACAGGATGCCCTCGGTCGCGTCGAGCGTCGCCTGGCGCGGCAAGATCATCGTCTCGCCATAGCGCTGGTCGAACTTCAGCACGATCTGCTCGTCCTTCAGATCGCGCAGCAGCTCCACCAGATGCGCCAGGCTGCGCACCGGCTTGCCATTGACCGACTCCACCACCGAGCCAAAGCGGTTGCTGTACCCGCTTACCAGTTTGTGCGGGAAGAACGGCGCGCTGATCACCACCAGCTCTTCGCGCTGTGGCGTCGGCGAATCGCCGCGCTGCGTCACCAGGGGGCTGGCATTGAACGCAAACGCATTCATCCCCGGCGCGCTGCCGCTGACAAAGCCCATGAATTCACTCGTCGCGCGCGAGAAGACGACCGGTCCGTAGATGAAGTACGACGGGTAGCCGCCGTCCAGGTCGGGGATCAGCAATGGCCGCGCGCCGGTGGCCGGCACCTCGACCTTCATCGGCTTGCCGCCGCGGATGATCGTCATCGGCACCTTGCCGTTCTTCGCCACCTGCTGGATGCGGTACTGGAAGCGCACGCGCAGGCTCGAGCCCAGCTTGACCATCGCCTGGTTGTCGATCGCGTGTTCGCCGATGTGGGTGATGACGTCCCACTCCTTCAGCGGCCACGACGCGTCGGTACGATACGGCCGGTGCACCACCGCACCCTCCACCGATTTATCGAGCTTGAGATACTGGCGCAGCGCCGGGCTTTCTAGTGTCTGCACGCTGTCGTGCAAGAGCGGCTTGCCGTCGTAGGCGCCGTCGGCCACGTCGCGCAGGAACAGCTCGATCTCTTCGTTCGGGATCACGTAGCCGATGCTCTGCGCATTGGTCACGTTGGCAAACGCCAGGCCGATCATGCGTTCGCCGGCGATCACCGGCCCGCCGCTGTTGCCCGGGTTGATCGGCGCATCGATCTGGATGCGCAGGCCCGAGCTGAAGGCGCCGTAGTTGACGAATTCAACGCGCGAGATGATGCCGGTGGTGGTCGAGAGCGAGTTGCCGCCAACCGGATAGCCGTACGCGAACACCTGCTGGCGCACGTCCGGCAGCACGGCGGCGCGTGGCACCGGCGGGCGCTTGTCGAAGAATGACGGATCGTCCAGTTCCAGCACCGCCAGATCGAGCCCGCGCGCCAGCGCGATGACCTTGGCCGACACCTTGTCGCCCGACTGGCTGGCCTGCACCTCGACCTGGCTGGCGTAGCCCACTACATGGGCATTGGTCAGGATGCGCTTGCCCTCGATGATGACGCCCGACCCCGTGACGGCCGCCGGCGCAGACTTGGTCCACGGTTTATACGGGTCGGGGCGGCGCACGGTCGCGAAAATCTTGACCACAGAATTTTCGACCGCGGGCAGGGCGGGGGCGGGCGTGGTGGTGCGGGAGGCTGCCGGGACGGCCGGGGTGGGGACGGTGGTTGGCGCCGCTGGCTGGACGTCGGGCGGCACAACTTCCTGGGCATGCAGTGCGCCGGACACGGCCAGCGCGAGAACGGCAAATCGCAGAGTCTTCATGGTTTCCTTCGGTTGCGCGAGGCGAATATCAACCGGAAGAATATACACGCCCGCTGCAAAAGAACATACGGGGAAGGCCGTGGCCTTCCCGCGTCATGCAGTGTGCTTACTTTGTGCTTGTATTGTGCTTACTTCGTGCTTACTTCTTCACGAACTTGAGCGTCATGCGATCGCTCTCGCCGATCGCCATGTACTTCTCGCGATCCTTGTCCTTGTTGGTCAGCACCGGCGGCAGCGTCCACACGCCTTTTTCGTGGTCGGCGGTGTCTTTCGGATTGGCGTTCACTTCCGATTTGGCTGCCAGCTTGAAGCCGGCCAGGTCGGCCATGCGGATGACGTACGCTTCGTGCATGTAGCCGCTCGACGCTTTCGCATCCTGCGTCATCCTGGCCGGCAGGCGGTGCTCGACCACACCCAGCACGCCGTTCGGCTTGAGGACCTTGTGCACTTCTTTCAGCGTGGTGACCACCGCCTCGTCGCCCGAACCGAGCCAGTTGTGCAGGTTGCGGAAGGTGACGACCATGTCGGCGCTGCCCGGCGCACCGAGCTCAAAACGCGTCGGCGGCTCGAACACCACCGGCATCACCTTGTCATATACCTTCGCGTCGGCAGCCAGCTTGTCGCGATAGGCCTTGCCGCCGCGGGATTCAGCCGAACCGGCAGCGCCCAGCAGCTTGCCGTTCTCGCGCAGGTAGGGCGCCAAAATCTCGGTGTACCAGCCGCCGCCGGGGGAGAGTTCGATGACCGTCATGGTCGGCTTGATGCCGAAGAAGGTCAAGGTTTCGTAAGGGTGGCGGAATGCGTCGCGGGCCTTGTTGGCGCTGGCGCGGTGTTCGCCGGCGATGGCGGATTTCAGGGCGTCGTCCGCGTGGGCGGCGCCGGCGATGCCGGTTGCCAGCATCGCGGCCAGGATCAGTCGTTTCATCGTGCGCAGTCTCCATGATGGTTGAACGACAGGCGGTGCGCCGTCGTCGCCGCGCTGATGATCCGGCAGGCACGGCGCACAGTCAAGCGTTCGTCACATATGCATATGCATGGCGCGCGCTTGGCAGTATTGACGCCCCATATGGCAGAAATGAAGCTGCGTGAAGTAAGTACAAATTTGTGCATTGAGGTGGCACAACAATTGCCTATTCAAACTCTTAAGTTGCTGCTATGGTTGCGCGGTTTGCCACGGTTTCATGTGTCATACAACCGAACATAAGAGCTGTAATTACAAGAGCGGCCCGAGTCGTTTGCGGAACCGCTGCCCGGACGAAGGTTATTCAGGAGATCTCATGGAACGCCGTACCTTTCTTAATCTCAGCAGCGGTGTAGCCGCGTCGATGCTGCTGCCTTTCGGACGCGCCATCGCTGCCGAAGAACTCACCAGCAGCATGCCGGTGGCCGCCAAGAAGGCGCTGGCCGACGTCGCGCTCAATGCCGCCACCAAGGCCGGCGCCAGCTACGCCGACGTGCGCATCGGCCGCTACCTCAACCAGTTCATCACCACGCGCGACCTGAACGTCGAAAACGTCGCCAACACCGAGTCCGCCGGCGTTGGCGTGCGCGTGATCGTGAACGGCGCGTATGGCTTCGCCGCGACGTCCGACATGTCGACCGACGGCATCGCCAATGCGGCGCGCCAGGCCGTGGCGATCGCCAAAGCGAACGCCAAGCTGCAGACCGAACCGGTGCGCCTCGCACCAGTCAAGGGCGTGGGTGACGTTTCGTGGAGCACGCCGATCAAGAAGGACTGGCGCACCGTGCCCATCGCCGAGAAGACCGACATGCTGATCGCCGCGAACAAGGCGGGCATGGAAGGCGGCGCGAACTTCATGCAGTCGATGCTGTTCCAGGTGAACCAGCAAAAGTACTTTGCATCGACCGACGGCTCGTACATCGACCAGGACGTGCATCGCCTGTGGGCGCCGCTGTCGGCCACCGCCGTCGACAAGGCCACCGGCAAGTTCCGTTCGCGCGACGGCCTGAGTTCCCCGGTGGGCAAGGGCTACGAATACTTCGATGCGCGTCCCGAGCACAAGATCAAGGCCGCCGGCGGCATCGCCACGCTGTACACCGATTCGTATGACATCGTCGAAGATGCCCGCGCCGCCGGCCGCGACGCCAAGCGCAAGCTGACCGCCAAGTCGGTCCAGCCGGGCAAGTACGACCTGATGCTGGCGCCGGAACACCTGTGGCTGACCATCCACGAGAACGTCGGCCACCCGACCGAACTCGATCGCGTGCTGGGCTTCGAAGCCAACTACGCCGGCACCAGCTTCGCCACACTCGACAAGCTGCAGTCGAAGACCTTCAAGTACGGCGCGCCGATCGTCAACATCTTCGCCGACAAGACCACGCCAGGCTCGCTCGGCGCCATCGGTTTCGACGACGAAGGCGTGAAGTCGAAGCGCTGGGACATCATCAAGGACGGCATCCTGGTCAACTTCCAGGCCACGCGCGACCAGGCCCACATCATCGGCGAAAAAGAATCGCACGGCTGCTCGTACGCGGACGGCTGGAACACG
>Ga0265798_10010711_pt1 | contig 11257 bp, 8 predicted proteins | sample P3T30metagenome_FD_192430 | JGI IMG/M metagenome (GOLD analysis project Ga0265798, IMG submission 192430) | Plant litter microbial communities from East Loma Ridge, Irvine, California - P3 T30 | ecosystem: Environmental > Terrestrial > Plant litter > Unclassified | place: USA: California... | reverse complement strand
GGCCGCGATCTTCGGCAATATCCATATCGTTGTAAGAAGTACCAATAATCTTGATGCCATGCTCATGCAGCTTTTCGGCCATCTTTAAGGCAGTTTGACCACCTAATTGTACAATAACACCTTCTGGTTTCTCCAGGTCGATGATCTCGCGTACATGCTCCCAAAATACAGGCTCAAAGTACAGCTTATCGGCCATGTTAAAGTCAGTAGATACGGTCTCGGGGTTACAGTTGATCATGATGGCCTCGTAACCCGACTCCTTAGCCGCAATTAAACCATGCACGCAGCTGTAATCAAACTCAATACCCTGGCCAATACGGTTAGGGCCCGAACCTAAGACGATGATCTTTTTCTTATCAGATGGGATGCTTTCGTTCTCACCCTCGTAGGTAGAATAGTAATATGGCGTTTGCGCCTGAAACTCAGCCGCACAGGTATCTACCATTTTATAAACCCGGTTAATGTTCAGGGCTTTGCGGCGCTGGTAAACATCTTCTTCGGTAGTATTAACGCCTAATATCCAAGCTATTTGTACATCTGAAAAGCCTTTTTCCTTAACGGTGCGGAATATATCTTCAGGAATATTGTTCACCGAGTAGCGGCGCAGTTCGGCCTCCAGGTTCACAATTTCTTGTATCTGGTTTAAAAACCAGCGGTCAATCTTGGTTGCTTTACGTACCGATTCGATAGGCACGCCCAAACTCAGGGCATCATAAACGTGGAACAAACGGTCCCAGCTTGGATGCTCCAGGCTGTGCATAATTTCTTCCAAGTTACGGCTCTGGCGGCCATCGGCACCCAAACCCGCACGACCGATCTCCAAACTCTGACAAGCTTTTTGCAAGGCTTCGATAAAGCTGCGGCCAATACCCATAACCTCACCAACAGATTTCATTTGCAGGCCCAGCTCACGGTTGGCGCCTTTAAACTTATCAAAGTTCCAACGGGGTACCTTTACAATAACGTAATCTAAAGTAGGCTCAAAGTAAGCTGATGTGGTTTTGGTAATTTGGTTTTCTACCTCGTCCAAATTGTAACCTATAGCCAGCTTGGCCGCGATTTTTGCAATAGGGTAACCCGTTGCTTTTGATGCCAGTGCCGATGAACGCGATACCCGCGGGTTAATTTCGATAGCGATGATGTCTTCGTTGGCCGGGTTAACCGAAAACTGCACGTTACAACCACCGGCAAAGTTGCCAATGGCGCGCATCATTTTGATAGCCTGGTTGCGCATTTCCTGGTAGCAGCGGTCGCTCAGGGTCATGGCCGGGGCCACGGTTATCGAGTCGCCGGTGTGAATACCCATCGGGTCAAAATTCTCGATAGAGCAAATGATGATCACGTTATCGCGGTTATCGCGCAGTAACTCCAGCTCATATTCTTTCCAGCCTAACACGGCTTGCTCTACCAACACCTCGTGAGTTGGCGATGCCTGTAAGCCACGACTTAAAGCAGCATCAAAATCTTCTTTTTTATGTACGAAACCTGCACCTTTACCACCCATGGTATAGCTTGGGCGTATAACCAGCGGGAAACCAATTTCCTGAGCAGCTTCTTTACCCTCTAAAAAAGAGTTGGCAATTTTTGATTGGGCCACACCAACACCAATCTCCACCATTAACTGGCGGAAAGCTTCGCGGTTTTCGGTCTTTTCAATAGCGGCAATATCAACACCTACTATTTTAACCCCGTATTTTTCCCAGATACCGCGCTCGTCTGCCTCAATACAAAGGTTCAAGGCAGTTTGACCACCCATGGTAGGCAACACGGCATCAATCTGGCGTTCGCTCAGGATTTGCTCTAAGCTTTCGCAGGTGAGGGGCAGCAGGTACACATGGTCGGCAATAACCTTATCAGTCATGATGGTGGCCGGATTGCTGTTGATAATGGAAACGGAAATGCCTTCGTCTTTTAGCGAAAGGGCGGCTTGAGAACCGGCGTAGTCAAACTCGCAGGCCTGGCCGATAATAATGGGGCCTGAACCAATGATCAGTACCGTTTTGATGGAGGTATCTCTGGGCATAGTAGTATTTAGTAGTTTTGTGTGTAGTTCATCGTTGATGGATCATGGCTCATAGCGTATTTGCTACATTCTATGAACAATCAGCCATTAACTATGAACCTCTAATTCTATGCGCTGAAAACAAAAAACCCGACTTCAGCGTCGGGATGCAAAGATAGGAGATTGTAGGGTATATGATTTAAAAATTTGATAATTAATATAGCATGCCCGTAAAGCGGCCGCAGGCTGTAATTAACGCCCTAAACTAAATATAATGGGCACGGTATACTGGACCCTTACCGGGCGGCCAAACTGTACAGCCGGAATCCATTTCGGGCTCTCGTTCACTACACGTAACGCCTCGGCGGTTAACGTTTCGCTCGGAGATTTGCCCACATTTCTTACGCCTGTAATGCTGCCATCCCTTTCCACTACAAAGGTTACATTAACACGGCCCTGTATGTGCTGCTTTTGGTCGTCGGCAGGGTAGCGTACGGTTTTGCTTAAAAATCTATAGAACGCCTGCATTCCACCCTTAAATTCAGGCAGCTTTTCTGGCTGGTTATATTTACTGGTATCGCCATTGGCAAAGGTGGCTATACCTGTAATAAGTTTGCCTTTTTCGTATGTTTCTACCAGTTTAACACTGTCTTTCCCGATCACAGATTTCCAAACACCCTCTTTCAAGCCATTTTTAACATCACCCTCTGCTTGCACGGAGGTGCGCATATTAGTCATTATACCATTTTGTATAATTTGGTAATGCCCGTTACCGTTGGTTACCATGCTCTTACCGGTGCTGTCGTTTTGTTCAACAATCAGATAGGCCCTGTTATATAGATCTGCGTTTTTGTCGGCATAGTTTCTAACCTCGTTTAATTTACCATTGGCATAATACAAGTACTGTTCGCCGCTTAATTGCCCGCCCTGGTATTTATGCACTGCTTGTTTATTGCCGTTAGCATAATAGCTGGTGCTAGTTCCTTCGAGCTTAATGGGGTCAATAGTGGTTGACTCTGCAGTACGCTTGAGTTTCCCATTAAGATAGTATTCATTAACCTTGTAAAGTTGTGAGCCTGCTTCTGGCGCACTTATTACACGCATATAGTCGGCACTGTCGCGTACGGATACTTGCTTTCCGCTATTTTTAAAGTAAACAACATTTTGGTTTTGGGCAAAAGAGGTTGTAATTGATAAAGATAATACGAAAGCTAACAGTAACTTCATGGTTGAGGGTTTAGCAATATGGGCGCTAAAGTAATTTATAAAGTTAACGCAACGTTAAATAACAAACTATTTAGCAGAAGCCTTTTTAGCCGCGGGCGGTACTACGCCAAATGTAGCCTGAACAATCCACGAATTAACAACAGGCATGCCGTTTTGAATACCCGGTTTCCATGTAGGCGATGAGTTTACAGCGTCGGCAATTTGCTTGCTTAACATAGCCGATGTGTTGCCTAAAAATCGGCCGTTACTCACCTTGCCATCCTTGTTTATGGTAAAGGCCAAAACGCCTGTAATACTCTTTTGAGGCAGGTTGGTAGGATACTTGAATTTCTTTTTTACGTATGCTAAAAACGCGGCATCACCGCCTTTAAACTCGGGGGCCTGCTGCCTTTTAGTGTAAGTGTATTTAACGCCGGTAGCAGTAGTGCTTATGCCCGATACAAACTTACCATCCCGGTAGGTGTCTGCATAATTTACTTTCTCGCTGGGGTAGCTGCCGTGCCATTCGCCGTCGGGGTAACCACTTTTTATCGGCCCTTCTTCGCTAACGGTTTTGGTAGCCCAGTTGTAGTCAATATAGCGGCCATTACCGTCGGTAGCCAGTTGGGTGCCGCTGCTATCCATGCAGCTGATAATTTTAATATTTTGTTCGATAGGTACGGTTGATAGCGTGTCGTAATTAACGCTGGCGTGCAGCTTTCCGTTAGGATAAAACAAATAGCCCGGACCAATTAAACGGCCGCCGGTATAAGTAAAAACCGATTCGCGTTTACCGTTAGCATAATAGGTTACGCATTGCTCTTCAAACGTAGCCGGATCAATGGTAGAAGATTTGCCCATTAATTTAGGCTTGCTGTTACGGTAATAATCTATGATGCCAAACAGGGTAGAACCCGAGTCGGGCTGGTTAACTACACGTATATAAGCTGCACTGTCAACAGTGGGAACTTTGTAGCCGTTATTGTCAAAATAAAATACCTGCTGGTATTTAGATTTTTGGGCAAAGCAAAACGTAACGGTAAATATGCAGCAAAGGGCTAATAAATATTTCATGTTTAATCCGATTAATCAGGGCTCCTAATTTATCGAATTAATTTATTATCTGTGTCTGGAAAAATTAAAATAGGCTCGTACTTGCGGGCCTCGTCCATATCCATGGATGCATAAGACATAATGATCACAATATCGCCCACCTGTGCCAGCCTTGCGGTAGCGCCGTTAAGGCATACGGTACCACTGCCACGCTCACCTTTAATTACATACGTTTCAAAGCGTGCGCCGTTGTTATTATTTACAATCTGCACCTTCTCGTTAGGTATAATGTTAGCCGCCTCAATTAAATCCTCATCAATCGTAATGCTGCCTACATAATTCAGTTCGGCCTGAGTTATTTTAGCACGATGAATTTTAGATTTCAAAACCTCAATAATCATAAAGCAAAGTTAGTATTTAAAATTACAGCAGTAATCACCGTATTATCACATTATCAATAAGCCGCGTGCGCCCTACCCGGGCGGCCACCAGTGCCACTATACTTGGGCTGTTTTGTGTAGCCGGGTACAGGGTTTGTCCGTCGGCCAGTTCGAAGTATTCAAGCGCTGTACCGTTTTCGCGGTCAATTAACGCGGCTGCCTGCCGGGCTACTTCATCAAGCGGTTTACCTGCTTCAAAATCGGCTTTGGCATTGTTGAGCGCACGGTAAAGCACTAAAGAATGCTGGCGGTCATCGGCCGTAAGGTGAATGTTGCGCGAGCTCATGGCCAAGCCGTCTGTTTCGCGCTCAATAGGGCACATCACCAGTTTAACCGGTAAGTTTAACTTATTCACCATTTGCCCAATCACCATAACCTGCTGGTAGTCTTTTTGACCAAAGAACGCCAGGTTGGGATGTATAATGCTGAACAGTTTGTTTACGACTTGCATTACACCCTGGTAATGCCCCGGCCTAAATTTGCCTTCCAGTAAATGCTCCAGTTCGCCTATGTCTAAATGCCAGCTTTCATTGCCGGCATACATCTCGTTTACCGCCGGGTTAAATAAAACATCGCAGCCTGCCTGCTCTAATTTAGCAACGTCGGCCTCAATGGGGCGGGGGTATTTTTCAAGGTCTTTGGGGTCGTTAAACTGGGTAGGGTTTACAAATATGCTGCATACCACAATATGGGTTTGCTGTTTGGCTTGCGCCAATAAAGAGATATGCCCCTGGTGCAAAGCGCCCATGGTAGGTATAAAGCCTACACTTTTACCGGCTGCCTGTAGCTGTTGCAGGTGCTGGCTAACCTCATGTTTGGTGGTAAATATTTTCAACTAAAAAATAATTAAAAAAGCGGGCAAAGGTGTGCAATTAGTTACTCAAAACCAAAAGTACTTGCATAATTCATTGATAGTTCATAACATAATGTGTATATTTGCACACTCAAATTTTTTTGACTTTCTTACATATAACTTAATATTGATATAGAGATGGGTAAATCTAAGCTTCTGTTCATCACTCATGAAATGTCTCCCTTCCTTGAACTCACAAAAATTTCTGAAATAACGCGCCAGCTGCCACAGGCTATGCAGGACAAAGGCTTTGAGATTCGCATCCTGATGCCCCGTTTTGGAAACATCAATGAGCGCCGGAACAGGCTGCATGAGGTGATACGTTTGTCGGGAATGAATATCATTATTAATGACAATGACAATCCTTTAATCATTAAGGTGGCCTCTATACCTGCGGCACGCATGCAGGTTTACTTTTTGGATAACGAAGAGTATTTTCAACGCAAGCATGTGTTCGGCGATAAAGACGGTAAGTTTTACGCCGATAACGATGAGCGCATGATCTTCTTTTGCAAAGGTGCACTGGAAACGGTTAAAAAATTAGGCTGGTCGCCCGATGTGGTACATTGCCACGGCTGGATGAGCGCCCTGGTGCCGGCTTATCTGAAAACCACCTACAAAGACGATCCTACTTTTAAACACTCAAAAGTAGTATACTCGGTTTATGAAAATGGCTTTACCGATGTTTTGGATGCTGATTTTGCCCAAAAAGCTGTAATGGCCGATATGACCGAAAAGAACACTGAAGTGTTTAAACCGGGTACCAATAATTCACTGCACGAAGGCGCTATCCAATATAGCGATGCCGTGGTATTAGCCAGCGAAACAATTGATGCAGAAGTGTTAAATTGTGTTAAAAACAGCCAAAAACCTGTTTTAGAATTTAATTCGACCGCTGATTTCGAAAATTATTACAATTTTTACGACGAAATTACCACCGATGAGTTGGTAAACGTTGCATAAAATTTGACATCAAATATGAAATTTATAAGATTAGACTTATTAACCCTGTTGATAAGTCTTTTTATTTTAGGGAGTTGTAAAAACCAAAACGATATTGGTTTGCCAACAGATGGCCAGCAAGCAGATGGTACCTTACTGGTATACGATGATATTGTAGTAAAAACCGATACAGATAATGTGGCGGTTTCTTCGGGTACTTACGGTTACACACCGGTAATAACGCGTAGCGCATTATCTTCAATGAACGATAGTCAGTTAGGGCCAACAGAATCTTACATTGCAACAGGCCTTAATTTGCCGTCTACCGCTGCTACCACAGCTCCTGCGGCTTACACACTGCCTACCGGCACTATTGTAACCGACTCGGTGGTCATGGAGCTGCGCTATGCCAGTGGTTTTTACGGCGATTCGCTCAATACCAAGTATAAACTCAACGTTTATCAGCTTAATGAAAAGCCTACGGTAAATCAAAATTACTACAACAACAAGTCGTGGAGTTATAATGATGCTGTAACGTTTGCTGATCCGGTTAAGAATGTGCCTTTTAACGCACGCCCGGGTACAAGTGTAAAAATCTATCACGTGTTAAAAGGCGTTAAAGACACGTTGAGAACTGCTGCGCCCCAAGTACGTATACCGTTGGCCAATTCATTTGCCAATACTTATTTATTCAACGCGCCCGCAGCTAACTTAGCTTCTAATACCGCTTTTCAGAACGCATTAAAAGGATTTTTCCTGAAACTTGACCGTAATTCGGCTTCACAAGCCGGTGGTGCCCTTATGTTTAACCTGGATTCGAGCCGGGTTAACGTTTACTACCACACGGTTAATGCAGGCGTAACCGATACTGCCAGGGTAAGCCTGTTTTTCGCAACACATGCCGTTCAGGTAAAGCCAAGGTATGTTAATCCTGCAAATAGTACTTATCCCGCACCTGTAAAAAGCGCAATTGAATCTACCACGTCAAACAATGTATTTTACCTGCAGGGGCTGGCTGGCTTACGGGCAAAAGTTAGTTTTCCAAACCTGAAAACCATGTTTGGCACTGCTGATGTTAACAAAGTTGCTATTAGCCGGGCCGAACTGGTGATTACTACCGTGCCTGGAACAGACCTTCCACCTTTTACGGCACAGCCACTGCTTACATTTTATATGCTCGACATTACACGCCAACGCGTTTTAGTGCCCGATGCCAATGCTACTCTTGGAAGCGATGGCGTAACTCCGCTCGACCGCCGCTTTTTTGGTGCGGCCGCTTTCGGGGGCGATTATATTAGTAACAAACGCGAATATCATTTTACCCTTACCGGCTATATACAGGATCTGCTTAACGGAAAAATCAAGGATTATGGTGCTTACATCGGCGTGGCCGATGGTGCGGCCCGTTTATCAGGTTTGATAGATGTTTCGCCAACTATACAAACCGCAGGGCGGGTGGTAGCAGTGGGCAGCGATAAGCAATCGCCCTACCGAATTAAGCTGAATGTCATTTATACCAAAAATAACTAAATAACGATCCCCGGCTTACGGGGATTTTTTTTGCAATACTATATTTGAAAATTATTAGCGTTATGTTTGTTTAAAACAGCTAAGCGTTTTTGTAATTTTTAATAGTTTACTCATTATTTATGTGCGGAATTGTAGGATACGTAGGTTTTAGAGAAGCCTACCCAATTATAATTAAAGGACTGCACCGCCTGGAGTATCGCGGATATGACAGTGCAGGCGTAGCCTTGTTAGATAAAGAACTTAAGGTATATAAGAAAGCAGGTAAAGTTAGCGACCTGGAAAACTTCGTGAAAGATATAGACATGAAGGGTTCGTTGGGTATGGGCCATACCCGCTGGGCAACGCATGGCGCACCGAGCGATCGTAACTCGCACCCGCATTCGTCGGGCAACCGCAAGCTTACCATTATTCACAACGGTATTATTGAAAACTATGCCATTCTTAAAGAAGCTTTATTGGCTAAAGGGCATGTGTTCAAAAGCGATACCGATACCGAAGTGTTGATACACTTTGTAGAAGATATACAGCAGGAAACCGGTTTAGAATTGCGCGAGGCGGTACGTATTGCTTTAAATAAGGTAGTAGGTGCTTACGCCATCGTAATTATGAGTGCCGATGAACCCGATCAGATCATTGCCGCCCGCAAAGGCAGCCCAATGGTTATTGGTGTGGGCGAAGGTGAATATTTCGTAGCGTCAGATGCTACTCCTATTGTGGAGTATACCAAAAACGTTATCTATTTAAATGATAACGAGATTGCTTACATCCGCCGCGATGATCTGCTGATCAAGAATATTGATAATACGGTACAAACCCCATACATACAGCGCCTCGAATTACAATTAGAGATGCTGGAAAAAGGCGGCTATGAGCATTTTATGCTTAAAGAAATATACGAGCAGCCGCGTTCTATCCGCGATTGTATGCGCGGGCGTATTTACCCTAAAGAGGGAAAAGTACAGTTAGGTGGTATAAAAGAATATACTGAAAAGCTCAAGAACGTTGACCGTATCATCATTGTAGCCTGCGGTACTTCCTGGCATGCCGGTTTAGTAGGCGAGTATTTGATTGAAGAATATGCACGTGTACCGGTAGAGGTAGAATATGCATCAGAATTCAGGTACCGTAACCCAATCATTACCGAAAAGGATTTGGTTATAGCCATATCACAATCAGGCGAAACGGCCGATACCATGGCGGCCATAGAGCTGGCTAAAGAAAAAGGTGCTACCATTTTTGGTATTTGTAACGTGGTGGGTGCGTCTATTCCGCGCACTACCCATGCTGGTGTTTATACCCACGCCGGTCCCGAAATAGGCGTAGCTTCTACTAAGGCATTTACGGCGCAGGTGAGCGTACTTACACTCATAGCTTTCTATATAGCCCAGCAACGTGGCACTATTACCCAAAGCAAGCTTATTGAATATTTAACCGAGTTAGACGAGATCCCTGAACTGGTTGAACGCGCCTTAAAGGCTAACGACCATATTAAGGATATTGCTGAGAAGTTTAAGGATACCAACAATTGTTTATTCCTTGGCCGCGGCAGTTCCTTCCCGGTGGCCTTAGAAGGCGCCTTAAAGCTGAAAGAGATCTCTTACATTCATGCTGAGGGTTACCCCGCTGCCGAAATGAAACATGGTCCTATTGCCTTAATTGATGATGCCATGCCGGTAGTAGTTATTGCCACTAAGCATTCTTCGTACGAAAAAGTGATTAGTAATATACAAGAAGTAAAAGCCCGTGGCGGTCATATTATTGCCATCGTAACCGAGGGCGATACCGAAGTAAAAAGCATGGCCGATTACGTGATAGAAATACCGCAAACCGCCGAACCGTTTGTGCCATTGTTAGCTACAGTGCCATTACAGTTGTTAGCTTACCATACCGCCGTAATGCGCGGCTGTAACGTAGATCAGCCCCGTAATTTGGCAAAATCGGTAACGGTAGAGTAAATTAAGTAAAGAAGTCCGTGAGTCGGTTAGTCTGCAAGTGATAAAGCTAATAAGTTGTTTGCGCTTCTCGCTACTAACTCACGGACTTACTGACAAACCGACTCCTTGACTCACACCTCATGACTATCACCCAGCTTGAATATATCGTAGCCGTAGACACGTACAAAAGCTTTGTATTGGCGGCTGAGAAGTGTTTTGTAACGCAGCCTACCTTGAGTATGCAGGTACAAAAGCTGGAAGATATGCTTGGTGTTAAGATATTTGACCGTACCCGCCAACCCATAGTAGCTACCGAGGTAGGTATTGAAATTATAACCCAAGCCCGTATAATGCTGGCCGAAAGCTATAAGATCAAAGAAATTGTGACCGACCGCCAAAAGGAACTTTCGGGCGAGTTGCGGATAGGCATTATTCCTACTATAGCACCATATTTGTTACCTAAAATTATAGCGCGTTTTGTAGAAAAATACCCGCAGGTAAAGCTGGTGGTATGGGAACAAAACACCGAACACCTTATACAGCAATTAAAGCTGGGTATGATAGATTGCGGCATTCTATCCACCCCGCTGCATGAAAGTAACCTGATAGAAATCCCCGTATTTTACGAGAATTTTGTAGCTTATGTATCGAAAACCAGCAAGCTGCACAAAAAGAAAAACATTAGTCCTGAGGATATTGATGTAGAGGAGCTTTGGGTGTTAGACGAAGGCCATTGCATGCGCGAACAGGTGCTGAACATATGCCAGCGCCGTAAATCGACCAAAGGCTTTCAGCATTTCGAGTATAATACAGGGAGTGTAGATACCCTGAAACGCATGGTTGACCAAAACAGCGGTGCCACCATTTTGCCCGAATTAGCCCTGGATGATCTGAGCGAAAAGCAGTTAGACCGCATCCGGTATTTCCGTTCGCCCGAGCCGGCGCGGGAGGTGAGTATTGTGATACAGCGCAACTTTTTAAAGCGCCGGATGATTGAAGCGTTAAAAAATGAGATCCTCCATTTCATTCCTAAAAAGCTTAAAAGCAAGAAAAAGAAAGAGTTGATAGATATATAAAACCTTATTATTCTTTCTCAAAACTTCATAAAAGCACATAAAACTTCAAAAAAGTAGATTTCCGAAAAATGAATAACTGCTCATGTTAATGCTTTCATTTTTAAACTTCAAACGGATCAAATCAAGAACGATCTGTTCCCTTATCCTTATTTAGAATAATTAAAAATAAGTTTGGATTGTAAATATATCGTAATACTTTTGCGGTGTTATTTATATTAAGT
>Ga0265798_10010709_pt1 | contig 11258 bp, 8 predicted proteins | sample P3T30metagenome_FD_192430 | JGI IMG/M metagenome (GOLD analysis project Ga0265798, IMG submission 192430) | Plant litter microbial communities from East Loma Ridge, Irvine, California - P3 T30 | ecosystem: Environmental > Terrestrial > Plant litter > Unclassified | place: USA: California... | reverse complement strand
CCGCTGCCAAATCGCGCTTTAACTATCTCCTTTGCATCGACCTCATCGTTTTAGTCTGCATCCTCGTCATCGCCGGCCGTCCTGAGGCACTGGCGATCACGGTCAGCGCCATCATCATCTGCGTGGTCGCCCTGGTCTACCGCGGTACCGTGGGCGTCAAGACCTACGTCGCGAACGCGGCGGCCAAGGCCAAGACGGCGCGGCGCGAAGCCAGCCACGCGGCCCGGCCCGCGCCCGTTGTCCGCGCCGCCGTGGCGTCCAAGCCAGGCAGCAAGTCCTGGTTGCGCGACTCCGAATAACGCGAGGCACCGGCACGGTAAAAAGGCTGAAAACGGTGGGCGCGCGGGCGTAAAAGCCAGTCAACAAGCGAGGAAAGACGCCGGCCGTATTGCCGTGTATGCAGCACGCGTAGTGCGATTTATGCAGGGGACGTAGTGCTTGACATGCATCAATTGCGATGCGATGTTGCCATGGCTGTTGAGCTAAACATGTCGCATGTTGGCTCGGCGCGCATTCGACTGTTGATTCTTTTTGGAGACAATATGAACAAGAAGTTGGCAACGCTGTTGTTTGCAATTGGCCTGGGTATGGCGGGTGGTTCCGCGCTGGCGTTCGGCCCGCTGGATCCACCATCGTGCGCCCAGCAATGCTTCACGCTTTTCAAGGCTTGCAAGGCTGCCGGCGTTCCTGAAGGCGAATGCCAGATGGACTTCTCGGCTTGCAGGGATCGCTGCGGCATCTGATCGCAAGCATCCGGCCGCGCCTGCCAATGCGGGCGCATGACTGTCCGCAGTGAGCTTCCTGCCAAGGGCAGAAGGCGAAACGTTTGTTGCAAGCCGTCGGTAATTGTTGACATTTACCGACACTATGAAACAATGGGGTCATGAACACCAAGCGCCTGCCCACCGCACTCCAAGCAGTCAACAAACCGGCTTTCCGGGCCAGGGATGCCGTCGGCGCCGGCCTGTCGCGCATGGCACTGACACGCCTGGTGCGCCAGGGCGACATCACGCGCATCGCACGCGGCCTGTATGCTGTAACCGACAGGCCCAGCACGGAGCTGGACAGTCTCGTCGACCTGGCAGCCTACAGCGAGCAGGGCGTCTTCTGCCTGCTGACTGCCCTGCGGTTTCACAAGCTGACGACCCAGTCGCCCTTTGAAGTCTGGCTCGCAGTGCCGAACAAGGCACGTGCTCCCAAGATCGATTATCCCCCCGTCAGGATTGTCTGGTATTCAGGCGCAGCGCTCACGGAAGGCGTCGAACGTCACGAGGTAGCCGGACAGTCCATCAAGGTGTACGGTCTAGCAAAGACCATTGCCGATTGCTTCAAGTACCGCAACAAGATTGGCGTCGATGTCGGCATCGAGGCGCTGCGCGAGGCGTGGCAGGAAAAGCGCGTAACGATGCGCGAGCTTTACTATTTCGGCAAAGTCTGCCGGGTTGAGAAAATCATGCGTCCTTATCTGGAGTCGCTTGTTTGAACGCGCCAAAGAACCTGCCGCAGTCGGTTCTGGCGCGACTCAAGAACACGGCCAGGGACGCGCATCTCGAGTATCAGCAAGTGCTGACCCGGTATGGCCTGGAACGCATGCTGTATCGGCTATCCGTTTCGGAACATGCCGGCGCCTTTCTGCTGAAAGGTGCCATGCTGTTCAATCTGTGGTTCGACATTCCGGCACGACCGACCACTAATGTCGATATGCTGAAATATAGCTGCGTGAGCTAGAGACTTTCAATTAGCTCGAAAGGTGTTCCATATAAGGATTTATATTTCAAGGAAAATTGAACTTCACCTAAATGGGCTAGCGTCGAGTCAAGCTGCTGAGTAGCCACGTTTGGAAAATATATCCGAGCTATAACGTGTCCACCATTCTGGGGAATCGTTGTTTTCTTTCCCGGCAGTCCATGTTCACGAAGGAAATAATAAATCTTATCTTTTAAAAGGACTTCGCTTAGTTCGAGAATTTCATCGCCAGAAACCGTCGCGGCTTCGAAGCGATGGCCATTCAAGACGAAAAAACGATCTTCAATAATCGCCGGGCCAATGCCGTGATTTTTTAAATGATAAATAAGTTCAATACCGGTGTCAGTTACTTCACGTTGGCGTTCCATCACCATTATGGGGCGGACAGTTAGGCGGTTATGTGTGCGGCTTAGGTGCGCCTGCCATAACGTTGCGATTAGAGCGCAGCCAGCGATGAATGTGGCTGCAAGAGACATTGGATCTAACTCGGCCATTACTTATCAAAATCCCAATCAAGACATCGAGAAGAATAGAATCTGCCCGATGTCGTGGCAAGTGCCGCTACGGTTACTTGCTTGCCGCAATCCACCGATCCACCTTCGCCTCCAGCAGCGACAGCGGCAGCGTCCCTTCACCCAGCACGATGTCATGGAAGGCGCGCAAATCGAACTTCGGCCCCAATGCGCTCTCGGCGCGGCGGCGCAGCTCGATGATCTTCAGCGCGCCGATCTTGTAGCCCAGCGCCTGGCCCGGCCACACCATGTAGCGCTCGATCTGCGCGCGCGAATCGGCCTCGCTGTAGCCCAACGTCTCCGAGAAGTACTTGATGCCCTGTTCGCGCGACCAGCCCTTGGTATGCATGCCGGTGTCGACCACCAGGCGCGCGGCGCGCAGCATCTCGTCGTTCAGGTGGCCGAAATAATCTTCCGGCTTGTCGAACAGGCCCATGTCCTTGCCCAGGGTCTCGGCGTACAGCGCCCAGCCTTCGGTAAAGGCGTTGTTGCCGCCAAACTTGCGGAAGTTCGGCAGGCCCAGTTCCTGCACCAGGGCGATGTGGAAGTGGTGGCCCGGCTGGCCTTCGTGCAGGAACAGCGTGACCATGCCGGTGCTGCCGTATTGCGTCGGGTCGTTCACCACCGACCAGAACACGCCCGGACGCGAGCCGTCCACCGCCGGCGGGGTGTAGTGGTCGGACGCCGTGGCGCGGCTCAGTTCAGGTTCGAGGCGCAGGTCCAGCGGCGACTTCGGCATCAGATTGAACATCGCCGGCAGCTTGGTGCGCAGCTGGGCGTCGAGCTTGCGGTAGACGTCGATGACTTCCTGGTCGGTCTTGAAGGGCTTGTACTTCGCCTGCTGCGAGACCCAGGCCGGCAGGCCGGCGGCCGGGCCGTTGTAGCCCATCTTCGGGCCGGTGCGGCCATACTCTCCCTGGATGCGCGACACTTCCTTCAGGCCGATCTCGTGGATCTGCTCGGGCGTGAGGCTGGTCGTGGTCTGGCTCGCCACGCGCACCTTGTACCATTCGGCGCCGTTCGGCAGCGCGTCCCAGCCGGTGCTGGTGCGCGCGGCGGGCAGGTATTCCTTTTCCAGGAAGGCCGACAGGCGCGCCAGCGCGGGATTGAGTTTGCCGGCGATGGTGTCGCCATACAGCTTGGTGAGCTGGCGCTTGTCCGCATCCGAGAACGACGCGGGGAAGCTCTTCACCGGCGAGTAATAAATGCTGTCTTCCGGCGCGGCCGCCACCAGCTGCTTGAACTGGGGCAGGGCCGAGCCCATCACCGATTTCGGATAGGTGATGCCGCGCTTGATCCCTTCGCGCATGTTGGCGATCGCCTGGTCGATCCACGGACCCAGCTGGGCCAGGCGGCTGGCGTAGGCGCGGTAGTCCTTCACGCTCGACAATGGCTGGGCGCCCTGGCCGCTGGCGTAGTTGGCCAGCGTGACCGGCATGCTGTCCATCTGGTTGAGCGGCAGCAGGTGCTCGGGGAAGGGCTCGAAGCGCAGGGCGGTGGTCAGCTCGTAGTCGAGGATGTCGTAGCTGGTCTGGTCGCGCTGGGCCAGTCCATCGCGCTTGATGGCGTGCAGGCGTTTCTGGAACGCTTTATACCGTGCAAACTGTTTAGCCCGTTCTTGCGGCGCGATCGTCATGCCGATCCGGTCGATGAAGCGGTTGTCGCCGCTTTCGCTGGCCGATACCGGATCGAAGCGCGCCACCGCATCGTAGTACTCGTCGGCGAGCTTGTTGAGGGCCTTGCCGGCTTGCGGGTTGGTGGCGGCCTGCTCCGTGGCGGGTGCGGCGGCCTGTTTTTCAACCTGCGCTGCGGCCATGGCCGGCGCGCAGGCGATGAGTGCTGCTGCGGCGAATGCGCCGAGCTTGAACAACTGGGTCATGTCGATGAATCCTTAGTAGCTTGCCAGCGGCGCCAGGGCGCCGTTCTTGAAGGTGTAGACGGTGACGGCGGTCTTCTTCAGGTTGCCCTTGTCGTCGTAGCCGTAGGTGCCGACCACGCCTGCATAGCTCAGGGTGCGCAGCTGCTGGGCCACGGCGGCGGGGTCGAACGAATTGGCGGTCTTCATCGCCTGGGCGATGAACATGGTCTGGTCGTAGAAGGAAGGCGCATACACGTCCGGCTCGCGCTTGAAGCGCGCCTTGTACTTGCTCAGGAATGCCGCGCCGCCTGGCTGCCTGGCGATGATGGCGCCGGCCTGGGCGCAGCGCACGTTCTCGCCGACGGCGGGGCCGCCGAGCTTGGCCATCTCCGGGCTGCACAGGGTATCGCCGCCGAGCAGCGGCACCTTCAGGCCGAGCGCCGCCATCTGGCGCGCCATCGGTGCGGCCTGCGGCGCGTAGCCGCCGAAGAAGATCGCGTCGACCTTTTTCGCGCGCAGCGAGGTGAGGATGGCGGCGAAATCGCTCGCCTTGTCGTTGGTGAATTCGTGGCCCGCGACCTTCATGCCGGCGGCCTGCGCCTGGCGCTTGAATTCGGCGGCGATGCCGGTGCCGAAGGCCGTGCGGTCGTCGATCACGCCGACGTTCCTGACCTTCAGTTCCTTGGCCGCGTAGCTGGCCATCGAGCCGCCCACCTGGGCGTCGCTGGCAACGGTGCGGAACACGGTTTTATAACCGCCTTGCGTGATCTTGGGATTGGTGCCGACCGTGGACATCAAGGCGCCGGCTTCGTTGTAGACGCGCGATGCAGGGATCGCCACGCCCGAGTTATACGGGCCGAGCACGAACTTCACGCCGCCGTCGACCAGCTTCTGCGCCACGGTCACGCCTTGCTTCGGGTCGCCGGCGTCGTCTTCGGATTGCAGCTCGAAGCGCACGGTCTTGCCGGCCACTTTGATCTTCTGGGCGTTGAGGTCTTCCACTGCCAGGCGCACGCCGTTTTCGTTGTCCTTGCCGGCAAAGGCGTTGGCGCCCGAGAGCGGTCCGGTCACGCCGATTTTCACGACCTGTTCCTGCGCCAGCGCGGCGTTGCTCATGGTCGCCGATACGCACAGCAGCGCGGCCAGCGCCAGTGGCGCCATGTTCATTTTCGATGGCATCAGCCTGTCTCCTTGATTGCGAACAGCCGCAATCATCGCACGAAAAGAGCCAGGTGCTCCAGCGGTCCGTGGCCCACAGTCAGCCCGGCCTTCAGGCCGGCAGGCCGTGCGCAATCAGCTCCAGCGGCAGGGCGGTCGTGCTCTTGATCTGCTCCATCGAGAAGGCCGAGGACACGCCGGTCAGCTGGGCGGTCTTGATCAGCTTCTTGTAGAAGCGGTCGTAGCCGCCGATGTCGGTGGTGACCACTTTCAGCAGGTAGTCGACGTCGCCGCTCATGCGGTGGAATTCGAGCACTTCGGGCAGCGCGGTGACGGCGGCGGCAAAGCGCTCCAGCCATTTTTCGTCGTGCTCGCGGGTGCGCACGCTCACGAACACCGTGACCGGCAAGCCCACCTTCTGGCGGTTGACGATGGTGACGCGGCTTTCGATATAGCCCTCTTCCTCGAGGCGCTTGACGCGCTTCCAGCAAGGCGTACTCGACAGGCCCACTTTTTCGCTGAGCCCGGAAATCGACAGCGTCGCGTCTGCCTGTAGCGCGGCAAGGATGGCGCAATCAAATTTGTCTAGTGAATTCATTCTATTTATAGGTCACTATTAGAACAAACATGCTTAGTTTTGGCGATATATGAACGAATTAAGAATGCACAATCCTGTACATATTCGTAACATATTTCTAAACAATAACACGATCTTCGCCCGCTATTTTAGTTTTATTATGGACCCCGAACTTTACCTCGACGCCAATGCCACTTCGCCCGTGCTGACGGCCGCCATCGTCGCCGCGCACGCCGCCATGCAGGCCGATTTCGGCAACCCGAGCAGCAGCCATGCGGCCGGCCTGCGCGCCCGCGCCATCCTCGACGATGCACGTGCGCGGGCACGCCGCGTGCTGGGCGCCGATACGGGCCGGGTTTTGTTCACCAGCGGCGCCACCGAAGGCATCCAGACCGCCGTGCTGTCGGCCCTGTGCGCCGTGCGCGAGTGCCGCGCCGCGGGCGCGTCCTGTGGCGCGCATTATCCTGACCTGCTGCTGTACGGCGCCACCGAACACAAGGCGGTGCCGGAAAGCCTGGCGCACTGGAACCGCATCCTCGGCACCGGCCTGACCCTGCAGGCGCTGCCGGTCGATGGCGACGGCCGCCACCGCCTCGACGTGCTGCGTGAACTGGCGCCGCGCACGGCTTTCCTGTGCACGATGGCCGCCAACAACGAGAGCGGCGTGGTGTCCGATCTCGACGGCATCGCCGCGGTGCTGGCGGACTCAAGCAGCACCGCATTGTGGATGGTCGACTGCGTGCAGGCGCTCGGCAAGCTGCCCTTGTCGCTGAGCCAGACCCGCATCGACTACGCGCCGTTCTCGGGCCATAAGCTGTATGCGCCGAAGGGTGTCGGCATGCTGTACGTGCGCGAAGGCGCGCCCTTCACGCCGCTGATGTGCGGCGGCGGCCAGGAAGCCGGCCAGCGTTCGGGCACGGAAAACATGGCCGGCATCGCCGCGCTCGGCGCCGTGCTGCGCGTGCTGGAAGAGGGCCGCGTCTTCCGTTCGCACGAACAGATGGCGTATGCGCGCGAGCGGCTGGCTGCAGCCTTGCGCGCGGTCTTCCCGGCCATCGCGTTCAATGCGCCGTTCGGGCACACGCTGCCGACCACGCTGAATTTTTCCGTGCCCGGACGCTCGGGCAAGGAGCTGCTCGATCTGTTCGACGCTGCCGGGATCCGGGTCAGCGCCGGTTCCGCCTGTTCCGCCGCCAAGGCGGCGCCCAGCTACGTGCTGGAAGCGATGGACCTGCCGGCCTGGCGCTGCGCGAACGCGGTGCGCCTGTCGCTCGGGCCGCTGCTGGACGATGCCTTTGTCGACGCCGCCGTCGAGCGCATCGCCCGCTGCGGCGAGGCGCTGCGCCGGCTGCCGCTGGCGGCCCCGCCCGCCGCCGCCGGCGCCGGACGTGCCGGCGTCTACCACTTCGGCGGGGACGGCGGCTGGCTGGTGTTCGACCCCGAGGGCGGCGACTGCGTGGCGATCGACGTGCCGGCCGCACTGGCCGGGCAGGTGGCGGCGCTGCTGCGCCAGCACGGCTACCGGCTGCGCGCGGTGGTGAGTAGTCATGGCGACGAGGGTGGTGCCATGGCGCTGCGCGCGCGGCTCGATGCGCAAGGCTGGCCGGCATCCTGCGAAACGCTGCGCCTGGCCGAAGGCACACCGGCCGAGGCGATCCGCCTCGGCCGCGACGCGCTGGTGCGGCGGCCGGATGCCAGCGGCTTCCTACTCGGGACGGTGGAAGACGGTGTGCTGGCCCAGGCGCGCCTGGCGTTCGGCGGCGCGTCCACGGGCGCCGGCGGGATCGTCTGCCTGCCCTCCGGTATCGCCGCCTCCAACCCGGCCGATGGCGAGCCCGCCGTGCTGGCGCAGCATCGCCTGAAACACTTCTTTGCCCAGCACCCCGATGCCTTGCTGATCGACGTGCGCGACGCCTGCGAGCATGCGGCCGGCGCGCCCGCGCTGCACGGCCGCGCCGCCTACAGCCTGCCGCTGCCGCGCCTGGCCGAATATGCAGCCTGGCTGCGCGACGAAACGCGGCCGCTGCTGTTCTTTTGCCGCAGCGGCAACCGCAGCCTGAAGGCGGCGCAGTGCCTGCAGGGGCTGGGGCGCGAGCGGGTCTGGCACCTGGCCGGGGGCCTGGCGCTGCTGCGCGCCTGACGCTGCCGTCAAGTTCCTTGATGCCCGTCAGGCGGCGGGCAGACCTGCGTACGTTAGCGCACGGTTTCTCATCCGCGCTTCTTCTAGCATGCCTTGACCCGTGCGCCGCGCTGGCGGCGCGCACGCGCATTTCCGAGGCCGCTGTTGAACGACGAACCCCATCTCCTGCCCGACGCCTGGCGTACGGGGCGCTCACCTGTCCGCGCACACGACGGCGCCGGCGAGGCGCCCCTGCGCGCCGAGCGGTTCGGGGCGGCGCAGATGGCGGTGCACGGGCGCCAGCTGGCGGCGCGCCACGAGTTGTCGCAGGACGACAGGCCCGACCGCCTGCTGGTGCGCCTGGCCGCGAACGCCGCCACCATCCGGCTAGCCTGCGCCGCCCTGGCGCGCGCGCAGCGATCCGGACATGCCCTGGCGCCGGCCGCGACGATCCTGCTCGACCATGCCCGCCTGGTCGACGAGCACGTGCGCAGCGCGCGCCACCACCTGCCGCCGGCCTGCAGCCGCATGCTGCCGCGCCTGGCCGGGGGCGCGCCGCGCATCTACCAGCTGGCGCTGGAAGTCGTCACCCATGGCGACGGCCGCCTGGAACAGGAAAGCCTGGCGCGCTTCGTCGCCGCCTACCAGGAGGGCGCGCCATTGCGGCTGGTCGAGCTGCGCACCCTGCCGGCGATGCTGCGCCTGGCGCTGGTCGACAACCTGCGCCGCATTGCCGCGCGCCTCGACCGGCGCCGCGTCGAGCGCGAACTGGCCGAGGGCTGGGCCGAGCGCATGATCGCTACCTTCGAGAACCGTCCCGGCGACCTGGTCCTGCTGGTGGCCGACATGGCGCGCGCCGTGCAGCCGCTGGGCGCCGGCTTCGTGGCCGACCTGGCGCGCCGCCTGCAAGGGCAGGGCGCCGCGCTGGCCCAGGTGCTGGAGTGGATCGACGCGCGCCTGGCCGACGAGGACTCCAGCATCGCGGCCCAGGTGCAGGCCGACCGCGATGGCCAGGCCGCCGATTGCGAATCGGTTGCCAACAGCATCGCCAGCCTGCGCCTGGTGGGCGCCACCGACTGGCGCGCATTCGCCGAGGCCATGAGCGCGGTCGACGCCACGCTGCGCCAGGACCCGCACGGGACCTACGCGCGCATGGATGGCGCCACGCGCGAGCACTATCGCCAGGCGGTCGAGCGCCTGGCGCGCCAGTCGCACCACGGCGAGGCGGAAGTGGCGGCCGAGGCGCTGGCGCTGGCCCAGGGAACGACGGATGCGGACCCGGCCGGCGGCGCCGATGACCGCCAGCGCCACATCGGCCACTACCTGGTCGGCGACGGCCTGCCCGCGCTGCGCGCCAGGCTGCGCATGCGTTCCGGCCTGCTGGCCGGCCTGCGCCAGGCGGCGCGGCGCCGGCCGCTGCTGGCCTGGCTCGGGGCCGTCGGCGCGTTCACCCTACTGTTCACGGGGGCGCTGCTGGTGCACGCTTATATCGACGGCGCCGGCATGCCGCTGCTGCTGGCGCTGGCCCTGCTGTCGGCATGCGGCGCCAGCCAGCTGGCGCTGTCCCTCGTCAACGGCATGGCGGCGCGCCTGGTGCGGCCGCGGCCGCTGCCGCGCATGGCCTTCGACAACGGTATTCCGCCCGCTGCGCGCACGCTGGTCGCGGTGCCGGCCCTGCTGGGCAGCACGGCGGATGTTGCCGCCCTGTGCGCCGGCATGGAAACGCGCTACCTCGCCAACCGCGACCCGCAGCTGCGCTTTTGCCTGCTCACCGATTTCGCCGATGCGCCGCACGAGACGATGCCCGGGGATGCGGCGCTGCTGGAGGCGGCGCGCGGCGCCATCGCGGCCCTGAATACGCGCTACGGGAATGCGGGCAGGGAACCCTTCCTGCTGGTGCACCGCGCGCGCAGCTGGAGCGAGGCTGAAGGTGTCTGGGTCGGCCGCGAGCGCAAGCGCGGCAAGCTGGCCGATTTGAACGCCCTGCTGCGCAGCGGCGCGTGCGAACGCTTTGCCCTGGCCGAAGGCAGCCTCGATGGCCTGGCAACGATCCGCTACGTGATCGTGCTCGACCCCGACACCCAGCTGCCGCGCGATGCGGCGCGCCAGCTGGTGGCGGCCATCGAGCACCCCCTGAACCGGCCGCTGCTCGACGCCGCCGGCCGCCGCGTCATCGCCGGCCACGGCCTGCTGCAGCCGCGCGTGAGCGCCGCGCTGCCGGCCGACGAGGCCTCGCGCTACGAGCGCCTGTGCGGCGGCGAGCCCGGCATCGACCTGTATGCGCGCACCGCGCCCGACGTCTGCCAGGACCTGTTCGGCCGCGGTGCCTGGCTGGGCAAGGGCATCTACGACGTCGACACCTGGACGCGCGTGCTGGGTGGGCGCCTGCCGGGAGGCCGGCTGCTTGCGCCCGAGCCCCTGGAGGACGGCTACCTGCGCGCCGCCCTGGCCAGCGACGTGCAGGTGGTCGAAGCCTGCCCGGCGCGCTACAGCGACGACGTCGGGCGCCGCCACCGCCGCATCCGCGGCGCCTGGCAGCTGGCCGGCTGGCTGCGCGCGCGCGTGCCTGCCGCGGGCGGCAAGCGCGAAGACAATCCGCTGCCGCCGCTGGCGCGCTGGAAGCTGTTCGACGGAGTGCGCCACAGCCTGGTGGCGCCGACCCTGGTGGCGACCCTGCTGCTGTGCTGGTCGCTGCTGCCCGAGCCGGCGTTCTGGAGCGCGGCGGCATTGGCCGTGTTCTTCCTGCCGGTTTTCCTGGGCATGTTCATCGCCTTTGGCGACAAGCCGCACGACATGCTGTGGCGCCAGCACGTGGCCAACTGGTGGCGCGGCGCACGCGGCGCGCTCGGGCAGGCGGTCATCGACATGGCCTTCCTGCCGCACGCAGCCTGGTACAGCGTGGACGCGATCGCGCGCGGCAGCTGGCGCCTGCTGGTGTCGAAGCGCCGGCTGCTGGAATGGCAAACGGCCGGCCTGGCGCGTTCCAGCCTGGACCTGGAAGCCAACTGGCGCAGCATGTGGTTTGCCCCGGCGCTGGCGGTGGGCACGGCGGTGCTGCTGAGCTTTTTGCATCCGTTCGCGCTGTTCGCGGCCGCGCCCCTGCTGCTGCTGTGGTTCCTGTCGCCGATCCTGGCCTGGTGGCTCAGCCTGCCCGGCGCGCCGCGCGCGCCGCAGCTGTCCGCCGAACAGACCCGCTTCCTGGGGCGGCTGGCGCGCCGCACCTGGCATTTCTTCGACACCCACGCCGGCGCGCACAACAACTGGCTTGCGCCCTAGCGGCTGGAGGCG
>Ga0265798_10010708_pt1 | contig 11259 bp, 10 predicted proteins | sample P3T30metagenome_FD_192430 | JGI IMG/M metagenome (GOLD analysis project Ga0265798, IMG submission 192430) | Plant litter microbial communities from East Loma Ridge, Irvine, California - P3 T30 | ecosystem: Environmental > Terrestrial > Plant litter > Unclassified | place: USA: California... | reverse complement strand
CAAGTTTTACGGTGGCAAGCTGAGCGCCGAGCAAAAGCAGCTCCGCGACTTTTACGCCCGCCTGCTCACGCTGGCGAGTAGCAGCGAGGCCATCCGCAAGGGCCAGTTCTACGAGTTGCAAGACGCCAATAACCTCAGCAAGGAGTACGACCAACGCAAGCTCTACACCTTTGTGCGCTACACCAAGGGCCAGCAGGTGCTGGTAGTCGTCAACTTTAGCGATACCAAAACCTACCGCCCCACCCTGCTCATCCCCGACAACGTGTTGCAGCGCATGGGCCTGCCCACCCAGCACACTTATACCTACCGCGACCTGCTCAACGGCGGCGACCCCAAGTCCGCCCTCAACCTGACGCTGGAGCCACTCAGCGCGCTGGTGCTCGAGCTAAAGCCCCAGTAGCGCCGCCCGGCTAGCCAGTTACTTACTCACTCTCCCACCCTACTTTACTTCGTTGCTATGGCCGCTGGTGCTATCATCGACAATCCTTCCGCGCTGCGCGTCAAGCCCCGGCTCAGCTTCTGGCAAATCTGGAACATGAGCTTCGGCTTCCTGGGCATCCAGTTTGGCTTCGCCCTCCAGAATGCCAACGTCAGCCGCATCTTCGAAACGATGGGGGCCAAAACGGACGAGATAGCCTTTTTGTGGCTAGCCGCGCCCGCCACGGGCCTGCTCGTGCAGCCCATCATCGGCTACCTCTCCGACCGCACCTGGAGCCCGCGCTGGGGCCGGCGGCGCCCGTACTTTCTGATTGGGGCCATCCTGGCGTCCATCTCGCTGCTCATCATGCCCAACGTGACGGCCCTGTGGATGGCGGCCGGCATGCTCTGGATAATGGACTCCAGCATCAACATCAGCATGGAGCCGTTTCGGGCGCTGGTCGGCGACCTGCTGCCTTCGTCGCAGCGCACCACGGGCTTCGCGGCCCAAACGTTCTTCATCGGCGTGGGCGCCGTGGTAGCGTCCTCGCTGCCCTGGATGCTCACCAACTGGTTTCACGTTTCTAACACGGCCGCCGTGGGCCACATTCCGGCCTCGGTGCGCTACTCGTTCACGGCGGGCGGCGTCGTATTTTTCCTGGCCGTGCTTTGGACGGTGCTGCGTACCCGCGAGTACCCACCCGAAAACCTGGCCGAGTTTGAGGCCGAAAAAGCCCGCACGGCGGGTTTCGCCAACGGCTTTAAGGAGTCATTTTCAGGCATTTTCGACATGCCGCGCACCATGCGGCAGCTAGCGGTGGTGCAGTTTTTCTCGTGGTTTGCGCTGTTTGCGATGTGGATTTATACCACGCAGGCCGTGACCAGCCACATTTTCCACACCACCGATACCACTTCCGCCGCCTACAACACGGGCGGCGACTGGGTGGGCGTGTGCTTCTCGGTGTACAATGGCTTGTCGGCCGTGATGGCCCTGCTGCTGCCCATCGTGGCCCGCGCTACCAGCCGGCGCTTTACGCACATGCTGGCGCTCGTGCTCGGCGGCCTGGGGCTGATTTCCATCTACTTCATCCAGGATTATCACTACATCCTGCTCTCGATGGTGGGCGTGGGCATTGCCTGGGCCAGCATCCTGTCGGTGCCCTACGCCATGCTAGCCGGGGCGCTGCCCTCCAATAAAATGGGCTACTACATGGGCGTGTTCAACTTCTTTGTGGTGCTGCCGCAGGGCGCGGCCGGCCTCATCCTGGGGCCGCTTACCAAGTACGTCTTCCACGACCAGCCCATCTATACGCTCATCATCGGCGGCGTGTCGATGATACTGGCTGGCCTGCTCACTTTGCGCGTACACGACGCCGACGACATTCGCCTGCCCAATGATATGTCGCCCGCCGAAAACATGGCCTACGACGTGCTAGCCACCTCCAACCCCAAGGTGTAGCCTTCCCGCTAAGCACCAAAAAAGCGCCGGGCTACGTAGCCCGGCGCTTTTTTTATGGCCTCGCCATTCCTGCACGCACGCCAGCCTCTAGTGCCCGGCCGCCCACAGCAGACGAGCATAGCGGCCTGCTCGCGGGGCCACTGCCCGCTGCGGTAGCCCGCGAGGAACTAGCTACTCATCATGGCCCGGCAGCACCCTGGCCGGCGCGGCGCTGGCGGCCTTCGCCTCCTGGGCTAGCTGCAGCTGGGCGGCCGCCGAAGGCTGCTGGTCCAGCCCCGTGAGGTCGGGCTGGCCGGCATCGACCCAGGCCGTGTACCAAAACGCCCCAATGAGCCGCGCCGCGTAGCGCAGCTGGCGCTCCACCTGGCCGTTTAGGCGCCGGTGATAGGCTTGGCTAAACTCGCGGGAGTAGGTACGAATGGTGACGTTGCCGCGCTGCTCGTAGCTGTATTTGCGGTCTTCCGCCAGCTCGGCCGACACAGCTTTTTCCATTCTGAACACCGAATCGACGGCCGCGTGGGCGCGGGCCACGGCGGCCCAGGCAGCCTCGGTGGGCTGCTCCAGATAAGGTGCCGGGCCGGTGAGCAGGTCATAGTCGGCGGCTTGCAGCTCGGGCAGGCGCGATTCCCAGAGCGCGTGAATGCCGCGCTGGCCGGTAAGCTGGCCGTTGTAGTTGCGGGTGGTGTGCAGCGGCACGCAGGCATCGGCTACGTAGTGGCCCAGGTCGGCGGCCAGGTACAGGATGCGGTCGGTGTCGCCGGCCCGAAAGGCAGCGGTGAGTTGGTTTTTCATGGTCGCCACCTGCCAGGGCACAATGCCGTGGTGCAGCAGCGAATCTTCGCCGCCCACCAAGGCCACGGCGTCGGCGTAGGCGCGGGGCAGGCCGTGGCCGTGGCGCGTGAGGGCGCTGTCGCCGTACACATCCACATCCATAAAGTGGCGCGGGGCCTCGGTGGGCACCACCGTGCGCCGCGAGTCGGGCCGGGTGGCGTTGGCCGTGAGGTACTCGATATTAGCCTTGAATAAAGGCAGCATCTCGGGCGGCAGCGTGTACACGGCCAGCCGATTAAGCAGCCGATGACCAAAAAACCCCCACGCCTGCGCCGGGCTAGCCGGCCAGGCCAGCCCAGCCACGGCCAGCACCAAGCCCACCCAAACCGGCGACCCGGTAAGTAGCCCCTTTCTCATAACTCCTTGACATGACAGATGAGCCGGCAAGTAACACAGCAGCCGGTATATCTGGTGATATACCGGCTGCTGTGTTGCTGGTTATGAATGGCTGGCTGGGCCAGGCACCGCCTAGCGGCGGCCGCCCGTGCCCGCAAACTTCATGCGGTAGTCGTGCTTCACGTCGCCCTTGCTAATGCGCGCGAGCCGGCCCTTCAACAGTTGCTTTTTGAAAGCCGACAGCTTGTCGGTAAACAGGATGCCTTCCAGGTGGTCGTACTCGTGCTGGATGATGCGGGCGGCCATGCCGCTGAAGCCTTCCTCGTGCACCTGGCGGTTTTCGTCTTCGTAGCGCAGCACGATATCGGGGCAGCGGTGCACCAGCTCGCGCACGCCGGGGATGCTGAGGCAGCCTTCCTCGAAGCCCCAGGGCTCGCCGGTTTCACTCAGCATCTGGGGGTTGATAAAGGCGCGTTTGACGGGCGTTTCGGCGATTTCGCCGGGCGCGGCCACTTCTACGGGCTCGTCGTCATCCTCGTCTACTTCCAGCATGGGGCCCGAGTCCATCACAAACAGGCGCACGGCGCGCCCAATCTGGGGCGCGGCCAGGCCCACGCCGTGGGCCGAGTACATGGTTTCAAACATATCCTGCACCAGCTTTTGCAGGTCGGCGGTGGGCAGGTCGGTGGGGAGGTCTTTGGCGAGCGTTTTGAGGACGGGGTCGCCGATGGCAACAATCGGGAGAATCATTGTTATCGCAGGGGGGATTCTAAAAATGACTGGAGAATAAGGGCCGCGCTCACCTTATCGACGGTGGCTTTGTCTTGCCGGGCCTTGCGGCCCAGGCCGCCGGCCAGCATAGCCTGCTTAGCCATGCGCGAGGTAAAGCGCTCGTCGATTTCGTGGATGGCCAGCTCGGGCAGCTCGCGGCGCAGGCGGCGCAGCAGGCCCACCACCGCGCTGGTCGAGTCGGTGGGCTCGTTGAGCAGCGTGCGGGGCATACCCACCACCACGGCCGCAAACGGCTCGCGCCGGTGGTAATCGAGCACGAATTTGACTAAATCCTGGCTGTGAATAGTGTCCAGGGGGGAGGCAATGAGCTGCAACGGGTCGGTAATGGCCAGCCCCACCCGCTTATTGCCGTAATCAATGGCCAGGATGCGGCCGGTAGCGGGAGTAGACATAAGCAAGCGTGGTAAACCACAAAGATACGGCCCGGCCGCAGGGCCGACGCACCGCCCGGCTAGCCCGCCCCACGCAAACTGGCTAGCCCAGTGGCCCCGTAAGTGACCAGGCTTTTTGGCTTATACTCAGAAAATGTGTGGGCTTAACCGGAAAGCGACCCGGTTGGTAGTATTAGCCCGGCGGTTGTGCCTGGGCAGTGATAAATTTGACTGAGTAATAGCCTTTTTCCCTATTCGATTTAAAATTATACGCTCTGCGGATTCGCTTATGCCCGCCCCGTTACCATCGCCCGGCGATGTGGTTCCTGCTGCCCCGGCGCCTGCCCGCCGGCGCTGGGGCTACCGCCTGACGCTGCTGCCACTGCTTACCTTAGGCATTGGTATTATCCTAGGTACCAATCCTTTTCGCCCCCGCACCGAAAACCCCGACGCCACGGCCCGGGGCTACCTGCGCTACAAGGAAATCCTGAGCTACATCGACCGCGACTACGTGGACTCGGTGGATGCCGACGGGCTTACGAACTACGCCATTGCCCAGCTCCTGGGTAAGCTCGACCCGCACTCGGTGTACATCCCCGCCAAGGACCGCGAGCAGGTCGATGCCTTCCTGCAAAGCAGCTTTGATGGGGTGGGCCTCGATTTTAACTTTTTCCGGGATACGGCGACCGTCGTGACCACGCTGCCCGGCGGACCAGCCGAGGCGGCGGGCCTGCTCCCCGGCGACCAGCTGCTGCGCGTGGGCGAGCAAGCGGTGGCCGGGGCGCACCTCGGCACGGCGCAGCTTACGCAGCTACTACGCGGCGCACGCGGCAGCAGCCTGAGCCTGGTGGTAGCCCGGCCGCAGCAGCCTGAGCCCCTCACCGTGCGCCTCAACCGGGGCCGCCTGGCTAATAGCTCCGTGGAGCCGGGCGCGCTGCTGGAAGATGGCCAAACCGGCTACATCAAAGTCAATCGATTTGCAGCTAACACTTATGAGGAGTTTAAAGCCCAGCTTACCGACTTGCAGCGCCAGGGCCTCAAGCGCCTGGTGCTCGACCTGCGCGGCAACCCCGGTGGCTACCTCGACCGTGCCACCCGGCTAGCCGACGAGTTTATCGCCGGCTCGCGTAAAATCGTGTATACCGTGGGCAAGGAAGAGCAGTACGCCACCCAAACCTACGCTCACGTGGCTGGCGACTGGGAGCAAGGCCCGCTAGTGGTGCTGGTGGACGAGAACAGCGCCTCAGCCGCCGAGGTACTGGCCGGGGCCCTGCAAGACCACGACCGGGCCTTGCTGGTGGGCCGCCGCACCTTTGGCAAGGGGCTGGTGCAGCAGCCCATCACCTTGCAGGACGGCGGCGAGCTACGCCTCACCGTGGCGCGCTACTACACGCCCGTTGGCCGCTGCATCCAGAAGCCCTACGGCCCCGACCGCGACACCTACAACCGCGAGCTAACCGAGCGGGCACAGCGCGGCGAGCTGGGCTCGGCCGATAGTGTGCGCTTTGCTACCGAGCAGCGCTTTCGCACCGACCACGGCCGCGTGGTGTACGGCGGGGGCGGCATCATGCCCGATGTCTTTGTGGCCCGCGATACGCTGCTGCACTCGGCTTATTACACCAAGCTGCAAAACGTGGGCGCGATTCGGGCCTACGCGCTCGCCTTTTATCAGCAACACAAAACGGAGCTGGCGGGCCTGCGCTTTGCCCAGTACCAAGCCGTGTTCCGCGTCACGGACACCGAGCTGGATGGCCTCACCCGCACAGCGGCGCTGGCTGGCCTGCGGCCCGACCCCGTCGCCCTGCGGCGCTGTGCCCCTGCCCTGCGCAGCTGCCTCAAAGCATGCATCGCCCGCAGTGCCTACGGCCCCGAAGCTAGCCGGGCCGTGCTGCGCGACAATGACCTGGAGCTACAACAGGCGCTGCACGTGGTGCAGGATAGTACCGCGCAGCTAGCCCTACTAGGTACTAAGTAGGCCAGTTGGCAACAGAAATTTAGCTAACTACTGCTGGCCCGCTGCTGATGCGGGGCGCTGCCCTGGGTCTACTACCCGCCGGCCAGAGGCCGGCAGTCATTGAAAGGGGTCGCCCTCCCCGGGTGGGCCAGCGGCCCACAAACACTAGCCACGGGGCAATGCCCCGCGCCAGCAGTAGCCTGATTCAGGATGTTAAAACCCCGCTACTTGGCCACCGCTACGCGGTTGTAGTAATCAAACATTTTGGCCACGTCGGCGGCTTGCTCGTAGCGCAGGTGGTGGGTAGTGGCAAAGGTGCGCACCTCATCGGCACGGCTGCCGCAGAGGCGTAGCACGGCCGCTTGCGTTAGCTCTAGCGGCCGTAGCGGCTCGGCAGCGGCAGTACCGGGGCCGGCCACCAGCACCTGCATAAGGCCAGAGGGCTCGGGCACTACGGGTAGCCAAGCGAGCAGCAGCGGGCCGGAGTCGATGGAAGTCAGGATTTCGACAGCCTCGCGGCGGGCACCTTGCCGGCCCTCCTGCACCAGGCGGGCGCGGTAGCGCCGCACGGCGGGCACGGCCATACTTTGGCCCGCCGAGAGCGGCGGCGCATCATCATCCGTACCTAGGTCGAAACCCCGGATGGCAGCCAGCGGCCAGTAATGCGTGCTATCGACTTGCAAAGAGTCCTGCACTTGCAGCACGCGCTGGCCCACGTGGTAGCGCTGGCCGATGACCAGCACGCGGCGGCCATCCAGCAGGCGCAGGTAGCCGGTTTCGTACGTGCCTTTGTTTAGGTATTCATTTTCGTGCTGGCTCGTGGCGGCGCGCAGGCGCAGGCGGGCAGCGGGCGCATTGGCCTCGCGGTAGAGGGCCCGGCCAGGGTCAGCAGCCGGGTGGGCTGCCTGGGCCGAGGCAGTAAAATAGCCAGCAGCCAGCAGCGTGCGTAACAGTAGTTTCACTAAACGTGCAGAAAGGGTGAGAACGAGCCGCCAAATATAGGCGACTGGGCCCTCAACCTACTGGCCACTAGCGATTGCGACCGTACTGCTCGTGGCTACTCACCCAATCGTTGCTGCTGATAGCAGCGGCCAGGCTCAACTCGCCAGCCAGCACCACGCCGGCCACTATTTCGGCAAATTTGTACACCGTGCCCTGGCCCACGCAGCCCAGCATGCGCAAGCACTCGTTTTGGGTGGCTAGGCCGGTGCCGCCGCCGTGGGTAGCCACGATGAGCGACGGAATCGTCATGCTGAGGTACAAATCGCCCTCCTTCGTCACTTCCGAGTACAGCACGCCGGCGCTCGACTCGCTCACGTTGGCCACGTCCTGGCCGGTGGCGATAAAAAGCGCCGTGATGCCGTTGGCCGAGTGCACGCCGTTGTTATTAGCTCCGCTCAAAAAGGCGCCCACGTTGCTCACCTGCCCGTGGTAGGCCAGCTGCTCGGGCGTCACGCGCATGCGCTGTTGCAGCACGTCGCGCTTGATTACGGCCTCGGCCACCACCCGCTTGCCCCGGGTGCGCATGATGTTTACCTGGCTAGCCTTCTTATCGGTAGCAAAATTCGACTCTAGAAAAAACTGCTGGATGGGCGCGCCCTTGTAGTTCTCCAAAATCCAGGAGCAGGCGGCAAACGTGGCGCGGCCCACCATGTTCTGGCCCGCCGCGTCGCCGGTCGAAAAGTTGAAGCGCAGGTACGCAAACTTGTTACTCAAGTAGGTATCAATGTATTGCAGCTTAGCCACCCGCGAGGTGCTTTCGGCCTCGGGCCGGATTTGCTCCAGGCTATCGGCCACCCAGCGCCCGAAGTCGCGGGCACCCCGCGCATCCTCAAACACAAACACCGGCGCCCGCTGCATGGCATCGCCGATAACGGTGCATTTTACGCCGCCGCACAGGTTGAGCACCTGCATCCCCCGGTTGTAGCTCGCCACCAGGGTGCCCTCGGTGGTAGCCAGCGGAATAAGAAACTCACCCTGCGCGTGCTCGCCATTGACGTGGAGCGGGCCGGCTAGCCCCACCGGCACCTGCGCCACGCCCACAAAGTGCTCACAGTTGCCGCGCAAGGTATGCGGGTCGAAGGAGTACTGCTTTAAATGACTGAATTCCTGCTGGGTAAACTGCTCCGCAAATTCCTGGCGAGCCTGGATGGCTGCCTCGGCATAGTCATCTTCCTCTGAGCGCGGAATGCGCACGCGGCCGTCGCGGCTAGCAATGGCGTCCTCCACATCCACCGTCAAGTCACCAAAAGCATCGGTACTGAACTGAACTTGCAGCTGGTGCATGCCCTCGGCTAGCGCCGGCGTATCGAGCACAAACGTGAGGGTGCGGCCCACCGGTAGCTCAATGCCTTGGCCATCGGCCCCGAGGCTGGTGCCCGGCCGCAGCTCGCCCCCGCCCAGGTCGAGTTGAATGCGCGCGGCGGGCACCACTACCTCGCCTAGCTTCACCTGCGCTAGGCCAGTGAAGCGGGCCGTATCGAGGCGGTTTTTAATGCTGAAGGCCACGCCCCGGCCCTCGGGCAAATTGTGTAAGCTGCCCCGGTTGTAAAGCAGCTTGAGAAGCATCGGACTGGGCGTGAAGACCATACAGGGGCGGGTGGTGGAGGTAGGTGAAGCGAAGCGGATATGAGGTATCAAGTAACGCAAGTTTGGGCAGAGTGGCTGCCCGGCTAAGGCCTTAGAAGCCCACGCAGTGGCAAGTACTCTTTCAGGTAGTAGCTGGATGTACGCGCAGGCATTTTTTGCTGACTAAATTGATTCACAATTACTTATTCACCCGTTCTTCATAGAAGGTCCTTTTGCCACCCCGCTGAAATAAAAAAAGAACTTTCTGCCGGTAAAGCTTAACAGTTTGGCAAACCTGATTCAACATTGGGAGGTTATAGGCCGCGCGCAATTCTGTTCGGAAGGTATTATTCATTCTTCAGGGCGGCTTGCTGGCGTATCTTTGCCCCCTTCATTTGAACTCCTGGGCGACCGGAAATTATTTCCGTCCGCTTTTCCCCTTATGGCATCTTTATCCGACTATCCGCGCTTCACTCTCGGCCAGGAATTGACGGCCGAGCAGCGGGCCTTCTTTGCTAAATACGGGTTCCTGCACTTCCGGCCTTTTGCTTCGCCCGAGCAAGTGCAAGCCTACCTTAAAGCTACGCAGGACGTGCAGGCCAACTGGCTAGCCAACAACGTAGAAAAGGTAAACGGCGTACCCATCAAGTATGGCAAGGATGTGGATGGCTCGCCCATCGTGCAGCGCTTTGCTTTCGCCTCGCAGCATAGCCCTGTGCTGCACGAGTTGCTGCAAGACCCCCGCTTCCAGGCCCTGTTTCCGCTGCTCGAAACGCCCGGCGGCCGGGTGGGCGAAAACGAGCGCGATGGCTTGGTAGTAAACCATTACGTGAACGTCGAAGGCTCGGAATTTAGCCAGATGGGCTGGCACACCGACTCGCTACGCGATGTTTTTTACGGTAAAAAAATCCGGCCCATGCTCAACGTAGGCCTGCACCTCGACGGCACCAAGGCCACCAACGGCGGCCTGCGGGTTATTCCCGGCACCCACCGCCAGGGCCTGGGCAAGATGCTGTTTCGCAAAAAGTACTACAAAGACGTGTACTATGACCCCAACGAAGTGGCCGTCGAAACCGAGCCCGGCGACCTCACCGTGCACGATGGCCGCATGTGGCACCGCGTGGCGCAGTCGCCGCTCACCGGCCCCGAGTCGCGCCGCCGCGTAATGTACGTGCCCATCATTGGGGGCAAGTACCAGCCCAAGAGCGAGGAAAGCCCCACGCCGTTTTACTTGCGCTTTCTGCACTTGGTAAAATAAGTACCGCGCCTTTTCGTCCCCTCTTACGCAGTGGAAGCCTGTCTGTTCAACTCGTTTGAATAGTCGTGCTTCCACTGTTTATTTACGGCTTATTCCTCCGCTTTTCTGCCATGCCTACTGCTCTTATCACCGGCGCTTCGCGCGGCATTGGCCGGGCCTTGGCGCTGGGCCTCGCCCAGCGTGGCTACGACCTTCTACTAGTAGCCCGCTCGGCCCCACAGCTTGAAGAGCTGGCTCAAGAGGTAAAAACCAGCCACCAGCGCCAAGCGCAGGTACTGGCCCTCGACCTCACCAAGCCCGATGCTGCCGCCGAGCTAGCCACCTGGGTGGCCCACCACACGCCCGATGGCCTAGCCGTGCTCATTAATAACGCGGGCTACGGTCTCTGGGGCCGTTTCGAGCAGCTGAATTTAGAGGAGCAGCTCAACATGCTGCAACTCAACCTCAACCTGCCCGTGCAGCTTACCTACGCGCTGCTACCGCTGCTACGCCGCGCCACCAAGGGCTATATTCTCAACGTAGCCAGTACGGCCGCGTACCAGGCAGTGCCCTCGCTCACGGTGTACGCGGCCAGCAAGGCATTCTTACTCAGCTTCAGCCGCGGCCTGCGCTACGAACTGAAAGGCAGCGGCATCAGCGTGACTTGCCTGAGCCCCGGCGCTACCACCACCGACTTCGGCAACCGCGCTGGCATGGGCAGCGAGCTGCAAGCCGTGGCCAATAAAGTATCGATGACACCCACACAGGTCGCCGAGGCTGGTCTCAAAGCACTCTTCGCTGGCAAGGCTGAATTTATCCCTGGTGTGCTCAACAAGGTTTCGGCGGGCCTCACTAGCGTAGTGCCCAAGCCCATTGTGGAGAAAATAGCCGCTGGTATCTACGAGAAGTATTTGTAGCCTACTTAGCTGACAGCCAAGCGAGCTGGCATTAGCTCCTAAAGAGAAGCCCGCCCCATTAAGTTGGGGCGGGCTTCTCTTTAGGCTCACGAAATACCTTATGCCCAGCAAGCAGAGGCTCCCGCAAACGTTTGGAGACAAAACTAGGGCGTCTAACGAGTGATTTTATGCATTCGGCAAGAAAAACGTCAAAAGCCCAAATTTTACACGTAAATTTTTCTTATTGAAAACCAAATAGTTAATGTAAAAATAAGAAGGTAAGTGTCTACTCACCCTACTTTGGTGAGCTAACACTTACCTGGTTTTCGTTTTTTGTTGTAATATTGTATCACAAAGCAGCTGGCTAGCCCCACCCAGCAAGCTGCATCACTCTCTAA
>Ga0265798_10010707_pt1 | contig 11259 bp, 8 predicted proteins | sample P3T30metagenome_FD_192430 | JGI IMG/M metagenome (GOLD analysis project Ga0265798, IMG submission 192430) | Plant litter microbial communities from East Loma Ridge, Irvine, California - P3 T30 | ecosystem: Environmental > Terrestrial > Plant litter > Unclassified | place: USA: California... | reverse complement strand
CGCCATCCCGTCTGGCTTAGAACGCTTCCCACTCGCCTGCAGCAACCGGCGCCCTGCTCCGGGCCGGCACTGGCGCCGACGCCGACGCGGCATATGCAATCGCCACCTTTTTTACCACCGGCGTCGCCCGCACCACGACCCCGGCAGGCGCGGATGGTGCCGCCTGAGCGCCATCGATTTTAAACACCGCCACCGCAGCCGCCAGCAGCGCCGCCTGCTCCTGCATCGAACTCGACGCTGCTGCCGCCTCTTCGACCAGCGCGGCGTTCTGCTGCGTGCCCTCGTCCATCTGCGTCACCGCCTGGTTGATCTGCTCGATGCCCGCGGTCTGCTCGACGCTGGCCGCGCTGATCTCGGCCATGATATCGGTCACGCGCCGCACGCTCTCGACGATTTCCTGCATCGTGGAACCGGCCTGCGCCACCAGCTTGCTGCCGTCGGCGACCTTGCTGCTCGAGTCGCTGATCAAACCATTGATTTCCTTGGCGGCAGCCGCCGAACGCTGGGCCAGGTTGCGCACTTCGCTGGCCACAACCGCAAAGCCGCGCCCCTGCTCGCCCGCACGGGCGGCTTCCACCGCCGCATTCAGCGCCAGGATATTTGTCTGGAACGCGATGCTGTCGATCACGCCGATGATGTCGCTGATCTTGTTCGAGGACGCGTTGATCTGATCCATCGTGCCGACCACCTGATGGATCACCTCGCCACCGCGCGCGGCCACGCCGGACGCCGTCTCGGCCAGCTTGTTGGCCTGGCGTGCATTGTCGGCATTCTGCTTGACGGTCGACGTCAATTCTTCCATCGACGACGCGGTTTCTTCGAGCGCGCCAGCTTGCTGCTCGGTGCGGCTGGACAGATCCTGGCTGCCTGCCGCCACCTGACCGGCGGCAACCGCAATGGTATCGGTGCCGACCCGCACGGCGCCGACGGTGCGCGCCAGGCTTTCGTTCATCGTCTTGAGCGCTTGCAGCAACTGGCCGGTTTCATCGCGCGCGCTTACCTCGATGCGGCTGGTCAGGTCACCAGCGGCGACGGTGTTGGCCACTTCCAGGGCGCGGCACAGCGGCCGCGTGATCGAGCGCGTGATCAGCGTGGCGACCAGCGCCGCCAGTGCCAGCGCCAGCGCGCCCAGGCCCCAGGTCTGCCAGATAGTGCTGTCATAGGTGGTAGCGGCGTCGATCGCAGCTTTGGCGCTCATCTCCTTTTGCAGTGCCAGTTCGGCGCCAGTGGCTTCCTTCAATACGCCCAGGCGCGGCCGCAGATTATTCAACAGGTACGCCTTGGCTTCTTCATCCTGGCCCGCATTGATCAGGGCGAGCAACTGGCCGGCGCCTTCCAGGTACGCCGTGCTGGCGCTTTCCATGCGGCGCAGGATCGCCAGTTCGTCCGGGTGATTCGCCATGGTCGGCTCCATCTCGGTCAACGTCGCCGTCATCGTGGCGCGTGCGCCGCTGATGGCGTCGATCTGCTTCTGGCGGTCCGCCGCCTCGGGATTGAGCATCATATTGCGTAGCGCGATGGCGATCACGTTGATCTGGCCTTCGAGCCGGTTGCTCATCTCGATCGCCGGAATCCGGTGCTCGACGAGATCCCTGGTGCCGTTGTTGACCCGCAAGAGCGAGGCATTACTCATCACGATCATTGCGATGAGCATGATGCCGACGATGCCAAAGCCCAGGGACAGGCGCGTTGCGATGTTCAGGTTACCGAGTTTCAGGGTGTTGTTCTTCTTTCTGCTGGCTGGCTCAGGCAGCCAGCGCCAGCGACGGCACGAGGCCGAGTTCTTCGGATTGCATGAGGGCGTCGATATCGAGCAGGATCAGCATGCGTTCGCCAACCGTGCCCAGCCCGCGCAGATAGCCGGCGTCGAGCGAGCCCATGGCGGGCGCGGGACGGATCTGGTCCGCTTCGAGCGTCACGACCTCGGACACGCTGTCGACCACCATGCCGATCACGTGCTGCGCGATATTCAGGATGATCACGACGGTCAGGCCGTCGTAGGTGGGATCGGCGAAGCCGAACTTGATGCGCATGTCGACCACGGGAACAATCCGTCCGCGCAGGTTGATCACGCCTTTGAGAAATGCCGGTGCATTGGCCAGGCGGGTCGGGCTCTCGTAGCCGCGAATCTCCTGCACCTTGAGAATGCTGATGCCGTATTCTTCCTTGCCGAGGCGGAAGGAGAGCACCTCGCTGTCGTTGACTGCCTGTTCCATGTTTTCCCTTAAATTGCCGTAACGTTCAGTGATATTTCTTAGCGGCAAGCAGGGTAAGTTCTAATGCGTACGATAACGATGCATGCACGCTAACGAACCACCAATCACAGTTCGACAGTCATGAAAACTGGACGATTTGCATGGTTTGCGCATGTAATCGCGGTTTGTCGAGACAAAAAAAAAACGGCAAGCTGCAGCTTGCCGTTTTAATTTCGTTCACTTTACTGATTCAGAACTCTTCCCAATCGCCCGCCGTCACTGGCGCCGCCCTGGACGCTGCGGGCGGCTTCCGTAAAGGCGTGGCCGGCGCGAGCGCCTTGCGCGCAACCGGCGCCGGGGCTGGCCGCGCCGGGGCTGGTGCAGGTACAGGTGCCGGCGCAGGTGCAGGTGCAGGTGCAGGTGCATGCGCAGGTGCCGGCGTTGCTGTCGACGCATCGATCTGGAATACCGCCACCGCCTGCGCCAGCAGGGCCGACTGCTCGCGCATCGATGTCGCCGCGGCCGCCGCTTCTTCGACCAGCGCCGCATTCTGCTGCGTGCCCTCGTCCATCTGCGTGACGGCCTGGTTGATCTGCTCGATGCCCGCGGTCTGCTCGACGCTGGCCGCGCTGATCTCGCTCATGATGTCGGTCACGCGGCGCACGCTCTCGACGATTTCGCGCATGGTGTCGCCGGCCTGCGCCACCAGCTTGCCGCCCTCGGCGACCTTGCCACTTGAATCCTTGATCAAGCCCTTGATTTCACGCGCCGCTGCGGCCGAGCGTTGCGCCAGGTTGCGCACCTCGCCCGCCACCACCGCAAAGCCCCTGCCCTGCTCGCCCGCGCGCGCCGCCTCGACCGCCGCGTTCAGGGCCAGGATATTGGTCTGGAACGCGATGCCGTCGATGACACCGATGATGTCGCTGATCTTGTTCGATGACGCGTTGATCCCGTCCATGGTGCCAACCACTTGTTCAATCACGTCGCCGCCGCGCGCTGCGACGCTCGACGCGACCCCGGCCATCACATTGGCCTGGCGCGCATTGTCCGCGTTCTGGCGCACGGTCGCCGTCAGCTCTTCCATCGACGATGCCGCTTCTTCCAGCGCCGCCGCCTGTTGTTCGGTGCGGATCGACAGGTCCTGGCTGCCCGCCGCCACCTCGGCGGCCGCCACCGCAATCGTGTCCGTTCCCACGCGCACGGTGCCGACGGTGCGCGCCAGGTTTTCATTCATGGTCTTGAGGGCTTGCAGCAACTGCCCGGTTTCGTCGCGCGTGGTGACGTCGATGCGGCTGGTCAGGTCGCCGGCGGCGACCGTGTTGGCCACGTCCAGCGCCCGTGCCAGCGGACGCGTGATCGAGCGCGTGATCACCCACGCCGCCAGCACCGACAGCAGCAATGCGACGCCGCCCAGGCCCCACATCATGAGACTCGTGTTGCGGTAGGTGGTCTCGGCCTCGAGCGCGACATCGTTGGCGATCGCCACTTGCAGCGCGGTCTGCTCGGCCGTCGCCCGCTTCAGGCGCATCAGGAGCGGGCCCAGATCCTCGCCGAGCAGGGCGCGCGCCTCCTCAACTTCTTCGGCTTCGAGGTGCTTGATCATGGCGTCCTGGCCAGCCTTGTACAGCGCCGTTTCCTTTTCCATCTGACCGAGCAGCACCAGCGCCTTCGGGTTATGCAGCGTGGCGCGCAGCTTGACCAGGATATCGTCCATCGCCTTGCGGGCGGTCATGATGTCCTTCACCTGGCGCCGGTGGTCCGAGCCGCTGTCGCTGAGGATCATATTGCGCAGCGAGATGGCGATATCGTTGATCTTGTCCTGCATCTGGTTGGTGAGCGCGATGCGCGGCATACGCTCGTTGACGATGGCGTTGGTGCCGGCATTGGTGCGCGCCAGCATCGCATTGCTCAGCACGATCATCACCACCAGCATGACGCAGGTCAAGCCGAAGCCCACTGCCAGGCGCTTGCCGATATTCAGGTTTGCCAATGTCATGGCGCGTCGTTTCTTGATGGTTGCTTTCATGGTTCGTCCCCGATCGGCGCGGCTCGCCGGAATTATTGCCGTGAGAGAACATTACAAGTGACTTATGGTGATGTCGATAGAAGCATGTCAATACGAGAAAATAAAACTTGGTTTCCGCCAAATGTATGGCGTGGGCGCAACAAGTGATGACACAAACAGCATCATCGAAACAATATGTTGGCATACATTGTGCTTGGAATAGCAAGAAGTGCCGCGTGTGCACCAATGCCATTTCACCATTCGTTCAGGGGCTTTATGATCATCCGCAGATTCGATCCACGCACCACCGCCGAATTCATGCCTCAGCTGGGCACGCTGCTGCTCGACGCGGTGGCCGATGGCCACTCGCTGGGATTCGTCAACGGGCTTGATCAGGATCAACTCGATGCTTACTGGCGAGTCGTCGCCGAGGACGTTGGCCTGGGGCGGCGCGTACTATTAGCGGCTGAGCGCGAGGGCGTACTGGTGGGCAGTGTCCAATTAGAACTGTGTTCAAAGCCGAATGGGCACAACCGCGCCGAAGTGCAACAGCTGCTGGTGCATTGCACCGTGCGGCGCAGCGGCATCGGCATGGCGCTCATGCAAGCCCTGGAAATCGAGGCGCTGGCGCTGCGCCGCGGCCTGCTGTTCCTGGACGCTGCCGTCGGTTCCAGCGCCGAGCAGCTGGTGCAAAAAAGCGGCTACGACCGCGTTGGCGAACTGCCCGAGTACGCATGCACACCCAATGGCCGCTGGCATGCGACGGCCATCTACTACAAGACCTTGTTTACACGCACCCGGCGCTGACTGCGATATGCGGTTAAGCTTGATTTCGGCACCGTCGATCAAACGTGTGCGCCGACCGTTTGTCGCGTAAAATTCGCGCAATTGAACGTTCTGGGAAGCAATGGTGACTGGTACTTCGCCTACTGCACCCCGCAGGCCGCTGCGGGCATACCTGCTCTGGCTCGTCCTGGCGACGCTGTTGCCGGGCGTGGTTGGCGCGTCGCTCCTGTTCGTCCATCAATACCAGAAAAGCCGCGCCCAGTTCGAGCGCAACACGATGCAGACCGTGCGCGCGCTGGTGCACACGGTCGACAGCAAATTGCTGCAGGCGCAGATGATCGCCCAGACCCTCTCGACGCTCGACGCCTTGCAGGCACGCGACTTCGCGCGCGTGCACCGCCAGGCGCGCGAGGCGTTGCTGCTGGCCGGCGACGGCATGGCCGCCGTGCTGCGCAAGCGCAACGGCCAGCAGATCCTCAATACCACCGTGGTCTACGGCGAACGGCTACCGGTCGAACCGTCCGCCTGCCTGGAAAAGGTGTTCACCACCGGCCGCCCGGCCATCTCGCGCGTTTTCATCGGCAAGGTCGTGGGCCAGCCAATCGTCAGCGTCGACGTGCCCGTGATGATCGACGGGCAGGTCGCCTATGTGCTGAGCATCGGCGTGCGGCCGGACTACTTCGACGACATGCTCACGCCCAAATCGGTGTCCGACGGCGCGCGTGCGTCGGTCGTCGACGCCGGCGGCACCATCTTCGCGCGCAACCTGAGCCCCGAACGCTTCGTCGGTAACCGCGTCACCGATCCCCTGTACCACGCCATCGCGCGCCAGCGCGAAGGCATCGTGCCGTCGGTGTCGCAGGAAGGCACCGACCTGCTCACCTTTTACTCGCGCTCCGAAACCACGGGCTGGCACGTGGCGATCGGCATGCCGCGCGCGAACCTGAACCAGGCGCTGTTCGAGCCACTGGCCGCGCTCCTGACCGGCGTGCTGCTGCTGTTTGCGATCGGCCTGTGGCTGGCCTGGCAGATCGGCGGGCGCCTTGCGCGCTCGGTCCAGGCCCTGACCGCGCCGGCGGTGGCGCTGGGCCGCGGCGAGACGCCGCCACGCTTCACGCAAGTGCACGTCAAGGAAGCGGCCGAAGTGGCCGAGGCCATCGGCGCCGCATCGAACCTGCTCGGCGAACGCGCGCAGGCGCTGGCGTTCAAAGAGGCCGAGCTGCGCGACGCGCATCGCATGGCGCGCTTCGGCACCTGGCACATGCAACTGCCGGGCGGCGTGCTGGTTACGTCCGAATCGGTGCCGCACATCTACGGACGCGCGCTGCCGCCGTTCGACCAGCAGCGCGGCACGCTGCTGCCCGAGGAATCGTGGCAGCGCGCCAGCGCCCTGCTGCGCGAACTGCAGCGCACCGGCGGCAGCGGCAGGCTGCAACTGCAGGTGCTGCACGCCGACGGCCACCGCATCTGGATCGACCTGCATTGCGAGGCGGTGCAGGACGCCGATGGCAAGGTGACGGCGCTGCGCGGCACCATCCAGGACGTGACCGACCGCGTGAACGCCGAAGAAGCGCTGCGCCAGGCCGACCAGCGCAAGAACGAATTTTTGGCGATGCTCGCGCACGAACTGCGCAATCCGCTGGCGCCGATCGCGTCCGGCGCGCAGCTACTGGGGCACGACAATCTGGACGGCGCGCGCACACGCCAGATCAGCGCCATCATCGCGCGCCAGGCGCGCCACATGGCCGGCCTGGTGGACGATCTGCTGGACGTCTCGCGCGTCACGCGCGGCCTGGTAGCGCTGTCGAAAGCGCGCATCGACATCAACGAGGTGCTGGCCGAAGCGCTGGAACAAGTCCAGGAGCCGCTCCGCCAGAAGGGCCACACCCTCGAGTCATCGCTCCTGCCCGCGCCGGCCTGGGTGATGGGCGACCGCAAGCGCCTGGTGCAGGTGGTTGGCAACCTGCTGCACAATGCCGTCAAGTTCACGCCCGCCGGCGGCAAGCTGCGGGTTGCGCTCGAACTGGACGCATCGCGGGTGCGTATTATTGTGGCGGACAACGGCATCGGCATGCTGCCGGAAGAACTCGACCGTGCATTCGAGATGTTCGTGCAGGGCGAGCGCACGCCGGACCGCACCCAGGGCGGCCTGGGTATCGGGCTGGCGCTGGTGCGCAGCCTGGTGCAGCTGCACGGCGGCAGCGTGCGCGTGGACAGTCCCGGCCAGGGCCTGGGCAGCACCTTCACGGTGATGCTGCCGCGTAGCGCCGAACGCGCTGCCGACAGCAGCAGCGCCGGCAAGGCAAATGCCAGTGCGGCGCAGCAGCTCAAGGTGCTGGTGGTGGACGACAACGTCGACGCGGCGCAGGTGCTGGCGATGTACGTCGGCGCGGCGGGGCATCAGGTGGCGGTCGAACACGACCCGTTCGATGCGTTGACGCGCGCCGCGCAGTTCGCGCCCGAGGTCTGCCTGCTCGACATCGGCCTGCCCGGCATGGATGGCCACGAACTGGCGCGCCGCCTGCGCGCCGCGCCGGAGACGGCGCAGGCCTTGCTGGTGGCCGTTACCGGCTACGGCCAGGCCCAGGACCGCGACGCCAGCAGCCAGGCCGGGTTCAACCATCATCTGGTCAAACCGGTCGACATGGCCGACCTGGATCGCATCCTGACCGCGGCGGCCAATGGCGCTGCCGCTTCCGCCGCCGTGTGAGCACCGGCGGCGTGTTTCCTGCGCCTTTGCGGCGTGCTTACTTGCGCTTGACGCTGCCGAAGGCTTCGCCCTTTTTCCAGGTCGGCATGCTCGGGGCGTTCGCCACTGCATAGCCCAGGTTGAGCGTGAATTGTGCTTGCTGCACCATGCCCGACAAATCCCATGACGGCTGATAGGCATCGCTGACCTGGTGGTAGTGGTCCTTGAAGCCCTTGATGTTGGTGCTCGATTCGTGCTGGTGATGCTCGAACTCGAAGTGGCCATCGCCCGAGAACACGGCCGAGCCGACGTTAAACGCCGGCACGCCAGCCTTGGCGAACGCGAAGTGGTCGGCGCGGAAGTAAGCGCCCGACATGTCCGGCGTGCCTGGCGCGATCTTCAGGCCCATCGACTTGGCCACCTGGCTCGATGTCTCATACAGGCTGCTGCGCTCCGCGCCGGCCACGCCAATATCGCGCGTGCGGCCGACGAAATTGAGGCTGTCGAGATTGAGGTCGGCGGCGGTCTGCGCCAGCGGCACGATCGGCTTGGCCACATACGCGGCCGCGCCCAGCAGGCCCTGCTCTTCGGCGGCCGGCCACAGGAATATCTGGGTCCGCTTGGCCGGCTTCTTGACCGCTTCGGCCGCCATCGCCAGCAGCGCGGCGGTGCCCGACGCGTTGTCGATCGCACCGTTGTAGATGCGGTCGGCCTTCGGATCGGCGCCGGCCTTCAGTTCGGCCATGCCCATGTGATCCCAGTGCGACGAATATACGACGGCCTGCTCCTTGAGCTTGGGGTCAATGCCAGGCACGATGCCGATCACGTTGAACTGCTCGACCGGCCGGATCGCCGAGCGCAACTCGACGTGGCCCGCTACCTTAAGGTCGACCGGGCGGAAGTCGCGGCGCTCGGCCTGCGCGCGCAGCTTGTCGAGATCATGGCCGCCGGCCGCGAACAGCTCGCGCGCCGTATCTTCGTGCAGCCAGCCTTCCATCGGATTGCCGGGGCCTTTGAGGCCGAAGCGCTCGTTGCCGAAGCCATTGGCCGGCACGCTCCACGGATACGAGCTCGAAGGCGTCGTGTGGATCAACAGCACGCCGGCGGCGCCGCGACGCGCGGCCTCCTCGAATTTGTAGACCCAGCGGCCATACCAGGTGTAGGCCTTGCCGGCGAAGCGGTTTGGCTCGTCGGCGGTCGGCTGGGGATCGTCGACCATCATGACCAGGATCTTGCCCTTGGCGTCGAGGCCCTTGTAGTCGTCCCAGTTTTCTTCCGGGGCCGCCGCGCCGTAGCCGACGAAGACGAGGGGCGCGTCGAACGACAGGTTTTCGTTGCCGCTCCTGGTGCCCATCACGATGCCCTTGCCCAGTTCCGGCTTGAAGGTCTTGCCGCCAGCGGTGAAGGTAGCACTGCCGCTGATGAGCTTGCTGCCTTCGATCTCGACCTTCTGGCGATAGCCGCCGCCAGGAATCGGCTTCAGGCCGATCAGGGCCGCCTGGGTTTCCAGATAGCGCACCGTGAGGTCGCCGCCGCGCTGGCCGGTGCCGCGGCCTTCGAGCAGGTCATCGGCGAGAAACGACAGGTGGGCGCGCAGCGCGGTCTCGGACACGGCGGCCGGTTGCTGGGCATGCGCGGCTTGGGAGAAGGAGAAAATGCAGGCGCTGGCGGCCAGGGCAAGAGGATGAAGTCGCATCGAGGCTTTCGTGACAGGGTGATGAAAAAGTCATCTTAACCCGACCAGCATTGAATGCGTCAAGATGCCGATGGTGCTTGGTGGCGCATGGGGCTGCCCCTATACTTCTCTAAGAACAATTCCACGCGAGGAACAGGCATGACGGTATCCCGACGCACCCTGCTGGCAACGCTGGCGGCCCTGCCGCTGAGCCAATCCCACGCCGCCCCCACACCCACCACCAAGAAAGAGACACCCAGCATGTACGGTCTGATCGGAAAAATGCGCGCCACCCCGGGCCAACGCGACGCCCTCATCGCCATCCTGCTGGAAGGCACGGCGGCCATGCCCGGTTGCCTCAGCTACATCATCGCAAAAGACGCACAAGATGCCGACGCGATCTGGATTACCGAAACGTGGACCACGCAAGAAAGCCACAAAGCATCGCTGACCCTCCCCGCAGTCCAAGCCGCCATCAAACAAGGCCGCCCGCTAATCGCCGGCTTCGGCGAACGCTTCGAAACCGAACCCGTCGGCGGCCAAGGCCTTCCCACCACCCAATAGCCCAACAATTAGGGTCAGAGTAGATTTATTGGGCAATTACCCAAAGTTGTCAAACAAATCGACTCCGACCCTAATTTATATTTATAGAAACTCTTGCAAATCAATTAGGGTCAGAGTCGAATTATTGAGCAATTTCTCGCGTATTTTTGATCGTCTGATTCCTGATTTCATTTAAATCCGCCGGGATGTCTGTTTGTTGCTTCAGGAATTTTCTGCCTAGGAATTAATTTCGTCGGAATACGAAATCTGGGCAGAAAGTGGCAATTTCAATTGGGGTCGGAGTCGATTTATTGGGCAATTTCGGAATGTTGTCAAACAATTCGACTCTGACCCTAATTTATATTTTAGGAAAGTCTTGCAAATTAATTGGGGTCGGAGTCGATTTAAATGGCAAATGCAATAATTGCTAATTAAATCTACTCTGACCCTAATTTATTTAACATTGATTCGGGTTATGTTAGCCGAGCCACAGGCGGTAGCCGACGCCGGTTTCGGTTAATAGGTGGCGCGGTTGAGTGGGGTCGGGTTCGAGTTTGTGGCGCAGGTGGCCCATGTAGATGCGCAGGTAGTGGCCGCTTTCGGCGTGGCCTGGGCCCCACACGGCGCGCAGCAGTTGCGGGGTCGTCATGACGCGGCCGGCGTTGCTGACCAACACCGCCAGCAGGCGGTATTCGGTGGGCGTCAGGTGGACGTGCTCGCCGTTCCTGGTCACGGAACGGTCTTGCAGGTCCACCGAGACGTCGCTGAAGTGGATCTTGTTGTCCCCGCCGGCCGTCGGTTGGCGCTGGCGGCGCAGCGTGGCGCGCACGCGGGCGAGCAGTTCGCCCGTGCCGAACGGTTTGGTCAGGTAGTCGTCGGCGCCGGCGTCGAGGGCGCGGATTTTTTCGCCTTCGGCCACGCGCGCCGACAGCACGATGATCGGCACCGCCGACCATTTGCGCACATCGTGGATGAAGTCGATGCCGTCGCCATCCGGCAGGCCGAGGTCGAGCACGATCAGGTCGGGACGGCGCGTGCCGGCGTCGATCAGGCCACGGCCCATGCTCACCGATTCGTGTACTTGCCAGCCTTCCTGTTCGAGGGCGGCGCGCACGAAGCGGCGGATCTGCGGCTCGTCTTCGACCAGCAACGCGCAAGGGACATCAGTCATCGTTCGTTTCCATTGACAGCAAGTCCAGTACGGGAGGCGTACCTGCCGGTAGCGAGAACACGAACGCCGCGCCCCCCAAGGTTGATGCGCAAGCGCGGATCGTGCCGCCATGCGCGCCCATGATCGCGCGGCAGATCGCCAGGCCCAGGCCCACGCCGGGCAAGGCCGATTCGCGCTCGCCGCGCGTGAATTTCT
>Ga0265798_10010704_pt1 | contig 11261 bp, 8 predicted proteins | sample P3T30metagenome_FD_192430 | JGI IMG/M metagenome (GOLD analysis project Ga0265798, IMG submission 192430) | Plant litter microbial communities from East Loma Ridge, Irvine, California - P3 T30 | ecosystem: Environmental > Terrestrial > Plant litter > Unclassified | place: USA: California... | reverse complement strand
CTGGCGTGGGAGCAGCGGCCGTCCCTCGGAAGTTCGCCACTCTACTGCCAAAGAAACTACCTATCCCACTCCCAATACCACCCAACGTCGCGCGAATATCAGCAGGAGGGCTAGTAGCTGTAATTGGAGGTGAAGATATAGGTGGTTCCGAGGCGAGTTTTTCTTTTCGTATACGTTCTGCTTCTTCCCTCTCTTTGAGCTTCGAGGCGATATTCGTACGCGCTCCATCGAACGCTTTAAAGATGGAAGAGGAACCTGTTGCGAATGCTGATGATCCTGCTGCAAAGGCGTTGTTGAGGACTTCACGAGTTGGCGCTAGAGATTGATCGATCTTGAGGTCGTGGATACCCTCTGTCTTGTCAGCTGTCGCCTCTACAATGTGACGTATGAGATAGCTCACCAGCTAGACGTGATCCAAGATCTGACACTACCGTCGTCTTGCCATCACATGGATGTCTGCTCTTTAGCCATGGCGAGATGCCTATATAAGGACTAACCTCGGCTCGCAAAGATCGAATAGCACAGGATCCGTGACAGAGTCCCATATAGCAAAAGCCTTTGTCTCCTTGAACGCGCCAAGCCAGTGCTCTCCAAACGGCACCAGTGGATTGCCAGAATCTGCACCTACAGGATCAGCCAAGCCAGACGAGAGACGAAGACGACATACCGACGCCAACAATTGAGATATCACCGGCTTTGCCTTTAGCCAAAACCTCAGAGTACTTGACAGTCGATAACGCGGCGCAGATATATTCCTCGAACCGGGCTCGGAGATCATCATCACTTCCGCGGAACCTGCAATCAGTAAATTACACCAAGCCCGCTTCGGTCATACTCACGTTGTTCGCTGTCCATCAGGCTGGGCGTCAGCTTGGCCTACACTCGACGTGCGCACGGAAGCTTACGCTATCATAGGTCTCCTCGACAGTGTGTACGATATCATCCATCCACCTCCTATCAGCCGGTGTAAGACTGACCATCCTCTCAATCTTGGGATCGGCAAATTCAAAAGAAACATTCTCGATCTGATCATTAGCTGACACCCAATTTAAGGAAGGGAGGGAATAGCTTACATTGACCAGAACATCAAATGCGCAGTCCCGCTGCTGAGTGACGATCTGGTTGGTCGTGCCTACCAGCCATGATGGAGCGCGAAGAGATTCGACCTGCTGAAGTGGGAGGTATGGCTGGAAGAACGAGCCTTTGCCAAAGAGATGTAGTGCTGAAGTTCAGCTTCCGCTACCCGTCAGGCAGTAAGTAGCTCACGTAGACCCATATAGCGCAATAAACTTGACCTGTCACTTGTACGTAGAGACGTCGGTCTTGTTCTCGTAGCTCTGTAATCCAGATCCGCTGATCCACATTCCTTCAGGTTCATGAGAAGTCCTGCGAGTCAGCGCTGACTCGTTGCTCTGCAAATTTACTCACCCGGTATCAGAGAAACAAGAGAATATTGATATGTACAAAGCATTTCTACTGGGTAGCCAAAGAGCATGATCTACCTGATCAGCTCATGATCATCGAGCAAGTCAGTAAACTGACCTTCTTTTGTAGCATGAGCAACTTGACAAGTATAAGCGTTTTATGTCGGAATTTATGCACGAGTTCCCTCAGACTTGTTCCTGCCTGATCAGATTCTTTCGTGATGTGACAAGGAAATGACCGACCCATGTAGATAGCTCCTTCGCCCACTTTGCCTTCTAGTGTGCTTTCGAGACTTGCGTAGAAGTCGTCCAGGATCTGAGTTTGCGTGAAATCTCTATTGTCTGTCAGTTTGATGCTCGTCATCAGCAGAAATCACTAACCTTTGAGCAAAATAGGCTCTTGTCACTACCCCTAGCTGATCACTGTTGGTCAGCTCTGTCCATGAGGTCCTAACTACTGGCGTCAGCTTACCGTACTGGACCCTGCATGTTAGCTATAATCGCCAACTGAAAAGACCAGACGCACGAAGATAGGTTGTGAGGCTATAACAACGACCGCCTTTTGGACCATACTTCTCGTCACATCACTAGGACGCACGAGCAGTTCCGATGATGATAATTGTCGATTACACGATATGCCGAATAACGTCGTATTGGCAGGAACCTCCGTATCGACGTTCAAGTCTTCAGGTTTATAGGCGCAGTGCTGTACTGTCAGCTTTGATATCAGCTCAATGTAAGCTTACAAAGTACGAATAGTCTTCTTCAGACTGTTAATCAGCTGTCTGTCTGAGAATCAGATGAAAAGATAGTTTACCAAGTGGGCGCCATCTGGTAAAGCCAAGAAAGGCAGTAGACGATTCAAATCTTCATCATTGGCTATAGCAGCTTGCAATGATGCAGGATATGCGTAGTCGACTGTGGGTCCAATCTTACGATTAGCTCAACGTACATGATGCTTTCGGCAGCTTACGAGGTGATTAAAGTCCACGACCGCTACGCCGAGTATCGCCGCCCCACTTGGACCCGACATTGATCCAGAAGCTCTACTCGTGCCAGTCGATGCCGTCTCCAGAGTCGGCGGACTCGTTACACCCGCTGTAGAAGTGGATAAACGAGAAGCAGATGATGACGAGGGTATACTAGATCGCCAAGCATCCTCATCTCGACTGGTAGGGGAAGTGTAATGATTCGAAGACGAGAATGAATTGGAAGGTGATGCCTTGGTCGGTAGCGGCTCTTGTTTGACCGTAGGCGTAAGTGGCTCGTCGTCTAAATCTAGTTCCTCATATGTATCTTCTGTCGTTGTGGCCGGAGAAGGGGACGGCATAGTGGTGATTGATATATGACAGAGAAATGGTATGGTTATCATCATCATCATCATCATGCAAGACGCGTAGACGGAATCAGAATTTCAGAAATCAATCTCATGTCGGCGGCAAGAGAGACAGATGGACAGACAGAAATCGCTTGTCTAGTCCAAGGTAGAAGGGGAACCAACGGCGTTGAGGCAAGTTAGGGCAGAAATCGAGTAGTGATGCAATGCATATGATGTACGTGTGGAATCTGCCTTCCACAAGACCCTCCTCTCCAATCTTCTCTGACTGCCCCAGCCAGTCCGCTATGTACTCGTTCCTCCTGGAGCCCCTGCCCCTGGTGCAGCAGCAGTAGCAGCAGCCTCTCCACCGACTCCTCCCTCTGGCGTTGTAGGTGGTGGAGGCGCGCCCGAATCACTCTCGGCCTTTATACGTTCCAGCGCCCGGTAGACTTTTGACTGAAGATAATGTGAATATTGAGGTAATTTCGATTTACGTGACTCGCGTGTTGTAGGTGTTTGCTTTGATCCTGATGCTGTTGGTTTGGCGGGTGCTGTAGGTTCTGGTGGTGGTCCATTTGCTTTAAATATAGTCTCAAAGTTCTAACAGTCAGCCATCAATCCCACTTTCGATGAGACAGTGGCGTGTAGATGATATTGACCTACCTTCTCAATGATCTCCAATGGGTCCTCCTTCTTTACATTCAAAATCAAATGTGCCTCGTCCAGACTCATTTGCATTTGATTCGTGATTTGAGATTTCGAAGATCCAGTCCCGACGGGTCCAGATGAAGGTGCTCCTTCTGGTTTATGTTTGAAATCTTATGATAAGCTATTTTTCCTCATTTCTACCTGTATGTATCACTTACTACGGACAGCTTGTGTTCCTGCTGCTGATGTTGCTTTTCCGAATATCTTGATGCCGGTGATGAACATCTCGACGATTACTCTTGGCGCCGACTGTCCGTTAAATGTATTCTCTCGGACTCTCGACAAGAACCAGTCTCACCATTTTTGCGGTGGATCTTGTGGATCAGTAGTATAGAATAGAAGGGGCCGGGTTGAGATGTGCTTGAATGTGATGTAGATGCTCGTCGTCACTGTAGCACTGATACACCCATGGGATAAAATGGGATAAATGTAAAAGAATGGAACGAAAACAAATAAAAGATCGACCGGCTGTATCTAGACCCGGTCAGGTCCATTCAGATCAATTCAATTCATTCATCCATCCTATCGCTATCATCTGTACGGTACATGCAATGAACGGCGAAGGGAAAGGAGCTACATCTGTTCTGAGGAATGTAGCGGGAAGAGTAGATATCGATAGGTCCATACATCAGGCACGCTTCACACCTACGGTCAAGAGTGGGAGCAAGGCTGACGAGAACAGGACAGATATGTACCCGCTCCTGGCGTAGCTGGACCATCGAGATATGTAAGTCACACAACTATCGTCCCTGGTCAAAGCTAAAATATAGGCATCTCCGAGGTCTTTTGCCCAGAACACCGCTCGGACCACACCAAACGCCTTCGATCTGGGCTCACTGCGCGATCATCTCGCCCCAGTTCGTCCAGTCCAGCATGAGAACTGGGCAAATTCTTTCGTACCGCCTACCCAGCACCTACCGAGTCATCAAATCAGCCAGAAGAGATCATCGAGTCCATGGCAGCAGGATTTCCAGCAGCATCATCAGGCAAGACAGGAGACAAGGCAAGTGCAGCCAGATGTCGCGCCTTGGCAAGTACCAAATCAGATTTACAGGCCCCAGTACATGCCTACCCGACCTCAGTACTTCCAACCACCTCCACCACCTCCACAGCAATACATGCACTCCATGCATTCGAATCAGCAGTTCGCTCCCGAGTCATTCGAATACCCACCTCAGACCGAGGCCTCACGTCCTTTGGAAGACACGCGGCCTGCAGAACCTCTATCCGAGCCTCAAGAACTCTTGGCTCGAACAGCACGGGATCTAGTCAATGATCTAGACGCGTCGTCGGAAATATTGAGGGATAATCCAAAACTCGCCCAAAGCCAATTCATGCAGCTTATGCGAGGTCTAGGGAATGGGGAGGTAATGGTAGAAGATGGCAAAGCTTCGGTGAATGGGGAAGAAATCGGCCAAGGCGCAAAATTCGTCAGTCGACCAGGAGCAGATTGGGCCAGTGCATTCATAGATCAGGGGACTTCGCAAAGAGGGGAAGAACCAGTGCATTTGGCCAGAACTTTACCTGCTTTGGCTGGCGAACCTGTTTTCGAGGAACGAATGCGATTTGGAAATGGGGCGCTATATCCTGATCAAAGTTCTATCACCCATCCTACCGAGATGACTGAACAGCGCCCGGAAAATCAACGTCGGAAATCGGTCCATTTTGACGATGCGGAAATGATGGAATCTATGGGATCCGGTGTTCCAAACAACTTGGAAGAGGCAATGCGAGCATCGACATCGATACCGGGGGTATCATCAGCATGGGAAGACGGAGGATTGGATCTTGACGACTTTGACGAAACTTCATTTATGAATTTTAGTGGACAATTACGACAGGGTACGGAGGCAACGACCGGGGTTGGTCAGAGGGAGAACTGGGGTGGATTGCAGAAAGATTGGGACGCCTTTCAGCAGGCAGACCCAAGGATCAAGGCTAGCGGCCAGATGGATCGGTACTTATTTCAAAGTCGGAATCCTTATGGTCAGATGGGTGATGATGCGGATATGGGGAGGGAGTCCCCTACGCTCAAGGTGAGCCAGTGTAATGAATCCTGGAGATACTAGCTGATGGTAGGGTGTATTGGAGCTAGAAGCCGCAGTACAGCACGATCCATCGGATCATGAGGCATGGTACGCTCTCGGTCTCAAGCAGCAAGAGAATGAGCGTGAAGACCAAGCAATCAGGGCGCTGGCAAAAGTGATCGACCTCGATCCAGACTACAGGCCGGCTTACCTCGCTCTTGCCGTCAGTTACACCAATGAAGCTGCATTCGAGAAAGCTAGGGTGATGTTGGGGAAATGGATCGATATGGCCCATGGGTCGGTGATGTCGGAGTCGGAGGATGTTCAGGCTCATGCAGGATTGGTAGAGAGATTGATTGATATGGCTAGGAGGAGTCCTGAGGAAGTTGATCCGGATGTCCAGATTGCTCTTGGTGTCTTGTTCAATTCCAGCGAGGTCAGTCCTCCTTCAGTCGTGTAGCTGAACTGACTTTTTAGGAGTATACCAAAGCGGAAGATTGTTTTCTTGCCGCCCTGTCTGTTCGTCCTGATGTGAGTTGTTTGATCGCCCGACCGTACATAGCTGATGATCAGGACTGGCTGCTCTACAATCGATTGGGCGCAACTCTGGCAAATAGCGGCCGATCCAACGAGGCAATCTCGTATTACCACAAAGCCCTCTCCCTACATCCTTCTTTCGTTCGAGCACTCTTCAATCTCGGTATATCATATATCAATCTCGCCCAATATCCTCTTGCGGCCCAGCATATCATCTCGGCAATTAGGTTACAACACACCGATGCTACCGAGGCTTATGTAAGTGGGACAGTTGGGACTAGTGCGAAGGGTGTTACTAGTGATGCTTTGTGGAACTCGTTGAGGACCGCTTGTTTACAGTGAGCTACCCTATTTCATGTTTGGGCGAGCTGACGTACAGTATGGGAAGGCATGATTTGGTCGAGTTGGCAGCAAGAAAGGATGTTGCCGGTAATTCATCATCATGAGTTGTATTTTCTGTCAGCGCTAATGAGACAGCATTCCCCGATACATTCGATACACCATCGGTCAACTTCAAGAGCCCACCATTCAATATCTTACCCTTTGAGACTGGTGATATCTAAGTATGCTCCATGTATGCATACTGTCATCTGTAACAGGAACGAGGGGACCGTGCGGCAATGGATAAAAGAGGGGTATGGGTTGATTCAACACACTATATCTGTGTGTGTGAGATACTGAAATCATCGCTTCCTTTTTGTGAATGACCCGTGCTTGCTACAAACATCCTCCCTCTTTCTTTGTGTCCACTCACCAGCATCGTACCGTATACATCATTGGAAAATGTGGAGAACAAGTCGTAAGTACACACACTAATTAAAGAGGGATGAACATGGCTCAGATTCAGTCGCCCCTCCTCCCATCAGGATCACCGCCCCTGATGATGCACCGCCAGCTTTCGCCTTCACCCCTCATCCTCCTGCTCAGCGCAACAAGAAACCCCTCGAAGGACTGGTTTTCGATATACAATGGCGTAAACAAGAGCCCAAAGAATCCTTCTTTGCCTGTGTGGATCGTATCTATGTATGTGACACTGCCGACTTAGATATCCTCACTGACCTATAGGCTCTAGGAGGTAGATCTGTAAAAGATGCATCAGACCCCACCATCACTCATTTCATCCTCTCCATCCCCAACAAGTATCCCCTCGATGAACCTTTCGACACGAGAGATCTCGACCGTAAAGATCTTTGGTGCCGAATCGTGGGAGATCACGGGAAGTGGTATGACCCTTCCGCGAGGGTATTTGATGTAAAACGGAACAAGATTGAAGGAAGGACGAGAGCGGTGATGAGACGAGAGTGGTTGGATGAAGTGTTCACAGGAAGGGCGAAAGTTGAAGAGGTGGGCAAATGGGGCATTTGGTATGTTCCCATGAACCAGGCAGATGTAGCTATACTGATGTCTAGCTTGAGGTCGGATGTGGACCTGAAGTCAAAGACTGACCAAATATCTTGTCCAGCTGTCATCAAGAAAGCGACAGATCCAAGAATCAGACGACCATCGACACCTCCACTCCCTGACGCTCCTCAATTGGCGAAAGTCATGCCAACGTCAACGCCATCAGCGATCCGTAGCCCTCCTCCTCACCCCGAACCGAATATTTATACCTTAAAGACAATCACCAATCAGAACCACTCGCCCGACCTATGTATGCGGGCATCGTCCTCGCAACGATGCTCATCCTCCTCTCCGTACCTCGGTACTCCACCTCCTTCCGCCTGTACCTCCACCTCCATCTCGAAACCAGAGCACAACCTACTCAATAAAAACTTCGCCAGCACCTCCCTGCACTTCGTCCCACCTGATCACTCCCTCCATAGCTCTTCCTCTCCATTTGGTCTCACTGAGATAATCAACGGGCTCTTCACTCCTCCACCTTCAGCTTCGCCGCCACCCAAAATGAAATCACCGGATTATATCATGATTCCTCGTTCCCTCTCCACCAGGTATTCGTCCAAGTACCATACCGGGCCAGAAATCGTCAGCTCCGGCTACACCGGTCCTCCCAGCCCAGCGTATGCGGCGTCATCTAGCCCGCGCTACGACCAAACACCTTTGCCGACCGATTATGGACATTCTGATCAATCATTCACCGATTCCGACACCGGCAAATTGGAAGTTACGGTCAGTCTCAATGTCGATGAACCTCTATCACCAGCATCAACTATTGTCAGTGTCAGTAAGCAGAAGACCGGATCTACACATGAACGGTCAGCGAGCCCAGACACATCGAACCTCGTGACCTGCTCGAGACCAGCGAGCCATCCGCCGATCACGAACCGTCAGGTATCATTTGAAGGTTTGAAGCGACCGCGACCTCGATCACCAGTTGGCGATGCGGAAATCGAACGACAACCGGCCAAGAGAAGATCACTGCAAGGTATGCGGGAACGATCCAGGTCCATATCAGATAGTCCAATGACGCCTTGTCCCTCTTCCGACGACGATGACGAGGAGGAGGAGCAAGACATGGACATCGATGAGGAGGATATGGAGTCATGTAGCGAGGAAGAGGACGAGGAGCAGGACGAAGGAGAGTCGGTCCGTTTGGGCAACTCAAGTCCCTGTCGTTCGATTTCATACGATTCCGATTCGGGCTCAGAGCCCTGTGAGCCGGAATCAGAGTCTTTCTTCGTCATGGCCTGGGCTAGCAAGATGGAGTCTGCGCAGATGGAATCCGAAAGAAAGATTGATCTCTTCACATTCGATCTGCAAGCTTTATTGATCGAATGTGATATCGCCGATGAATTGGTCGAGATCATGGAGGTTCACCTTGGAAGATAGATTATAGAGGATCATTGATTGAATGTTTATCGAGCTTGATGTGTGGATCAAGAGGAATTATATCAGCACATGTAGATAATTTAGGTCACTTTGGGTTGTAGTCATAGTCACATTTGCATATGTATTCTGATGGCCATACGTCCTACAGTTGTAGTGATAATCACGGCTGAAGAGTTGCCGCATCGATTCAACTTATTTCCCATCATTCTAATTCTGTGATCAACTGTCTCTTATCTTTCGTTGCCTAATCAGCCACTCCTCACGGCTATATCATCTAAATTAGTATCATGACATAGCACATGATGGCTGGGACTGCCATGAACCTACAATCAACTGCGAGCACGGGTACGGGTACAAGTACAAGTACAACGAAAAGGAAACGAGACGCCGATATAGAACCGGATACTCGTCAACAGACCTGTTTGTCATGTACGCTTTCTTGGCCTTGGGTCAAATTCCCTTCTAATCCCGATGGATCCAGGAAAGTAAGTCGTATCAGAACATCTTGGGTTTGCCGATAAGAATGCTGATTGAGGTAGATTGATGAGAGAAAGTGTTATCATTGTTCAGGACTGGGTTCGGCTCAATGGAACTGGACTGAGACTCAGATGGTATGTCCTTTATGCACCTGTGGTGAGCTGAGAGTTAATGATAGAATAATTGTATAGCTAAAGCGAGGAGCAAGATACTCGACATCAACAGTGGTGATGGTATTGGTATTGGTGATGGTGATGGATCGTTCATTCCGTCGATAACCCCTACGACTGCCAATACAAATCAGCGACAAGCCACCACGATCCCGTCCGCTACGGCGTCAACCACTACTCAAGCTGTCAACACCATTCAAACGATACCGGTCACTGCTCAATTTTCAAATTCGCAAGCTGGAAGTAGTACACATCAGAGATCCCAACCACAACCACATCCACAGTCTCGTTCATATCCCAATCCACCACCACCACCGATCCAGCCACATCAGCAACATCAATACCAGAACCAGAACCAGGGCAACGCTCAATACTACCCAGATCATCATCTCCACGGAATGAATCAACATCAAATCCCCCAATATCAGTGTCAGAACCTGGATCAACATCCTTTCCAACACCACGAAGGTCAAGCGTCAATGAATATGAATCAGGCGTTCGCATACAATAATGGTCTACCACCTTCACAGCCGTTCATGAATCATCAACCTTTTCCCCAGGTGCAAGCTCAAGATCCGTGGATACGACTATTTAGCTATCCTGAACCAAGTAGAACTGTTCAGTGGTATGTGCCTTTCTTTCTTCTTTCAGGTTATATTTACATTCCATCCCTCCCTACTTGTATCGAAGGTCTAGCAGCAGACTCCTTCATACCAAATCCTTGCTCAGATCGAGTCAAATACGCTAGGACAACGCTGATAGCTAGGGTGTACGCGCATTACAATCCCGGTCCTGGCGCCACTCCAATCGCCCAAACGGAACTGTTCAGACAATACGTAACGTCAATCCCATCAAGGGGTTACCCCCCTCTGTTGGGCGGAAAAGATTTCATCACGACTGTCGCTAAACACTTTGAAGGGTTTGGGGTTAAGCTGGATAGGACTGATTTCACAATTTGGGGTTTGTGGAGGAGGGATCAACCTGTTTTCCTGATCTGAAGAACGACACGGCACAGGGGAGGAGGCGATAGCAGATACGATTAGGATGACGAGAACATGAGCTCAAGGAGAATCGACTTTGTCGTGACACTATTGATCCAGACCAAGGACAAGGAGATACATCATGTGTATGATTGCAAGAGGGACGATGTTGTCTAGCTCAAGAAACGGAACTGTTGTAAAATGTACATGCCAAACGACCATAATGTCAATACCATCAATGCAACAAATAGTCATGTACTCAACCGCTCATGCAAAGCCGATACATGCTACAGCTGCATTGTAATTGATAATTATACAAACAATCAATATCTAATAGATAAATAATACTTCACATCCCAAATTCGCCTCGATCAAGCGTGTATAAACAACATCCCTCATGCTTTTCCTTGTCATGTTCCATCAAAAGTGACTCTAATATCGCCATATGCACCAAGAACCATCAGTTGACTATCCTGTCCTTCTGAAGATGATTGGACTTTGACGGGTGGTATAGGTGATATGGGCCATAAAGAACTGGTAGCCGCTGAAAGGGGGGCTGAATCGTATATCCTTCCCCAGGAGGGTTGGTAGTTCTTGTGATGTTGGGGATAATCGCCGGACTCGTCGTCATCGTCTTCCTCTTCAACATCATCATCATCACCATCATCTGCATTTTCCGTTTGAGTGGTGTAGGAGGTAGCAGAAGATGAAGTTGTATTGGGTTCGTAATACCAATAAGCCGCTCCTGTTATCGTCGTACCAGAATATGGGAGATTGGTAGAGTTGACTCCACCTTCTGCGAAAAGCGAATTGACAGGAACGTTGATTGGACC
>Ga0265798_10010703_pt1 | contig 11262 bp, 8 predicted proteins | sample P3T30metagenome_FD_192430 | JGI IMG/M metagenome (GOLD analysis project Ga0265798, IMG submission 192430) | Plant litter microbial communities from East Loma Ridge, Irvine, California - P3 T30 | ecosystem: Environmental > Terrestrial > Plant litter > Unclassified | place: USA: California... | reverse complement strand
TCACGCGCGGGCGCACATGCGCCTGGCGAATGGGTGACCGGATCGGATGAACGGGGCGGCGGCGCGAATCGGGCCAGGCGACCCGAGCCGCGCAGATCAAGCGGCGCGCGGCGGTTTGATCGGCGGGGGAATGGCGTGGCAGTAAGGCGGCGCGTCGTGCAGCGGCGCCGCCCTGGAAGGCAGGCAGGTGAATTGCAGCACGGCGCCGTCGCCGACGATGTAGTGGAAATCGCCGGCGGACGGAGGTTCGTCGGGATCGATGTCGAGGTCGACGTCGGCACCATCGTCTTGGCCAAGGTCTGCGAACGCAGCCTGCACCTTCGCCTCGCCCTGCGGCCACGGCGAAGCGGCGGACATCGACAAGGCGAAGACGTTCAGCGGGAACAGCAGGATCAGGAAGATGACGAGAGCGCGTCTCATATGCGGTGATTGGTACAAGGGCGTCCGGTACACATGACGGTGCCAGTATAGCATGTCCATACGGACCGACAGCCCATCCGAACCTGCGCCCTGCTCGCGCGGTCCAACCCGACATCGGCGGCTTCCGCATGCTGCCACCAGGGAGAGCACCATGCCTCGACGCCATCGATCCCGGCTTGCTGTCAGCCTTGTCCTCTACCTTCCCCTTGCCGCCAGCACGCAGGACCACGGCAAGCTGCAGGAAAAGCTCGCCAGACCGGTTGGGCCCGGCCAGGAGCGCACGACCGGGGCCGGCAACGTCGCTTACGAAGCCTTCCCGATGCCGATGGCGCCGGCGGCGCGCGGCTGGATCTGGGGCCCCGGTCCGAGCCTCGGCTTCGACACCGTATCCAGCCCGATACCTGGCAGCGGCAAGTACGCGGCCGGTCCGGCGATGATGATCGTGCGCCGGCCCGGGGACTGGACCTACGGCGCGATGGCCACGCAATCGTGGTCCTTCGGCGGGCCGGACGACCGTCCGAGCGTGAGCAGCCTGCAGTTCCGGCCGCTCGCCAGCTACCGGCTGTCGCCGCGTCACACGATCGGCTACGCCGGCACCATCACGGCCGACTGGCACCGGCGCGGCGGCCAGCGCTGGACCGTACCCCTTGGCCTGACCTGGTCGACCCTGGGCCGGGCCGGCGATGCCGTGCCGGTCAACACCAGCGTCGGCATCGGCTACAACGTGCTGCGCACGGAGCGGGCTGGGACCTGGTTCCTGCGCTTCCAGATCAATGTCATGTTGCCGAAACGTTGATGCGCGTCGCAGGCGGCCACCAGCGCGGTTGCGCATGGCCGCCGAAGAGCAATGGCTCAGCGGTGGGCGTCGCGCAAGGCGCGCAGCGCCACGCCGATCAGGTCGCCGGCGGTCAGTTCGGCATGGAAGTGCATCGCATTGCCGTAGGTGAGTTCCATCACCAGTGCACCCAGCAGCAGCGGGCGCACTGGCGACGGGCCCGCCGGGAAGATCCGCGCCAGGCGCGTGCCAACCGCCTCCCACTGTTGGTCGAACAGGCGCGAATGGCTGGCCTCGAGCTCGGCGTCGCCGCGCACCCGGCGTGCCAGGTCCAGCACCAGCATGCGCAGGTCGGGTTCGTGCTGCAGGCCGCTGGCCCAGGTGCACACTGCCTCGATGATGGCATCGGCGCCTTCCACCGCATCCAGGCGCCGGCACAGTTGTTCGACCTGGGCGCCGGCGTAATGGTCGACCAGTTCCAGGAACAGCTCGTCCTTGTTGGCGAAGTTCGAGTACAGCGCTCCCTTGGAGTAACCCGCTTCCTCGGCGATGCGGTCGCATGAGGCGCCGGCATAGCCTTCCCGGGTGAACACGATGGCGGCCGAGGCCAGCAGGCGCTCGCGCGTCTGGGCACGGCTTTGTTCGCGCGTGAGCCGCCTGCGGCGGCCGGCCGGCACATCTGCTTCAAGCTGCCTGGTTTCTGTCATGATCCTGCGATAACGGTGGGCGTCACGGACATGCCCACCTTCAGCAAACGCGCGGCATCCTGGCCCGGATCGATGACGATCTTCACCGGCAGGCGCTGCACGACCTTCGTAAAATTACCGGTCGCGTTGTCGGGTGCGACCGGCGAGAACGACAGGCTGCTGGCCGGCGCCAGGCTCTCCACGTGGCCCTTGAGCGTGGTTCCCGGCAGCATGTCGACCGTAATTGTAACCGGCTGGCCGACGCGCACCCGCGCCAGCTGGGTTTCGCGGAAGTTCGCTTCCACATAAGCCTGCTGCAACGGCACCACCGCCACCAGCGGCGCGCCGACGCGGGCGTAGGCGCCGACGCGCACGATACGCTGGCCGATCACGCCGTCGATCGGCGCCTCGATCTTCGTGTACGACAGGTTCAGGTGGGCCGCCGCCAGCGCCGCCTTGTTGCGCGCCACCTGGGCTTCGGCCTGGGCCACCTGGGCTTGCAAAATACCGACTTCTTGTCTGGCGCCGGCCAGCGCGGCGACGTCGGCCACGTGGTGGGCGCTGGCGGCGTCGGCCTGCGATTCCGCCTGCTGGCGATCCTGCAGGGTGCCCGAGCCGTCCGAGGACAGGTCGCGGTAACGGGCCGCATTCGCCCTCGCGAACTTCAGGCTGGCGTTGCCTGCGTCGATGGTGGCCGCCGCGCGCTGGATGGCGCTGCCCTGCAGGGCGATGGCGGCGCGCAGGCGCACCAGGTCGGCTTGGGCGCGGGCCAGGTCGGCCTGCGCCATGTCGACGGCAAGCACGAAGTCGCGGTCGTCGATGGTGGCCAGCAGCTGGCCTTTTTTCACAGTCTGGTTGTCTTCGACCAGCACTTGCACGATGTTGCCGGCGACCTTGGGCGCGACCGCGGTGAAGTCGGCGGTGACGTAGGCGTCGTCGGTGCTCTGGCGGCTGCCCTGGCCCTCGTCGTGCTTGTAGGCGTAAGCGCCGCCGGCGGCGACGCCCACGAGCAGGACGGCGATGGTGAGTTTTGCGGTTTTCGGGAGCGACATGGTATTCCTTGAATCGGTCTATATTGTTTGTTATTTTTTGGCCGCTTGTTTCGGCTTGGCTACGACAGGCGGCGGAATGTACTGCAACGACAGCACCAGCGGCACCAGCACCAGCGCGAGCGCGCCCAGCACCAGGTAGCCGTCGGCGATGGCCAGCACGAAAGCCTGGTGCGACACGCGGTGCGCCACTTCGGGCAAGGCGGCGGCGCCCTCGGCCAGGCGGCCCGCATTCGCGGCCTGGTCGAGCAGCACGTTGGCGTGGTTCGCCGAGCGCACTTCCAGCACGCGGCCCATCACGGCGCTGCCGAACAGGGTGCCGAAGGCGCGTAGCGCGTTGACGATGCCGGACACTTGCGGCCCTTCCATCGGCTGCACCACGCTGGTGGCCAGGAACAGCAGCGAAATCACCGCCATCGGCTGGCCAAAGGCTTGCAGTGCCTGCGGGAACAGGAATTCCGCCGCCATCCAGTCCGGCGTCAGCTGGGCGCCGGCCAGGCAGGAGCCGGCGATCAGAATCAGGCCGGTGGCGAACACATGGCGCGCATCGACCCATTTTTTATACAACAGCCAGGACACCAGCGGCCCGATCACGAACTGCGGCAAGCCGACTTCGAGGCCGATCACGGCCAGGTGCGGCGTGCGGAAGTGCCAGGCGTGGCCGAGGTAGTCGGCCGGCAGCAGCGAGCCGGAAAGCAGCACCACCAGCAAGCCGACGAACACGGTGAAACCCAGTCCCAGGTTGCGCCGTGCGAGCAGCTGCAGTTTCATGAAGGGCAGCGGATGGAACCATTCGCTCAGCAAGAACACGGCCAGCAGCCCGATGCCGCCGCCGAGCAGCCAGCAGACGAGTATGTCGTTGAACCAGTCCAGGCGTTCGCCCTGCGACAGCGCGACGGCGATCATCACCAGCGCGGCGATGCCGGTGACCAGGCCGAGCCAGTTGATCTGCTTGAAACGTTCCAGGCGCACCGGATCCTGCGGGATGCCCCAGGCCACGGCCCACAGCGAAAACACCGCCATCGGCAAAGTCTGCCAGAACAGTAGCTGCCAGTTGCCGAGCGTGTCGGTCCAGGCGGCCGACAGCCAGGTCGCGACGTTCGGCGCGAAAGTCGCGGTCATCGCGTACAGGGCCAGGCCGTACAGGCGGATCGGCAGCGGGAAAAAGCGCAGCGCTGCCGCCATCAGCACCGGAATCAAGAGGCCGCCGAAGAAGCCCTGCACGCAGCGCATCACCAGCAGTATGCCTACGGAAGGCGAAAATGGCGTCAGCAAGCTCAGTAGCGCGAACACGGCGACCACGCCCAGATGGTAGCGGCGGAACGAAAAGGTCACCGCGAACCAGGCGGAGAACGGCATCGCCGCCAGCTCGAAGGCGCCGTACAGGCTGGTGATCCAGCTGCCGTCGTCGACGCCCAGGCCGAACACGGTGCGTATGTCGGTCAGCGCCAGGCCGCCGATGCGGCTGTTCAGGCCCGACATCATGGCGGCCACGAACACGCCGACCACGCCGGTGAACAAACGCAGGCCGAATGGATGCGCGACCGGTGGTGCGGCCGCAGGCGCCGATGGTGCCGCGGCCGGGGTCAAGCTTGCCTGCGCCGTCATGCCCTGCCTCCGCCAACAGAATGCAGGCGCGCCGCGGTCTCGGCCGACGCCATCGCTTCGTCGCGGCTGGCGGCGAGGCCGTTCGCCGCTGCGCCGCCGTCGTGGTAAGTCTGGATCTCCCACTGCCAGCCGGCGTCGAATTCGTCCTGCCACACGCACAGGCGGCGGTGATCGACGCTGTAGGTGGCGTCGTCCAGGTCGAGCACCCACATGGCGATGTCGGATTCCTCGGATTGGGTCCAGGCCTGCATCAGCTTTCCTTCCAGCCGCCGCCCAGCGCCTTGTACAGCGACACCATGGCCACCGCCGTGTCGGTGCGGCTGCGCGAGGCGGCGTTCTCGCTGTCGAGCAAACGCTGCTGCGTCACCAGCACGCTCAGGAAGTCGGCGGCGCCCTGGGTGTAGCGGCGCTCGGCGTTGGCCAGCGCCCGCCGGTTTTCCGTCACCGCGACCTCGAGCTTTTCGGCGCGGCGCTGCATGCTGCGGTAGGCGACCAGCGCATCGTCGACTTCGTGCCAGGCTTTGAGCACGGTGGATTGGTAGCCGATCGCCGCTTCCTGCTGGCGCGCCTCGGTGAGGGCCAGCTTGCCCTTCAGGCGGCCGCCTTCGAAGATCGGCAGGTGCAGCACCGGGCCGACTGCGAACTGGCGCGCGCCCCAGTCGCCCGCTTCCGAAAACTTCAGCGCCTGCATGCCGGCGCTGCCGGTCAGGCTGATGCTGGGGTAGAAATCGGCCTTGGCCACGCCGATGGCGGCGGTGGCCGCGTGCAGTCGGGCCTCGGCGCGCAGGATGTCCGGGCGGCGATGCGCCAGCTGCGACGGCAGGCCCACTGGCACCTCGGCCGGCAGCGCAGGCACTTCGGCTTCGCCGGCCAGGCGCTCGTCGAGTGCGTGCGGCGGCTTGGCCAGCAGCAGCGCCAGCGCGTTCTTCAAGGCGTCCTGGCGGCGCTCCAGCTCGGGCAGCGCCGACTCGAAGGTGGCCAGCTGCGCCTGCGAGACCGAGGTGTCGAACCGGGTCGCCACGCCCTGCAAACGGCGCCGTTCCGCCACGTGCAGGCTTTTCTTCGCGATGCCGATGTTCGCGCGCGCGATGCGCAGGTCGCTCTGCACGCCGCGCAGTTCCAGGTAGGTACGCGCGACTTCGGCCGTGATGGCGACGCGCACGGCGGCGGCGTCGAAGCCCGCGGCTTCCATCTGCGCCGCGCTGGCTTCCTGGGCACGGTGCGCCTTGCCCCACAAATCCAGCTCCCAACTGGCGTCGAAGCCGTATTGCCACAGCGTGTACGGCGCCGCGCCGGACGAACCCGGCATCGATGCGGTGCCGAAGGGGTCGGCGCCGTTGGCGGCGGTGGCGCCGATGGTCGGGGTCGAGGTGCCCATCAGCGACATGATGCCCTTGTCGCTCGCAAGCTCGCGCAAGCCGGAGGCGTTGGCGCCGACGGTCGGCAGCAGTGCGGCGCCACTCATCCTGAGGGCAGCACGGCTCTGGCCCACGCGAACGGCGGCGGCCTGCAGATCGAGGTTGGCGGCCAGCGCCTCGCCTTCCAGTGCGACCAGGGTGGCGTCCTTGAACAGGATCCACCACGACGGGTCGACATCCTGCTCGACGGCGCGGCTCGGCGTGGCATCAGTATTGGCATCGGCAGCGGCCGTAGCGAAGGACGCCACCGGCGCCTCGGTCTTGGGCGCCTCGAAGTCGGGCCCGGTGGCGCAGGCGCTCAGGGCCAGCATGCAGGCGGCGACGCCGGCCCGCAAGCGGAAAGTGGACGGCATAGGATTCCCGTTTTTATTGAGATTCGGCAAATTATACCAGCTGGTATCTGAATTCGCATTGGTCTCCTTGTTGCGGAAATACTTGAATACTCCATCCAATATTGAAGCCAGGCAACGAAACGGATCGCAGCACGCTTGCCACGCTTGAGAACGCTGCAATCTGGTTATACTGTGCGGAAATACAGTACTGCTCAGCTCCACGCACCAGCCTACCGCCCACCCGCGCACCCCAACATGCAAACCCCAGCCCAGCTCATGAGCGGCTTGCTCGACTATCTGGTCGAACAAGCCCGGGACGTCGACCCCACCGCATTCAATCTGGCGAAGGTGGCCGAGTTCAAGAAGACCTTCGCCGATCTCGGCACCCTGCCCTGGGTCGATTTCAATGTCGAGACCGAAGCGGACAGCTGGTGGCTGCGCGTGCAAAGGCTGGAAGCGACGCGCGCACCCGCCCTGTCCGAGCCCGAATTCGCGCCCTTCCTGGTGGTCGGCGACGACCCTGCCGGCAGCGCGCCGGCGATCAAGGAGTCGGCGCTGGCCAGTATCCGCAACCACGACGCCGGCATCGACGGCGAAGAACGCGCCGCCCGCCGCGACGAGCAGCGGCGCGCGCGCCTGGCGCGCCTGCTGGATGTCTACCTGCCGCGTTGGACCGAGTGGGCCGCGCGCGAAAAGCCGCGGCGCCTGGTGATCGCGCTGTATGCCGATCTGTTTGCGTTGAAGACGCGCCTGGAATCGGAGGAAGCAGTGCGTCCGCTGGAACTGGTGTGGGGCATCGGCGTGTCCTCGTGGCGCATCGGCAGCGTCGATTTTTACTATCCGCTGATTACGCAGGCGATGGAAATCGACATCGACGGCGCCACCCACGCGATCGGCCTGCGTCCGCGCCAGCTCGAGCCGCGCCTGGAACTGGATGCCTTGTCGGCCTGCGACGTGGCCGGCACCGGCGACGTGGAACGGGCGGCGCGCAGCCTGCTGCTCGGCCGCGAAGGGCGCGCGGTCTCGCCCTTCGATCCGGCGACGGTGGAACCGATTTTGAAACTGGTGGCCGGGAACATCACGGCCAGCGCGCGCTACGACGCCCAGCTGGATGCGGCGCCGGCGCCGGGCCCCGACCTGGTCGTCACCGACCAGTGGGTGGTGTTCGCACGGCCGCGCGCCAGCCACTTCCTGATCGAGGACATCGCGCGCCTGAAAGAGCGCGTGGGTGATGTCGAGAGCTTGCCCGAGGGGCCGCTCAGCATCGTCAGCGCCCCGGGCGAGGCGGTGATCGAGTACGCGCCGATCGCCTTCCGTGGACTCTCTGGCCGGGCGTCCACGCCCGGCGAGCCGCGTGAACTCTACTTCCCGCTGCCCTACAACCGCGAGCAGGAAACCATCATTCAGCAGCTGGAGCGCTCGCCCGGCGTGGCCGTGCAGGGGCCGCCGGGCACCGGCAAGACCCACACCATCGCCAACATCATCAGCCACTACCTGGCCTCGGGCAAGCGCATCCTGGTCACCTCAAAGGGCGAACCGGCGCTGAAGGTCCTGCAGCAAAAGATCCCCGAAGCGATCCGCCCGCTGACGGTGGCCCTGCTCTCCGGCGACAAGGAAGGAATGCGCCAGTTCCAGGCCGCCATCGAAGCCATCATCCACACGCTGACCCACCTGAATCCGGCGCTGGAACAGGAGCGCATCGCCGCCTGCCGCACGGCGCTCGACCGCGCCCACGAAGACATGGCGCGCATCGACCACCGCATCGACGAAATCGCATATGCCCAGTTGGCCGACATCGAGGTCGACGGCGTGGCCATGCGCGCCTTGAAGATGGCCGAGCTGGTGGTGCACGGGCGCGAACAGTTCGGCTGGTTCGACGACGAGTTGTCGTTGGCGCCGGAACATGCGCCGCCCTTCGCCGACGAGGCAGGGATGCGCCTGCGCGAGACGCGCCGCAAGCTGGGCGCCGACCTGCTCTACTGCCAGGCACGCATTCCGTCGGCGGACGCGCTGCCGGCGGCTGCCGCGATCGGGCAGTTGCACGTCGCCCTGCAGACACTGCGCGACATCGAACGCGACGAAGCCGGCGGGACCTTGCTGCCGTTGCGCGCCGCCGCGCCCGCCGTGATGGACCATGCGCGCCTGCTGCTGGCTGCGCTGGATGCGGCCATCGCCCAGGTGGCGGCGCTGGAAGAATCCGGCCACGACTGGGTGTTTACGCTGCGCGACAAGCTGCGCCGGCCGCAGTTCGCCACCGAGCGCGCCTCGCTCGAAGCGCTGTTCACCGAAATGGATGCACTGCTGCAGGCGCGCGCCGAATTCATGCAAAAGCCGGTGAGCGCGCCGCGCGAAGCGCTGGAACTGCCGAAGGCGCTGGAAGCGATCGCGCGAGCAGCCGCCAGCGGCAAGCCCTTTGGGCTGTTCGCCTTTGGCGCCGGCGAGGTCAAGCCGCACGTGAACGCCATCCGCGTGGCCGGCCTGGCGCCGGCCTCGCGCGGGTATTGGGCGCACGTGCAGCGCTTCGCCGGCCTGCATGCGCAGGTGCTCTCCTTCGTGGTGCGCTGGAACGCCTTCGCCGAGCTGCTGTCGCTGCCTTTGCTGCAGCCCGACGTCGGCCAGCTGCGCACGATCGAATCGGTCACGCTGGCCGCCCGCGGCGCGCATGCGCTGGCGACGCGCCACGATGCCGGCCTGCCGGCGCTGGCCGCGCAGGTGTTCGCACAGGTGCCGGCGCAGGACTTGCTGGGCCGCGCACCCGAACTGGAACGCGTGCGCGCCCAACTGCGCCGCCACCTGGTGCGCGCAGAGCTGGCACCCGCCACGGCCCGGCTGGCCGCGCTGCGGGCCGTGCTGGCCGGCTGCGGCGGGCCGGTCGTGCAGCGCCTGCATGGCCTGGTCGAGGACACGCTGGGCGCGCCCGGCCTGCCGCTTGAAGAACTGCTGCGGGAATACGCGGCCATCGTCGCCGAACTGCGCCGTATCGAGGCGCTGGCGCCGGACTTCGCCCTCGTACGCGAACTGGCCGGCCGCATCGAAGCCCATGGCGCTGCCTGGCTGGCGGCGCGGGTGCAGACCTTGCCGGCCGACGCAAGCGGCGACGACGACGTGTTCCCGGTGCGCTGGCGCGACGCCTGGAACTGGGCGCGCCTGAAGACCCACCTCGATGACATCGACGCCCGGGACGAGATGCGCACGCTGGCGGCGCGCCGGCGCGAACTGGAAGCGGGCCTGGCGCGCCTGTACGAAGACCTGGTGTCGAGGTCGAGCTGGCTGGCCACGCGCCGCCACGCCGGCCAGAACGTACTGAGTGCCCTGGAAACCTACCGCACCGCCATGCGCAAGTTCGGCAAGGGTACCGGCGCCAATGCCGGCCGCTACCGGCGCGACGCGCAGCAGGCCATGGTCGATGCCCAGGCCGCGGTGCCGTGCTGGATCATGAGCCACGCGCGCGTGTCGGAATCGCTGCCGGCCCAGCTGGGCGCCTTCGACCTGGTCATCGTCGACGAGGCCAGTCAGTCCGATTTGTGGGCGCTGCCGGCGGTCTTGCGCGGCAAGCAGATACTGGTGGTGGGCGACGACAAGCAAGTGTCGCCGGAAGCGGGCTTCGTGGCCGCCGCCAAGATCGCCGACCTGCGCCGCCGCTTCCTGGCCGGCCAGCCTTTCGAGCCGGTGCTGAGCGCCGACATGTCGCTGTACGACATCGCCTCGACCGTGTTCGCCGCATCGAAGGTGATGCTGCGCGAGCACTTCCGCTGCGTGCCGCCGATTATCGCCTACAGCAACGGGGTGTTCTATAAAGGCTTCATTCAAGCGCTGCGCATCCCGACCGCTTCGGAACGGCTCGATCCGCCGCTGGTCGACATCTACGTCGCCAACGGCTACCGCGGCGCCAAGGGCCAGAACGCGCCCGAGGCCGAGTGCATCGCCGCCGAGATCGAGGCCATCCTGCGCGACCCCAGGATGGCCGGACGCACGCTCGGCGTGGTCTCGCTGCTCGGTCCCGAACAGGCGCTGCTGATCGACAAGCTGGTACGTGCCCGCTGCGACGCGGCTGAGCTGGCGCGCCGCCAGTTTTCCTGCGGCGACGCCCGCATCTTCCAGGGCAGCGAGCGCGACATCATCTTCCTGAGCATGGTCGCCGACAGCAAGCAGCACCACGCGCTGTCCGGCACCATGTACGACCAGCGCTTCAACGTTGCCGCCTCGCGCGCGCGCGACCGCATGGTGCTGGTGCGTTCGGTGCGGCTGGAAGAACTGTCGCCGGCCGACCTGCGGCGCACCCTGGTCGAGCACTTCGCCAAGCCGCTGGACGCCGGCGACGCGGCCGGCTCGCTGGCGGACCTGTGCGAATCCGGCTTCGAGCGCGAAGTCTACGGCGAACTGTTCGCCCGCGGCTACCGCGTGATCCCGCAGGTGCCGGCCGCCGGCTACCGCATCGACATGGTGGTCGAGGGCGCCGACGATCGCCGCCTGGCGATCGAGCTCGATGGCGACGCCTTCCATGGTCCTGACCGTTGGGCGGCCGACATGGCTCGGCAGCGCGTGCTGGAACGGGCGGGGTGGACCTTCTGGCGCTGCTTCGCCTCGACCTGGTCCTTGCAGCGCGAGACGGTGCTGGCTGAATTGCTGGCGCAGCTGGAGAGCATGGGCATCGCGCCGCTGGGTGCCCTGGCGCGGATTCCTTCGCTGGTCGAATATCGGGAGTGGGGACGCGTGCCTGCGGTGGCGGAGGATGCGGCGGGCAGCGTGGCCGAGGATGCCGTTGCCGGCGCCGCCGACGCCAGCCCGGCCGTCTGACGCTTGAAACCGGGGGCCAGACCCTGTACTGCCCAGCTTACGGAAATGTAATCTCCCCGCCGGGTTTTCGTCAGGCGTTTTCGGGCACAATGCGCCCATGACCAAGTTACTGCTCGTCGAAGACCAGGCCACCGCGGCCGCCTACCTGTCCCAGGGCCTGAAGGAAGAAGGCATGGT
>Ga0265798_10010700_pt1 | contig 11265 bp, 10 predicted proteins | sample P3T30metagenome_FD_192430 | JGI IMG/M metagenome (GOLD analysis project Ga0265798, IMG submission 192430) | Plant litter microbial communities from East Loma Ridge, Irvine, California - P3 T30 | ecosystem: Environmental > Terrestrial > Plant litter > Unclassified | place: USA: California... | reverse complement strand
CTGTTCGTCCGCTGCGGCAACGGCGGCATCAGCCACCACCCCGACGAGATCGTCACGATCGACGACGTGGCCGTCGCTCTCGACGCCTTCGAGGCCGCCGTGCACGCGGTCGCGGCGGCGCACCCGGCGCAGGCCCAGACCCGGGCGCAGGCACGCGCGTGAGCGACCAGGTCGAAGGGGCGGGCATCCGCGACCGCATCGACTCGGGCTACGGCCGTCTCTCGCCGCGCGAACAGCGAGCCGCCGACTTCATCCTCGACCACCTGGACGACCTCGCCGTCTACACCGCGACCGAGATCGCCGAGCAGAGCGGCGTCTCGAAGGCGACCGTGTCGCGGTTGTTCCGGCGGCTCGGCTTCACCGACGCACAAGAGGTGCGCGACCAGGCGCGGGCGTCGCGCAGCCGGGGCGTCCCGGTCGGGCCGACCCGCGCCTCCGGGGGACTCGCCGAGCACGCCGAGGCCGAACGTCGCAACCTCGACGTGATGCTGTCGGGGCTCGGCGACGGTCGACTCGAACGGGCGGCCGCGCTGGTCGCCGGAGCCGAGCGGGTCGTCGTGGCGGGGTTCCGCAACAGCTACCCGGTGGCCCTCCACCTGCGGCAGCAGTTGGTCCAGGCGCGGGACGACGTGCGCGTGGCGCCGCAACCCGGCCAGTCGATCGGCGAAGAACTCGTCGGGCTCGGATCGCGGGACGTCGTCGTGCTGGTGGGGTTCCGCCGCCGCCCGGCCGGGTTCGCCGGCGTCCTGTCGGCGCTGGCCGCCCGCGGTGTGCCGGTGGTGCTCGTGGCCGATCCGTCGCTGCGCGGCGTCGACGTGACGGTGAGGCTCGACTGCCCGGTCGAGACCCCGGCCCCGTTCGACAGCTACGCGAGCGCCATGAGCCTGGCCGCCCTGCTGGCCGGGGCCGTCCTGGCCGAGACCGTGTCGGCCGCCCGGCCCGAGGGGGGTCGAAGTCGCGTGGCCGAGATCACGGGGCTCTACGCCGAGCTGTCCGAACTCGAGTGACGCGCGCCGCCCCGGCCCGCGACGAGGACGCACCGACGCCCCCACGGCCCGCAGGCCGAGGGGGCGTCAGAGCGTCGGACGACAGGGTCAGCTCGTGGTGAGCTGACCGGGTCAGCTCTTGGCGAGCTTGTCCTTGACGGCACCGACCGTCTTCTCGACGATGTTCGGCACGGGGGTCGTCCCGTACAGGCGCTCGTCGGGCTTGGTCGGCGCGGGGAAGGGCACGCCGCTCGTCGGGGCCTCCTCGTAGGTGAACTGGCCCTTGCCGTCGGGCGAGGGGCCCTGGGCCCAGGTGCCCTCGGACGCCGCGGCGCCGTCCGAGAAGTTGTAGAACTTGTACTCCTCGGTCTGGATCTCTTCGCTCATCGGGAAGTTGCTCGGGATCGGCAGCTGCTCGTGGCCCTCGGCCATCAGCTCACGGGCGGCGGCGACCCACTGGTTCTGGTGCGCCGTGTCGCGGGCGAGCAGGAAGCCGAGCATGTCCCGCACTCCCTTGTCCTCGGTCATGTGGTAGAGCCGGGCGACCTGGAGGCGGCCCTGCATCTCGGCGTTCGCGTTCGCGACGACGTCGGCCAGCAGGTTGCCGGAGGCCGTGATGTAGCTGCCCGACCAGGGGTTCCCGTTCGAGTCGACGGGACGGGCGCCCGCGCCCGCGACGATGGCGGCCTGGATGTCGGTGCCGCCGACCACGGCCGCGATCACCGGGTCGTCCTGCACGGCCTTCTCGGTGGCGCCGACGGGCGCCTTCGCGAGCAGCTGCGAGATCATCGTGGCGATCATCTCGACGTGGCCGAACTCCTCGGCTCCGATGCCGAAGATCATGTCGCGGTACTTGCCCGGCAACTTGCTGTTCCAGGCCTGGAAGCCGTACTGCATGGCGACGGTGATCTCGCCGTACTGGCCGCCGAGGATCTCCTGCATCTTGTGGGCGAGGACCGCGTCGGGCTTGGTGGGTTCTGCTTTGTACTGGAGCTCTTGCTTGTGGAAGAACATGGGACTCCTATTCCCTCGGGGGCCGTGACCCCGGTGTCGGTCCAGGCTCTCTCCGTCCCGCGACGGGCGTCCGAAGTCCCGAGACCGGTTGACAACGACCGTCCGGATGCGCAAGCGACGAGCACGGCCCGGGGCCGCAGTCAAGGGGCGGACCCGGGTGCGCCTCCTCGGGTTGTATGGCGACGAGTGCCCCCGCGACGACGCGGGGCCGAGTCGACGGGAGTGGGACATGACCTCGAAGAAGAGGACGGGGGTGGCGGCCGCGACGGGGCTCGCGTTCGCCCTGGTGGCGACGGGCTGCAGCGGCGGCGGGCAGGGGGAGGCGACCGATTTCTCGACCTCGGCCTCGGGTCCGCTCGAGGCCTGGGCGTTCGACAACGCCGACGACGTCGGCGAGGCCCGCATCGCGTACGCGGCGGACGCCCTGCCCGACGTCGACGTCCAGCTCGACCAGACCACCTTCGACGCCCAGAAGTTCACGACGCGCGTGGCCAGCGGTGACGTGCCCGACGTCGTGCAGATGGACCGCAACTTCGTGGCGACCTACGCGGCCCAGGACCTCATCCAGCCCCTCGACGCCTGTTACGCGGCGAACGACGTCGACCCCGGCGAGCGGTTCTACGAGTCCGTCGCGGCCGACGTCACCTACGACGACCAGATCTGGGCCGTGCCGCAGTTCTTCCAGCCCCCGGCGATCATCGTCGACCGGCGCGTGCTGCAGGAGGCCGGTCTCGGCACCGACGACATCGACACGAGCGACCCCGACCGGCTCGTCGCCGCGGCCGAGGCGATGTACCAGGAGTCGGGCGGCGACCCGACCCGCCTCGGCTTCGACGGCGTGTGGGCGAGTCAGGCGGCCCTGTTCATCCTCGGTCAGGGCGGGCAGATCGTCGACGACGACGGGAAGCCGACCCTCGACGACCCGCGCAACGTGGCCGGCCTCGAGCTCGAGAAGCGCCTGGCCGACGCCCAGGGCGGCTACGCGGTGGGCAAGAGCTTCTCGGACACCTTCGACACCTTCGGTGACCGCAACCAGTTCGTGGCCGACCAGGTCGGCGCCCAGATCGCCGCCCAGTGGTACGTGAGCGTCCTGTCGCCGTACCGCGACGAGGTCGACATCACGGCCGTCCCGTTCCGCGACGCCGACGGCGACCCGTTCGCCGTCGCCGGCGGCACGGCCTACGTCGTCCCGGTCGGCGCCGAGAACCCGGACGCCGCCTGCGCGTGGGCGCTCGCCCTGACCGAGCAGGACGCCTGGCTGGCCGCGGCGAAGGCCCGGGCGGACTCCCTCGCCGAGACGCCGGGCGCCGTCAACGCCGGACTGTTCACCGGGTCGCCCGCCGCCGACGACGCCATCCGCCAGCAGTACGTCACCCCGAGCGGCGACCAGGGGTTCGACGAGACGATCGCGACCTACTACGACGCCGTGTCGTCCGGGACGACCGTGGGCGCGTCGCCCGCCGGGCAGCAGATCCAGAGCGACCTGCAGAACGCCGTCACGAGCTACCTGCTCGGCGACAAGTCGGCCGAGGAGGCGCTGGCCGACGCCCAGCGCTCGTCGCTGCGGGCGTACGAGCGCGCCGTGGGCTGACCCGCGCCTCCTCGTCCCACCGTCAGGGGGTCACGTCCTCGACCGACGTGACCCCCTGACCCGTGCCGGCCCGGACGCTCAGCCCGTGCCGACCCGGACGCTCAGCCCTTGCGGGCCTGGGTCGAGACGCCCTCGATGAAGTACCGCTGGCCGAAGGCGAACAACACCAGCATGGGCAGCGTCACGAGCAACGCGGCGACCATGACGAGCTGGTAGTCGCCCTGGCCCCCGTTCGTCGGGCTGAACGTCGTCATCGCGTACGACAGGCCGAGCGGCACCGTGTAGCCCTCGACCCCGCCGCTGTTGAGGTAGATCAGGGCGGACTGCAGGTTGTTCCAGCTCGACTGGAACTCGAAGAGGAAGACGATGACGAACGAGGGCACGGCGAGCGGCATCGCGATGTGCCGGAACAGCCCGAGATAGCCGACCCCGTCGAGTCGTGCCGCCTCGAACAGCTCACGGGGCAGGCCCCGGAAGAACTGGCGTTGCAGGAAGATGTAGAACGCCGAGCCGAAGAGGTTCATGCCGAACAGGGGCACCCACGTGCCGATCAGGTCGAGCTGTTTCCAGATCAGGTACTGCGGCACCATGGTCACGGCACCGGGCAGCATCATCGTCGCGAGGACGAGCCCGAAGAGGAACGACCTCCCCGGGAACCGGAAGTACGCGAAGCCGAACGCGACCAGCGAGCTCGACACCGTCACCAGCAGGGCGGCGATCAGGGCGATCGCGACGCTGTTGACCATCCAGGCGGCGAGCGGCAGGCGCTCCCAGACCTCGGCGTAGTTGCTCCACTGCACGTCCCGGGGCCAGAGCAGGTTGTCGAACACCTGCGAGCGGGGCTTCAGGCTCGCGGCGAGCAACCAGGCGAACGGGTAGACGAACGCCAGGGTGCAGACACCGAGCAGCAGCCAGACGACGACCCGGCCGACGGCGGTCCGCGGTCGCCTCCGACCCGGGGCGGGGCCCGGCGACACGGGGTCGGTGGTGACGGTCTGGACGAGGCGGTCGGCGGTCTCGGCGGGCAGGACGGCCATCAGCGGTCTCCCTCGTAGTAGACGAAGCGGTTGCTCAGTCGCACCTGGACGAGCGTGATGAGCAGGATGATGACGAAGAGCAGCCAGGCCATCGCCGACGCGAAGCCGAAGTCGAACTGACGGAACGCCTGCTGGAACAGGTAGACGCCGTAGAACAACGACGACTCGGGCGACGCGTTCGTCTGGTCGCGCCAGAAGAGCAGGTACGCCTGGTCGAACACCTGCAGGGCGGCGATCGTCAGCACCACCGTGGCGAAGAAGAGCGAGCCCGAGATCATCGGGACGGTGATCGAGAAGAACTGACGGACCCGGCCGGCGCCGTCGAGCGACGCGGCCTCGTAGAGCTCGCGGGGCACGTTCGCCAGCGCGGCGAGGAAGATCACCATCGTGCCGCTGACACCCCACAGCGTCATGATCACGATGGACGGCTTCACCCAGGTCGGGTCGATCAACCACTGCGGTCCGTCGATGCCGATCACCGCCAGGCCCTCGTTGATCGCTCCCGTGTTGCCGTTCAGCAGCAGCAGGAAGACCGCGGCGGTCGCGACCGCCGGCGTCATCTTGGGCAGGTAGAAGACCGTGCGGAAGAACCCGCCGGCCCGACCCGACCGCGCGAGGAGCAAGGCCAGCGCCATCGCCACCACGATCTCGAGGGGCACGGCCAGCACCGCGTAGAACAGCGTGTTGCCCAGGGAGCCCATGACCCGCGGATCACGGAACAGCTCGGCGTAGTTGTCGAAGCCGACGGGCGTCGCCGTGTCCGTCGCCAGCCGGTAGTCGCTGAACGAGATGACCAGGCTGTAGAGCATCGCCCCGAGGGTGAACACGCAGAACCCGACGATCCAGGGGCTGATGAACAGGTAGCCCGCGATCGCCTCGCGGCGTCGCATCGAGGAGGCGCGGGTCGGGCCGGTCTCCCGCGACCGGCCCGGTGGGCGTCGGCCCGGTGGGCGTCCGGGCCTCGCGGTGTCGACCGCCTGGGCGTTCGTCATGGTGGGTCCCCTCCGGCAGCACGGGCGAGCGCCGTCGCGCGCCTCGAGTGCGTCCTTCTCAGGACCAGAACAGCACCGTTCGCGTCGGGAGGACCGCTTCTCGGCTCGTCAGTGCAGGAGCGCCGGCCCGTGGCCCGGCAGCACCACGCGCGCGCGGCGGTCGACGAGCCGACCGTAGGTGCGCCCCGCCTCGGCCAGGTCGGAGTGGAAGATCGGGTGGAGCATCTGCACGCCGTCGAGCCGCGAGGTCGGGTGGCCGGTGACGAGGGCGTCGCCCGTGATCAGGACGTCGTCGTCGGGCAGCGCGAAGACGGTGTGCCCGGGGGTGTGACCCACGGCCGACGTGGGGACGACGCGATGACCGCTGAACGTGCGTGACGCCCCGAGGTCGAGCGGCACGACGTCGGCGACGGCCACGTCGCCCAGCCCACCCGCGCGCACCGCGTGCAGCACCCACCGGGCGAACCGGGGCTTGTAGAGGTGCGGCAGCACGTCGCGGACGCCGACCTGGTGCAGCTGTTCGCGGGTCACGTTCGGCACCTCGGCGGGTGCCGCGAGGACCTCGAACCGGTGTCGCCGGCGCAGGGCGGTGATCGTGCCGATGTGGTCGCTGTGCCCGTGCGTCACGAGCACCGACGTGAGGCGGGCGTCGCCGGCGCCCGTCGCCGTGGCCACGGCACGCAGGGACGACTCGACCAGCTCGTGGTCGGCAGGGTAGCCCGCGTCGACCAACGTCAGGGTGCCGTCACCCTCGAGGATCGTCCAGTTCGACGCGGGACCCCGGACGAAGTGCACGCCCGGTGCGACCTCGACGGGAGCCGCCGCATCCGCCCGGCTCACGCCGCGACCTCGGCGGAGGCGCCGGGGCCGGGGCCGCCCCTCACGAGGCGACCCCGGTGTCGGGGCGGACGAGCAACCGCGCAGGAGGCGCGCTCGGCCCCGCCAGCCGGCCGCCCACCCACGTCGCGGCGACCTCGCCGAACAGGCGAGCGTCGTCGTACGCCGTCACGGGGTTTCGGTGCGACAGGTCGTCGACGTCGATCGTCACGGGTGCGTCGGGGGCGAACGCGACGAGGTCGGCGTCGGAGCCGACGGAGATCCGTCCCTTCGCGCGGAGACCGACGAGCGCCGCCGTGCCCCGGGACATCCAGCCGACGACGGTCTCGAGCGGGATGCCGCGTTGCCGGGCCCCGGTCCACACGGCGCGGAAGCTCAGTTCGAGACCCGAGATGCCGCCCCACGCCACGTCGAAGTCACCGTGCGCGGCGTCGGGGCCTCCGGCGAACTTGAGCTCTCGGGTCGACGGCGAGTGGTCGCTCGCGACGACGTCGATCGTGCCGTCGACGAGGGCCTGCCAGAGCAGCTCCCGGTTGGCCTCGCCGCGGATCGGCGGGCAGCACTTGAACTGCGTCGCGCCGTCACCGATGTGCTCGGCATCGAAGGTGAGGTAGTGCGGGCAGGTCTCGACCGTGAGTCGCAGCCCCTCGGCCTTGGCCGCCCGGATGGTGTCGAGCGCCGTCGCCGACGAGAGGTGCAGCACGTGGGCACGGCCACCCGTGGCGCGCAGGGCGTCGACCACGTGCTCGATCGCCGTGCGCTCGACCACGTCGGGACGGGAGCGGACGAACGCGTCGTAGGCCGCGCCTCCTGCGGGCAGCTCGGGCGCCTCGGTCGGCGAGGCCGCGGCGGCGTCGAGGCCCTCGGGGTCTTCGGCGTGCACGATCAGCAGGCCGTCGAAGACCGCCAGTTCGGCCATCGCCTGGTGCAGCTGCTCGGTCGACAGGTGTGGGAACTCGTCGACCCCCGACGGCGAGAGGAAGGCCTTGAACCCGAAGACGCCGGCCTCGTGCAGCGCCCGCAGGTCGCCCGTGCCGAGGTTCGCCGGGATCGCCCCGCCCCAGAACCCGACGTCGACGACCGACTGGGGGCCCGCGGCGGCGCGCTTCTGCTCGAGGGCGTCGACGGTCGTCGTCGGCGGGATGCTGTTGAGGGGCATGTCGACGATCGTCGTGACGCCCCCGGCGGCGGCGGCACGGGTCGCCGTCGCGAAGCCCTCCCACTCGGTGCGGCCGGGCTCGTTGACGTGCACGTGGCTGTCGACGACACCGGGCAGCAGCACCTGGTCGTCGGGGAGGGTCACGTCGACGCTGGCGTCGACCTGGTCGGTGAGGCCGCCGACGGCGACCACGCGGCCGTCACGGACGGCGACGCTCGCCTCGCGCCAGGCGCCGTCGACCAACGCACGACGGGCCCGGACGACGAGGTCGTGGTGCACGGCGTCAGCCACGAGCGTCACCGTTCGCTCCGTCGGCCGCCGAGCGCGCCTCCTGGACTGCTGACTCCGGGGAGGCAGTCGGGGTCGCCGACACCGTCGCTGCCGACGCCGCGGCCGCCTGGGCCTCGCGCGCTTCGACCTCTTTCCGCCGCTCGCGCAGCAGGTGCCCGGTCAGGGCGACGAGCAGCGTCAGCCCGCCCGCGACGCCCATGCCCACACCGATGTGCACCTGCAGCAGCAGGGCCCCGACGCCTGCCCCGGCGAGGATGAGCGCGACGGCGAGCACCCGCCGCGGGAAGTTCTTGCCCGTCCCGCCGGCGAGCTTCGACTCGGACGCGAGCCCGACGATCGTCGACGTGACCACCACGGTCGTGACGTCGGCCACGGCGATCTTGCGCGCGGCGGCGGCCTGCAGGCCCATGGCGGCACCGAGCAGGCCGGTGATCGTGAAGGCCCACGGCGTGTTCTCTTCGGGCACGACGAAGAAGGTCGAGATGCCGAGCCCGAGCAGCACACCGCCGGTCACCCCGAACGAGATCGTGCTGCGGCCCGACCAGCCGAGACGACCGCCGCGCAACACACGGCCGCCGATCGCGGCCCCGAGCAGGAACGCGGCGAGGGCCACGATCGGACCGACGATCGGCAGACCGTCGGCCTGCGCGATGGCCATGCCGAGGATGACCACGTTGCCGGTCATGTTCGCGGTGAACACCCGGTCGAGGCCGAGGTAGCCGACGGCGTCGATGATGCCGGTGGTGAACGTCAACGTCAGCATCATGACGAGGTGCATGCGCGCCTGGTTGCGGCGGAACTTCTTCACGGGGGTCCTCAGGTGCTCGGCGCCGCGGGGCACGGCGGGGCGGGCGACTACGGCGGCGTCGGCGCATCGGTTCTGCCGTCGATCGTATTGTCGCCGCGCCGTCGTGTGCGAACCCCGGGCCGTGCCTGTGGACGGACGGCGGCGCGGTGCGGTTGGGGAGGAGCCGTCCGACCCGCTCGTGACCGGGAGAGCCTGCCGAACCCGAACCCGAACCCGAACCCGAACCCGAACCCGAACCCGAACCCGGCTTCGCGTCGCGGCGGGCCGAACCCGACCTCTTCCAGGCGTTGCGGCGGGCCGAACCCGACAACGCCGCGAGGACACGCCGTCGACGGACGGATGTGAGCGGCGTGTCGCCGGCCCGATGTCGCGATTTGCACAGAGGGCAGGGCAGGGCGGGGCGTGGCAGGGCGGGGCGGGGCGGGGCGGGGCAGGGCCGGGTCAGGGGCGGCGGACGACCAGGGTGTCGGCGAGGCCGGCCGTGGCGTCGGCGGCGACCGTGCCGGTGCGGGCGAAGTCGGCCCAGACCTGACGCACCTTGCGGCCGCGGCGGTCGACGTCGTCCCAGTCGGTCGTGCCGACCAGGCGGGTGTGCGCCCAGGCCTCGCGGCCGCCGAGCAGCAGCGGCAGCTCGGTGATGTGGGCGGCGCCGAACGCCGTGCCCTCGGGCTCCCAGGTGAACTCGAACGTCGAGACGCGCCCGCCCGCGGCGCGGTGCCGCTCGGCGAAGGCCCGACCGGCCCGGTGGTAGACGGCCTTCGTCGTGGCGTCGATCATCAGGCGTCGGATCGCCCGGCCGACCACGGGCAGGCCGAACAACCGCTGCAGCAGGGGGGAGAACTCGGCGAACACCGCGGTCTCGTCGGCCGTGGCGCCGATCAGCAGGTCGATCTCGGGTGCGACCTCGCGCCACGCGTCGGCGGCGGCGGACTCGGACGGCAGCGGTGCCCGCCCGTACTGGAGCCCGAAGGCCATGCCGCCGCGCAGGCCGAAGCGCTTCGCCGCCCGCTCGGCCACGGACTGCCCGGCGAGCAGCTCGTCGAGCGGGGCGTCCTTCCGCGGCGTGCCCACCGCCTCCGTCATCGCCTTCACCATGCGGCTGCGTCCGCGCACGATGCCGAGCGGGGCACTCTGCACGATGGCCCGGGCGAACAGGCCCCGGGCGCCCTCGCTGATCATCAGGTGCGCGATCGCGTCGCCGCCGGCCGACTGGCCGAACAGGGTGACGCGAGACGAGTCGCCGCCGAACGCCTCGATCGTGTCGTGCACCCAGCGGACCGCCGCGAGCTGGTCGAGCAGCCCCAGGTTGGCGGGCACCTCGTCGCCGACGCCGAAGAAGCCGAGCATTCCCAGCCGGTAGGTCACGGTGACGACGATGACGCGCTGCTCGGCGACGAGGGCGCGCGGGTCGTAGACGCGCAGGTCGCCCGCCCCCGACACGTACGAGCCGCCGTGGATCCACACCATGACCGGCACGCGCTCGTCGGCGAGCAGGTCGGCGGGCAGGGTGATCGAGAGGCGTTGGCAGTGCTCGTCGTCGACCATGCCGGCGGCGGCGCCCTCGATCAGGGCGTCGAGCCCGGGGGACGCGACCTGCGGCGAGGCAGGGGCGCGGTCGAAGGCGAGCAGCGGGGACGACCAGGGCGCGACCGGGCGCGGCGGCTCGAAGCGCTCGGCCTCGGCGTAGGGCACCCCGAGCACCCGGACGACCGCACCGTCGACGCGGCCCACGACGCGGCCGGACGGGGTGTCGAACTCGCGGCGGGCAGCCCGGTCGTCGGTGTCGACGACGGGTTCGCCCGGGGTGGTCGGCGTGCTGGCGGTCGAGCGGGGAGCGTCCTGGGTCACCCGACCATCGTGCCCCTCACCGCCCGTCTAGGCTCGCGGCATGACCGCCGACACCGCTCCCGTCCCGGGCCTCTACCGTCACTTCAAGGGCGGCCGCTACGAGGTGCTCGGCACCGCCCGTCACAGCGAGACGGACGAACCGCTCGTCGTCTACCGTGCGCTCTACGGCGAGGAGGGGCTCTGGGTGCGGCCGCTCGCCGCCTGGTCCGAACACGTGCGACGCGACGGGTACGACGGCCCGAGGTTCACGCCCGAGGGCTGATCGGCGCGGTCGCGGCCCGTCCGCCCGCCACGCGGCGGTCGAGGACGAGCCGAGGAGGCGCGGGCCGGGTCAGCGAAGTCACAGCCGCTTGATAGCCGCGCGGCCGGACACTCGGCTCATGAAGTTCTCACGTCGCTCCCAGCGCTCCCAGGGTGCAGCCACAGACGGGAGCGCCACGGACGACGCGGCCCGCACCGCCGACCCGGCCGCGGCCGCCACCGTCCCCGGCGACCCGGCCCGCGCCTCCTCGTCCGGAGCCGCCCTCCCCGCGGCCGCCCTCCCCGGCGGCGCCCCGCCCGCAGCAACACCGCCCGCAGCCGCACCGCCCGCAGCTGCACTGCCCCCGGGCATGCTCGTCGCGGGCGCCTGGGCCTGGCGGCTGCTCGCGGTCGCCGCCGTGCTGGCCGTGCTCTTCTGGCTGATCGCGACGCTCGAGGAGA
>Ga0265798_10010699_pt1 | contig 11266 bp, 9 predicted proteins | sample P3T30metagenome_FD_192430 | JGI IMG/M metagenome (GOLD analysis project Ga0265798, IMG submission 192430) | Plant litter microbial communities from East Loma Ridge, Irvine, California - P3 T30 | ecosystem: Environmental > Terrestrial > Plant litter > Unclassified | place: USA: California... | reverse complement strand
CGAGGCGCTGGGTCTCGTCGATGCGGGCGACGGCGGCATCGCGCTCCACCCGCTGCTCGGCGACGTCGGGGCTCTCCTGGGTGTCCTTGGGCTTCGGGCCGAGCTGGGTCAGCCGCTCGCGCGCCGCCTCGAGCGGCGTGTCGAGCCGGGTGATCAGCGCGCGGATCTCCTCCGTGACGGTGGCGGCGCTGTCGCGAATCGACGCCAGGTCCGTCGGGGTCAGGTCGGGATGCCCGAGCTGCTTCTCGCGGGCCTCGAGCTCGGCCTTGGCGGCGTCGAGCTGGGCCCGGACCGCCTTGAGCGGCTCGGACATCTCGGGCTGGGGCGCGGCGGGCTTCGGCGCGGCCGGCTTCCCGTCAGCCCCTTTGGCGTCGGAAGATTTGGCATCAGAAGGCTTGGCATCAGAAGGCTTGGCATCGGCAGGCTTGCCCTCCGCGGCCTGTCCGGCCGGGCTCCCGCCCTGCGCCGAGGCCGGCGGCACGGCCGCCGGGATCCCCAGCATCAGCGCGGCCAGGACGGCCAGCACGACGGGGGCGCGCGGCGCGGCGTTCGGCTTCCGGGAGCGCACCAGCGTGCGGATCATGGGCTACCTCTCGTCGGGCGCGGCAGGCGCGCGTTCGGGGCCCGGCATCGGCGGACCGGCGGTCGTCGGGAACCGCGCGGGCCGCCTGCGGGCCTCTTGGAGCGCCCGCCGCCGGAGGGGACATCGGTTCGGCGTCGGCGAGCACGGGATATCGAAGCCGCACGAATCGGGACCACCGGCGGCGCGGCCGGGCCCGATTCGCGCGGCCGAGCGCTGTGGGCGAGCAATAGGGCCAAACCGTGCCCCTGCCCACCCTCGGGCCGATCGCCCGTTCCCGCGGCGAGCTCCGGGACAGGCTTCAGGACCGGCTTCGGGACAGGTTTGGGGACCGGCTTTGGGACCGGCTTCGGGACAGGTTTGGGGACCGGCTTTGGGACAGGCTTTGGGACAGGCTTCGGGACTGGCTTGGGGGCCGGCTTCGGGACTGGCTTGGGGGCCGGCTGTGGGTGCGTCCCCGGGACCCGGCGGGAAAAGCTTCACAAGGGTGTCACGGTGGGATTAGATGAACACCTTATGGACAGGGCCTTTTCGTCGTCACGCGAAAGGGTTCGGCCGGCTCCGAAGCCGGTCCGGCCCGGCCGCGTTCCGGTTGCTACCGCACCGACTGGCGCCTTCGCGCGCCGGCCCGCCGCCCTGTTGCTCCTTCCGCCTCTCCCGCCGAGCCGACGCCCCGTCCGCCGGCCCGTCCTGCACCGGCCCCCGGCTGCGTCGGACGGGCCGGTGGGGCGACGGCGCGTTCCCGCGCGTTACACGCGTCAGAGATAGTCTGAAGAGTCGCGCCGATGATGGATCTCCAAACCCTCGTCCTGAACGCGGATTATCGGCCGCTCTCGTACAATCCGCTCTCGCTCTGGTCGTGGAAGGACGCCTTCACGGCCCTGTTCCTCGATCGCGTCACCTTGGTGGCGAGCTACGACGTCGAGGCGCGCTCGCCCTCGCGGGCGCTGCGGGTGCCGAGCGTGGTGGCGCTGAAGAACTACGTGACGCTGGCCCGCAGCCCGGCCTTCACCCGCTACAACATCTACCTGCGCGACGGCTTCAGCTGTCAGTATTGCGGGTTGCGGCTGCCCTCGGGCGGCCTGACCTTCGACCACGTGGTGCCGCGCTCCCGGGGCGGCCTGTCGAGCTGGGAGAACGTGGTGGCGGCCTGCTCGCCCTGCAACCTGCGCAAGGCCAACCGCACCCCGCAGGAGGCCGACATGCCCCTCGCCACCGAGCCGCGCCGGCCGACCCGCTACGAGCTGCACCACCGGCAGCCCGAGTTCGACCACCGCCAGTATCACCACACCTGGCTCGACTACCTGTACTGGGACAGCGAACTGGAGAGCTGAGACTGATTCACCAAGCCGGCCCGCGGCGGGGCGGCTCGTTGTACATCGGGACGTTGTGGTTGCGGGGCAGGTAGCCCCGGACGATCACGGGCGGCGGCACGGCCGCCAGGTCGGGCCGCACGCGGACGACGCGCCGGAGGCGGGGCGGATCGAAGCCGCGATCCTCGGGCCAGGCGGAGGCCGGGGCGGGAGCGAGGGCGGCGAGCAGGATGGTCGCGAGCATGGCCCGCGCGCGCATCGGCAGTCGGGCGAAGCAGGGCGCTGTCATGGTCGGTCTCCGGCCGGCATCGGGGCGATCAGAACTTGAGGGCCGCGCCGCCACGGATGGTGTTCAGCTCGGCACGGTGCCCGTTGAAGCTCTGGAACAGCACGTACTGGTACTCGCCCCGCAGCAGGATGTTGGGCGTGATCGCGTATTCGAGACCGAATCCTAGGGCGACGCCGCCGATCGTCTTGGTCTTGGCGTTGGCCACCAGCGTGCTCGGGCCGTACGGAATGGTCTGGGCGCCCTGTCCGGCCGGGGTCGACCGGTTCAGCGGGAAGTTTTGGTTGAAGCTGGCATAGCCGTGATTGTAGACGGCCGCCGGCAGGCCCGTGGTCAGGGCTTGGTTGGCCGCATAGGTCGTAGCGCCGTAGCCGTAATTCTGGACCGCGACGGTGTCGTTGATCGTCACCCGGCCGACCGCAAGGCCTCCGGTCACGTAGGGCAGCAGGTTGCCGAAGGCGTAGCCGGCCCGGGCGCGGATGCTGCCGTAATCGTCGATCCGCGTGTTCGACGTACCCGAGAGATTGACCGATTCGGAATTGCCCGCGGCCGTCGTCATGATCCGGCTGATGCCGTTGGTCGACCAGCTGTTCATGTCCGCGTGCGTGTAGTCGGCCTCGATACCCAGGACGATCTCGTCGAACTGGATGTTGTAGCCGGCAAACGCACCGAAGCTGGCGCTCTTCACGCGGGTCCCGGGCAGCGACAGAAACTTCGAGACGCCGAACTCGCTCTCGACCGCGCTGTAGCTGAAGTCTTGCGCGAGGGTCGATTGCAGGGCATCGCGCTGCGCCAGGCCGCCCGACGTATACCCGCCATGGCCGCCGACATACACGCCGCTCCAGTCGAGCACCGGAGCCGGGACCGGGTCGTAATCGGCGCCGCGCAGGTAATCGTAATCCAGGTCGGCGGCCCGGGCGGTGCTCGCGCCGCAGAGGCCGAGGATCGCCAGCAGCGGCAGGGTGACGGTGCGCATCGGGATCGTCCTGGAACTGCGAGACGGACGGCAGATCGGGCCTCGATGCAGAGATAGTTGGGTAACCTTAAGCGTCCGTTATTTCAGAGCTCTTCGCGCGTCCCGTTTCGATCATTGCGACTTGGATCAAACTATCCGGCAGCCCGATTCTGGTCTCCCACTCCTCCCGTTCCGCCGAAGCCCGGTCGCAAAACGAAAAACGGCGCGGAGGACATCCGCGCCGTCGGCCGTCAGAGCGTTGAGAAAAAAATCAGTACTTGCGGACCAGCGGTCCGGGGATCGGCTCCGGCATCAGCGGCGGCAGGGGCGCCGCGACGAGGCCGCCGAGGTAATAGCGCAGGCCGATCTTCACGTCGTGCGCCTCAATGTCCTTCACCTTGATCGCCTGCAGGCTGCCGGTGCAGCACGGCACGAAGCCCGGGCCGGTCTCGGCCTTGCCGAGGTTGAGGTAGCGGTACGCCACCTCGATCTTCAGGGCGTCGCTGACGTCATAGGCGAGACCGGCATGCAGCGCCCAGGCGAAGCTGCCGCTGGTCTTGCTCTTGTAGAACTTGCTGCCGCTGTTGGTGTTGTATACCGGATTGCCGTTGCTGTCGTAGACTGGCGCGTAGTTGTAGTACGCCTGCCCACACTTGCAGTCGTAGATCGGGTTGCCGTAATCGTAGGCGTAGGTCGGGCTGGTGAACTGCTGGTTCGTCGAGTAGCCCGAGACGTGGTTGAAGGCGTAGCCGACACCGCCGCCGATGAACGGCGTGATGCCGTACCACGTGCCGAGGTCGAAATACGCGTTGGCCAGCACCACCGCGGAATCGAAGTTGCTGGACGACTTGTTGACCCCGTAGGAGCCGAGGCCGTTGTCGAACTCGGGGCCCTTGTAATACTCACTGCCGCGCAGGCCGGTGGAGTAACGATACTCGCCGGTCACGTCGCCGCGCAGGAACGGGGTGAACTGATAGCCGACGCCGACGCCCGCGAACCCGCCGCCGCCGATCTCGTTGCCGAACGAGCGGTTGGCATCCGGATAGCCGGTGTAATCGTAGGCCTCGCTGTATCGCGGCCGCGTGTAGACGCTCGCGCCGACGTCGCCGCGCAGGTACCAGCCGCCGCCGACCTCGATCGGGGGCGGAGGGGGCGGCGGCGGAGGCGGGGGCAACAGGTCCGCGGCAGCGGCCAGGCAGGGCGCGCCGACGCTCGCCGCGAGCGTCAGGCTGCGCACCAAAGCGTTCAGCTTGGAGCGGGCCATGGAGATTCCTTCACTAGACTCGTGTGCCGGAGGCTTGGCATGCCGGCTCTGTTGACGAGGCGAAGGATGGATCGAACGTCTTAAATCCGGCTTAACGTTAAATGTTAGCCTTGCCGGCTGCTTACGGTCCGCAAACCTGCACCCCAGGGAAGGATTTGCTAGTCTTGCCCGCACCATCCCGCACCGTCAGGACGACGACGACGCCCGCCGGCGGATCGGGCTGAGCCGGTGTTGCCCGAGGACGTGCGCATCCTGGCGCTGATGCTGCCGGAGACGGTGGCGGGCGCCCACCGCGGCAACCCGGATTTCCGCGTCGGCGGCCGGGTGTTCGCGACCCTGTGGGTGGAGGAGGCCCGGGTGGTGCTGCGCTTGGCCCCCGTGGACCAGGCCGAACTGTGCGAGGCCGAGCCGGACCTGTTCACGCCGCTCGACGGCGCCTGGGGCCGGCGCGGCTGGACCAATCTCGACCTCGATCTCTGCGAGGAGGAATCCCTGCGCGCCGCCCTGCTGGCGGCTTGGCGGACCACCGCACCGGCCGTGCTGCGCGCCGCCTACGCGTGAGCACCGAGCCCTCAGGGGCTCCGCCCCCGAACCCTGCCAAAGGGCCGCAGGCCCTTTGGGATCCCGGATCTTAGGCCGCGACTTTGGTGACGGCCTCGACGACCTCGTCGACCACTTCGTTGACGAGGCCGCGGTCGTCGCCCTCCGCCATCACGCGGATCACCGGCTCGGTTCCGGAGGGGCGGATCACCAGGCGGCCGCCATTGCCCAGCCGGGCGCGGGCCTGGGCGATGGCGCTGACCACGCTGTCCTGGCTGAGCGGCTCGCCGGCCCGGTAGCGGACGTTCTTGAGGATCTGCGGCAGCGGGTCGAAGCAGTGGCAGACCTCGCTCACCGGCCGGCCCTGGCGCTGGACCACGCTCAGGATCTGCAGGGCCGCCACCAGGCCGTCACCCGTGGTGGTGTAGTCCGACATGATGATGTGGCCGGATTGCTCGCCGCCGAGGTTGTAGCCGTGCTCGCGCATGTGCTCGAGCACGTAGCGGTCGCCGACCGCGGTGCGGGCCAGCGACAGGCCGAGGCCGCCGAGATACCGCTCCAGGCCGAGATTGGACATGATGGTGGCCACCAGCCCCGGCTGGGTCAGCCGCTCGTCCTCCTGCCAGGAGCGCGCGACCACGGCCATCAGCTGGTCGCCGTCGACCACGTGGCCCTTCTCGTCGACGATCAGCACCCGGTCGGCGTCGCCGTCCAGCGCGATGCCGATATCGGCCCGGCGCTCGCGCACCTTGGCGACCAGGGCGGCCGGGGCGGTGGAGCCGACATCCCGGTTGATGTTGAACCCGTCCGGCTCGGTGCCGATGGCGATCACCTCGGCGCCGAGCTCCCACAGGGTCTCGGGGGCGACCCGGTAGGCGGCGCCGTTGGCGCAATCGACCACCACCCGCAGGCCGTCGAGGGTCACGTGCCGGGGCAGGGTGCGCTTGGCGAACTCGATGTAGCGGGCGTGCACACTCTCGATCCGCTTGGCCCGGCCGAGGTCGGCGGAGCCGGCCAGCTTGGTGTGCAGCTCGGCGTCGATCAGCTCCTCGATCTCACGCTCGATCGCGTCGTTGAGCTTGAACCCGTCGGGCCCGAACAGCTTGATGCCGTTATCCTCGAAGGCGTTGTGCGAGGCCGAGATCATCACCCCGATATCGGCCCGCATCGAGCGGGTCAGCATCGCCACCGCGGGGGTCGGCACCGGGCCGAGCAGCAGCACGTCCATGCCGACCGAGGTGAAGCCCGCCACCAGGGCGGTCTCGATCATGTAGCCCGACAGGCGGGTGTCCTTGCCGATCACCACCCGGTGGCGGTGGTCGCCGCGCTGGAACACCAGACCCGCCGCCTGGCCGACCTTCAGGGCGAGTTCCGGGGTGATCACCCCGTTGGCCCGGCCCCGGATGCCGTCGGTTCCGAAATACTTGCGCGCCATCACGATCTCCGGTGCCGGGCCTCTCGTCCGGCCAACGCGGCGACAGAGTAGCGCGACAGAACTTAGCAGATTGGATTGCCCCGGGTGCTCCCCGACAAAGACGGTCGAAATGCGGCGTGCCCCGGCGCGGGGCGCTACAGCACCCGCGGGAGCGCCGCCGTGAGCAGCGTCACGCCGGAGACCGTCAGGAGGCCGAGCACCACCCGGCGGAACGCCGTCTCGCTCAGGCCGACATAGACCCGTGTGCCGAGGAAGACCGGGATCAGCATGGCGGGCAGCACCACGGCCAGCATCGGCAGCGCCGTCCGGGTGACGAGTCCGGAGCCGAGATAAACCAGCATCGTGACCGCCAGCATCGTCAGGTTGAAGTTCTGGATGATCGTGCGCTGGACGTCGCGCTCGTAGCCGCGCAGGACGCACCACAGGGTCGGCAGCGTGCCGGTGAAGCCGCCGAGCCCGCCGAGCAGGCCGCCGCCCAGGCCGACGACGGCATCCGCCAGCCGCCCGCCCACGGTGATCCGCGGCAGGTCCTTGGCGAGCAGCATCGCCGGGCACCACACGACCAGCAGGGTGCCGAGCACCAGCTTGAACCAGTCGGCATTGAGGTGCGGCAGCAGGAGCACGCCCAGCGGAATCCCGGCCAGCCCGCCCAGCACGAACGGGGCGAGGCGGGCCCGGTCGAAGCCGCGCCGGACCGTCACGGCGGCCACGATCTGGCCGGTCAGGGATCCGGCCACCGCCAGGACGGCGGCCAGTTGCGGATCGATCACCCAGGCCCAGAACGACAGGGCCACGAGCCCGAAGGCGAAGCCCGACAGCCCCTGCACGAACCCGGCGACCGCGGCCCCGAAGCCGACGACGAGATAAACGGACAACGCCATCGGGTACGCGGCTCGGAAAGATCCCGCTCCCGGTCTTTCCGATTCGCCCACCGGATCCGAGCCTCCGGCCGAGCTTGCGGGGGGTGTTCGCGGACAGCCGGGGCGGATTGTCAGGGGGGGCTGGAGGCTCCGGTCCGGAACCGAGACGCGCCCTCGCTGCGCGGCGATCCGGGGGGTTCACATATCGGTCGGCGTTGATCGCGACGTGCCCCGTCTCCCGTGCGAGAGAGGCAGGGGTGAAGGATACGCCCTCTCCGGAAGAACCCGTCCCCTCAACCCTGTCCCTCTCGCTAACGGGAGAGGGGACCCGCGCCACAGCGTTCACGGCCGGAGACCGCTTGACGCGGAAAACCCAACGAAAAAGGGCGCCTCGCGGCGCCCTTCTCGTATCGTCGTCGACCGGGATCAGGCCTGCGGCTGCGGCTCCAGGCCACCGTCGCTCTCCTTCGGGCGGCCACGGCCCGCGGAGGGGACCGAGGAGCCCCGGGCCGGGGTCGGGGGCACGTCGCCGCCGTCGCGGAGCGGGGGCTGGCCCTTCAGCAGGTTGCGGATCTCGTCGCCCGAGAGGGTCTCGTATTCGAGCAGCCCTTGAGCGAGCGCCTCCAGGTCGTCCTTGTGCTCGGCCAGGATGCGCCGGGCCTCCTCCAGGCCGGTCTCGACCAGGCGGCGGACTTCGGCGTCGATCTTCTGGGCGGTCGATTCCGACACCGATTGCTGCCGGCCCATCGACATGCCGAGGAAGACCTCGTCGTTATTCTCGCCGTACGCCACGGTGCCGAGCTCAGGCGAGAAGCCCCAGCGGGTCACCATCATCTTGGCGAGACGGGTCGCCTGCTCGATGTCCGACTGGGCGCCCGACGTGACCTTGTCCCGGCCGAAGGTCATCTCCTCAGCGATGCGGCCGCCCATCATAATCGCCAGCCGCGAGGTCATCTGCTCGAAGCTCATGGAGAGCTTGTCGCGCTCGGGCAGCTGCATGACCATGCCGAGCGCCCGGCCGCGCGGGATGATGGTCGCCTTGTGCACCGGGTCGGTGGCCGGGACATTGAACGCCACGATGGCGTGGCCGCCCTCGTGATAGGCGGTGAGCCGCTTCTCGTCCTCGGTCATCACCAGGGTGCGCCGCTCGGCGCCCATCATGACCTTGTCCTTGGCGTCCTCGAACTCGTGCATCGTGACGATGCGCTTGCCGCGACGGGCCGCCAGCAGCGCCGACTCGTTGACGAGGTTCATCAGGTCGGCACCCGAGAAGCCGGGGGTGCCGCGGGCGATCACCTTGAGGTCGACATCGGGGGCCAGCGGCACCTTGCGGACATGGACCCGCAGGATGCGCTCGCGGCCGGTGACGTCCGGGTTCGGCACCATGATCTGGCGGTCGAACCGGCCCGGGCGCAGCAGCGCCGGGTCGAGCACGTCGGGGCGGTTGGTCGCCGCGATGATGATGACGCCTTCGTTGGCCTCGAACCCGTCCATCTCCACGAGGAGCTGGTTCAGGGTCTGCTCGCGCTCGTCGTTGCCGCCGCCGAGGCCGGCGCCGCGATGGCGGCCGACCGCGTCAATCTCGTCGATGAAGATGATGCAGGGCGCGTTCTTCTTGGCCTGCTCGAACATGTCGCGCACGCGGCTGGCACCGACGCCCACGAACATCTCGACGAAGTCGGAGCCCGAGATGGTGAAGAACGGCACGTTGGCCTCGCCCGCGACCGCCCGGGCGATCAACGTCTTACCGGTGCCGGGCGGGCCGACGAGCAGCACGCCGCGCGGGATCCGGCCGCCGAGCCGCTGGAACTTTTGCGGGTCGCGGAGGAATTCCACGATCTCCTGGAGGTCTTCCTTGGCCTCCTCGACGCCCGCGACGTCGTCGAACGACACGCGGCCGTGCGCTTCGTTCAGGAGCTTGGCCTTGGACTTGCCGAAGCCCATGGCGCGGCCGGCGCCGGACTGCATCTGGCGGCTGAGGAAGATCCAAGCGCCGATGAAGACGAGGATCGGCAGCCAGCTCACGAGCAGCTGGATGAACCAGGGGGTGTTGTCGGACGGCGGGCGGGCCGTGATCGTCACGCCCTTACCCTGGAGCTTGGAGACCAAGCTCGGGTCGTTGGGCGCGTAGCTGGTGAAGTTGCCGCCCCCGACATAGGTGCCGGACACGTCCTGCCCGGAGATCACCACCGACTGGATCTTGCCGGCATCGGCATCGTTGAGCAGCTGGCTATAGGCGATCTCGCTGCCGCCGCCCCGGTGACCCGGGTTCTGGAACAGCGTGACGAGGGCCAGCACCAGCAGGAAGATGACGACCCACAAGGCAAAGTTGCGAAAATTCGGGTTCATCGATCGATCCTTGGTGCGTGCGGCCCCCTAGACGGACACCTCGCGCGGCTTTGCCGGTCCATCCGTGCACACCTCGCCAATGTAGGCGGGGGGGGCTGCGTTGCCAAGTAAGCCGCTCCCCCCTGCGGCGAGGGCAGCATCTATCCGTCAATCGGCGGTCTTGTGCCGGCGAGGCGGCGCGGCCGCCAGGCTGACCGTGCCGGCGGCATCCGCGGCGATCAGGATCCCGGCCAGGGTCCGCCGGATCGGCTCCCGGCGGCGCAGGGCCGGCAGCAGCGCCCCGAGGACCAGGGATTCCAGGCGCTCGAGGCGGCGCGGCGCGGCCCCGGCCCGGGTGAGGGCGGCGTCGAGACAGCGCAGGGCCGTGGCCTCCGGCAGGGTCGCCAGCACGGCGCCGTCGAGGCGCAGCGCGGCGGCATCGGTATTCTTTGCCGGGAGCACAGCCGCCGCGAGGGCGTGTGCGGCCATGACCCGGAGGGCGGCGTCGTCCCGGGCGGCCCGCTCGGCCAGGCGGGCGAGCCGTGCCGGGCTCAGGCCCTCGGCCGCCAGGGCCGTCCAGGCGGCGCGCAGGCGGGCGCGGGCGAAGCGCGGATCGGCATTGGCCGGATCGCGGACATGCGGGATGCCGCGGGTCTCGCACCACGCCGTCAGGGTCGCCTTCGGCAGGGCCAGGAACGGCCGACCGAGGGTGATGCCGGGGGCGAGCGGGCGCTCGGCCCGCATGCCGGCGAGCCCGGCCGGTCCGCTGCCCGCGGCAAGCCGCATCAGCACGGTCTCGGCCTGGTCGTCCCGGGTATGGCCGGTGAGCACAAGGCCGGCGCCGACCGCCTCGGCATGGGCGGCCAGCAGCCGGTAGCGGGCAGCCCGGGCCGCGTCCTGCAGGCCGGTGCCGGGCTTCGAGCCAGCCCAGGCGAGGACCGCGTGCGGCAGGCCGAGCGCCCGGGCCGCCCGGCCGACGCCCTCGGCTTCCGGGCCTGAATCCGGGCGCAGGCCGTGATCGACGGTGGCGACCCGCACAGTTGCCCCAAGCGCGGCGGCGGCGTGCATCAGCGCGCTCGAATCGGGCCCCCCCGAGACGGCGAGCAGCACGCCGCGCTCTGGCCGACCAAGCCAGGGCGCGAGGGCGCGGAGGACCGGATCGTCCGACGGTCCAGTCATGGATTCAAAAGGTCCCCGACCTTTTGCGGGTCCAGGGCAGAGCCCTGGTATCTCGTGGGCTCCGCCCCCGAACCCCGCCAAAGGGCACGCCCTTTGGGATCCCCGATCAGGCCGCGCAGCGGGCGCGCTTCTGCTCCCGGGCGACGCCCTGGCGGACGCCGGAGCCGGCATTGGGGAATTTCCGGTCCAGCTCGGCGAGCGTCGCGCAGGCCTGCTCGCGGGCGCCCAGCGCGTTGAGCGTGACGCCGAGCTTCAGCATCGCGTCCGGCGCCTGGGACGAGCGGGCGTAATCGGTGGAGACCTTCAGGAACTGCTCGGCCGCCTCGCGGTTGCGGCCGCGGGCCAGGTAGCTCTCGCCGAGCCAGTAGGTCGCGCCGGCGACCCGGTTGTCGCGGGGATGCGACTGGATGAACTGGCGCAGGCCCATCTCGGCCTGCTCGTACTGCTTGGAACGGTAGAGCTCGACCGCGGTCTCGTAATCGGCGGACGGATCGCCAGTCCGGGTGGCGGCCACGCTCTCGGCGGG
>Ga0265798_10010698_pt1 | contig 11266 bp, 15 predicted proteins | sample P3T30metagenome_FD_192430 | JGI IMG/M metagenome (GOLD analysis project Ga0265798, IMG submission 192430) | Plant litter microbial communities from East Loma Ridge, Irvine, California - P3 T30 | ecosystem: Environmental > Terrestrial > Plant litter > Unclassified | place: USA: California... | reverse complement strand
CGGTCAAATGATAGGCTTGTGCTCCATTACCGGCAACACGGTCGCCTTCAACCAGATCCTGGCAGACATCTCTACCGAAGGCTTCGATCGCGAAAAGATCCTTGGTCTCGCCTCAAGAAACGAGCATGTGGCAAAGAAGAAGAAACTTCAGCTCGCTCCCGCTTGGGTTGCAGACAACGTCATGATTGCCGCTTCCGCCTACATCAAGGACACCAGAGATTCGGATGTAAAGGATGCGCTAGAAGGCATAGACGGGGACGATAACACTACATTCATTCAAGGCGAGCCTGACGATTCTGACGCGCATGATGCAGCTGATCCAGAGGAGGATATCGCGGATAACACGGCCGACCCGAAGGAGGTTTGGGCGTCATGGTTGGAGCGGGAGTTTGGAGAAAGACCAAAAGATCCGGAGCCTTAAAGGCTACCTTGTGTACAGTACGAGTTTCAACATGTATACCAGTGTATATACCATAGCCCTACGATGGCTCAACTATCAATTTCACGACACACCACCTGGTTCCCTCCAACCTACCTCCAGCTGCAAAAACATCCCATTTGGCGAAGCCAACACAAACACAACTCACCCTGCTGCCGTCACATCCGGAAGTTTGGCACAATGACGAGCTGCTACCAAACAAACCTTATCGTGTTCCAATTCCGAGGTGTCACCAGACCGTTCCTCTGCCGAGGACTTCTTTGTTTGAGAGCTCATCTATTTAGATTAACTGCGTCGGCAGCCTCATTTATCCTTTTCGCTTCAGCACGTCTGTCACCAACATTACTGTTGCTGCTGTCCATCACCAACAAATCTCTTGTTGGCACGGGCGATGTCTATTTCTTGTTCGTCATGTTTCGCTGTCATTACGAGTTTGGAATGCTTCCTTCCGTTGGTGCGCGAATATTCGTCCTCTCGTGTCCATTTCTTCCAACAATCTGATCTTTATTCCAAATGACGGAGCTCCTATGACTGGGAGCGTTTGATATATCCAAATTTTTTATCTAGCCCAAAAGGGCAGTCGTGTCGGGCGATGCTGTATCCTTGTCTAAAGATAGACAGACGCACTATGGAGATCATTCCACCGGGGCCTTTGTATCGTTGCTCAGTTTCCAACCGATCGTGCATGTACTTTCCCCAGACTCTGCAAGCCGTTGCTTATAGACGCTATGATACACATGTTACATTGTCTCGCGTAGCTTTATCCTCAGGATCTGTCTAGTGTGATGCGTGGGGAACTACTAAGGCTTTTGTTCGTAGTCCAGAGCTGATGCTAGCCAGCTCTAGACCTTTGTATCCCGATGTTCTGTCTACAACTCTTCCGTGTTGGTCTGATAAGCCATGCATCTCTATCTCATCACCCTTGGTCTTTTACTATCCGAGAGGACCAGCCGCGATAGCGCTGCATCTACGGTAGATGATTACTCTGCCGAAGAGTTTTGTACAACGCGACGAGGTTCAAGTCGCACCCGGATGTACGTTTAACCCCTTACTTAGTATAAATCATCCTCTCAAGGATCTTCATGCAGGGAAGCCGTTCGATGCCGGATACGCAGATTGAGGTGTGGGTTGGGCTAGAACCTGTTGTGGGTGTTGCTAGTCCCTGCATCTATGCTGTTCTTTGACAGAGAGATTGCCTGCAACGTGGGTCGTTATACTGTAGTATACTTGAGACACGATAACACAATGGTAGGAGAGCATCTCGCCCGTGTTTGCGGTCGTACTGACTGTTGAGCCTTTTAGACATGTAAAGGGAAAAACAAGTCGGAAGGGGGCGTGGCAAAGACCGCAGAGAAATACTAACCCATGACTTTGGAGAGCTAGTAGACGTCTAGTCAAACTTTCTCGTATGCGAAGTCCTTGCCAAATCCCCAAGGACGAGTACTAGCAGCACCAGCCATCTTAGTCCTCTGGATTGTCGCATTCCTCAATCACCCCACACAAAATGCCCCAGTCACGTATGCCCTTTCATCTGCATACTCGCTTGAGGCTGGCTGGACCAAACATCTCCTAACCATAACAGGAAGCACAAGTACTTTACCCAGATTGCACGAACCGTATCCAACAGCCTCGAACACCAACTACTCACCTACCATCTCGGGCAGCTACAGAGTGGCAAAAGTGTGTCTAAACTTTGGTTCAAATGATGCGTATAAATGAAGTCGTATGCCGGCTCCGTGTAGATCTCGTGCATCTTTTTTGATATATCAACCCCAGACCCTGAGATTCTTGCCTTGCAAGCGAGCCCCACCGACTTCTTGCCCTTTCCCAACACTAGTACTCGACGTTAAGAAACAGTCAGACGAAATAAGAGATGCAGTACCGATTCGTATCCGTTCTTGCTGCTGGTGTGCTGGTCGCTGTTAGCAGCGCCGCACCTGTGCCTTCAGCTGAGGTAATTCAACTTCGTCATTATCACAGATATCAAGCTGACGAAGACCAGGCACAAACCCTCAGCCCCACCAATCCAGACGACATCCAACTCGGCAAGCCCTCCAGCGAGATCATCTGGAGCAAGCGCGACGACGAGCCGACCAACCCAGATGACGTGCAGCTCGGCCCCCCAACCAGCGAGATCATCTGGAGCAAAGACAAGAAACGCGATGTCACTTGGAGTGAACCCAAGGACACCTTCACCATCAGCAAGCCCAAGACGGTTGTAACATGGAGTACAGCGAAGCGCGACACAGTCACGCAGCCCGACACCATCGATTTGGGAAAGCCTAGCTCCGAGGTCAGCTGGGGTAAGAGGGATGGGACTGACCCTGCCGATACCATCGAGCTTGGTAAGCCAAGCACGATTATCACCTGGGGCAAGGAGAAGCGCCAGACGTTGGGCAATCCGGACTCGGAGACGACCTGGGGAAAGCGCGAGGCGGAGAAGCCGAAGGATAGCTTCAAGCTCGGTAAGGCTACTACGGTGGTTACCTGGTCTTGAGTGTTTTGATCTTTGTACCGTGAGTTTGCTTCAGGTATCCTTGTTGGCCTTGTACGCTGACGATTTCGTAGCTCCCACGTAAGATTTTGTTGCTGCTTTTGTAGGTAGAGTTTGGAGGTAGATTCCACCGTCGCTACTTCATCGTGGCTGATAGCTGAGGTTTAAAACTGTGATATCCGTAGGGCTGTGTGCCTGTTTAGTACTCCCAATATACTTGTGTTCGATAGCTTTGCTGTTCACGAAAATTGGTTGTGCATTTTGAACGTGCGCAACTTGTTGCACCGTCCTTGCAGTTTTCGATGTGCATGTTCCTTCGTATTGAGTGTAGACATAGCGCCCCCTCTCTTGACGTGCGCGTGACACTCGCTCGGCACTGTCATGCTGTACTATAGCCACCTCTTCGTATCCCTCTTGTCCTACCAGCTCGACTGTACCACGTCTGGTGTGCACTGCTCAAAGCTGTGCAGACTGCCGTATGAATCTTCCCTTTTTCTGCGCAATCTACGCGCGACGTATCTCCCACTCGACGTTCGTGATGCTAACTTCCTCGCCAGACTTCTCGTCGTAGTCGTACCATTCGCCGTCAGGTAACTCAATACCTGAGAACTTGGTGCCGGACTCGGTGCCTGTTGCCAGAAATTCTCCCTCGGCGATGAATTCGACAAACTCTAGGCCCCTGCAGTCGAACATCAGGATGTTGGTCTTCTTCGGTGGGTCGCTTTGTTCGTAGGAGGTAGGCGCGGCTGTGATGTTCGCAGAGTGTTCTCTCTGTATTCCGTGTCAGTGGTTGGGGTAAGGGAAGAGGGTGCAGGGCAGAAAGACCTTACAGTTCTTACACCTCCAGACAAAGTTGGCTTCACCCTTGCTGCCGCTCTGTTCGTTCATCTCGAAGCGATTGACCGAGACGGGGTTGGGGTGTACTTCGCGACATGACGTGCATTGGACCTTGAATGTGTAGAAAAAGGGCGCGTCTTCGGTGTCGTTGGGGCGGAGGTCGGTAACGCTGGAAGGGGTTAGCAGTGTAGACAGGTGAAGGTAGAGAGACTCACCCGTTCAGCTCTGCTTTCAATGCTAGTGCGAGCACCATGTTGACGGTGTTGATGTAAGCGTTTGATAGATTCCCGTCGCATCTCGTTGCGCCTCTGGCGATGCGCCCCGCCCCCACTCGCACGCGAGCTGCTTTCGAGCTAGCACGCATACGGCAAGGCCTTGTTACCGTGCATCGCAGCTTTCTTGCGCTCCAAATCTTAATCACGCATTGCGCTGCAAACTACAGAAACGTATACATCATCAGACCTGCTTTCTTCTCGTCTGATAAAGCATAATCGCATTACCACTCTGACCCTACGGTCCAACCAGTCGAGTCGGCAGATCACCACTTCCAAGCCTGCTTCTCCCCTTTCCACTTTGAGACTACCATTGATCGCAGTTCCCGCCGAATTTCCTTCACTTGCTTCGACCCTTCCTGCAAATCTCCAGACTTCCCTACGACATCTTTGCCGGTTGCATTCCTCAACACCGTCCCATACCAGGCCACCACCTTCAATCCTGACCGCTACTTGGTTCTAATCTCCCTCACTTCAACATGGTCAAATTCTACCCCTCCCTCAACGAGAATCACATCGACTTCATCTCCAGTCAACCACTCTTCTTCGTGGCCAGTGCGCCATGGGCTGGAGATCATGTCAACATCTCGCCAAAAGGCCATCCGTCAAGAACCTTTTCTGTTCTCGGCCCGAACACTGTCGCCTATCTGGACGCGACCGGTAGCGGGTGTGAGACCATCTCTCACGTCTATGAGAATGGCCGTGTCACAGTAATGTTCTCCTCCTTTGGACCCTCGCCACAGATCATGCGACTGTTCTGCAAAGGAAGGGTAGTCGAAAAGTGGGATCCGTACTACGGGCAATTGCGCGCTAAGATGGCGTCAGAGAACGGTGATGAAGTCGACGTCACTGGAGCAAGAGCTATTATCGTGTTAAAGATCCACAAAGTACAGACTAGCTGTGGTTTCGGAGTACCTCAGATCGATGGCGGAAAGACCGCAAACACTGAGGAAGCAACCGGTGACGCAATCGCCTATGTGGATCACGATCATGAAGATGGCGAAGAGAATGGCTTCAAGCAGCGGGATACCATGGACAACTGGGCGCGAAAGCAGCTTGAGAAGCAAGAGCTCGCCGACTACCAAAAGCAGTTCAACCACCGTTCGCTTGATGGACTACCGGGTATGATGAGTGCGCGACGATCGCATGACGAGAACATCGCTGTGGAGGACACGAAGGCGTGGTTCAGGAAGGTGAGCAGGCAGCAGGATGCTGTAGCTCTGGGTGTGGGCTTAGGCGTTATACTGATGCTGCTATTGAGTCTTGTTGGCGTCCTCAGCATCAAGCCGATATTTTTGCAACACATACTGAATGCGCAACGAAGGCAATTAGGCTTACCGGAGGATCATTCGTGGAAGAGCGAGCTGTGAGTGGCTTTATACTCATCACCATGTTGCAGTTGTCCGAAGCAGTCTGCTATGAACTCAAATGTTCTTGTAATGCGTAATTCTATGCGGACGTACTCGCAATACATATCTCCATATTCCATGCTTCAAGTCTGGAAAGACTGATATTGACGTTCGGAGAGACGGCGAAACGCGCGCATGTGGAGCACATGGCTCGCCGATGTACTAGTCTCGATTAGGCTACGCTAGAAGAGAACCCCGGCCCGCTTGTCAGAAAAAGTTCGGGAAGTCGCGAACTTTTGCGACTTCGAGCTTGAAGACTGCGACACGACAACGACTTTCCCAAAATGGCCGGTATCAAACGCAAATCCACCGGCGCAAGTGCGACCGACGTCAAGGACAAAAACAAAAAGGTCAAGGTCGACAAGCCCACCACAAAGAGCGAGAAGAAGCGCGACGTTAAGCCGGTCAAGAAGGCGAAGAAGACCAAGGAAGAGAGCTCCGACGACTTTGAGGAGTCGGATACGAGCGAGAAGGACAATGGCTTCTACGGCTTCTCCGCGGCCGACGGTGCCGATGTCGACATGAGCGACGCCGACAGCAGCGACGAACAACCCGCAAAGTCCAACGGCAAGACACAAAAGCGCAAAGACGACAATGAGTCCTCCAATAAGCCTGAGGGTGAGGGTGTGGAGTCCAAGTTGGCGGGATTGAATGGTAAGATAGAGCCATCTACCTTGCCTGATAGTCTAGCTAATCATCCCTCCAGTAAACAATTCGAAAGAGGCGCACGCAAAACAAAAAGCCCTTGCCAGAGAACGAAAGGCCGCGAAGCCAAACGCCGACATCATCGAACGCTCCAAGAAGCTGTGGGAGAAGCTCAGGCTGAAGTCGCATGTCGACAAGGAAGAGAGGAAAGGGCTCGTCAAGGAGTTGTTCGAGATCATAACTGGCAGAGTCAAGGACTTTGTCTTCAAGCACGACTCTGTGCGTGTCATTCAGACGGCCATCAAATATTCGACAATGGAGCAGAGGCGGATGATCGCGAGAGAGCTGAAGGGCGAGTTCAAGGTCCTGGCTGAGGGCAAGTACTCCAAGTTCTTGATCGCCAAGTTGGTGGAGAAGGGGTGAGTACAGTGTCTACGCACGGCATAACATATCTAACCGATCGCAGCGACCCTGAAATTCGCGACCTCGTCATCACCGAGTTCTACAGCCACGTCAAGCGCATGATCAACCACCCCGAAGCCGCATGGATCGTAGACGACATATACCGAGCCGTAGCCACTCCAGAGCAGAAGAACCGTCTCCTCCGGGAATGGTATGGTCCTGAGTTTTCTATCAAGGGTCTTTCTGCCGAGGGCACCGACAGCGCAGAGCTATCGGCCATCTTGAAAGAATCGCCGGAGAAGAGGAAGCCCATCATGGGCTACCTTGAGAACCAGATCAACTCGCTCATTCAGAAGAAGCTCACCGGATTCACCATGCTCCACGACGCCATGTTGCAATACTTCCTCGTCTGCGAACCCGGCACCGAACAAGCGAACGATTTCCTTGAACATCTTAAGCCGGACCCAACAACCAAGGAGGGCGAAGAAGCCGACAACGTCGATCTCATGAAGAACCTTGCGTTCACAAAATCAGGGTCACGATTGGTCTCGCTTTGCTTCGCATACGGCACAGCCAAGGACCGCAAGCTCTTCCTGCGGCCGTACAAGGACACAATGGAGACTATGGCTTTCGACCAACACGCCCATCACGTCCTTCTTGCCGCCATGGCAGTCACCGACGACACCAAGCTTTCCGCCAAGTCCATCTTCAGCGAGCTTCTACCCAGCAACGATGCCCTCCCCGAGAAGGTGTTGAACCTTGTCAATGATGCTCGCGCACGCACAGTCTTACTATACCCATTCGCCGCAGATGCGAAATGGTTATTGGACGACAACACCCGCGATCGATTGAACGAGTTGTATGTCATTCGCCAGACTACATCAAAGAAGGACCCAAACATCCGTCTCTCAGAAATCGCAAAGAGCATCGAGCCGCAGCTGCTGACAGCTGTTACCGCCCGCGCTGCTGACTTTGCCTCCTTCACATTTGGACTACAGTTCATGGGCGAAGTTCTCGTTGGAGCTCCAGAGGTCGAACCGGCGAAGCGCAAAGAGGCACTGACAGAGGTTGCTCGTCTCTCACAGTCAATCCTGGACTCCGCTTTGCCTGCTTCTGCCGGCGACAACAAGGCTACCAGTCACGGCAAGAACATGCTGAAGATGCTGGTACAAGGTGGCAAGTTCGACCCTACCACCAAGAAGGTCGTTCCCGTAGAGCCTGCTCTCGGCTTTGCAGACTTGCTCTGGCCTCAGATCAAGTCTAACCTGCTCAACTGGGCGACTGGTCAGGGTTCCTTCGTGGTGGTATCCATGACCGAAGCTGAAGGTTTTGCCAAGAAAGACGAAGTACTGGAAGCGCTGAAGAAGGAGAAGAAGGCGCTAGAGGCGGCTGCCAACCCTCCAGGCGCGCAAAATGGCGAGGCCAAGGGCAAGAAGCAAAAGAAGGGTGACAAGTCGGACGCGGCTCCTAGAGGTAACGCTGGAGCAAAAATTTTGCTTGAAAAGTTGTAGAGTAGCCTATGTTTGATTCGAACATGTATGATGATACCCATGCAAGGCCTTCTTCATACATTCGCGTGCTTGGAATGATTTCTGTGATCTTCCCATCTCCTGAGACTGGCGAAGCAATAAGGCGTTCCATGATGCAAGTGGCACGATTAGGCTGAGAATCAGCTTTGTGAAGACAGTGTCTATAAGATCAGGCGAGGTACACGCTCATCACTCTTTGTTTCGTTTCATCACTCCAAATCCAGTTTGTCCCGTGACCACATCCAGTATGCCTCGCGATTACGACAGCGACAGTGATAGCGACAGTGACGGCTACGATATCGACGACCCTCGCACTCGGGAGCATGAAGCCTACAAGATCGCCCAAGAAAACGGCGCACGATCTCGCCGTCGCTACAAGTACGGCGATGACGTGGACGCTGATGGGGAGAACTATTCTCCTGATGAGGAAGACAACCATGACAGCATGGAGGTGCGACTCCAGAACGCCCGTGAGGCTCGAGGCTGGGCACTAGAGTATGACCTGACATATTCCAATGGAGACACAAGGTCTGATCCGGCATCGTATACAGTGTAGCAAACCGTCGCTACGAGTGGAATGGACAGTGGACTGGTGGTGTGCACCAAGGCGTAGAGAATGAAGCCGACAAACGGATGGAAGACGTGGCGAAGTGGAACGAAGATATCACTGAGCTTGAGTATGCATGGCCTCGTAAAATCAACAAAGCACTCGCTAACTCACAGTGCAGGCGTCAAATCGAGCGCGCAAAGGATGCCGAAGCACACGCTGCGGGCTACAATGATGACAGTGACAGTAACTCTAATGAAGAGTCGAGCGATGCTGAAGACGATGGAAATGAGTACGAAAAGAACATCAACGATGGACGAAGCGCTCGTGCTCGACCTAGGTACGCTGCTGATAGCGACGAGGAGGAAGAAGCTGGGTCCGAGGGAGAGGCCGGCGAAGAAGATGAATTTTGGTATTCTGATGACGAGATCTAGGTAGGTAAGATGATGGTCTAAACTCAAGCTCATGCTGTTCCGGTTGGTTCATTAAGTAACATTTATCCAATCTATTCAAGACAATTATCAGCTCTATTTCCTATGGTCGTTTGCGATGCAAGCGATGATCTGTTCCTACTAACCGAACGCGATTTCGGCAACTAGGCAGGCGGTCAACCACACGAACATGCGCCTTTCGCTCCTTCCACAAACCACAACCACGCGCTTGCTACACATTCGTACCAAAACACGTGGTGTTCATATATCCTGGTACTCGAAGCGCCTTCCTGCATCCTTCATAGCTCTCATCAATATCGATGTGTACTCCCCGTTGCCGTTTGTCTTAGCAATCCAAAACAGGAAGCGCTTCCGCCGGACTATGCAAGCACGCCTGTCAACTCGAGCTTGCACCGGTACTTGATACCACGACCCAATAACGTAGATGATCAATACATCTGTCTTTCGGACCACTTCACTTCATTCGTTAATTGTCTCTCCTCGAAATCAACTTGGCCACCGCTCCAGTGCCATCATCACGGCTACCCAGCTTTCACAATCTCTTACCTCTCGTCCGCATACCACACATACCCGCAATACACATTTCCAAAAACCGCCCAAGAACAAAATGTCACGCAACTTCACCATCGACGCCTCATCCCTCCCCTCCATCTTCCAAGCCCAATGGAAATCCAATCCCGACCCAACCGCCTTGCCCTTTCCCCGCGACAACCCCCCATTCGCCCTCACAGCCATAGATTGGCAGCAGCTCTCCCTCTCCGACTCCGACTTCACACCTCACACCTGGTCCAATCTCCACTCCCTCATCAGCACCAACCACCTCGAAGAGCTCAAACGCTGGCCCAGCGCCCTAAAAGCATATCTCGCATGGACCGCACACGTGAAGCAGAAATACGGCAGCGTAATGACATATCTGCTCGACCAGCGCCTTCTCTGGGAACCGGTTGAAGATGAAAGCGGGGCGTTGCGGTTTGATGTAGTCAACAGCACGCCTTTTGCGGATGCAGCGGATTACAAGATTCTGAGGAATGACTGGGCGTATGCGTTTGTGTCTGGTGTCAGGCATGTTGTTGTGTGGTTGAAGCAGCGGTTGCCGGTGGATGGGAAGGGTGCGTTGAGTGAGGAGGGGAGGGCGTTGGTGGAGGAGTTCGTGAAGAGAGAGTTTAGGGATAAGGTGGGCGAGAAGGAAGAGGGGAGTAAGGTTATTTGGTTCAAGAATACGACGGATTTGCAGAGTGTGAGGAGTTTGGAACATGTGCATGTTTTGGTTAGGGATGTGGAGGAGGAGGTGCTGAGGGAGTGGATGGTTTAGAGGGAAAGACAATGCCGAGGAGGGCGAGTGTGGAACGTGTTCTTGATTTATACATTCGTGCTAGGCCTACAGTACACGTACGTATTGACCGCGGCTGTGATAAGCATGCACTACCCAAATTACATGCAGTACGGTGCCATAAAGTTAAGAAACATCACTTTTGGAAGGTTAGCGGCATGCATGCACACATGTTCAAAGGATGTATAAGCCACGCAGGGCAATCGTTGCTTAGTATATACCGCATCGCCTTCATCATCTCGACGATTAGACAATAAGAGAAAGTGTTGCTCGCCCGAACCACCCAGGCAAGCATCATGTATAAGGACGATAACCAACAGTAAAGCCCCATACCCACAATGATACGGACAAACGCCCTCGCTAATGCAGAAACACCTACAACAGAATGCCCAACCGACAGCGGTCATACGTAAGGAGACGCGCCTGACAAAAGAAACAAAAGTGGGAGTTGAACCCATGGAAATGCCCTGTCCATACTTCCCAAGAGACGCTAGCGGGAAGTGGAGGAGTACAGGCAGAAGCGGATATAATAATGTTTGCAATCTTCGTGTCCCCGAAATTTCGGGGCGCAAGATGAAGTGTAGGTAAGCACTCCTTATGGTTCAGAGAAGTTGAATTGTCGGAAAGGTGAAGCTCCAGTAAAGGTGGAGCCAGGTGGTATAGTGAAGGGACTAACACCGGAACCTGTTGAGACGGCATCTGGAGAGGGTAGAAGGCACTGACCAGAATCGAGACTGGCCCTGTGTATGGAAAGGCGGCGAGCCACTATGCACTATCAGCCAACATCATCAAGATTCATGACGGAACATGCTGATGAGGGCGTCAAGGATTAGTTGTAGGTGGAGTTTTGCCTACTACTTTGTGGTGTTCCGCTGCTAGAGTTGCTATCACTGGGCGTCGCTGGTTCCAG
>Ga0265798_10010696_pt1 | contig 11268 bp, 13 predicted proteins | sample P3T30metagenome_FD_192430 | JGI IMG/M metagenome (GOLD analysis project Ga0265798, IMG submission 192430) | Plant litter microbial communities from East Loma Ridge, Irvine, California - P3 T30 | ecosystem: Environmental > Terrestrial > Plant litter > Unclassified | place: USA: California... | reverse complement strand
GCTGGTGGACGGTTGGGATCGCGCGCGCCAGGCCGAACCGGGCAAGAGCCGGATCATCCTCACCCACACCAACGCCGAGGTGCAGAGCCTCAATGGCGAGGCCCGCGACCGGTTGCGGGCTTCCGGCGACCTTGGCGACGACGTGACGGTGAAGGCCGAGCGCGGCGAGCGTCAGTTCGCGACCGGGGACCGCATCATGTTCCTTCGCAACGAGCGCGGCATGGGAGTGAAGAACGGCACGCTGGCGACGATCGAGCGGGTATCGCCCGAGCGCATGACGGTGCGCCTTGATGACGGGCGCGGCGTCGCGTTCGACACCAAGGACTATGCCCATGTCGATCACGGCTATGCGGCGACGTTCCACAAATCCCAGGGCGTAACGGTCGATCGCGCGCACGTCCTTGCCACTCCCGGCATGGACCGCCACAGCGCCTATGTCGGCATGTCGCGGCATCGCGATGATGTGCAGCTTCATTATGGCCGCGACGACTTCGCCGATCAGCGCCAGCTGGTCCGCGCTCTGTCGCGCGACCGGGGCAAGGATATGGCGGGCGATTACGCCAGGCCCGAGCAGGACCAGGCGCGCGCGTTCGCCGATCGGCGCGAGATCCGGTTTCCGGAACGAGCGCGTGAGATGGTGGCGAAGGTCCGCGACAAGGCGCGGGGCATGTTCGACGGCTTCCGGCCGAAGCCAGCGACCGAGAAGGCGGCGTCGCCGGAGCGCACGGCCGATCGGCCGCTGGCACCCTCCCAGGCTCGCGCGATTGAACGCTATGGGCGCGCCGCAGCGGATATAGGCCGGATGCGGGACAAGGGGTTGCCGGTGCTGGCGCACCAGGAACAGGCGCTGGCGAAGGCCGGCGATGCGCTCGAGCAGGTGCGGCCGCATGGCGCGCGTGACCTTGCCAGCGCGATCGAGCGCGATCCCAAGCTGATGGAGCAGGCCGCAGGAGGCAACACCAGCGGCGCGGCGAAGGCGATGGAAACCGAGCGCCAGGTCCGCACCGATCCGGAGAAGCGCGCCGGCCGGTTCGTGGGGCAGTGGCAGGGTATGATGGAGGCGCGAGACAGCATGGAGCGTGCCGGCGACCATGCGGGCGCGGAGAAGATCGGCAAGCGCATGGAGAGCATGGCGGGTAGGTTGCACCGCGACCCGCAGCTTGAATCCGTGTTGCAGCGACGCGCGTCCGAACTGGCGTTGAGTATGGAGCGTGGCCGATCGATCGGGCAGGAACTAGCGCAGTCAGTCAGCATCGGGCGTGATCGTGACCGTGGCATGAGCCGGTAGGTGATGATGGACGACGATATTCAGGAAGGCGGTGATCCGGCGGAGGCGTTCGACCGGTTGCGCGCCGTGATCGAGGGACAGGACCGCGAGCTGGCACTGCTACGCCGTGCCGTGGAGGGCTTGGCGGCCGAGCGGGCGCATATCGACGTGCCCGACTACACGGAGACGTTGGGGCGGATGCAGCAGGGCGTGGACGCCACGGCTAACGGACTCGCGGTCCTCAACGGCGTGATCGCGCGGAGTCCGGCGCTGGCGATGACGCCCGAGCAGATGGCGCAGCGCATCGCCGCAGCGGGCAACGCTGCCCGGCGTGAGGATCAGGCGGTGCTCGCCAAAGCCGGCGAGGACAAGGCCCGCGTCATGGCCGAGCTTCGCACAATCGCCGGGTCCGCACGGACGCGGGCCGAACAGAAAAACCGGCAGCTATGGTTCGGACTGGGCGGGGCGGTGATCGGCATCCTCGCATGGGCGATCCTGCCCGGCTTGGTCGCGCGCGAGGTCGCGCCGGAGAGCTGGCAATGGCCCGAGCGCATGGCGGCGCGAATGCTCGACTTGCCCATGTGGGAAGGAGGGCAGCGCATGATGCGAACCGCTGCACCTGATGCTTTCGCCAACATCGCCGCGGGCGATCGGATCGTCACCGCCAACCGTGTGGCGCTGGAGGCGTGCCGGAAACGAGCAAATAAGGCCCGCGAGGCGGTGCGCTGCACGGTTAGCGTGGAAGCCGAGCGGAGAGAGCAGTGATGCTAAGCGCGTGATGCAGCTTCATGCGCAATGCGGTCAGTCACGAACGGTCGTCAAAAGCACGAACTCGCCTCGTTTCGCCTGACTTTTCTAGAGCAGCGTCTCGCGGATAAGCATTCCTATTCGTGCTTTTGACGACCGATCACCACGCCACGTTCGTCAGCACGAATGCTGGGTCCCCGAAAGCACGAAGAGAGTGAGATCCCGATGACCACCCTCTTGGCTGAACGGGGAATTAGCCTCTGTTTCGTGCTTTCGCGGACCGATAGCCAGCGGGTGTGCGACGTTGTCGCAAATCGAATGTAGATGGACCGGGGCCGTCTATACGACAGCCCCGGTCTGCTAGTACCCTTTCGGGAAACGGACACGCCTGGTGGGCGGCCGCAGATTTGACATATTTAGAGACCGTAGGGAAAAGAGCAACTGTGTCACCGGCCCCGTTAGTTGCCGTCTCGGCAGAGTAAGTGTGCCACGTGGCACACCTTTCGTCAGCGTGCGTGACGAAGTAATTCGCAGTATGGTGAAGGCACAGCCTACCTCAACCAGCACTACGGTTCGCGACCCGAAGACGGGTCGTTTTCTGACCGTGCGCGGTGTCGGTGCGCTCAAAGGGCACCTGACCCTGGAAAAGGGCGTCGATCTTACCAAACCTATCGCACCGCAGGTGCTCGCTGCGTGGCACCCCTTGAAAGCGAGATAGGCCAAAGTCCGCCCTTTTGGGGCGGCCCGGCGTGCTAGTACCAGCGTCAACCCGCAGCCTTGAACACACCGTCGACGAAGCTACCCCGCTCGACTTTCCCGTTGAGCTTGCGGATCATGACGTCGGGATCGTCGCTGTCGAGCGAGTAGAGCGGCACGTCTTTCTTGGCATAAAGCCGGACGCCGGCCTTGGCCAAACGTCCCGTCACCCTCTCGAGCGCTTGGGTACTGGCTTTCACGTTGCGCTGGACCATCGCCTTGGATGGCGCGGGAGCTGTCACCGTCACGCTTCCGAAGCGGGTCTTGCGCTCTTTCGCCTTGCGCTCACCGGGCTGGATGATCGCACTGGTCACCATATCCTGCCCTCCTGCGCCTGGTTCGATCATCATCTCAAGATAGCGCCCGTGATCTCTCTCGGCTAGATTCTGTCGCTCGATCGACGTCGATATCCGGGCATGTTCCTGCAGTCGCGGCCGCATGATGTCGAGTGACGGAGGACACGTGTGCCACGTGGCACACCTAGGACGCCTTCGAAGCGCGGCGAGCGCCTGTTGGCGCCTCGGCCCCTCCCTCGGAGGCCACGCCAGCGTGGGGAACATCAAAAGCGGCTGCCCTTTTGTTCTCAAATGATAGTCACCTGTGTAATCAATCCGCCAAGCGCGGCCCGTCGCAGCGCACCACAAGCCGATTGGCAGCGTCGCCCGGCACGGCATCCTCTCCGGCCATTGGGATCAAGGGACTGTAGTCGGCGCGTTTCGCGACGGTCGCGGCACCTTCATAGCTGACCAGGCGTAAAATTGCGGGCCGCTCCCCCGCAAGTGGGCGAGCGGCGCTATAGCCGCAGGCCGAGACGCGGGCCGATCCACACCAACCCGAGGTAGAGCAGGACCGTCAGTAGACATCCTGCGCTCAGTGCCATCCAGAATGGCACGTTGCGACCAAGCAACGCCGGGATCAGCAGGAACATCGGCAGCGACGGCAGCACGAACCAGAAGGTCGCGCCAGCGTGCGACGCCATCAACGCCCGATCCTGCGTGTCTCGCCACAGCCAGATCATTCCCAGCACCGATACAAGCGGCAACGATGCGACCAATGCGCCAATGCCAGGACTTCGCTTGGCGATCTCCGACACCGCGGCAATGATCGCGCCGGAGATCAGCGCCTTGATGACGATGTAAAGCATCCTCTCTTGTGGCTTTCGATTATCGGACTGACAACGAACATGTGCCGATGGTGTCTGTGCAGCCTGCGAACCGACGATCGGCATCAGTACCGAGCCTTATCTTTTGGCAGCTTGCCGCTCCGCAAGCCAAGTTTGCATCTTCGTGATCTCGGCTTGTTGGGTTCGGATCACCTCCTCCGCCATCGCCCGCACTTTCGGATCGCTGCCGTTGGCGATTACGGCACGCGCCATCTCCACTGCACCTTCGTGGTGGGGAATCATGCCGCGCAGGAAGTCGGTGTCGGGATCTCCGGTCGATGGCATGACCATGCTTGTCTTGTCGTGCGCCGGGTTCGCCCCGTGGATCGCGTCATTGGCATGCTGCACGTTCGATCCGTGGATCGCATCGGTCGAACCCGATTCATTAACCGTGAATTGGTACGGAGGCTTTTCGGCGGAACAGGCGGACAGCGCCACAGCCACGGTCAACGCAAACCAGCGTGCCTTGATGATCGGCATTCTCTTCTCCTTGATGAAACGGCTCGGTTCGCGGATCGGCCCCGCGTAAATGATGCCCGTCACATCGCGATCTCCTCGATCAGGAGCAGCGCGAGGAAGCCGACGAAGAACATCGCGCTGATGAGCGGCGTGTCCGGCTTCTCGTGCGCTTCGGCCAGCAACTCTTCGGTGACCAGGAACAGGAGTGCCATGAGGCCGAAGCACAGGAAGCCCGCGACCACCGGGGGCGACAGGCCGGCGACGGGGATCGCCAGTAGCGCGCCGATCGGCAGCAGTAGCGCGAGGCCCGTCACGGTGAGGATGATCCTGAGTTTCGAGGTGATGGTTTCGGCGAGTTCCGTCGTCAGCGTCACGCCGAGGAACAGCACCTCGAGCGTGAGCGCGACGGTGAGCAGGATGCCCGCCTTGGCACCGGCGACGAACGCGAGGCCCAGCACCAGCCCGTCGACGACGATGTCGATCCCGACTGCGGATATCAATGTGACCGGTCCGGCCGCGCGGGCCTCGTATGCTTTCAGTCCCAGCATGACCGCGACCCCGGCAGATCCGCCGATGAACGTCGCCAGCGGCGACCCGGCGTGCAGAACCTGGGGCAGAATCTCGGTCGCCGCTGCGGCGAACACGACACCGGCCGCCAGATGCTGCATGGCCGATATGAACGCGTCGCCCGGCCTGCGCCACGTCGCGAAAGCACCGCCCAAGATCACGGCGAGGACCGGAATTATCGTGTAGGTCAGCGCCAGCATGATTTTCCCCTGAACGACAGATGTTCGCTTCCACCCTTTTGTCCGATCCGCTCGAGGTGGAGCAGATCCTTGCCGATCGCGACCGTCAATCTTCCATCGACCGCGCGCGCGCGCGCGCGTGGCGCGGTCAGCGTCTCACGGTCCTTCGGCGATGAACCGACAAGATCGACCACGAAGCTGTCGGTACTCAAGCCGGTCAGGACCGACGATCCATCCTCACAGGTAAAGACATGCATCTGCATCTTGGAGCCGGATGCCGACGTGTTGTGCGCCTCGCCGTCGGCATCCGCATCGGGGGGCGAGCACGACACGGCCAGCAGGGCCATCAGCACCACACCGGCGCGCCTGACGAAGACGCTCCGAAGAAGGGTTCTACGTCTGAGGTGCGTCATCCGAGCGGCATGCTCATGATGTCCCTATAGGCCGACAAGAGCTTGTTCCTGACCTGAAGCGTCGCCTCGAATGACACAGAAGCGCGGTTCTGCATCAACGCCACGGTGGCGATGTCAGTGGTCTCGCCCCGCTCGTAGCGCTCGGTAGCCACATCCTCCGCTTCCTGCGTCTCGTTTACTTTGCCGACGATGCTTTTCAGGGTGTCCCCGAATGTCGCCAGCGCTTCGTTCCGCGGCACGGCCGTAGCCGCACCTGGCGCCGCAGCGGGCGGCGCCAGGCGGTTGAGCGTCTGACTGCGTGCGAGTATCTGCGCACGGACGGCAAGGACACCGGAAACGGTGGTATCGGACATGGCAAACGGTCCTTTCTAACCTGTGGAGACCACATCCGATGGATGCGGTCTCCAGGGCATCAGGCGGTCGGCGCCGCGGCGAACCGATCGCGGTAGGCGAGCAGCCGCAGCGCGTTCACGACGACGACCAGCGTCGATCCTTCGTGCATGGCAACGGCCGCCCCGATCCCGAGACCGAAGATCGTCGCAGGGACGAGGATCGCCACCACGCCCAGACTGACGAAGACGTTCTGCCGGATGATCGACCGGGTCTGTCGCGACAGGCCGACCGCAAACGGCAGATGGGCGAGATCGTCCGCCATCAGCGCCACGTCCGCAGTTTCCAGCGCGACGTCGGAGCCCGCCGCGCCCATCGCGATCCCGACGGTCGCATTGGCCATCGCTGGCGCGTCGTTCACGCCATCGCCGACCATTGCCACCTTGCCGTCACCGCGCAGCTTCTTGATCGCCTCGACCTTGTCTTCCGGCATAAGATCGCCCCACGCCTCGTCGATGCCGACGTCGCGCGCGATCGCCTCGGCGACGGTCTGGTTGTCGCCCGAGATCATGATCATGCGCGTGATGCCGAGTTTGCGCAGAGTCGCAAGCGTCACCTTGGCCGCGGCACGGGGCGTATCCATCAGCCCGATGACGCCCAGATCGGCGTCGCCACGTCGCACCACCATCGTCGTTCGCCCGGCGGCGCGAAGCCGTTCGACCGCGGCGATCGTCTCGTCGGCCAGCGCGGCAATGCCGTCCTTGCCGAACATCTCGGCCTTGCCGATCGTGACGGGATCGCCTTCCAGCGTCGCGCGGACGCCGCGGCCGGTCAGACTTTCCAGATCGCTCGCCTGTGGCAAGGCGGCGTCGTTCAGGCGTGTCCTGCCGTCCTTGACGATCGCCGCGGCGAGAGGGTGATCGCTCAGCGCTTCCACGGCGACGGCCGTGGTAAGAAGCCGGTCATCGGCTATACCCGCCATCGCAACGACATCGGTGATCCGGGGTCGGCCTTCGGTCAGCGTACCGGTCTTGTCGAAGGCGATAGCAGTCAGCGAACCGAGGTTCTCCAGCGGGCCACCGCCCTTCACCAGCACCCCGCCGCGGGCGGCGCGGGCGACACCCGACAGCACGGCGCTCGGCGTCGCGATTCGCCAGCGCACAGGGGCTGGCGGCGACGAGGACCGCCATCGAGCGGTAGAAGCTGTCGCGGAAGGGTTCATCGATGACGACCCACGCGAACAGGAGCAGGACGGCCAGACCCAGCACCACCGGCACGAACACGCGCTCGAACCGGTCGGTCATGCGCTGGGTCGGCGATTTCTGCGTCTCAGCCTCGCTGACCATCTTCACGACTTTGGCGAGCGCGCTCTCGGTCGACAGCCGCGTGACCTCGATCTCGATGGCGCCGCTGCCGTTGATCGTGCCGGCGAACACGCGACTGGCGGCGTCGACGCGGTCGGGATCGGCGCGGGCCTGACCGGCATCGGCCACCGCAGTCTTGTCGACCGGGATACTCTCGCCCGTCACCGGCGCTTGGTTGATGCTGCTCGAGCCCAGCGTCAGGAAGCCGTCGGCGGGCAATCGTGCATTGGGTTTGACTACGACGATGTCACCGACCACCAGCGTATCGACGGAGACCTCGCTGATCCGGCCGTCCCGGCGGACGAGAGCCGTCTTCGGCGCCAACTCGGCCAGCGCCTCGATCGCCCGCTTGGCGCGGCCCATCGCATAATGTTCGAGCGCGTGCCCGAAGCTGAACAGGAACAGGAGCAGCGCGCCTTCCGCCCAGGCACCGAGCGCGGCCGCCCCCGCCGCGGCGACCAGCATCAGCGTGTCGATCTCGAACCGGCGCATCCGCAGATTATCGATCGCCTCGCGGACGGTGAAGAAGCCGCCCAGAACATAGGCGATCAGGTAGCAGGCGAGCGGCAGCCAGGACGGTGCCCCGACAACCAGTTTCTCGATCGCGAAGCCGACGCCGAGGACGGCACCGCAGCCGAGCGCGAAGAACAGCTCCGTGTTCGGTCCGAGGATACCGTCATGATTGTGGTTGTGCCCCTCCTTGCCATGATCGTGTTCGCCCGGACCATGATCGTGACCCGCGTGATCGTCGTTCGCGGCCTGGGAGGCGGGCGCCTCACGATCAGCGACGGCGCTGCGGATGGTGGCTTCGTCGGTGCGTTCCCGGTCGAACTCGACCTGCACCCGGCCACCGGCAGCGACATCGGCTTCCAGTACGCCGGGCATGGCCTTCAATCGATCGCCGAGGGTGCGTGCGCGCCGTTGATGCATGGCCCCGATGTCGAACATCGCGTGGCCGTAGCGCGCACCAATTTGCGCACCTGCGCCCGACGCTACCTTCCGAATGCGGAAGAGGGAAAGCCGGTCCGGATCATAATGGATGCACAGTTGCGCCGGCGTCCCGTCGCTGGCGGGGACGACATGGGCTTCGCTGACGCCTTCGCGGTCCGCCAGCCGCTGGACCAGCCGTGTGACGCAGGCGTCCGCGGCATCCGGCACGTCGGGCAGGACGACGGCGAGGTCGAGCCTGGTTTTCTCAGCCATTCTGATTGTCCTTGGTTTTGCGCGCGTCCTGTTTCGCGTCACGCAGGATCTTGATGCCGCCCCACAACTGGATGGCGGCCGTCGCCAGTCCGACCACGAGGTCCGGCCAGTTCACGCCCAGCCACATGACCAAAACGCCGGCGATCACGATGCCGCCGTTCGAGATGAAGTCGTTGAGGCTGAAGGTTGTCGCCGCACGCAGGTTGACGTCCTTGTTCTCCAGCTTCTGCAGGAGGCGCAGGCACAGATAATTGATGATGCCCGCGACGATCGACATGCCGATCATGGTCGGGCCGATTGGGTCGCTGCCCTGCGCGAAACGGCGCGCAACATCGATGAGGACCGCGACCGCGAACAGGAGCAGCATGATGCCGGACACCCCAGCCGCGAGCTGCTTCCAGCGTGCGCTGCGCGTCAACGCGACGATGCTGAGCCCATAGACCGCGGCATCGGAGCCGTTGTCGAGACCATTGGCGATCAGCGCGCTGGAATCGCCGACCAGTCCCGTGGCAACGAACGCCACCGCGAGCCCTGCATTGAGGATCAGGACGATCCAGAGCGTACGTCGCTGACGATCCGTCGCGCCGGCGTCGAGAGTAGGATCGGTCATAACTGGGTCGCCTTCTGGCAAAGCACCGGACGTTTGCCGGGCGCCTCGACCTTGATCTGGTTGCCCGAAAACGTCGCGGTTTCCGCATCTCCGACATACTGAAGGCCCTGCATCGGTGCGGTCAGAACGGCCGCAGGTGCATTCGCATCACGCCGTAACTCGACCGTGAGCCCCTGATCCTTGAAGTCGACCAGAAGCGTTCGATCATCGTCGCAACGATAAAGATGGCGACCGGGCGCGCCGCTCGTCACGGCGCTGTCGCGCGCGTGGATCTCCTGTTCGGTCGGAGGCCCCTTTTCCGGTTGCTCCGAACAGGCCGACAACATCAGGACAGTCGCCAGCCCCAAGCTTGCGATTTCGATCCGAAACAGCGTCATTTGGGCCTCCGGTTCTTCCTGCCACCATGTCGGACAGGCGATGGCCTAGGTTTCAAACCTGGCTGTGCTGCCAGCCGCCGCAATTGGCGCTCCAGGCATCGGTCGGATTGGACAAGCCCCGCCTGTAGCCTGCGACGCAGCAGCGCCGTCCACACGCCACTGAGAAATCCGTGGAAACGCAGGCTGTGGCGTAGCCGAGTACCGGCCGGATCGGCTTCCAGCTCGTATACCTCCTCGAACAGCAGCAGCTTCGGCACCCCCGCGGTCCAGGCGAAGGCAACCGGCTTTTCTACCCGAATGATTTCGGCCGCCGTCGTGACAGGTTTTCCAAGCCCACCAATGCGGAAGCTGTAGGTCGCTTTGCCACCCTCGACAGCCTCACCCGCAAGCTGGGTAAACGGCTTCCATTGCGGATGTCCGGCAAAGTCCGTGATGACCGACCAGACCCGTAGCGGTGACGCTATGAGGGTCACGATATTCTCGATGGGCGTGCGGCCGACGGCGGCCCGGCGCCCGCCACCGGAATCGATGACGGCGTCGTTGGCCTCACTCCCGGCCATCGGCCGACTCCGGATCGGACTGGAGGTCGACGATCTCCACCGCCTCCAGCGTCATCAGGCCGATACCCTTCAGGTCGCGCAAGCCCGTCATGAAGGTCCGAAGTTTCGCGTCGTCCTCGACGATCTCGATCACCACCGACCGGTCGTTCTCGAGGATATGACGACGGTGTGTGTGCGCCGATCGCCCGATCCCGATCATCGCCTCGATCACCGTCGCACCGCCGAGACGGGCGTCGCGCGCCCGCTCGGCAATGAGTTCGAAGACCTTGCGGTCCCCAAAATACGCATTCTCGTCGGTGTATATCCGCAGCAGCTTCATCATGGTCATGCCGTGGCCTCCTCGTGTGCGTCGGTCGGTCGGTCGTCATCCTTTGTTCGTTTGCCTGACGTCGCCCCCAAGACGACCTTGGCGATGGCTGGAAGCACCAGCAGGGTCAGGATGGTCGCGGCAACGAGACCACCGATTACGGTAACGGCGAGCGGCTTCTGCACTTCCGCGCCGGTGCCGTGAGCGAGCGCCATCGGCACGAAGCCGATCGCGGGCACGAACCCGGTCATGATCACCGCCCGCATCTTCTCGGCCATGCCGTGTCGGATAGCCTCCGCGACGGGTAGTCCGGCTTCGCTGCTTTCCCGGATCGCGGTCATCACCACGAGGCCGTTCAGGACCGCCACGCCGGCGAGACAGATGAACCCGACGGCCGCGGACACCGAGAAGTTGATCCCGGTTAAGGCGAGCGTGAACACGCCGCCGGCGAGCCCCAGCGGCACCGCCAGGAACACAGATGCCGCCCGGCCGAACCCGCCGAGCGCCATGTAGAGCAGCCCGAAGATTGCGAGGAAGCAGAGTGGTACGACGATCGACAGCCGAGCCGAGGCCGCCTGCAGGTTCTCGAACTGCCCCCCCCATTCGAGGTAGTAGCCGGCCGGCAGCTTCACTTTCGCGATCTTTGCCTGCGCTTCTGCCACGAACGAGCCGGCATCGCGTCCGCCAAGGTTTACCTGAACGACAACACGACGCTTTCCGTTCTCCCGGCTGATCTGGTTCAGCCCCTCGGTCAGCCGGATTTGTGCTACCTGCGCAAGCGGCACCTGTGCCCGGGGACGTCCTTCGACTTCCGGCAGCAGCACTGGCAGCGACCGAATGTCGTCGAGGTTGGCACGCGTCGCCTCGGGCACGCGCACGGTGACGTCGAACCGACGATCGCCCTCGTATACCAATCCCGATTCACGCCCGCCCAAGCCTGCCGCGATCGTATCGGATACATCGCGCA
>Ga0265798_10010695_pt1 | contig 11268 bp, 11 predicted proteins | sample P3T30metagenome_FD_192430 | JGI IMG/M metagenome (GOLD analysis project Ga0265798, IMG submission 192430) | Plant litter microbial communities from East Loma Ridge, Irvine, California - P3 T30 | ecosystem: Environmental > Terrestrial > Plant litter > Unclassified | place: USA: California... | reverse complement strand
GACGGTCGACGTCCTCAGCCACCCCGACGAGGTCGCCGCCCTGAGCACGGCCCTGGCTGAACTGGAGGAGGGCGACGTCTCGTCGCTCGACGCGGTCCGCGCGGCCATGATCGACCGGGGTCGACTCCCCCGGTGAGCACGTACGAGGTCGTCCTGACGAGGTCGGCGCGGCGAGCCCTGGAGAACACGCTCCCCGAGCAGGTCGCCGCCGCGGCCTTCGAGTTCATCGCCGGACCGCTCGCCGAGAATCCGAAGCGCGTCGGCAAGCCCCTGCGCGCACCGCTGGCTCCCCTCTGGTCCGCCCGTCGTGGCGAGTACCGCATCCTGTACCGGATCGAGGACCACCGCCTCATCGTCCAGGTCGTCACCATCGAGCACCGACGGGACGTCTACCACCGCTCGTGAACGGGCGGCGACCGGCTCCGTAGCGTCAGTTGTCGCGGGCAAGTGACGGCAGCGGCGCTCGTACCGTCACTTACGGCGAACAAGTGACGGCAGCGGCGCCCGTAACGTCACTTACGGCGAACAAGTGACGGTAGCGGCCCCCGTAACGTCACTTACGGCGAACAAGTGACGGCAGCGGGACCCTCAGCGTCACTTGTCCGCGACAAGTGACGGTAGGTGCCCCACCCCCACCGTCGGTGGTCCGAGGCACAATCGTCAGGCTCCCCCACCCACGAGCCCACCCGACCCCGCCCAGCCCCGGCGCCGCACGCGCCCCCACCCCGAAGGGACCCACCGATGACCACCGTCGTGGGCCCCGTCTCCGGCCCGGACCGTCCCGACCACCTCCTCCCCCAAGCGGCGCTCGAGGCCGTCCCCGCCGGCTTCCCCTCCCCCGCGCAGGGCTACTACTCGGGCCCGGTCGACCTCAACCGCCACCTCATGCGCGACCCGACCGCGACGTTCCTCGTCCGCGTCAGCGGCGACAGCATGACGGGTGCCGGCATCTTCGACGGCGACGAGCTGGTCGTCGACCGGGGCGTCCACGCCTTCACGCAGCAGGGACGCCCACCCGTCATTACCCTCGTGGTCCGCGACGTGAAACCATCCGGCCTCAATTTGTGATAACACGAGATCGGCGGTTGGTCCTAACGTGAGCAGTCGGTGAGCATAAGGCGGCAGCAGTTCGTGTTGATCACGGAACTTATTTACGCGATCACCACGCGAACTCACGAGTGCGGAAGAAATAATTTGGGCTGAGAGCTAAGCCGAGCCTCAAGCTTGTCAAGTGAATAGCCGACGTTTCTTGCGAATTCCGCGTCAGAGTCAAGGTTCGAGGAGTCCCATCCCCCTCGAGACTGAAGCTCCACCAGCAGATCGCCGAGCGGGCGAACCGACATTCGCTGCTTTCGCCGCGCTCTTGACGCTTGTCCTGACGTCACTCGTGTTTCCTTAATCACCCTTAACTCGGTCGAACTCTACTGCCCCGCGGCTCCCGTCGGGAATGGAGTTGCGCCGCATGGTTTGCGGGGTAATTATGCAACTTAGGCTCTAAGTGCCACGTTCGGTCAGGGTCGACCCCCTTCCGCAGTCAGTGACGGGCCCTGTCCGTGAGCGGAGGTCGAGCCCGACGATGCGGCGAACCTCGACCTTTTCCTTGATCGGATCCGCGAGTACCCCGCCGCCGGCAAGGACGTTTGCCTCGAGGTACGGCCTACTTGATCAGAAAAATAGGCCTGATAATGCCGATACCCGGGTCGGTAGGGCCTGCCAGGACCCCGCCGCCCTGTCAACGCGCGCGCATCTTGTCGCCAGAACGCCCGTCTCGAATCCTTATAGTCCTCGATGTCGCCAGCATCAGTCGAACAACTTGTCGCTGGATCCACCGCGATGCGGACCGCCAAGAGGTCACGAGCAACACACAGACCGGGCCGCGGCCAAACGGTGCCTCCATTCGGTCACAAGCCCTCGCTGCCGTACTGCTCTGCGGGCCATCAAAAAGCGGATCGCCTACGGCATGCCCAACCGCTACTCGAGCGACACCACTGAATCTTCATTGCTGCCTCGCCCGGCAACGACCCCAGGTCTATAAGCCTTAAATACCTGCCAACTTGCGAACTTTGTTTGCCGCGGCCGTAGCAACTGCAACCGCAGCGTGCCGATCAACATTCGAGTGCTTAAGCTGCCTGAGAGAATGCGCATAGGCATTCTCGAAGAACGCACGTTCGCCGTCCAAGCTGAGGCCTAGATCCCTGCAGGCAGCCACAATCACAGCAAGCGGCGAATCACCAAGGTAGTCTCCTTCAGCCCAACTACTCAGGTCCACGTCCACCCCGCCTACTCGATTCAAAGGAGACGCAGGGTGGAATATCAAACTAAGTTCCAAGGCAACGGCATCGGAAGGCGCAGCGCCTTCTCCTGTGTAGGCAAAGTCAATCAGGATCGGACTAAGACTCGAGTTCACGAGCACATTGTCCCCGTGGAAATCCCCATGACAAACCCGCAGGCTAGATGCCGCATTGAGCTCTTCAACGTCCGCAAAAATAGCGCGATCCACGCCGTTGTCCAAAAGGACCTGGTCACTCACGTGCAATGATCGAAGATCACCAATGGTGCCCTCCCAGGCTCTACCCCCGAGACTCCACTCCGCCATCACCCCAAAAAGCTTTCCGATTACTAACGCGCACTCCGCCGGGTCCTCCTTCATAGCGGCGAAAAGACTCCGAGTGCCAGTAGCCAGCGTCGAGAACGATGCAGACTTGCCCCTCAGCCCCACCTCGTAGTACGCCAGGACAGGAGCCCAGTGACCGATCGGAAGCGTCCCTTCCACCCAGGTCTGCCTTAGCTCGATTTCCTCGCGAATCCATCGTGTTTCATCTAATTTGACAAAAGAGCGCACTGACGGCTTACCGGGCGCTGACGATGTTACAAACGCATTTTCTGATCCAGACAGACCGCCAGCCGATTCAATCAAGACGTCCGAGTGCCGATGAGACAACGCGAACTGGCGCACTGCACGGTCTAGGAGCGGAGACACCTCCTCAGCAGCAGTGACAGAAACCGATGCGAGTCGTTTCAGCCCATCAGCGATCACCTGAATCCGTCGCGCAATTTCCCCGGTGGTGCCCTTGACCACGACTTGACACTCAGGCAGTCGATCGACTCCAAGGCCGGCAACTAGGCTCGTTGTCGAAGTAAATCTTTCCGTGTTCTCGATGGCAGCATAGGCGGACAATACGATTACCGGCACATGCGAGAACTCTCCCAAGAGTCGACTGATAACAGCCTGCCCATGCTCTTCAGACGTGGACAGCTGATTCGGGCGCTGTGGGATCTTCAGGTCGCAGATCGCGAGATCGAATGGCACCTCAGCAAGTGCCCTCAATGCTCCTTCGGCGTCCGCTTCACAATGGATTGTGACACCGGGAAGGACTCTATGAATCTCCGCGATAGTCGAGTCGCGGCTCGTCGCGTTGTCCTCGACAAGTAGTATGGCGAGCGAAGTCGACGCGGTCACTGAGGCCACCTGATTTCCGCGGCGCTGCCACCTTGCTTACGCGGGGCAAGGATCACTCGTCCGGAAAGGGACTCGATAGCGCGAAGCGAGATCGGTAGACCCAGTCCGAAATGACCCTGTTCACCTTTCGTTGTCGTGCCGACTTCAGTAGCAGCACTTAGCGCGTCCTCCGGGAGCCCGACTCCATTGTCGAGCACAGAAATCCAAGCCTCGCCTTCGCGACGAGCCCAGTTCACAATGACCGAGTCGTCTCCCTCCCGCGACGCTTCGAGTGCGTTACGAACGAGGTTTGAAAGAGCGAGGTTGATCAGCGCCGAATCTCCCGCGACCAGAACAGCGTCCGTGCGTGCCACGGTCACTGTTACTGGGCCAGACTCGACCGTGGACAGTAAAGAGGTGATACTTTCCGTGAGATCAAACTGTTGAATTCTCGGAGCGCCGGCAGCATCCCCAAGCTGCTGCAATGCTGCAAGGAGTTCGGTCAGTCTTGTGAGAGCTGCCTCTGTCGCGCTCCCGGCGAATCTCTCGCCAAGGTTAAGACGAGTGGCGCTTTCCACGGCTTGTATAGCGGGCCGAACCTCGTGAAGAACTTGTTTCGTAGCTAGCTGAAGCGCTTGTGCCTGCACACCTTCCAAGTCGTTCTCATCTGGGTCCGCTTGCGTGGACTGTGTAAATACAGCACCGTCTCTCAGTCGCGCTAGAACTCGTTCGAGCGCGCGTTGCGTCCAGGAGTCCTCTTCTCGCTCCAGCTGCGCAGCAATTGCCGCCCGATCAGCCGCGATTGCAACGTCGAACAGCGCCCGGGCTGCGCGGAGGCGCCGCATGGCCGAATCGTCGCTAAGTGCTTGCAGCGCCTCCTCGCGTTGAGTCAACTTAGCCTTTCCGCTCGTAGAAGGCAGCACGAGCCGCAAACGCTTCTTCTCCGCCCTCCATCAAAGTAGCAATGGTGTCGCGAATACTGCTGTTGTCGAGGGCTCCAGCCGCGCGAACCTCGGCTGACTCGCCATCGGACTCCAGAGCGATGACGTTACGAGCGTCCCCCAGCACGGGGATGTTCGCGTTGTGTGAGGAGAAGATCACTTGCCCGCGGCCCTCACGTCGTCGAATTGCGGCAATGAGTGTTGAAGCAATGAAGGCATTGTCGAGATGGTCCTCTGGCTGATCGACGATGATCGTCTCGCCCTCAAGCGCCAAGAGGATGGGTAGAACTACAGTGCAACGCTGTCCAATCGAGAGGTGCTCGACGGGCTTGTAGTCGGGACCGTCTAGGAGCTCAAGTGTAACTTCGTCCTCGACATCAACGGCGATGATCGAAGCAGCACTTGACTGCCGGAGCGATCGGAGGACGGTCGACGCGCGCTCGACACTCAACGCTGCAGCGTTGACGAGTTCGTCGACCGCGGAACGTTCGATCCAATCAACGAGCTCAACTGGCGAAACTGCTTTCGCCAAAGTCGGTGCCAACGTGTTGTAGTGCAGCCCGCTTCCGCGTAGGCCAGAGACCAGCGCAGACGTGTATGAGTTCAGGGTCTTACCTGCGGCCACTCGCACACGGATCTGTGGCGCCAGTTTCTCGGTCAGGTCTTTCGCGACCTGCTGACGGGCGTGAATACGCGCAAGTCGCAGTTTTTCCAGGCCAGCTAGCGCCACGGACCGTCGCTCCCGTAGTTGATCCAGCCTGGTGAGTAGGTCCCGGCGCCGAAGCACAAGGGCGTCGAACTGTCCCTTCCGTTCCTCAAGCTGCTGAACCTGCCTCGACGCCTGGCTCAGGCCATCCTGTACGGAGTCGAGTTTGCGCCGGAGCGCACGCGACTGCTCGTCAAGCTTCGCGCGGAACATCGACGCTTTCGTCGTTTCCTCTCGCAATGCGGTCGAGGCGGCGGACATCTCGTTCGTCGCCTGCTCCAGGCGGAGCGCCGCGCTCGCAATGAGCTCCTGAACAGTGTTCACGTCGAGCAGGAGTGCAGATTCCGCGAGATCTTTGACCTGCGCCCGCAGGGCGACAGTCGTACCCTGCGCTGATTCGAGAGACGAGGCCGTGAAGCGAAGCTGGTTTTCGCGCTGAGCCAGCGCCTGCATCTGCGATTGGGAGTCAAGTAGTGCGGCTTGATCGTCCTTTGTTGCACTCGAGTTCGTCAGGAGCGCCTGCTGGAATGCACGAGCGCGCTCGAGTTCCTCCTCGATCGGACCTAGTTCGGTAGTAGCCGACTCGTTACGCTCAATTTCTTCGAGAAGATTGGCTATCTCCTGCGTCGCAGTTCTTGTCGCCGAGGCTGCTTCTGTGATTCTTCTCTCTGTCTCCGCGGCATCGCCGTAGAAGCGATCAATGAGGTAAAGACGCCCCTGGGGGCTCACGGCGAGTGACTCAACTTCATTCTGCGCGAGAATCGTACAAGCCGGGGGAGCGCCGAAGGCCGTGGTCGATGCGCCCTCCGACGTGCGTGTGACTGACCACGAGGTGTTGCCCTCTCGGAGAGTCACGGTCACCGCCCCACCATCAAGGACGGCCACCGCCTGCTGCTCGCCCTTGGTGGCAGCGTCAGTTGTGAAGGCCCCTGCTTGCAGGGCGTAACGGATCAGCTCGATGACGGAGGTCTTTCCCGTTCCGCGAGCCCCAATAAGCACGTTGAGTCCCGGTGTGAAGCGAAGTTCTGCCCGCGCAAGGAACCCTTCGTTCTCGACTTCAACTCGCTCGATGAAAGCCATCGCCGCTCCTCCTTCATCCCCATGTCATCCTTGCACCCATCCGGCGTGCTGCGGTCCTCCCGCGCGCATGAGCTGCTCGCTTAGGACCTCCCCTCTAGAAGAGATGAGCAACCCGAGTGCAAGGGAAGCCCCCTCGTTGTGGAGAGCCTCGCTGCATGCACCTGCGTCGGTGGGCCTCGCGCGAGCACTACTGGCACCTCCGAGGTGCTTCGTGGGAGGGCCGGTATCTTGGGCCTCGCGAGCCAGATACTGATCTCGGGAGCTAACGTCCTAACCAAACCGCTGCGCAAACCCCGGGGTCTCAATGCGCTGCTAGAACACGCTCGGACGTTCAATGCGGGAGTCCCAGTCGATGACCGCGCGCTCTGTTCCGCTGCTCACCGGATACGCAGCGAGCGCCCATCGGACATGGCGGGGGCTCCGGTGCAAGTCGAGTGCCAGATGGGTGAGGGCATACTCGCCTGCGCGCACCCGGTCATGCAGCTGCTCGACGTCAATATCGCCAAGCTCTGGTGCCAGCGGCGATCCGGGTGGTCTCCATCGTGGTGGCGCCCAGACGATGGGTTCGTCTTCGAACGCACGAATGTGCCCAACCTCGGGGAACGTGCCCACCATGCGATGTTTCACGCTCAGCGGTCCCGCTGAACCGTCCGATAGCTGTTCGGCTACCGGGCCGTGTGAAGGACTTCGAGCCTAATCGAGTCCTCCGACGCCCCATAGCGCGCGAGTGCGACGGTGGCTCCCGCCACGCGTCATCTGCGACCAGAGCCATCAAGGGCAATATTTAGCCTGTTCCGAGCGCCGGCCTTCGCTGGTCGACTCGTTAGTGCGCCGCCGGGTTCTCACCTAATGCAGAGGCAGGCTCGGCTCAAATCATAGGGGTGCAGCCATTCACTCGTGTGGTGCTATCGAATGTCGGTACCCATATGTACTGTTAGGACCTCGAAGCAGGACCATCTCGAGATCCGGGGTGGAGAGCAGCCGTCGAGTGCGCAGCTGGGATGACAGTGCACTCGCTCTGCGACACAAAGGCGACACATCAGGCTGCTTCGGTTCGCACGGGGAGCGGCGCACGATGACGACACAGTTGACGAAGGAGCCCATCGAGGGCACGGACCGCGACACCGCGGTGCTTCGGAAGGATGTAGCGGAGAGCACACGGCTGCGCCTTTGGGCCAAAGCGGCCGGACGGTGCGTGCTCTGCGCAACCTATCTCTTGGACGCCACCGATTGGTCCTGGCACGCGATCCCCAACGGGCAGATCGCACACATCGTCGGAGCAGGATCGGGCAAGGAGTCCCCTCGAGGCGATTCTGCGCTGGCCGCCGACGAGCGCGCGTTCGAAGAAAATCTGATGCTCCTCTGCTACTCGTGCCACAAGAGGATCGACGACAAGGCCTACCGCAACCAGTACACGAATGAGTTCCTGACCGCCAAAAAGCTGCTCCATGAGAGGCGGGTGCGGCAGGTCACCGATTTCGCAACACTCCGGCCTACATCCGTCGTCACGGTGAGCGCTGACGTCCGCGGGACAAGAGCACCGATATCGCTTCCGCAGGTGGCGGAGGCGCTACGAAACGACGGCTACACGGGCATGGGGGAAGACACCCGCAACGGGGCCTTCACCATCCACCTCCCTGGGAACGACGCAGACGGATGGGCGTGGGACGCCCACCGCACGGAAATCGACCGGTTCGCGGCGCGCATCGCGGAGGCGGTTACCGCCGGCGACGTCGAGTCGCTCAGCGTTTTCGCTCTCGCCCCTATCCCGTCGCTCGTCTACCTGGGCTCCAAGCTCGACGACAAGACGGAGACGCGGCTCTTCGCTCGGAAGCGCACCGATGAGGTGACAGCCTGGGCATGGAGTACTGAAGACGGTGACGTCCCCGCATTTGACACCGTCATGTTTGCCGGCGACTCGAACGAGGCTGCAGTTCTTGTCGAGCTGAGCGCACCTGTGAGAGAAGAGCGTCTCCCCGACCGCCTGAGTAAGCTCCCCAGGGTCACCATCAAGCCGAAGGACCAGCAGCCCCGTCCAGACCTGCTGAGCAGCCGTGCGGCCATGGAGTCGTTCGCGCTTGCATGGAGGGACGCGCTCGCGCGCATCGAGAGCGAGCTTCCGAGCGTGCGCGTCCTGCACCTGGTCGCGGCCGTACCCACGCCGGCGGCCATCACAATGGGTCGTCATCGGATGCGCGGGGCGCAGCCGAACATCGTCGTCTACCAGCTCCGACACGACGCATACGAGGCCGCGATTGAGGTCAGCGAATGACCGCACGCATCAAGGAGTTCAACCTCTTCCTCCGCGACTACGTCAACCTCAACCAGACTCGTCTCGACCTCCTCCACACCCGGACGTCCTCACTGGACACGGCGCTGGAGGAGAGCACGCTGCTCGAGGACAAGCTCGACGGAAGCCTCATCCCGCAGGGCTCGTTCGCCCACGGCACCATCATCAAGCCGCTCTCCGGCAACGACTTCGACGCCGACGTCCTACTGCCGATGATCGAGCAGGTGGACTGGGAACCGAAGAAGTACACCGTCGAACTCAAGAAGGCGCTCGACGCGGTGCCGCGCTACGCCGACAAGACCGTTCTCGGTAAACGATGCGTGACGATCCAGTTCGCGAACAGTTTCCACATCGACGTCGTACCGTTCGTGGAGCGCGCCGACGGCAAGACGTACATCACTCATCGCACGAAGAACGAGTTCCTGCTTCAAGACCCGACGGAGTTCACCCGCTGGCTCAAGGACCAGAACAGCACGACTAACGGCCATCTCATTCGCGTCATTCGCCTTGCTAAATGGCTGCGTGACCGCAGTTCCATCGACTGCCCCTCCGTTGTGCTCGGTGCGCTGCTGGCCGAGCGGGTGAAGAGCTTCGCAGGAGTCGATGACTACGGCAACGTAGCGACGACCTTTACTGCCCTCCTCGAAGACCTTCGCGACTACCTCGACATGCACTCTGCCCCGCCGTGGGTGGATGACCGCATCGGCCAGAACCTCGCGGACCGTCTCACCCAGACAGGGTTCGACAACCTCAAGAGCCAGCTGAAGCGGTGGGCTCGGCTCGCTCGCGAAGCCCTCGACGCTGGAGCATCCGACAGCGTCGAGAAGTGGCAGAAGCTGTTCGGGGTCTCGTTCGGTGCGAACACGACGTCGTCTCTCGCCCTGTCCGCTTCGGCCGCCACACCCACTCTGCCTACGTACGAGCGTCAGATGGTTCCCGGAGAGAAGACGCTGACCGAGCAGTACGGCTTCCCGGAGCGGCGGAATCCCACGTCGACGTTCCGAATCGTCGGGAAGATGTCACCGACGAAGAGGGGCCGGGGTCGTTTCCGTCCACTGGCGACGAATGGAAACCTTGTCCCCATCGGCCGGGCCCTCGAGTTCCAGATCACGGACTGCACGGTGGACGGTCCGTACGACGTTTACTGGAAGGTGCGCAACGCCGGAACTGAGGCCGCCAGCAGGAAGGCCTTCCGTGGCGAGATCCTTGAGAGAGGCGAGCTCATCCGTGAGACCAGCGACTTCCCTGGCGCTCACTGGGTACAGGCGTGGATCGTGAAGGACGGAGTCGCCGTCGCCACCGCCACGCAGGACGTCATCATCATGTCCCGCTGACCCAATGCCGCGCTCGTGGGCCAACGTGGCGGTGGCGCGAACAAGCACGAAGCCATCTGGCCGTTATGTCGAGGTAGATAGTTGAAGCAGACAAAAGATCAGCAGGTCAAGAGGGTCGTGACCGGCATGGCGCTCGGGGTGCTTGCCCAGGGCGTCGAGGCAGTGACGAGCGGCAAGATGGCGTTAGAGTTTGCCTTCAACCATGCCTGGCGCAGCTGGCCGCAGACCTACCAGTTCCCCAGCATCGGTGGCCATGATCCTGGCAACCTGTTCTGGATCGGAATGGGCAAATCCGAGAGACGCCAGGGAGTGGTCGCGGCATGGGAAAGCGGTCGGTGGGCCGCGCCGTACGTCGCGTATCCAGGGTGGAGCGTAGACGAAGCTCTCGACCTGCACGCGGACTCGGAGGTGTCGGCCGAGGACTGGATACAGCTGGGCGCGCTGTTCGTCGAATACTTCAAGCCTGAGGAAGTCCGGCGCGCTTGACGCTGGCATGCGTCTTCTAGTTCGGCGTCAGGTGTGTCGCTGCGAGAACGGCAAACGGCAGCAGACAAGCACGCCGCGGCCAGGGGATGTCGTCACAGATGGACGCGTCGACCGCAAGAAGCTCCTCGAGTTGCTGGCGCTCAGTGCAGAGCAGGAGGCGCTCGAATTCAAAGCGACGCTCGACGTGTGCTCGCGAGCACCCCGGACTCCCACCGCCCTACTCCGGGGCAGACCTCGTCTCACTAGGTGGTCCGCGAACTATCTCATTTCACGCATGCTACACGGACGCCTTGCGATGCACGGGGACCTAGCAGGACCCTAGTCGACGTCGCCTATCCTTACTGCCAATCAACGTATCCGTGTTCGAGGTACCACCATATTAAACTGTAGTCAGAGAAGCTAGCGGGCGGACGACAAAGGCCCGTCGTGCCCTGACTTGCCGTGTCCTGGCCTTCTACGCAGCAGCGTGTCGACGCCCGCGCGGCCGGCGACAAGTTGTGTGCGCGGCGACACGCCCCTACTGGTTAGGCATGTCCACGAACCGCGAGAACATGCCGTGGAACGCCACGGTGATCGTGTCCGTGGGTCCGTTGCGGTGCTTGGCGACGATGAAGTCGGCCTCGCCCTGGCGCGGGTTGTCCTTCTCGTAGGCGGACTCGCGGTGCAGCAGGATCACCATGTCGGCGTCCTGCTCGAGCGATCCCGACTCGCGCAGGTCGCTGATGGCGGGCTTCTTGTCGGCACGCTGCTCGGGGCCACGGTTCAGCTGCGACAGGGCGATCACGGGGACCTGCAGCTCCTTCGCCATGAGCTTGAGGGCGCGCGAGAACTCCGAGACCTCCTGCTGGCGGCTCTCGACGCGCTTGCCGCTCGTCATCAGCTGCAGGTAGTCGATGACGATGAGGCGCAGCCCGTGCTGCTGCTTGAGGCGCCGGCACTTGGCGCGGATCTCGACGAGCGTCATGTTGGGCGAGTCGTCGATGAACAGGGGC
>Ga0265798_10010691_pt1 | contig 11275 bp, 6 predicted proteins | sample P3T30metagenome_FD_192430 | JGI IMG/M metagenome (GOLD analysis project Ga0265798, IMG submission 192430) | Plant litter microbial communities from East Loma Ridge, Irvine, California - P3 T30 | ecosystem: Environmental > Terrestrial > Plant litter > Unclassified | place: USA: California... | reverse complement strand
TTATTAACCGATGAAGTAAAAGCGCAGGTTAACAAGTGCAGTCTGATTGTAGAAAACATCGCAGGTTCTAAACAACCCGTCTATGGTATAAATACAGGATTTGGGCCATTATGCACGACCATGATTTCAGCCAGGGACACTGAAAAACTGCAGGAGAATATTTTGAAAAGCCATGCTGTTGGAATTGGTACGCCCATTTCGATAGAATTATCAAAATTGATGCTGGTGCTGAAATTGCAAGCATTGGCACAAGGCTATTCGGGTGTGCGGGTAGCCACCCTGGAAAGGATGATCTGGCATCTTGAAAATGATGTCATTCCGGTTGTTCCTGAGCAGGGTTCGGTTGGCGCATCAGGAGATCTTGCACCTTTATCCCATCTTTTTCTTCCGCTAATCGGCTTGGGTAAGGTTCATTTCAAAGGTGCGGTTATGGAAACTGGCGATGTACTTAAGATGCTGGGAGTAAGCCCGATTTCATTAGGGCCAAAGGAAGGGCTTGCTTTAATTAATGGTACCCAGTTCATCGCCGCACATGCGGTTAAAGTGGTCGAACGTCTTCATAATTTACTTTCTACGGCAGATGTTGTATCGGCAATGATGTTAGAAGGCTTGCTTGGCTCGGTAAAACCTTTCGATGAAAGGCTGCATTTGCTCAGGCCATATAAGGGTAACCAGCATGTTGCAGCCAACATAAGATCGCTGGTAAAAGACTCACAGATCCTCAGCTCTCATGCCGGTTGTGCAAGGGTGCAGGATCCATATTCACTCAGGTGCATACCGCAAGTCCATGGCGCATCCAGAAATGCCTGGCTTCACATAAAAGAAATGCTTGAGGTGGAAATTAATTCAGTTACCGACAATCCGGTAATTTTTTCTGAAGAAGAAACAATCAGTGGCGGAAATTTCCATGGGCAGCCAATGGCTTTGCCTTTAGATTATGCTTGTCTTGCCGCATCAGAAATCGGAAACATCTCCGACAGGAGAATCTACCTTTCTCTGGAAGGTAAAGTGCCTGGCGTACCCAGACTGCTTATGAAAGATACCGGGCTAAATTCCGGCTTTATGATTCTTCAGTACACTTCCGCTGCGCTAGCGAGTGAAAACAAGGGGCTTTGCTACCCGGCAAGTGCGGATAGTATTCCAACATCATTAGGCCAGGAAGACCATGTTAGCATGGGTTCCATTAGTGGCAGAAAGGCCTTGCAGGTAATCGCTAATGTAGAACGGATTATAGGTATAGAATTGTTTTGTGCCGCCCAGGCGATAGATTACCATGCTCCGTTAAAATCAGGAAAAATTATAAATGCGTTACATGATGCCGTCCGTTTAAAAGTTCCTCACATAGAGGAGGACCAGATTATGTATGATCTGATGCAATCTGCCATCGAAATGGTGCAGAATGGTGAGGTTCTTGATATTTTACGGCGTGAATCACGCGCACAAAGTGCTGAAGATGCCTTTGAGTTTACTAACTTATTTGAGGAATTTTAACATGGAAAATAAGTATTGCCTTATCGGACCTTTCACCCAGCTGATTTCTCTTGAAGGCCTACCACCAAAGGGGGCGTTAAAGGATGATGATCTTCAGCTCATATTTCAGGCAGGCTTGCTGATGAAAGGAGAAAAAATACATGCGGTTGGCACATTTCAAACCTTGCAGGAAGAAGCGGCACAACTCGGTGCCAGCGTTGTTGTACTGGAGGGTGACTATGTCTGTCTTCCCGGATTTGTAGACGCACATACACACATCTGTTTTTCAGGTTCCAGGGCCAGAGATTATGCCATGCGTAACGCAGGACAAACATACCTGGATATTTCCCGTGCCGGCGGCGGAATCTGGGACACGGTAACCCAGACACGCAAAATTTCTTTAGAGGAACTCGCCAGCTTCACCTCGCAGCGTGCAGCGCAACATTTACGGGAAGGGGTGACCACGATTGAGGTAAAAAGCGGTTATGGTTTGAGCGTTTCAGAAGAACTCAAAATGCTCCGGGCAATCAAACTAGCGGATCAAAGTTGCGCAGCAGATTTGGTTCCTACATGTCTGGCTGCCCATATTTTGCCTAAAGATTATCCAGGGGATGCTTTAAGTTACTTAAGGGAGATCAGCGAGAAACTTTTTCCAGTTCTGCTAGAGGAACAATTGACTAAGCGGATCGATGCTTTTATTGAAGAAAGTGCATTTTCTGAGGATGAAATCTCAGCCTATTTTACGGAGGCAAAACGGTATGGCTTTGATATTACCGTTCATGCTGATCAGTTCAGTGTTGGCGGAAGTTCTGTAGCGATAAATTTCAATGCCCTTAGTGCAGATCACCTGGAAGCGATTACAGAAGAGCAGATTGCACTAATGGCAAAGAGCGAGACCATCGCGGTAGCCTTGCCTGGTGCTTCGATAGGCCTTGGTTGCCCGTTCGCCCCGGCAAGAAAACTATTGGATGCCGGCATCTCTCTTGCCGTTGCAAGCGACTGGAATCCGGGATCTGCACCCATGGGCGATCTGCTTTGCCAGGCCGCTATATTAGGTGCTTTTGAGAAATTGAGTGCCGCAGAAGTGTTATCGGGCATCACTTTCAGGGCGGCTAGTGCTTTGGGGTTATCAGACAGGGGAAGGCTTGCACCCGGTTGTTTAGCTGATTTCAACCTTTTTCCAACAGACAATTATCAGGAGATTCTGTATCATCAGGGTAAGCTCAAGCCTGCACAGGTTTGGAAAAAAGGAACCTGCATGCATTCAACACTTTAAAATTATTGAACATGAATTTCAAGGAAGAAATCCGTCAGGGAATACCAAAACGTTTACCTGAAAAAAAGATATACAATGCAGATTTGATTCATGCGCCTGTAAGGGCTGATGTGTTGACCAAAGAAGAGAAAAAGCTGAGCCTGATGAATGCATTGAGGTACTTTCCGCAGGAATGGCACAGCGAACTTGCCCCGGAATTCCTGGATGAGCTAAATCGTTATGGCCGGATATACATGTACCGCTTTAAGCCGGATTACGCCATTTATGCCAGAAGTATTGAGGAATATCCATTTAATAGTTTGCAGGCCGGATGTATCATGCTCATGATTCAGAATAACCTGGACCCTGAAGTTGCGCAGTATCCTGATGAACTTATCACCTACGGCGGTAATGGCGGGGTATTCCAGAACTGGGCTCAATACCTGCTTACCATGCAATATTTGTCTGTCATGACCAATGAACAGACCCTCAATCTTTGCAGCGGGCATCCGCAAGGATTGTTTCCTTCTTCCGAAGCTGCGCCCCGGGTTGTAGTAACGAATGGCATGATGGTGCCAAATTATTCTACACAGGCTGATCTGGAACGGTTTAGCGCAATGGGAGTTACCCAATATGGACAAATGACCGCGGGTTCCTTTATGTATATCGGGCCGCAGGGAATCGTTCATGGAACAACCATCACCTTAATGAATGCCTTTAGAAGAAAACTCGCTAAAGATGAATCGCCTGCAGGTAAACTGTTTTTAACCGCTGGTCTCGGCGGGATGAGCGGCGCACAGCCAAAGGCAGGAAGAATAACCGGATGCATTACCGTGTGTGCGGAAGTCAACCCAGCTGCGGCCAGAAAAAGACATGCGCAAGGCTGGGTGGATGAAATTCTGGATACACCGCAAGATCTAATCCAACGGGTAAGGCAAGCGATTGGTGCAAAAGAAGTGATATCAATAGCCTATCTGGGCAATGTAGTGGAAGTTTGGGAACTCTTCGATAAGGAAGGCATTAAGGTTGATATCGGTTCTGATCAAACCTCTCTGCACAATCCATGGTCAGGGGGCTATTATCCCATTGGATTGAGTTATGATCAGTCAAATACGCTCATGGCCGAGGATCCCGCGCAATTCAAAATAAAAGTACAGGAATCTTTGAGAAGGCATGCTGCGGCCATAAAAGCCCATGCGGCAAAGGGAACCTATTTTTTTGATTACGGAAATGCCTTTTTGCTCGAATGCAGCAGGGCAGGAGCAGATGTGATGGCGGAGAACGGAACGGACTTTATTTATCCTTCCTATGTTCAGGATATTTTAGGTCCCTTATGTTTTGACTATGGCTTTGGCCCGTTTAGATGGGTATGCAGCTCGGGAGATGAGAAAGACTTGCTGTTAACGGACAGGCTTGCGCTGGAGGTGATGGAAAAAATGAGCGAAAATGCACCGGAAGAGATCAGCCAGCAGTTGCAGGATAACATCAACTGGATAAAACAAGCGGCAGACAATAAACTTGTTGTAGGTTCTCAGGCCAGAATTTTATATGCAGACGCTGAAGGCAGGGCAGAAATCGCCTCGCGCTTCAACGATGCCGTAGCTAAAGGCGAACTGTCCGCCCCGGTTGTACTCGGACGGGATCATCATGATGTGAGTGGTACGGACTCTCCTTTCAGAGAAACCAGCAATATTTACGATGGAAGCCGCTTTACCGCAGACATGGCCATTCAAAATGTTATTGGCGACAGCTTTAGGGGCGCAACATGGGTATCGATTCATAACGGAGGTGGCGTTGGCTGGGGTGAGGTAATCAATGGTGGCTTTGGAATGGTGCTGGACGGAAGCGAGGCAGCAGAGCGGAAGCTTAGAAGTATGTTGTTTTATGATGTAAATAACGGGATAGCAAGGCGTAGCTGGGCGCGTAACAAGGAAGCAAATTTTGCGATAATCAGGGAGATGCAGCGCACGCCTTTACTTAACGTGACGCTACCTGTATTGGTAGACCAGCAAATATTGAACAACTTATTTTAAAGGAAGCAATGCTAATATGGAACTTTATAAACTCATTCAGCCATCGGTAAAAAGGGTGCCGGTTTTACTCAGCATTCCGCACGCCGGAACTTTTTTTCCATCAAATCTCAGGGATGAATTCAAAGAGGAGCTGCTTCCGCCAGATGATACAGACTGGTTTGTCGACCAGCTTTACGATTTTGCGTCCTCACTTGGAATCACTGTAATATCCGCCAATTATAGCAGGTGGATTGTCGATTTAAACAGAAACCCCAATGCTGTTCCGCTCTATAATGACGGGAGGTTAATCACGGGGTTATGCCCTTCTACGGATTTTTTGGGTACACCGATTTATGAGGATGAGCGCGTTTTGGTAGAAGAAAAGGAAACTGTGCGAAGAACAAAATTATACTTTGAACCCTACCACCAAAAAATACAGGATTTAATGGATGATTTGAAGGCTGAGTTTGGCAGTGTGTTGCTTTGGGATTGTCATTCCATCAGAAGGATTGTGCCAACAATTAGCGCAGATGCCTTTCCAGATTTAATACTCGGCAGTGCTGATGGCACTTCAGCCGATTCTGCATTTATCAGTGCTACGCTCGATGTGTTATCTGAAGGTTTTAATGTGAGCCATAACTCGCCTTTTAAAGGAGGATTTATTACCAGGCGATTTGGACAACCGGAAAACAGCCAGCATGCGCTTCAACTGGAGATGTCTAAAGACCTTTATATGGATAATTCTGAGACCCGATATGACAAGCAGCGGGCTGAAAAAATTCAGTTTACCTTAAAAAAATGTTTGAACAATATTATTGATCTCCTAACGCGTAATAAATAGATATGAAATATTTTAAGTTCAACGCCTTATTGCTCCGGAACGGATTCAAGGAGTCTGTTTACGTTGGTGTTGATCAGAAGGGGATCATTACTTATCTCTCTGATCAGAAGCCTGATTCTGTACATATTGAAATCGTAGCCGGGGCTGCGCTGCCGGGTTTCCAGAACAGCCATTCTCATGCCTTTCAATATGGTATGGCAGGCATTGCAGAAAGGCATGCTCCTGGCACTAAAGACGATTTTTGGAGCTGGAGGGAAGCGATGTATCGCTGCGCACTATCGCAGGATCCTGATGAATTGCAGGTGCTGGCAACCACGCTTTATCGTGAAATGCTTCGTAATGGCTATACGCATGTCGCGGAATTTCATTACCTGCACCATGATAAAAACGGGCAAAGCTATTCGAATAAGGCCGAACTCGGTGAGCGGTTGATTGCTGCTGCACAAACAGCTGGAATAAAAATTACGCTCATTCCTGTTTTTTACCAGAAAGGATCATTCGGAAAGGATCCGGCAGAATCGCAACGACGGTTTATTTGCCCTACGGTTGATGACTATTTTAATCTGCTCGAGCATAGCCGGGTATCCGTATCACATTATACCAATGCAAAGCTAGGTTTTGGTGTACATTCCCTTAGGGCTGTCTCCGCTGCAGATATCATCAGCACTTTCGAGGATGGCCCAAAAAACCTGCCTTTTCACCTTCATGCTGCCGAACAGCTCAGGGAAGTGGCGGATTGCGAGGCATTTTTAGGCCAGCGTCCGATAGCATGGATACTTGATCACTTAGAAGTAGACCAGCGATTTAACATAGTGCACTGTACACATATGACCGATGTTGAAACGAGTCGACTTGCCCGATCACGTGCAAATGTGGTTTTATGTACGGGAACAGAGGGGAATTTAGGAGACGGTATTTTCAGGCTTAAAGATTTTACTGAAAACGGAGGTTCCTGGAGCATGGGTACGGATAGCCAGATATCGCTCAATCCATTAGAAGATCTCAGGTGGCTTGATTATACCCAGCGGATGCTCCATCACCAGCGAAATACCTTTGATGATGGTGCGGCCAGTTTGCTGGACTCTGCTATACTAAATGGAAGATCTGCAATGGGGATTGAGACAAAAGAATATTTTCAAATAGGAGCGCCCATGGATGCAGCGGTTTACGATCTGAATCGTCCGCTTCTTAGAGGGGCAGAATTGGAAAACTTACTATCCGTAATTCTTTACACATCTGATTCATCAGCGCTGTTGGGTACGATGGTAAATGGAGGATGGGTTGCCAGGGTTTGAAGACCTAGCAACATGAATTAGATCTCTACACGTGGACGTCTGAATTAGATGTCATTCATTATTTCCAAAGGTATTCAATTAACTGTAGCGGGCTATTCCCTTCTGCTTTCCACCGTATATATGAAGCTATCCGCTTTGTAAAATCCGAGGTTATATTCTATGGGTTTTTCGTTTACATCATACACAAACCGTTTTCGAAATAATATGGGCAAACCAGCTTGTGTTTCGAGCTTTTCAGCTATGAAGTCATCTGCCGCAATCGCACTGATTTCTTCCTTTGATACCATTGCAATAACGGAATGTTCCTTTTCCAGCATCTCGTACAGAGGTGCTTTATAGTCCTCCTCGCCCGTTAGACCGACGTTTGGATGAAAATAGGATTCGAAATAGACAAATGGGCCTTCTGGTTTTCCGCGAAGCCTAACCAATTTCAGGATCTTTTTATCTTCTTTTATTTGAAAAAAGCTCGCAATGCGTTTTTCAGGAAATACCCAGCTTACATGCAGCTCGAAATTGCGGATGGGTATGCCCCTGGCGCTCATTTCCTGAGAGAAACTCATCCAGTTTTTGGATTTCGAACTCAACGATTTCGACTCGGCCACTTTGGTGCCAACACCCTTTTTGCGAACCAATAAGCCATCATAAACCAGTTTGTTGATAGATTGTCGCAGGGTGGTGCGGGAGATGGACAATTCCCGGGAAAGATCAACTTCATTGGGGAGCAGTTTCCCTCCGACATATTCAGGACTTTCGATCAATTTCCTTAACAATTCCTCTGCCTGAACGTGTAATGGTACCGTACTTTTATGGTCTATCGTAAGTTTCATTTCATTACAATATTAGAAAAATTTTCCCTTATTACATCATGTATATACATAGTTTAGCGCCTCCACCGCCTTTAGGCGTGCCTACGGGTCGTCTTCTGTTGGATAAATATATAAATCATTAAAAAAAATTTGGATAATTATATATTGTTTTTACATTTGTATATACATATAGGAGAATGTATATCTAACCAAATGTTTATCGAACTCCTGTCATTAGTAATTTAATTGTGTATTAACCTGTTCTCTGGTTCTATAGTGGTTGTTTCAGAGGTAAACAGTGGTAAAATTTATATTTTTTTAATCCTGATTTAAAATGAGGCTTTAAGCGCTGATTTACAAATGGAAAAAAGAATGTTTTAAATGGTCCATAATGTATAAACATGAACTTAAGTCAAAACAATATTTATAAGAATTCCAGTACAGATATGTCTATAGAAGAGCCAATGCGAAAAACCGAGCAGGAAATCATGCCTGCATTAACATCTGAAATCAACAGCCCGGATGGTTACGATATCTACCCGTACCATTCATTGGGAGAAAAGCAGATATTCAACAGTTATGAACAGCTGGCGGATTACATCATTCAACAGCAAACGGTTATTATAGATGGCTATGTTGGCGTATACTGGACACGTTTTATACACGCACTTAAAAGTGAATTCTCAGCGCGGGGAATTCGTGCTAATGTTATAGATGCGTCCTCCTTTATGAAAAGTGAAGCGTTAATCGAGGAAATGGTCAGTGAGTTTCTTGGTGAAAAAGAGGCCGTTTGGGGTAAGAAAACAACCCTTACGTTTGCTGATTTTTTTGATATGCATTCGCTAAAAAATACTAAGGCCGAACAGGATTATGATGTTAACCTGCTTATTGGTTGCGGGGCGCTATTGAGCGGATGGGATGCGTCGTTAATTTATGTAGACCTTCCAAAAAACGAACTTCAGCACCGTATGAGTGCCGGCGCAATATGCAATATTGGCAAATCCCAACCGCAGGAGCCGACTGAAATGTATAAGCGATTTTATTTCGTAGACTGGGTAGTACTGAATGCACACAAGGAAAGCCTGGTTCACTATGTAGATGTTTTCGTCGACGCACAGTGGGAAGATGAAATCAACTGGGCGTATGGCGCATCGGTTCGCCGCGGGTTGGAGAAGATGTCTACCTCGGTTTTCCGGGCAAGACCATGGTTTGCGCCTGGTGCCTGGGGCGGGCAATGGATGAAAGAGCACATGCCCCAACTTGATCAGAATCAAATTAACTACGCCTGGTCTTTTGAACTTATAATTCCCGAAAACGGCTTGGTGTTTGAAAGCGACGGGCTGCTCCTAGAGGTGTCCTTTGACCTTTTAATGTATGAACAGGGTAAAAACGTATTGGGCAAGCATGCTGAAAGGTTCGGGCACGAATTTCCAATAAGGTTTGATTTCCTGGATACCTTTGATGGCGGCAACCTATCCATACAATGCCATCCAAGCCTTGACTACATAAAGAATCAGTTCGGCGAAAACATTACCCAGGACGAGACTTATTATATACTGGATTGTAAAGCGGATGCAAAGGTCTACCTGGGTTTTCAGGAGCATATTGATCCCGAAGAATTTAAGAATGTGCTCGAAGAGAGCAACCGCGGCGGCACTGAGGTGGATATCGAGAAATATGTACAGGTTCATGAAGCAAAAAAACACGACCTGTTTCTGATTCCCAACCGCACCATCCACAGTGCAGGCGCTCAGAACCTGGTGCTCGAAATCAGCGCCACGCCATATATTTTTACTTTTAAGATGTATGACTGGCTGAGGCTGGATCTGAACGGGAAACCCCGGCCTATAAATATCGGTCATGCTTTTAATAACCTCGATTTCTCAAGAAAAGGTACAAAAGTGCAAGAAGAACTGATTTCTAAGCCACATGTGCTTTTTGAAAATGAAGGCCTTACCTGTTACCACCTGCCTACACACCAGGATCACTTTTATGATGTTCACCGGCTGGATTTTGATTCATCTGTCGAAGTAGAAACAGAAAACGTTTGCCATGTTTTAATGCTCGTAGAAGGCACTTCTATCCGCGTGACCAGCGCCGACGGTTCAACCATGGATTTTGAATATGCAGAAACGTTTGTAATCCCTGCAGCAGCCGGCAGCTACAAGATTGTCAATAACTCGAACCAGCAGGCTAAAGTAATCAAGGCCTTCTTAAAATAAAATGCGATGACCACAAAAGAACAATATCACGATATCAAAAAAAGCGGTTACTATTTGTACCTGGTTTGTCTGGTTGCCGCCCTCGGGGGCTTTCTATTCGGCTTTGATACCGCAGTAATCTCAGGAACAATTAGCCTGGTGACCAGTGATTTTGGTCTGGATGCGGTAAGCGAGGGGTGGTTTGTAAGTTGCGCCCTTCTGGGCTGCATAATCGGGGTAATTATTTCAGGTAAGCTGAGCGATAAGTTTGGTAGAAAAATCGTCCTGATACTTTCCGCCTTTCTGTTTCTCATTTCCGCATTGGGCTGCATGTATGCCGGTTCTTTCTCCTCACTAATTGTTTTCAGATTGATAGGTGGCATTGGTATCGGTGTTGCATCAATGGTTTCACCACTTTATATCTCTGAGTTTGCACCCTCCAGGCTTAGAGGAACCATGGTTTCCCTGTACCAGCTTGCCCTAACCATCGGCATCGTTACCGCCTACTTTACAAATGCCTATCTCGCCAGCCACACAGGAGATACTTTCTCGGGCGCAGACTTGAAAACCATATTATCACAGGAAGTCTGGAGGGCGATGCTTGGACTGGGTGCTTTACCGGCTTTAATTTTCCTGTTGTCGTTATTTATTGTGCCTGAATCGCCAAGATGGCTACTTTCCAGGGGGCGCAGGGATTCGGCCATCAGAATCCTGACCAAGATTGATGGAGCAGCGGCAGCGAAGAAAGAGCTTGAGGCTTTTGATGCTCAGCAAATTGGCGGAGAAGACGGTTCTCTTAAAACATTATTCCGTCCGGTTTACCGCAAGGCATTGTGGATTGGCGTTCTATTACCTTTTCTTTCCCAGGTCTGCGGCATCAATGCGGTAATTTATTACGGTCCAAGAATACTCGAACAGGCCGGCTTCACCCTGAACAATGCCCTCGGCGGCCAGGTAACCATCGGACTGATAAATGTTCTTTTCACCTTTGTAGCCATTTTTACGGTAGACAAATGGGGCAGAAAACCACTGCTTTATATTGGTATCGGAGGAGCAGTGATTTCGCTTATTATCATTGGCCTGCTTTTTCAATTTGGTGTTACATCTGGTCCATGGATACTCATTTTCATCCTTGCCTTTATCGCCTGTTTTGCATTCTCATTCGGGCCGGTATGCTGGGTGGTCATCGGCGAAATTTTTCCCAATGGAATCCGCGGCAAGGCAATGTCCCTCGCTACGCTAACGCTTTGGATCGGTAACTTCCTCGTCGGACAGCTTACTCCGGTAATGCTTCAGGGACTCGGCTCATCCTGGACTTTCTGGATTTTCGCCATCTGCTGTTCTCCCGCATTGTACCTCACCTGGAAACTGATTCCTGAAACCAAGGGGCGGTCA
>Ga0265798_10010689_pt1 | contig 11276 bp, 13 predicted proteins | sample P3T30metagenome_FD_192430 | JGI IMG/M metagenome (GOLD analysis project Ga0265798, IMG submission 192430) | Plant litter microbial communities from East Loma Ridge, Irvine, California - P3 T30 | ecosystem: Environmental > Terrestrial > Plant litter > Unclassified | place: USA: California... | reverse complement strand
GCTGTAGACGCTGCAATAACATAGAGTATAACGCGCGAACGTGTAATTATAAAGTAGAGGTAGCCTCTTAATTCTATTTTAGTGTCTTTTATACTATATTATACTAAAGTAGGTTGTAATAGGCTATAATAGAGGGGGGTTTTAGTAGGGTCTTAGCACAAGTGTTTCGCGAAGCCTGCTAATCCGCGAAGCATGCACCTACGTTACTACTACTTATATAAGCTTAGTTAACTACGTTATTAGAGCTCTACTTATAAAAAGAAGTACTATTATAGTAGTAGCTAGTAAAAAGCGCTAAAAGCTATATTATACTTTAATTAGCTATATAAATTTTAAGTAGCTTACTAGCCTACTTAAAATTTATAATACTAAAATTTTTACGTAAACGCGTTTTATTAGAAGCTCTTTAAGCTACGTTCTTGTTTTAGCCTAACCTTGTACTATTAGTAATACGTAGTGAATACACTAATTACGTGCACCTATTCTTCCCTGCCTGCCGCCCCCGTGACAAGCTTATTCGAGGAGGAACTACAAACGTACTATCGCGTTTCTTAGCGCGGCGGTACGATGAACGTCTGCGTGAAATGGAAAGCCGTTCTTAATGGACTATAACTAGCAACTGAAGGGTTTAGTCCTAAAAGAGAGGAGAGAGAAACTTTTTGGATTCGTATACATGCGAATCGTGTATGTATTCACCGCACTCTACTATGAGAAAAGTTGTATGTCGTCAACTATTCTTAGACCGCCTGCAATTGTGCCAACTTACAATACAGTCCGCCTCTCTCGCTCAACTCCGCATGCGTTCCAGACTCAACTATCCTCCCTTTATCCATAACATGAATAACATCAGCGTGCTGAATAGTGCTCAGACGATGCGCAACACAAATCGTCGTCCTTCCTTGCGCCGCAGCATTAATAGACTCCTGGACGACACGCTCCGACTCCGTATCCAGCGCGCTCGTAGCTTCATCAAGAAGGAGAACCTGTGGCTGACGAAGCAGTGCTCTGGCGATTGCGATTCGTTGCTTTTGACCGCCAGATAGCAGGCTTCCTTTATTACCTACTACAGTCGAAAACCCTGATGGAAGTGACGTGATGAAGTCGTATATGTTTGCTCCTTTGCAGGCCGTGACGATCTCTTCGTCTGTTACGTCCCGAGTCGTCCCGAAAAGAATATTGTCTTTGATGCTGCCCTGGTAAAGGGTGGGCTCCTGAGACACCAGTGCCAGAAAACTTCTGTACCTTTGCAAGTTGAGGCTCTTGATGTCTTGCCCATCGACGGCTATGGCGCCGGACTCGGGGTCATAGAATCGCTGCAGCAGTGAAATGACGGTGGATTTTCCACTTCCGGATGCTCCCACGAGCGCGACAAATTGTCCCGGTCGGGCGGTCAGGGCAAAATTTTGAAGAATCGGAATCTCGGGTCGAGTCGGGTATGTGAAGGAACAGTTCGAGAACGTTATGAGCCCGTTCATCTTCTGGGTAACAGCGCCTTCACTGGACCAGTTGTCTATAGATGGTTGACGGTCGAACAGATCTTTCAGTTCGGAGGCCGAGGCTTTTGCTTTGCCCATATCGGCTGCTTACGATTAGCGATTGCCACCAAAGCACTGAATCAAGTGTAGAGCAAATACTTACGTGCAAAAGCAAAAATGGTCCCAGCACTTTGCGCCCCGAAGATTATTGCCGCAAAGCAGATGTAGAACTGCAGCAGACTATATTCACCGCGATATATGAGCGTCCCGCCGAACCAGAACCCAAGCGCCATGCAAAGATATGTTATAGATTGCGACGCTGCGTAGAGCACCGCTGAGCCAACGACAGATCGCATACTGGCACGAATTTGGGTAGCCAAGGATGCCTTGTACTGCGCAATGATACCTTCCTCGCGAGTGAGTGATGCAACAGTCTTGATGGCAGATACTGCCTCGCAAGCATAGCTCGCCGAGGCAGCCGATGCCTTCTTGGTACGACTTGAAAGGGCCGCAAGGACCGCAAATCTGAGATACCCACATCCTAGAAGCACGGGGATCGCGGAGGCGGTCACCAAGGCCAATTTCCACCCTATCACAATGGATAGCAGCAAAGAGCCTATTAGCGTGGTGAAGACGTTGAGGATTGTTCCAAGAGTAACACCGCTCAAACCGGCGATATCCGTAGTCTCTGTCGCTAAGAAAGCAGTCAACGCTCCACTACTCGTCCTATCGAAGTAAACGATATCCTGTCTTAGAATGTTTCTGAACGCGTTGTCTCTGACCCTATGTACAAGTCGTTCTGAACAGTGCGCAAATGCATATCCTTCAGCAACGAATGCGACGCCTTGCACAATGCCGAGCATGAGGTACATTAGGCTCCAAAAACTCACCACTGTGCTCGTCTCATCGCCATTCATTCTGGGTACGTACCCTGATAGCGTAACGATTGATTTCGCGACAAAGACGGAAGAGACAGGACTTCCGGCGCCGCAGATGATGGACCAGAAGAGACCGATTAACATCCAACGCCATTCGGGGTTGTTGAAGCTGACGACCATGCTTATCAGGCTCCAAAGAGAGTGTGGCCGATTCATACCTGCTGGCGATGTATCAGATGTTGATTCCCCATGCTTGGAAGTGTTCATATTCTTTGCATCTTCGAACTCGCCCTGCTCAGACTTCGGCTCGCTGGACCGTACGGTTTGAGAACCCGTATTTTCTGCATCGCGTAGCTCCACCAACGCCTGCGCCTCGACCAGCTTGAAATACGCGCTCTTCTTCTCTAGCAAATGTTCATGTGTTCCTTGCTCCACCAGCTTTCCCTTGTCCAGCACAACAATGTTATCCGCATTCTTTATCGTCGAAAGCCGATGAGTGACGACGATGGTAGTTCTTCCAACCGACGCTGCGTCAAGTGCTGCTTGTACAACGCCCTCTGATCGAACGTCTAAAGCAGAAGTCGCTTCGTCGAGAAGAAGGATCTTAGGATCACTAATCATAGCTCGGGCAATTGCAATGCGCTGCCTCTGCCCACCTGATAATTGAAGGCCCCTCTCGCCAACGGGCGTGTGATATGACTTTGGCAGGGCTGTGATGAAGTCATGGGCGTTCGCTAGAATGGCTGCCTCGATCACTCTTTGCATCGTCTTTTCAGCATCCTCGGCGCCGAATTTGCTTCCTGAAAGCCCGTAGAGAATGTTTTCGTAGATGGACGTGCTGAATAGAACAGGCTCTTGACCGACTAGAGACATCTGCTGTCTTAACCATCGTATGTTGAGGCGGCTGATGTCGTGTCCATCCAAGAGGATCTGACCAGATGTGGGCTGATAGAAGCGCTCAACTAGATTGATCACACTGGTTTTGCCTGATCCACTTGATCCCACAATGGCTGTGCGCTTCCCTGATGGAATCAGAAGTTGCAGGTCCGAGATGACGGCAATATTAGCCCGCGAAGGATAGCGGAGTGTTATTCCTGAGAGCTCCAAAGTGCCGTTGACTTCCGAAAGTTTGTCTCCCTTTGTGGATAGAGAGTCGATTTCAGACGCCCGTTCGATGACCGCCAGAATCTTGACCGCAGCAGATATGCCTGTTGAGATTGCTTGAAAATTGGACGAAACGTTGCCGAGAGAGAAGGTACCAGTCATCGTAGCAAACAAAATTGTCAGGATTTGTTGCAAAGTCGTCTCGCCTGTGACCAGGTAGTGCGAACCCGCCCAGAAAGCGAGTCCATATCCGAGATACATGACAAGGAAAATCGCGCCAACCATGACTCCAAGAATGGTTTTCATTTTAATTCCATAGATGGCAGCGTCGTCGAGGTATCCTCGGTATTGATCAGCGAGCTTCTCCTGCGTGCCAAAGGCAGTCGGATTGCGTATCGAGCTGAAGACCTCCTCAGCCAACGCTCCTCCTGGTTCGTAAGCTTCGAATGACTTGATAGCGTTTTTGACAATCCATCTCGAGCTTAGCGTCATGATTAACACAATTGTAATCGCCATGGACGACAAGATCAATGTGAGTCTCCAGTACGTGATAAACCCAACAATTAAGGCAGCGGCGAAAGAGGCTAGAGCAGCGAGCGTAAGCCCGACCTTTTCCGATATGCCATCTTGAACCAAATTCGTATCCGCCGTGATGCGTGTTGTGATCTCTCCAGCGCTCGTTCGATCATGGAATGAGATTTCTTGCCGCAGACAAGCTTGTAGTAGGCGCTCCCGCAGCCTGCCGCTGATCCGTTCGCCTGCGTAGATAAAACCGACTGTCGAAATGAAAACGGCGAAGAACTCTCCGATGGCCAAGTAGATGAAGTAGAGTACGATGTGGACGACCTGGGAGGAAAGTTGGGCGGAGCTCAGCTCTCCGATGTGGTGTTTTTGGAAGGCGCCAGCAAGGCGCCCGAAGATGAGGGCCATGAAAGGTAATCCGGCGCCTCCGCCGATGGCGCAAAGAGCTGAGATGACCAGAATAGTAAGTTCTGTTCTGTTGGCATGTTGCAAGATTGCTCTCATATTTCGGGCGACCATGCTTCTGTCTAGTCGCTGTACCACGCGCAAAGTCGCATTCGCCGCAGACCGACCAGAGGAACGATCTGAAACTTATTACCAAGATAAGCCTTTCTCCGAGGAAATATGTAAGTACGATGGCAGTTTTGAGCACCAGAATGAGAGGGTTTTTAGGCTGGAACCTGAAATCGGATGCACCGGTCGCAAGCAAAGTCTTGGAAGTGGACATAGATCGTGTCGGCAGACATGCAGGCAAGGGCGCTGTGGAAAGAGCCCTGTACCGAGTTGCGGTCGACCCTGGCTAGCGTTATAACGTGCACGTTGTGCATCGGATTAGCTTTCAAGCATGTCTTGTTATTTGATAGGTCGGAAATCAACACGAATGAAATACCTATACATCCACTCCCGAAAGCAAGAGGATCGACTTTTGCTACAATGCATCTGCTTGGGCAAATTTCACGAAAAGTTTACTGTTACCATTTTCTGTGTGATGAAACTCCCATATATAGAATTAGAGCTCGGTACGAAGTAAGCATTTGGCTTGTTTTCCATGCCATGGACACGTTGGATTTCCTCGCTTCCCACCAAATCTTACTCTGCTTGAGATGAAATCTGGTTTTTGTTCTTCACTGTATGATGGCACTCATGGCATTTTGTCTCTCATTTCTATCTGATTAGGTTGAACCCAGAGGGCTCATTCCATCAGTTTTGTTTGAGGCCCAACATTCGCATCTAAAGGCATCAAATGGAATACTTCCATCGACAGGAATCAACCAGATACAATGCCCCACGTCTTCCAGGTGTCGAGGGTATTTGCTCGTTGCAGTAGCCTTTGCTCATCGGTTTGAGTCTCACATGATGAGAGACCACGTCGTAACCTCGACTCTGGTGTCTCTTTTATCCGAGTGCCTGCGCTGTCGATCGATAGTTCATATGAGCGAAACTCAGTATTCGCCCATCCAGTGGCTAGTCAATGATGTTTAGTAATCGTTATCGTTGTGTCACTAGTGTGAACAATACGAACCTTGAGCGTTTATCGAGTCGCTCCAATCGTCTGTGAGGAAGTGGAGGAAGCAACCGTGCGAGACCACGACGATATGGTTCTCCGGTCTGGCTAGAAGCCATTGACGCGTTTGTTCAGCCCTAGCAAGGAGTGCATCACTTGTAATCGAAGAATTGTCCTACCAGTATAGGTTAGCAATCTGGTCCTAGCATGAACGGGCATCCTGAGGGTTGAATACCTTTACCTGCCAGCCTGCATCTACAAGAGCGAGATCCGCTACAGTGTCCTGAAACTCTGTCTGGAGGATTGAGAGATCGCTGCCAGTATCGCAAGGCAAAGTACTCGCTTCTTGCAAAGACGGTAAAGCAAAGATTTGTACACCCCGCGTTACTGCTGGTGCGAATCCTAATAATGCGGTATGAACAGTCCGCCTCAAAGGAGAGGTCACCACAAGCTCGACCTGGTCGCGGTATGGAAACTTTGTTACAATGTCATGACATTGACGTTCGCCGAATGGTGTGAGTGAAGGATCTGGTATGTCGTGATTGCTGTAAGATAGATTATGAACACCTTGCGCGTGTCTGATGCAGTGAATGATACGTGCCACTGTGAAAGAATTAGTCGTTTGTTATTCATGTTGGGGTACTGCAATTATCTCGATGACTTACTTGCGCATCAAAGTTGTCTCTGGTAAAATTCACGCGGCGACAATATGATCGGCACCGTGGGTGTGGAGCGCGGGAACCGGATTTAGAGGTCTGTGCTCTGGCGGCAACCGTAATTCGTACGGATGATCCTAGACAGGGATTTCCCGGTCCATCCTTCAAAATAAATCACGAAGAAGTTTCCGTCCCAGAAAAAGGTCTGACTTATCCAATATAATGTAGAATTATACTATGTCGCTCCGATTTTCGATTGTCAAGATCTGAGAGTAACAGCATTGTGCTGATCGATTTGAAAATTGTCACTGTATTGTGGCACTAGATGATCATTCATCGAAGCGATCCTAGCAAGCGAGTCCGCCAAGCAATATTATGAGAATATATAATTTGCGCGGCCCTTACCTGTAGGGCGCAATTTCCAATTGACCATAAGCTGATGGAGATCGAAAAAGTGGCCCAAGGCAGCGAAGCAACCGCAAAGCTCAAGGGGAGCGAAACCGAAAATCCTCGCGACTCAACAGGCACGCAGCATGAGATTCCAGATCAGGCCAGCAGTACTCGCCCCCATGGCCTCAGATTTGCGGCTATCATGGCAGCTGCTCTATCCTCGGTCTTTCTATCTTCCTTGGTTCGCAAACGCTGGCGGATTATTTGTGGAACACAAAGTAACCAGATAGCAGGATGAGAACATTATTGGAATCGCCACATCACAGATCACTAATACTTTCAACTCGTTACACGATGTGGGTTGGTATGGGTCTGCATAGTGAGTAATGCATACCGTCATTTCAGGTTTCTGCTCCTGCTGAGAGTCTATAGCTTCCTTACTTTGAGCTCTCTCATGATGGGATACAATCAGCTCTACGAGTTCTTTGACATCAAATATGTCTATCTATCCGCCATTGTGTTGTTCGAAGCTGGCTCACTCATATGTGGCCTTGCGCCGAATTCATACACTTTCATCATCGGCCGCGCGGTTGCTGGTGCCGGAAGTGCAGGCATTAATGCAGGCTTCATAACGTGCGTATCTGCTTCTCTCATCAGCGAAGAAGTACCATGCACTAACGGTTCCATCTAGAACAGTCACCTGTGCCGTTCCACTGCAAGAACGACCAGTGTATCTTTCCTCATACGGTGCCATATTCGGTGTCGCTACCGTGGTTGCGCCGCTTCTGGGAGGCGCTTTGACGACTCATGTCACCTGGAGGGCATGTTTTCTCATCAATATCCCATTCGGAGTCTTGTCGGCAGTGATTGTTCTTCTCTGTTTCACTGACTTGAGGCCTGATGCCACCCATGCTCACCAAACGCTGCTTGGAAAGCTGAAACACTTAGACTTTGCTGGCACTGTCTTGATTCTGGGACATGCCACATGTCTCTTGATGGCCCTGCAGATTTCTAGCACAAGTCAGACCTGGTCGGATCCACAAGTCATTGGCCTTCTAGTGGCTTCTTTGGTATTGCTGTGTCTTTTTCTCCTGGTACAAGTATATCAAAAGGAGATCGCGATTCTGCAGCTTCGAGTATTGAGGAACAGAAGTATCGCGGGTGGAGCTTTATTTCTTGGAACTGTTGGGGCAGCCATGAATGTTTTCGAATATTATGTGAGTATGGCGTCCCCGTTCGAAAATAGGCTAGGCTTACTCTGTTTCTTAGTTACCAATATGGTTTCAGGCCGTTCAAGGGGTCTCCGCTTTCGACTCGGGTGTCCGGATCCTGCCGACAGTTGCAGGTTGGGCACTATTTTCCTTCGTCGGAAGTTATGGTGTTACCAAAACAGGCTATTATGCGCCTTTCATGCTCGCCTGTAGCGTGCTGCTATCGATTGGTAGTGGGCTCATCACTACATGGACAATGGGTACACCAACAGCAATTTGGGTAGGTTACCAGCTTTTACCCGCAGCGGGCAGTGGTTTGGGCATGTCACAAGTATACATGGCGCCCGAAACCGTGCTGGACGCTGCTGACATCTCTAATGGTGCTGCCATTCTGCTTTTTGCTCAGATGTTTGGAGGTGCTATCTTCCTAGGCGTCGCAGAGAATGTTTTCGCAAATCGTCTTTCAACTGGCCTTGTCAATAGCACGTATGGAGCAGATCCAGAATTACTGCTCCATGCCGGCGCTACGGATTTACGTACCACTTTCACGGGCGCCACGCTAGACAAGGTACTCCAGGTGTATAACGATGCCATCATGGACACACTGTATATTCCCGTTACCCTTGCTGCCGTATCGCTTATTGGCGCTCTGGCGATGGAATGGAAAAGTATTCATATGAAGTCCATGCCTACCTAGGTACTATATTATGTTGCGCGCTAGACCCGATCTGGTATTTCCTAGGTCAGCATCAAGCAAAAGTCAGCGACAGGGTACAACGCATCAGCAACACAAACATCTACGCATGAAGTATATCAGGACATACAGCCAGATTTTCTTTCTGTGTATACTTTGCGACCTACAAGAATAGAAAATGAGCCTTTAAATCTGCGCTATGACTTACACTACGGAATATGGTATCGAGAGCACAGGTTCAGAGGTCGCCGAGTCACACAAGGAGCATATCAAGAATAAAAACAGTATGTTATACGAATGGACTGTATATTTGATGGTTCCAATGCTAATTTGTTGCCGCGCAAGTCATCGTCACTGGTGTCAGTCCTCATGGAGTTGGCAGAGCAGTTTGTCTGGCCATAGCCGCCTATGAACCCAGACTTCTGGTCATTACTGGCCGGAACAAGAATCAAGCCGGCCTCGTGCAAGAGGAATTGAAGGTTCAGCACCCAGGCCTGGATGTACGCGTCGTTATCATGGATTTGGCACAGAACGCCTCGGTCCAGAAAGCTGCCGAAGATATCAATCATATCTGTGCGACCAATGGGGACAGCATCGACATTCTGATAAATAATGCAGGGATAATGTGCTTGCCCGAGCGAACTGTCACGGAGGAGCACACGGAAATGCATCTGCAGGTCAATTACATTGGTCACTATCTCTTGACTCGATTGCTACTTGCCAGCTTGGCAAAGTCCCCTGGCGGTGGTCGTGTCGTGAACGTATCGAGTTCCGCACACGCAATCTCTCCTTTGAGATTCTCGGATCCAACTTTCTCGGACAGTGTAAACCTGGCGAAAGAGGAGCAGCCCCTGAAAGAAGTATGCAAGGAATTTGACACGGCGTGGACACTGGAGTATTCCCCGTTGATAGCGTATGGACAATCCAAGACTGCTTTATCCCTGCATGCTGTTGCGCTAGGGCAGCCAATTGGCAAAGGAACAGTTGCGATCTCTGTCCATCCGGGTGGTATGCTATACCCCTCTAAGTTTCACAAGAACCGGATCTTCTGACCATGCACAGTAATTGCAACAGAACTATGGCGCCACATGCCTGAGCATATAGTGACTGAAGTATTGTCATCAATACCAACAAAGACGCATGCTCAGGGAGCAGCAACAATATTGTTAGCTGCATTGGACCCCTCACTAAACAGTAAGCTTACAACTTTTGGTTCATAAGTCTATGCTGACAAGGAATCAACCACAAGACTATCCCGGGTCATACCTCGATGATTGTGTCTTGGCTCAGCCCGCTGCTCACGCAAGCGACGTCGAGATAGCATTGAAGCTTTGGGAGTGGACGGAACGAAAAGTCGAACGGTACATTGTCTAGGCTTTTATTTTCCATCCTCATCTGCCAAGTGAGTCAGAGCTCGAACTATACCATGGACTAAGCCGTGGCCCAATTTCCAACAATCATCATGATGACCATCCACCGTATGATACTCCAGAGTTCCTCCGGTGTGTTTGCTCCATGACTGGAGTGCATTTCCCATCACTGTCACCTGCAAAGGAGAGACATATTCATCTTCCGAGCACTTCATCAGGACAGCTAGACGTCCTTGCGCCCAATCACTCTCGTAGTCGCCATTGATGGGGCTTGCTCTCTTCCACACCTGCTCGTCTGATCCGAATGCCTGTGACAGAAAGAACTGGCAGCTTGGTGGCTGCAGATCCAGATCCCGAAGCAGAATCAAGTCATAGATACCAGCTACGCCAACGATTGCTTGAGGTGGCACTGCTCTCTTGGCATCGTCTTCTTCTGATCCAGTTTCCTTGAACATTGTTTGAAATGCGAGTGTAGCTCCACATGAGTGCCCGACCAGCACATACCGATCGTGAAATTGGAAACGTTGTTGTAAATAATGTATACCAGCTTGCACATCATGAAGGTGATCGGGATGGATGGCATCTAAACCAGAGGTCTCGCTGTTAGCAGGAATCTTTCGTGACATAGGTCGCGATCAAATCATGTGTTGTCATATTTGTATGTAGTTTAATGAAGCGCGCTGAAAACTCCTCCAGAGTGTTATGACTTACTACGGGATGGATCGTCGACGAGAGAGGGCGACGAAGCATGGTTTGGATGTGGTGACAGACGATAATTGATCGACGCAAAACCCTCGATCTTACCACACTCTGTGGAGATCTGCATCAATCGTACAGTGGCTTTAGCGAAGGCTGCAGAATCGATTTCCGGATCGCGCCAGGCACCCCCATGTATGAATCTGGTACATGAAAGGTGAACTCAGAGGACATCATCGAAACATCTCAAAGGAGAGACATACATGACCCAATGTCCTGCCTGGTCACCCCTGGGTAGAGGAGAATCAAGATGCCATATGTCAACCGTCTGGCTGATCGTATCTCGTAAATGGTCGCCGTAAGGAACTGCTTTGAGGTATGTGAAGTTCATAACGCTTGACGGAGTAGCATGGGGCGAAGAAACATACTCCTTGATTAGTACTCTTATAAGGATACAGACATGATTCACTCTTAATCATGTGTTACAGAAAATGATATTGCACCATGCTCTTGTGTTGTTGATAGCATTGTGTCATCACGGAATTATCATTCTTTACATATGTTGAACATAACCAGTAGCCCATTGTCTCCGACCAAACGCCATTTGTGTTCAAACCTTGAAAAGCCCTGCAGCAGGATAAACAGGGTATGTCGCACTGCGGTGGACATGTACTCAAAACCTTGAAAAGCTCGCAGATCTACGCCACTTGCTAAGATCTGGGGGAGGGGGGGGGGGGGGGGGGGGGGGGGGGGGGGTGCCCCGGGCAGAAAAAATA
>Ga0265798_10010688_pt1 | contig 11278 bp, 7 predicted proteins | sample P3T30metagenome_FD_192430 | JGI IMG/M metagenome (GOLD analysis project Ga0265798, IMG submission 192430) | Plant litter microbial communities from East Loma Ridge, Irvine, California - P3 T30 | ecosystem: Environmental > Terrestrial > Plant litter > Unclassified | place: USA: California... | reverse complement strand
ATCATTGCTGATGTCTCAAGAAACAGAACACGTTAAATGTCTTATTATTGGTTCGGGGCCAGCCGGTTATACGGCTGCTATTTATGCTGCCCGCGCCGATCTGAAGCCTGTTTTATATACCGGTATGCTGGCCGGCGGTCAGTTAACCCAAACTACTGATGTAGAGAACTTTCCGGGTTATCCACAAGGTATTATGGGACCCGAAATGATGGAAGATTTCCGCAAACAGGCCGAACGTTTTGGTACAGACATCCGCTTCGGATACGTAAGTTCTGTTGATTTTTCGAGCCTGCCGCACAAGGTTGTGGTAGATGAAGTAAAGACGATTACAGCTGATACCGTGATAATTTCTACAGGTGCATCTGCTAAATGGCTGGGGCTGGAATCTGAGCAAAAATACAACGGCTTTGGCGTTTCGGCATGTGCCGTTTGCGACGGTTTCTTTTTCCGTGGTCAGGATATAGCCATTGTTGGTGCAGGTGATACCGCTGCCGAAGAAGCTACCTACCTGGCTAAACTGGCCCGCAAAGTATATATGCTGGTACGCAGAGGCGAATTCAGGGCATCGAAAGCTATGGTTAGCCGTGTACAAAATACTCCCAACATCGAAATATTATATAACACCGAAACCAAGGAAATTTTGGGTAACCAACAGGGTGTCAATGGTGTAGCTATTGCTAACAATCAAACCGGTGAAGAAAAAGTACTGGATGTAACCGGCTTTTTTGTAGCTATTGGCCACCACCCTAATACCGATATTTTTAAAGGCGTAATTGATATGGACGAAACCGGCTATATTAAAACCAAGCCCGGTACTACCCAAACCAATATAGAAGGCGTATTTTGCTGTGGCGATGCGCAAGACAACATTTACCGCCAGGCCGTAACTGCCGCCGGTACCGGTTGTATGGCTGCCCTGGATGCCGAACGTTACCTGGCCGATAAAGAAGCTGAAGAAGTAATGGCCCATCAATAACACTCCTATTTCCTGTTTCAGGAACTTTAATAAAGTACAAAAAGCCACCAGAAATGATGGCTTTTTTACGTTTAATTACATTTTTTTACATTTAGGGTTGGGGCTCTCTGCCAATTCTGCTAACTTCACTTTTCGTTATTATTTAAACTGATTAAACCTGGATATGTCTTATAAATCCTGTCTACTTTTTCTGCTTACTGTATTTATTTTTAGTGCCGGTGTGAGGGCTCAAAACACCGATCCCAACATGGGTGTTATTCCTGCCCCAGTATCGGTACAAAAGCAAGCAGGTACTTTTGTGTTAAGCCAGGAAACCCTTATACAGGCCGATACGGTTACTAATAAAGCTGTCCGATTTTTGGCCGACTACCTGCAAAACAGATACTCGTTCAGTAACAAATTACAAACCAGTACCGGCACTGCTGCTAATAATGCTATCGTCCTGACCGCTGCCGGCACCGAAGGCTTACCGGCCGAGGGTTACCGCCTTACCATAGCACCTAATCAAATTACTATTGCAGGTAAGGGAGCGGGCTTATTTTATGGTATTCAAACTCTTATTCAGCTTTTTCCTTTAGAGCGGTCGGGTACGGTTAAACTGCCTTGTGCACGCATTGAAGATTACCCGCGCTTTGGCTACCGGGGCATGCACCTGGATGTGAGCCGCCATTTTTTCTCAGTGGAATTTGTGAAGCGTTACCTCGACCTCATGGCCGCTTATAAGCTCAATACCTTCCATTGGCACTTAACCGACGATCAGGGCTGGCGCATAGAGATCAAGAAATACCCGCGCTTAACCCAGGTAGGCAGTCAGCGTGCCGAAACCCTGATAGGTAACTACCACGACCGTATGCCTCAGCAATTTGATAATACACCTTACGGAGGCTATTATACGCAAGACCAAATCCGCGAGGTTATTCAGTATGCAGCATCTAAATACATCACTATCATCCCCGAAATTGAAATGCCGGGCCATGCCATGGCTGCCCTGGCCGCTTACCCCGAATTGAGCTGCGACCCAAAGCAGGAATATAAGGTATCGGGTACCTGGGGGGTGTTTAACAATATTTTTTGCCCTACCGAAAAAACGTTCGGCTTTTTGCAGGATGTTTTGAGTGAGGTAATAGACCTGTTCCCGAGCAAGTACATTCACATTGGCGGCGATGAAGCGCCTAAAGTGGTTTGGAAATCATCGCCCGAAGCTCAGGCCATTATCAAGCGATTAAAGTTGAAAGATGAGCACGGCCTGCAAAGTTATTTCATACAACGGATGGAAAAGTTTGTGAACAGCAAAGGCCGCAGCATTATTGGCTGGGATGAGATACTCGAAGGTGGCTTAGCCCCCAATGCCACCGTAATGAGCTGGCGAGGCGAGGCCGGTGGTATTGCCGCTGCCAAGCAAGGCCATAACGTAATTATGACCCCCAGCAGCAGCGCCCTGTACTTTGACCATTCACAGGCACGGTCAGACCTGGAGCCGCTAAGCATAGGTGGTTTTGCCCCCCTATCAAAAGTTTATGCTTACAATCCTACCCCTGCGGCGTTAACTCCTGCCCAAAACAAATATATTTTAGGAGTGCAGGCCAATTTGTGGACAGAGTACGTAGCCACCGAGAAGAAAGTAGAATATTTGCTCTTACCGCGCTTAATGGCACTATCTGAAGTAGCATGGACACCATTGGCTAATAAGAATTATACCGACTTCTCAGAAACCCGTGTGGCCCGCCACCTGGCCTGGTTCGATAAAAATGGTTTCAATTACCGTGTCCCTGTGGCCATTGGCGCTAAAGACACCTCTTACACGGCTCCACAGCTTACCGTTAACCTGAAAGCACCGGTAGATGGCGCAACTATTTATTATACCATAGATGGCTATAACCCAAGCGAAACCGACCTGGTTTATACCAAACCATTTACATTAAACATACCTGCAGAAAACTACCGCGAGTTAAAAACCATTGTAATTACCCCTACCGGTAAGCGTAGCCTGGTTACCAGTACCATGGTTTATAACCGTGCAGCTTTGCCGGCGGTTGCCTTTACCGGCACTAAGCCCGGGGTAAAGTATGAACTGGTAGCCGGACTGTTTACCGGCACAGGCCAGTTAGATGGTGCCCGTATTTTAGATACCGGTACTGTAAAAACATTTAATACGGCGGCCTTTAAAAAAGGCAACCGCACCTTCGGGGTTACTTACGAGGGTTACTTTAACGTAGCTGCAGATGGCAAGTACATCTTCTCTACCCAGTCTGACGATGGTTCGGTTATATTTATTGACGACCAGTTGGTGGTAGACAATGATGGCAAGCACAGCCTCTATGAACAACCGGGCGAAGTTTTGCTGCAGAAAGGCATGCACAAGTTCACGCTGAAATATTTTGAAGCCGGTGCTTTTAGTACCCTGCGTGTGTACCTGACCATGCCGGGCAAGCCTAAAGGAGAATTTTCGGCAGAAACTATGTTAAATTAGGCAAATCTGCGTTTGTATTAAATGGTAAGAACTGTTAATGTGATTATAGGATGTAAGAAGTAATTTCGTTTATGTATATCAAACAAACAATCTGTTGTCATCTCGAACGATAGTGAGAGATCTTGTTTAGACGGATATTATCCGTCTTATAGGAGTAACAAGATTTCTCGTTATCACTTGCAATGACATCGATTAAACTGTCGGTCTGAGCTTGTCGAAGACTTAAGCAACCGTAAAGGTCTTCGACAAGCTCAAACTGACAATAGACAAAAATATTGAACAAACTTCTTCAACCCTACCCTAATAGTGGTTGCAGAAAATATAACCGATTAACTATGATTAAAAAATACGGTATTTATTTAGGGCTTGGCTGCTTGGCTGTGGCTGCCGGTTGTAGCAATCCGTCGGATAAAGCATCCATTGCGGCGCCCAGCGCTGTTGAATCTCCAAAAGTGCTGGCGCCTTTTCGGTACCATAAAACCATTGAAGTTGCGCCGGGGCAGTCTTATGATGTTTTATCATGGGGACGCGGATCGCAAACGGTGGGCGCATTTGAGATCCTCCGGTCCGATTCGGCTGCAATGAAATACACCACCACCACGGGCGACCTGGAAGGAAGTATCAAAGATGTGCTGAACGCCGATATGGATACCGACGGTAATCCTGAGATTTTTATTCACACGCAGGCCAGCGATAGTACTAACGCGGCCAAGGTTTTTGCATTTGAGTACAATAACGATAAAGCACGCGAATTAGACTTTCCGCGCCTTACCCGATCGCAGCGTAAAGGTTACCGTGGCAACGATAACTTTTTTGTGAAAGACGGCAATTTGATGCGTGAGTTTGATGTGTTTGACGAAACCGACTCCCTGGCTAAAAAGCCCATTCAAAAAAGACTGATTCAATACACATTAAGCGGCAACAGCTTATCTGCAGACCAGGTAAGTAAGGATTCTACCCTGAAAGAGAAACCGACTACAACTGCAGTAGCAGAAAAGCCCAAATCAGAAAGCAGTTCAAGTAATACACGAGCACGAAAAAGCTCTTCGCGCAGAAGCAGTTCATCATCGGTAAAGAAAAAATCTTCGCGCAGCCGTGAAAGCAGCAGAAAGCGCAGACGGCATAGAAATTAGATGATCAAGAATAGATTATTGTAGTCTTAAAAAAAGTGATCCCCGTACAGCAAAGTCAAAATACTGATTTGCCGGTACGGGGATCTTTTTATTCACGACTTACAGGACATTAAAGTCCTGCTTACGAGCTTTAGTACTTGCCTACAATAACTTTGTAAAAACTATCGAAATCCCAATATTGGTTTGCCAAAGCACGAAGATCTTCGGCTGTAACATGCTTAATAATTTCGGTGTAACGGGTATAGTAATCGTATGTTAAGCCTGAGAAATATACATTCTTAAACTTATCGGCATGAGAAAATACGTTTTCCAGGCTACCCAGCAAGCTGCCCAACATGTAGTTGCGCACCAACGAAAGCTCTTCTTCCGAAATCAGTTCCGTTTTTAATAGGTTGATCTCTTTTTCAATTTCGGCAATGGCACTGCGGCAAACATCGGCCCCTACCTCGGTAGCTATGAAGAAAGCGCTGCCATGTTTAAGCGACGATATACCCGAACCTATGCCGTACGTATACCCTTTATCCTCACGGATATTGGCCATTAACCTCGATCCAAAGTAACCGCCCAGTACAGTGTTCAACACCTGCAAAGCCGGAAAATCGGGGTGTGCACGGTTTACCATAGGCAAGCCCATACGAATGGCCGATTGCAGGGCATCAGGTTTATCGGTTAAATACAAACGCTCGGTTTGCGGTACCACAGTTGGCTGGGTGGTATTGGCTGGCTGGGCATAGTTTGTCCAGCTGTTAAAAGCATCTGTAATCTGCTTCAGCGTATCTTCTTTTACCTTACCGGCAATAACCAGCGTACAATTTGACGGTTGATACATTTGCTTGAAATGGTCAAGCAGATCGGTGCGGTTTAATTGTTGATAGTCGGCCGCCTCACCCGACTGTCCGTAGATGGTATCGCCGTAAACGGCTTTGTTAAAAGCACGGCGGGCCAGCACATCGTTCTTTTGCAGGCTTACCTGTAATTTTTGCTGCTGGTTGCGAATGAAAGTATCCAGTTCTTTTTCAGGATACTGGCTATCGGTTAAAATATCAAATATAACAGGCAGCGTACTACCCAGGTGGCGGGTAAGGCTGTATAGGGTAACCGTAGACTGATCATAACCATATTCGGCCTGTAGAAATGCGCCGTAGTAATCAATACGGTCGGCAATTTGTGATGATGTTAAAGCCGACGTACCTTCGGTAAGGAGTGTATTGGCAGCCATGTTTAATAACGGCTTTTCGGGATTGAAGCGCAGGTTGCCAAAAATCCATTCTATACGCACCAGTTCCTGGTCGCCGCTATCGAACAAGTACACCTCACAGCCGTTAGGCAAAGTGGTATGTCCCGGTTCAATTAGTTTTATATTATCAATAGACCCAAAATCGGGTGCAATGGTTCTGTCTAACATGGTTAGTTATGTTAACTTTTGTCATTTCGAACGTAGTGAGAAATCCTATACGCAGGATATGTGCTGTATAAGATTTCTCGTTAGCACTCGAAATGACAAGTATGATGTTCAATTATTTTTCGGCTAGGTAAATTAACGTAGACGAATTATCTCTGCGGAAAACAGATTTAGATTGCTCCTGAATTTGCTGCGCGGTTACGGCCAAATACTTTTCTGTTTCATGATTAAACAAATCGGCATCGCCAAGCAATTCAAAAAACGCCAGGTTCATCGCTTTATCCAGCAAAGCCATTTCCGAGAACACCATGGTCGATTCGGTTTTGTTTTTCACCTTGGTCAACTCATCTTCGGGCACCGGGTTATTACAAATAGCTTCCAGTTCAACCCAAATAGCAGCTTCGGCTTCTTCAATGCTCACATTTTCGAGTGGCTTACCTTCTACCACCAGCATCCCTTTATCAGAACTGCCGGTTAAATGGGCATGTATCTCGCTAAATAATTGCTTTTCTTTCACCAGAGACCGGTACAAGCGTGAAGACTGTCCGCGCGAAAGGATGTCCGATATGAGATCGAGTGCAAAGTAATCGCCATCGGTACGCGCCGGTACCTGGAAGGCAATATAAATATCATTCAATGGCACCTTAGCGGTTACCGTTTCGCGGCGTTCTTCGTGCTGCTCTGGCTCCTGAGGCAGGTTGCGTAGATACTTTTCTCCGGCCGGGATGGGTGCAAACCATTTTTCGGCAAGTTGTTTTACCTGCTCGGTGGTTACATCGCCACCTACTACCATTATGGCATTTTGCGGGGTGTAATGTTTCTTAAAGAACGTTTTTACATCCTCAATTTTAGCATGCTCAATATGCTCCAGATTTTTACCTATGGTTGCCCACTGGTAAGGGTGGTGCTTGTATACCAAAGGGCGCAGGCGCAGCCAAACATCGCCGTAAGGCTGGTTAAGGTAGCGCTGCTTAAACTCTTCCATCACCACGTTGCGCTGCACTTCCAGGCTTTTTTCGCTGAAGGCAAGGCTTAACATGCGGTCGCTCTCGAGCCAAAAGGCGGTTTCGAGGTTGGCAGCCGGCAGGGTAATGTAGTAGTTGGTAATATCGTTGCTGGTAAAGGCGTTGTTTTCGCCCCCTACCCGTTGCAAAGGCTCATCATATGTAGGAATGTTTACCGACCCGCCAAACATGAGGTGCTCAAACAAGTGGGCAAAGCCGGTTTGTTCGGGGTTTTCATCACGGGCGCCAACATCATACAATATATTAACTACCGCCATAGGGGTAGTGTTATCTTCGTGCACAATAACCCGCAGGCCGTTGTCGAGTGTAAAACGGTTGAATTTAACCATGTAGTTCAGAACAAATTTTAGAAGGCCAAAGGTAAAGGTTTTCGTTTCGAAACTGCAAGTGCAAGCAGTTTTACTCCCAAGAGTTTTATCTGGGTTGGCATTGTACCTGAAATTAAAGCATAATAGAGGAGTTCCAAAACGGATATGGAGCCGTTGGTTAGCACCGCTTTGACTGACTGATTAACCTTAATATTAAGACATGTGTTAAGGCTTGCGCCGCCCGAGCGGTGTTTTATTTAGGCCGCCCGTACAGTTTGATCGCAGAGAAACTGCGAAATGCGTTGAGGTATGAAAGATAAACGGCAGCCCGGGGCATACAAGCCGCAGGCCGCCGTTTATAAAGCAGGCTAACTACTGATTAGCCGGGCTGTTATCTGTAGGGCGATCTTCGCCGTGCAGGTTATCGCTCACCTGGTGGTGATGCAACTTAGCCTCAATAGCCGATGCGCTGGTGTTGGCATACGTTCCGTAAGCATCCACCAAAACACCTTTCAAGTTGTATTTAGCCGATGAAATGGCATACACGATAGACATATCCGACGGATTGCTTGCACCTTCAAAGCGGAAAAATTCGTCTACCTCGAAATCATCGGCGTGCATGTGTATGTTATTGCTTTTGTCATCTATAGTTTCGCCATCATCCTCAAAACTTAGGTTGGCGGTATATCCTCGTTGCATCAGGTCGTTAGTGGCATCCACTAAAGTTTCATAATTTGCCATAGTAGTATCTGTTTAAGTTAAGTGCAGTTGGTTGCAGGCTGCACTGTTATTAACCATTGCGTTGCAGAAGTTGTTTTGATTGAAGAAAAATAGCCCCTCCCAACCCTCCCCGGGAGGGAGGGCTTCAATAATATACACCTAAAATATCATTCCCTACTTTCTATGAAGTATAAGACTTTAACGTCTGAATAGAAAAGCCCTACCTCCCGGGGAGGGTTGGGAGGGGCATCTCTCAAAAAAGTTACATGCACCCCATTCATTAATTTTTAAATTAGGACATTCTAAAACTAAACTATATTTCCTGATGAAATTAAACTTACTCGGCACGCTGGCTTTATCGCTGTGGCTTACCACGGCGGTACAGGCACAAAACGTCCCCTCGCCCAAAGAGCACTTTGGATTTAGCATCGGCGACGATTACCAACTGGCTACCTACACCCAAACGGAAGCCTACTTTAAAAAACTGTCGGCCTCGCCGCGTACTAAACTGGTTGATATTGGCTTAACCGAAGAAGGGCGCCACCAGTGGATGCTCATTGTTTCATCGCCCGAAAACATTAAGAACTTAGAGAAATATAAAGAGATCTCGCGTAAACTGGCCCGGGCCGAAAACCTCACACCCGAGCAAGCCAAAGCACTTTCGCAGCAAGGTAAGGCCATTGTATGGATAGATGGCGGCTTGCATGCCACCGAAACCGTGGGCACACACCAACTCATAGAAACGGCCTACAACCTGGTTAACCGTACCGATGCTGAAACCATGCGCATTCTTGATCAATCCATCGTTTTGATGGTGCATGCCAATCCCGATGGACAGGAACTGGTGTCGAGCTGGTATATGGGACAGAAAGACCCGGCCAAACGCAACATGAACATTCCGCGCCTGTATGAGAAATATATTGGCCACGATAATAACCGCGATTTCTACATGATGAACATGAAAGAATCGCAAAACATTACCCGCCAGCAATTTTTGGAATGGTTTCCGCAAATTGTGTATAACCACCACCAAACCGGCCCCGCAGGTTCGGTAGTAGCAGGCCCGCCTTACCGCGACCCGTTCAACTACGTATATGATCCTTTGCTGGTAACCAGTATCGACGCTTTGGGCGCCGCCATGAGCAGCCGTTTAAATGCCGAAAACAAACCAGGCTACACTGAGCGTAACGGAACCAGTTTTTCTACCTGGTGGAACGGTGGATTGCGCACTACCACTTACTTTCATAACATGGTTGGCTTGCTCACCGAAATTATAGGCAGCCCTACCCCATCAAGCATTCCTTTGGTGCCCGAGCGTTTAGTGCCCAGCAGCAACACCCCTTTCCCGGTTACGCCACAGTCCTGGCACTACAAGCAATCTATTGATTACTCTGTATCGTTGAACTACGCGGTGTTAGAATATGCTACCCGCCAGCGCGATATTTTGTTGTACAATATGTATGTGATGGGGCAAAATTCCATTAAACGTGGCAGCGCAGATAATTGGACCTTATCTCCTAAAAGAGCCGACTCTATTAATGCAGCTTTCCGTAAAGATACCCCAGCCCCGGCAGCAGGTGCAGGCGGCGGTTTTGCAGGCCGTGGTGCCGGTGTACCGGTTAAATATTATGACCAGGTGTTAAAAGACCCTAAACTGCGCGATCCGCGTGGTTATATCATCCCGGCCAATCAAACCGATTTCCCTACCGCGGTTAAATTCATCAATACCCTGGTACGTGCGGGTATCGTTATTCAAAAATCTACTGCCGATTTTAAAGTGAACGGCGTAAGCTATCCTGCCGGTTCTTACGTTGTTAAAACCGATCAGGCTTTCCGTCCGCATGTGCTGGATATGTTTGAACCGCAAGATCACCCTAACGATTTTCAATACCCCGGTGGCCCTCCTATCCGCCCGTACGACAATGCAGGCTGGACACTGGCTTTCCAAATGGGCGTAAAATTTGACCGTATGATGGATGGCTTCGACGGTCCGTTCAAGCGTTTGCCTTACGGCGAATTACAAACCCCGCCGTTGTTCGCTACGCCTAACGTAGCTAAAGCAGGTTACCTCATCAGCCCTGAAGTAAATAACGCGTTTACTGCCGTGAACGATCTGTTAAAAGCAGGTGTTGAAATTTACCGCGTGCCAGCCGCTGCTGAAGGTATGCCTGCCGGCGCATTCTTTATCCCGGCCAGTAGTGCCGCACACGATGCTTTGGCTAAAGTAACCAATACAGGTATTAAGGCCGTAGTTGCCAACAAAAAACCTAAAAACGCGATCAGGATCAAAGCTTTGCGCATTGGTTTGTGGGATACTTATGGCGGTTCAATTCCTTCGGGCTGGTTACGCTGGTTAATGGAGCAGCAGCACTTTACCTTTGAGCGTGTTTACGCGCAGGAAATTGATGCCGGAAGCCTGAAAAATAAATATGATGTACTGGTATTTGTAGGTGGCGCCATACCATCGGCAAACCGCGGTGGCGGCAACTTTGGTGGCGGAGAGTTTGGCGGTCGCGGACCATCTAACGATGAACTGCCTGCCGAGTACCGTACGCAAACCGGCCGCATAACGGCAGATAAATCCGTCCCTCAATTAAAAGCATTTTTAGAAGCAGGTGGCAACATTATAACCATTGGCAGCAGCGCCAACCTGGCTTACCAATTAAAACTACCGGTAACCAGTGCACTATCTGAAACCGTAAACGGACAGGAAAGACCACTTTCGGGCGATAAATTTTACATTCCGGGCAGCGTACTTGAAGTTGCCTACGATACTACACAACCTGCCAACTGGGGTATGCCTGCCACCGGCGATGTTATGTTTGATAGCAGCCCTGTATTCAAATTAGGTACCGAAGCACCGGGCATGGGCATTAAGCCATTGGCCACCTACCCTACCGATAAATCGTTACGCAGCGGCTGGGCCTGGGGACAAAAATATTTAAAAGGCGGCGTAGCTTCTTTCATGGCTCCTGTGGGTGCCGGTAAGCTCTATGTGTTCGGTCCCGAAATTACTTTCAGGGCACAGGCACATGGCACTTTTAAATCATTATTTAACCAATTATACGGTTCGGCTAAATAGTTAAATCGTTCGTGTTATTAAAGGGAGCTGCCGTTTGGCAGCTCCCTTTTTTTATTTGGTGTAAACTTTCATTTTAATTTTTCCTGCTGACATAGGGCTGTCATTACGCTGCTGTTTCTTTGTTGATATCAAACACACAGATCGTATGGAAACGCAACAAAG
>Ga0265798_10010686_pt1 | contig 11281 bp, 5 predicted proteins | sample P3T30metagenome_FD_192430 | JGI IMG/M metagenome (GOLD analysis project Ga0265798, IMG submission 192430) | Plant litter microbial communities from East Loma Ridge, Irvine, California - P3 T30 | ecosystem: Environmental > Terrestrial > Plant litter > Unclassified | place: USA: California... | reverse complement strand
GCGTCGCGTAGTGTTATCACTTACAGGTGGCGCGTACACGGGGAACTCCCTGACGAGCCTCGATGCCGGTGGCAGGCGCGGCACTGGCGGTCATAGCCGCAGTGGCAAGAAGGGAGGTGAGGATTGTAAGTTGCATCTTGGCGTTTGGGTACTGGAACAAGATAGTATGTTTGATCGAATGGATGTTCGACTGTAATGTTGTGATCTTTCTAGACAGCAGTCGAGTTCTGCTTTATAGCATAGGAGCCATGCATCCACACATTCTGATAGCCTCAGCACACTGTCTCGAACTTGCCTCCCGTTACGTATAACAAGCCTCTTTCTTTCCACCAGGTGTCACAGAAGCTCTAGGCTCGGAATCATCCCAGCCTTCCGAGTTGGTGGCGCATGCCTTTTCCGGCCATAGATGGTTCATGGCAGAAGACCTCGCTGATGCCTTCGCAAATGTAAGATAAGCTGCCAAGTGCTGAGTTTTGTCGACTTAACAATCCGATGTTGGCGGCAGCTGGCTGTATCGAGTTTGCAGACCTAAGAGCCATGAGTGCTGACATATGCCTATATAGCAAATTGTGCAATAAGTCGTATGTGAGCCCGTGCTAGGAGACTTGGCATTCAACGATGAGCTCTTTCTCTCCCTACTTTGCTGACGGTGTGGTCGATTCGCATGCTTGAATAGAGGTCAACACCGGCTCGTTTTGGGTAATCCCCACATCGTACGCGTTCGTGAGCGTACATCTCTGTGAAGGAGTGACACGGTTTCAAACATGCCACCTCAGTGCTGAGATGATGCCTTCTTCCGATATGTGTCAAGAGGCGGGGCATCCCAGTCGGCTAGCGCGTGAAGGCCAGATAGTTGGTCCCGTGAACAAGAGCAGAGTCTTCTGACGGGATCCACCAGTCCAGAACAATTGTAGGCGGTCAATGTTGGTGGTGACGAGTCACGCCCAAGCAGCATTTTAAATGTATCACTGCCGTTTACGCATACAGCCAGTGAGAGTACTTCGGTCGCCTTGTAGCGAGTCAGTGACGCGCCATCCGCTGTAAGCTGACGGGTGGCGCTGCTGATCCCACAGACGACCAACAGCAGTCCATCAGCAGTGATCAGTGATGCGTGTGAGATGCGAACAAGGAGACGCGCAGAGGGCCCGTTCCACCGGTTGTTTTCCGCCAGAAGCTTTCCGAGCGAACATTCGCTTGCTTTGGCTGCTGGCGAGCGCTGTGTTTATTTTACACCCATGAAACGGGTTGTGGAGGAGCCTATGTAGAACTACGATTGGTCTTGAGTTTGATCATTTTCGTATAGTTGAGTTGCAGTCGAAGGTTGGTTCAAATTCGGTGCTAGAAGACGGCAATCTTCGGCAAGGGCTTATTTTTCATCTCCTGAAACGTCACCCGTCTACTCATGCCCGATTCAGTATATTCCGATCGGTTATTAGCATGCTGGAGATTTCCAAGCCTTTGGCTGACCATGTATCTTTCGGCTTCTGAATTGGAAGTACTTGAAGCCCGTACACGGTCCGCAGATCTCAATCGCCAAACCGGCACCGGTTTTCGAGTGACGACAATCGCCTCGAAAACGAAGCCAGGCTTCTGCTGAAAAGGAGATGTATAATCCGGGGCACTGCCTGAGCGGATGTGGTGTCTGCCAAGACCTCTGACACGTTCAGTGCCAGGTATGGGCGTTCCCTTTGTGATAGCATACGCGATCTCATCGGGACTGGCTATTTCGCTGTGATCAGGAACTCCAAAGGTGTGATCCCGGCTGTTGAAACCATTACAGCCACTTCGCGAAACAGTGCTCAGAGAGCTTAGACGACTTGGACGAGTGAGGGACATCGAGGAATGTGAGTATCGGATGCTATGACGAAGATCAAGATCGCGTGAATAATGGCGCGGGCGCGATGCATTTAGTGTGAAATCCGAGCCCTCTGGATGAACGGCGCGCCATGTAGATGCCGAATACCGGGCCTGCGTGAACAGAGGTCCGGAGTCGTATTTGCTTGCCGAACGCGACGAAAGAGGCGGGCGATTCAAGGCTCCACGGTTGGCAGAGGACTGTGATGCAGAAGGTAAAGTATTGAAAGAGGATTTACGATACGAGGCCATAAAAGCAGAGGGTATAGGTGGCGGAGCATGATGTGAAGTAAAGACTCTGGATCCTGCTGAGATTCTGCTGCTTTGTTCCATCGGGTTGGATGAGCTGCTCCTCCGTGTTGGCGTGACATGACGGCAGTAGGTGTGCTTCTCACACGTACATTTGCGATCTCCGGTGATCGTTGACCCATTGAAAGAGTGTGGCGGAAGCCATGCGTTTGCAGGTTCTCGGTAACCGTGCTTGAATAAATGAGCTTCGAAAGGACGGTTGACGATGGCGAGTACGCCAAACAGAACAAAAGACGCAACCCTGGTGAACTAGTCAGCTTTGGCGTCAAATTCACAGACTAGTTTAACATACAGCGAAATGGCGGCGAAAGTGGTCCCAACACGTCCACATAAGCAAGTGGAGCCAGATTCCCAGCTTTGAAGACCGGGTGCCTGTTGCAGACAAATAGGTCTCCTTGCGACGAGAACCATGTTCCATCCAGAGGTTAGTAACCAGAAAACACATAGCGAGATCACTAGACGGATGGCAACATAGGAAGTCTTCCTGACAGCAGACGTGTGTCGCCGTTGTTCTTCCCAAACCTTCTGCTTGAAAGAGAATACTGTGTGGACGCAGGTGTACGCAATTGTTGCGAGAGCCTGGGCGATTTAGTCACTGTTGGCCTTGATTGCAGGGTTCCAAGCACATACAGAAGTCAAGTTCAAGACCACTGGTATGATGTTCGTTGCATCCCACGGATCAGACACGATCTGATACAGTGAGGTGACCAAACAGATAAGAGCACTCCAGAACAGTGCGTTAAGCAAGAGCGTGATGAAAATGAGAGTGGGTTTTCGCCGCGAGGTTCTGGTGTTGGTTTGAATCGTTTTGGACTCGGGCTTGGCGGACGGCTGTTTAGGGCGACTGTTTCTGCTGTCTGATTTAGTCATCCGGAAATTGACGATCTGCAAGCGAGGCGAACGCAGAGTTGTTATCGTGAAAACATTTATTGAATGCTGAAAATGCCTAGTCAAGGCAATTTCTAGGTATGGAATGGCTTAATAAGAAGCAATGTCGACGATGGTTCTCAGGAAGATTCTTGGATAGAGCCTGTACGTCCCAAACATGCAGCGTCTCAGAGGCAGCGCTATGTGCGTTGAGCGGCTGTCCTGTTCCTGCTTTCCAGTTCTATCCTCAGTTTCAGTGTGTTCATCATAATGAGTAAAGCCTCGTGCACAACCAGACACTGAGGAGGTCGTTATTGGAATATGGAGGCTCCCTGGGTCCATGGCGCACTTGGGACAACCCGCTGTATGTCGCATCCCCGCAAGGCTTGCTTGCTCTGTTGCATTTCGCATTGTGAACAAGTCCGAGTCGATCGCGCAAGCGGTGTAGGGTGTTCGTTGTCGGGCAACACCCTCATTGCGTACGCAATGCATTCATGCAAGGGCGCTAATGAGGGATGGGTACCCCAGATAAGTTGCCGCACAGTAGCACCGGCAGTGCAAGCCAACAGCCGGGCTCCAGCAGGATTGCGACGAAGGCTAGTGCTTTCGTTACACGTGTACCGTCAGCTATGCAGCGGCGAAGATGATCATCGCTTCAACAATATCACGAACTGCGGGTATGTTGGTCCCTGGCGATCGACCAGTCCCTTCAGCACCAAAGGGTGTATGATGAACGGCGCTGATGTTTCGGCGCTAGGGCTCGGGAACGCGGCTTCCGTATGTGCCTGAGGTTGGCGCGGGTAGTTCTGCGTGCTCACAGGAACAAGAGCAGCACGAGGAGGAGAATGAGGACGAAGATAAGAACGCCGATGCAGCAACTGGACCATGTGTCTAGGGGGATAGGTCAGCAACGCCTGTCCAGCGATGGTCAAGTACCTTACCTTCGTTCTGCTTGATGACCCAGCCAACCTTCTTGAGGCCTGTCTGCAGCTTGCCACCCACCCTGTCTGCCACATTGTCGACGTCGGTGAGTAGTTCACCCTGCTCTTCAAGCTCTCGGCCCATGTCGTCGGCCTGTTGTCGGAGGTTGCCGACGGTACGGAAGACGCCATCGAGGGCTTCGTCCTGCTCATGCATCATCTCCATCTGTCTTTCCTGCTCAAATGCCGCGTAGTTGTCGTCGTCTTCGAAGGAATCTGGATCAGGTAGAACATCGCCATTGGCTGCGATCTTGCCTTTGTTCTTCGCGTGTTGGACCGTCTCTTGCAGTTCCTCGCGCATGTGCTCAATCTCGGAGCCGACATCCTTGACTAGTGTTCTGCGGCGCTCGACTTCGTCAATGTCAAGACCGAAGCGATAGGGGTCATGCTCCACAGCCTTGACGCTCTCCACTAGATCCTCGAGATCCTGGCTGAGGTCTTGGAGTGTCTGTTCAAGCTCACTGCGAGCTTCACGGAGCTCAGGACTGTTTGCCGACGATGCCGAGGATCGAATACGCAGATACGACTTGAATAGCGGGCGCGCGGTGTTGAGGGCGGAAAGCACGTCTCTGGGCCAAGTGTCAATGAAGATGCCTAAACGCGAACGGGGACGTCTTACGCCTGCACCTGGAGGAAAGGATCCTCGTCGGTCTGTGATGACATCATCCTGGGCTATGCGACGCGAATTGCACCTCCAGAATGTGGCCAGCAAGCAAGATGGGCGCGTAGAAGCTGGGGGTGAGGATGTTGGAGCGTGTCGAGAAGCTGTCCACTACGAGCGATGACGCGCCACAACACCTCGGCACGGACCCACCTTCCCAAAAAATATCGCCCACAGCACAGTCAACTCCACCACGCCTTCCCGATGGCGCATCCCTCACCAAGACTGCCGATTTCACAAAATCTCACCATCTGTCTAAGAGACCCTGGATGAAATCATGGGTCCAGAAACGAGTCTTCCGCTTCCTGCCGAATTCACCAATACTGAGGAATACGTCGAGTCGCTGCTCAATTTGACTACTTCCTCATGGCTACTTCAGACGCTCTGCGGAGGCGTTCACATACTGGATTTCTACACTCGCTCACCTGATCTCTACTCCCATATTCTGCCGCAGTCCTGGAGAGACTGGTTCAAGACGCGAGATATTATGGACATCTTGGACCTACTGATGAGGGAAGACCTAAGTCAGTTCGATATTAAGAGAGACCCCAGCGGAAACACCTGGCGGGATGGATCTGCGCCTCCCGAGGAACTGCTAGACTATATTCGCACCGTGCGAAAGCATCTGCTAGCCCGCGACTTTCCCCCGCCAAACTCGGGCATTGAGCCTCAGAAAGCTACTATATCACGTCACATCGCAACCGGTATGAAGGTGAAGAAGGTGCACGAGGTTGACAACTTTGCGCGCTACATTGACAGACTCACCTCCGAGATAGCACAGTCTGACAGGAAACCCATTACCCACCTTGTCGACTTCGGCTCTGGTCAGAACTATCTTGGGCGCGCGCTTGCTGCTCCACCTTACTCAAAGCACATCGTTGCTGTGGAAAGCAAACAGCACAATATAGAGGGCGCGAAAAACATGGACATCCTAGCCAAGTTGGTAGCCAAGCCCATCGTCATGAGGAACAAGAAGGAGTACCGCGCCAAAATGGGCAAAACGAAGAAGGGCAACAAGACCGAAGATACTGAGACTACAGCTTTGCTCGATGAATCCATCTCATCCAATACCAAAGGGAACGACTCAGCTACGAATGGTCATGATCAGGAAGCAACATCCGCTTCAGCTACTCAAGACCCTGTAGCAGCTTCACCATCCCAGAACGGCGAGAACTGCGATGAAGATGGCTGCGCACTACATCCCGTCTCGGAAGCCGCCTCAGATCCCGTTCCGACTACCAAGACTTCTACTCTACAAATATACAATGAAGGCCATGGCAGCGTACAGTACGTTGAACACATCATCAAGGGTGGTGATCTGACACCTGTCATCGATCAAGTACTGGACAGCTCCAGCGTACCCGAAGAGGCGGTGACCTCAGAAACAGCCGTGGTCGCCGAAGCTACTGACTTGAACGTTGTACCCAAACCAAAAGATGTAAACGCAATGGTCATTTCGCTGCACTCGTGCGGCAATCTCGTTCATTTCGGACTACGCTCCATGCTTCTCAACCCACATATTTCCGCAGTAGCCATGGTAGGGTGTTGTTACAATCTGGTCACGGAACGTCTTGGACCTCCTACTTATAAGCTACCTACACTCCGTCCTAATCATCCACGCCTCGAGTCTACCTCCAAAGCGTTTGACCCGAACGGATTCCCCATGTCAGAGAAACTCGCAAATCACCCATTGCCACATACACCTCTGGAACGGTCAGATGACAGCTCGGAAGCAGATACTGGCAAGCCCGAACGACCAAAGGGTATACGTCTCAACATCACAGCCCGCATGATGGCCGTGCAGGCACCTTTTAACTGGGGCGTAGCCGACTCAGAACTCTTCTTCACTCGCCACTTTTATCGAGCTCTACTCCAGCGCATCTTCCTAGATCGTGGCGTCGTTTCGGCACCTTTAGACGAGCAAGGCCTTGTTGGCAGCGCAGTCTCAGCTAATGGTCACACCTCGCAAGTGAACTGGACCCCACCAAACGGTCGTGGCCCTGGCCTATCTTCGGACGGTACAACCACGCCCCTCACTATAGGCACATTGCGCAAATTTGCATACAGCGATTTCGTCTCCTACGTTCGAGCTGCGCTAGCGAAACTCACAACAGAGAATTCTTTCTGTCAGGTTGATCCTGAGTTCATAAGAGAAAAGATGGATGGTTTGACAGATGAAGACATCAGGAATTACGAAGTCAGCTATGCTGAGAGAAAGAAGGAATTGAGTGTCATGTGGAGCTTAATGGCCTTCAGCGCTGGCGTAGTCGAAGCTGTCGTCGTGACAGATCGATACTTGTGGCTCAAGGAGCAGGAAGAAGTTGAACATGCGTGGGTTGAACCCGTGTTTGAATACAAGTACAGTCCGCGCAACCTTGTCGTCGTAGGTATCAAGAAGCAGAGCGACATGCACAGCTCTAGTCAATGAGATGGCCGCTTCGGTCAAAATCGCACGATTCGATCGACATGAGTCGTCAGTGAAGTTACTGCAAGCCTTGCAATTGTGTGAGGACTTTCCCTGAAACACTGCATAGCCACCTCTGGCACCGTTTCTCGTGGTGGGCCATTATGAGCAATGTGCCTTGAGCGTGTCAGGCGTCCACAAAAACTAGACGTCACAATTCAAGGCCCCCAAGCCGACGGCACAATTGCGCGCATTCTCAGCTCATACACGATTCGGCGTGCCACCGCAAGACATGACCTCACCAGTCGGCTGAGACTGTGCCGAATGGCTGGGTTGCGGCGTCCAGGCCTTCTCGGATCGTGGCCGGATCGTGCGCTTTTAGTGGGCGTGCCTAATGCTTGGCATGCGAGGTGCGCATAGCAGAGAAAGCAGTCGCTACCGAAAACACTCAAGAGATACAAGCGATCACAAAAGCGCTCAGCCTCACGAGCACCAACACCAACGAAATCACAAATTTGACGAGTATGAAACACAAACACCGGGGTTTTCATATCGAATTGCAGCGCCGCAGGAAGGCAGCGCCACAGGATTTAGCCGCTGCGACAGAATCCACTCACAGTACTCCGCTTACCCGCAGATATCCACTTCCGTCCCATGTTTCTTCGTCTGATTTGCTCAGTACACCCAAAAGTCACAACGCCAGCCTACTTTGAGCGACACGCGTAAGGCGGGCAACGCGCAGGGCCCTTACAGCCAAGACCTAAACAAAGCGCGGCAGACGTACACGAGATGGGGGCGCTGTTTAGGCAGCGGCCGCTACTGTTTATGGCCTTACAGGTGACAAGGCTATGCAATCTGCCTTGTGATTAAGATGGCGACGGTGCCCGCGTGTTGAGGCTACTCGCGACTTTTTCCAAAGCTGGATAGAAAGAGCTGGGTCGAGGAGCGTGTATCACAGGAGATCGAGGCATACCCGCACAGATCTTGGCCGCTTCTGAGAATATATATTGACGGCGGTTCACGAAACACCAACGAACAAAATCGGACACGATATACGAGTTGGGGTGGCATCCCAAGCTATTGTTATATCCAGAACAAGACGATAAAAGAGACGGATTAGACGCGAGACTTGACCACGTTACATCCACGACGCCCTACGTGTTGAATGATCAGACACCTGATCGTTCCGTATTCGTATCCCCGAACCTTTGGACATCACACTATACACCCCGCATTATTCCGGCATCATGAGGCCATTCGTTGCGCTATCAGCGCTCCTGGTAGTTGCCACGGCACAGACAAGTTCGATAGACTTCAGCGACTCCTCACAAACCTTCGACATCGTACCTACATCAACACCAACGCCATCATCAATAGATGACATCGAAGTCAATCCCACGACTATAGAGGATGTCTCTGGACCAATAGAGACCAGCGAAGCCTGTGGACAGATAGCGCAGTTGGTATCGGATGATTTCTCAGACTTTCCGGCCGTAGATGCTGAACTCGCATACGCTTGTCTCAAATCACTACCATTCTACGCAGACGACGCATCAGCAACAATCGACGAGATCAAGAAGGGAGTAGAGTTCCAATCGACTCTCAGCTATCTCAAAGACCCGCCAAAAGGATGGCCAAATGACGCTGTTGACATCGTCGCTGGTCTGGATGATATCAAAAACAAAGTCGGATCTGGGCAGTACAATAACGAATTTGATTTCGAGACCGACATTGCATCCTTGTTGGTAAAAGCGCACGACGGGCATTTGGGCTGGAACGGAATGGCGTACGCAGGGATATTCAGGTGGCGACGAAGCAGCGCTTTTGCCCTTGTTTCTGCATCAAGAGATGGTAGCGACGTACCCCAAGTCTGGGCTTTGGAGGACTTCAACGGCACAGTTGGGTATGATCCCTCGCCCGTTACGCAAATCGACGGAAGAGATGTCGAGAGCTTTCTGCAGGACGAAGCAAACTTGAACGCCTACCATGATCCTGATTCGCGTTACAACGCAATGTTTTTCTCGCAAGCAGCGGAGAACTATGGGTATTTCACCAGTCCAAGGTTTTATCCCGGTGCTACTACCAACGTAACTTATGAGAACGGCACGATCAATACGTACAGCAACGGTGCTCTTGTCCTTCAACCCGAGTCTTGGGGCTACGTTAGCGATGCTGAATCGTTGTACAAGACCTACATTGTACCCCAGACAAGCTCGATGAGGATCAAGAAGAGGGATCCTACCAAGATGCCTCTACATCTGGAGAATCCGCGCGACTACGAGTTTAGGGGTACTTTCGCGCAACAACACGCTTCGGTGCCGTTGCTTTACCCAGAACCAGTCGTTGCTCACTCGGCAGATCAGGTGCCTTTGGCTGGATTCTTCGTCAACACCGGTGTTGGCGAGATTGGTGTATTAGTGGTGACGACATTCAACACAGAAGATGTCGCAGGTGCCCAGGAGTTCCAAGCCGTAGTCCAGGAGTACATTTCTGAAGCCAAGTCCCGCGGCGTAGAGAAGATCATCATCGATCTACGTGCCAACAACGGCGGCAAGGTACTTTCTGGTTACGACATGTATCTGCAATTCTTCCCGACCCAACAACCACAGACCCAAAACCGGTACCGTGGACACCGAGCCAGCGAGGTCTTCGGTGAGAATATTTCGAGCTTCAAGCAGATCAATATTCTCAATGCCGAACTCTTCACAAGCCCATTCAGCAACGACGCCTACCTCTCTTCCACTGGCGACGAATTTTCAGACTGGAACGCAATGTACCCACCTGAGCGTTTCAATAACGACAAGTTTACTGCTCTGCTGAAATACAACCTCAGTGACCCCTTGACGACAAGCAGCGAGCGCACCGCCGTCGGCATCACCATGACAGGCTACAACGAGCGTAGCAACTTCACCACAGACCCCTTCCGCGCCGAAGACATCATCTTGCTTACCGACGGCGTCTGCGCCTCAACCTGCTCCATCTTCGTCGAACTTATGGTCCAGCAATCTGGCGTACGCAGTCTCGCTATCGGTGGCCGTCCGAACTTCGGTCCCATGGTAGCCGTTGGCGGCACAAAGGGAACCTTAGTGATCCCTACTCTTTACATGGAAGCCTTGACCACATACGTAACCGCTGAATTCGCCTCTTCCCGCTCAGAAGCCAACGACTGGGCACAGTTCCTCCCCACAGCCCCGCCTATCGCTGTGATGGACGCCAGCGTCAACTTCCAAGACAACATCCGCGCGGGCTTTGAGTCGGCGGGCGTGCCAACACAGTTCTTGAACGACACAGCGAGTTGCCGGATCTGGTATGAGCCGGAGCATTACTTTAATGTGACGAGACTGTGGGAGAAGGCGGCGAATGTGGCGTTTGGCAATAATGGAGGCATGGATGAGAGCGCTTGCGTAGCGGGCAGTGTGACGAGTTCGGATCAGCAGCAGGGTAAGGGTGATACTAACCCTGAGAGCACAGGCGATGGAAGTGCACAAGGAGGTGACGATGAGGATGCAGCGAGTGGGCTTAGGGTCGGATGGACGGGTCTGCTTGCGACTGTTGGCGCGGTCACGCTCAGCTTCTGTTTGATGTAGAGCACAGCTCATGTAGAGCGCCTTGCGCAATGTTACATCTTCGCTTTCACGACATGCGACTTTTGCTCTCTTGTCCATGTTGTCACAAACCCAACCGACGAACAATGTAGATGCCGTTGTGTATGTAAAGTAATGCTCATTCACTTTCTTCATCGCTTGTCACGCATTGCGGGCATCAATCTCATCATATGGGTATCCAACGCTGGTACTTCCTCCACTTCATGCACTCTCATACTGACCTTCCGAAGCCAATGCGTCCAACGTGCCGATCCAGTATGACTTCGCGACCCCTCACCGCGGCCCAACCAAGACTGACTTTTCCCGGTACAGTAGGATCAGAGTCGGCGTTCCTTGCCAGAAGCATGCATTTCCCTTCTGAGGTCTGCAAGACATACTGTTCGGGTGTGATAACCAGCTCTCCATAATCTTCTTCTTCCTCGTCATAATCCTCTTCACCATCGTCGTCGTCGTCTGCGATCTCCTCACCACTCCCACACTCACTTGGTGCCATGCCAAATACCAGATCAGGGAAGACGCTCAACGCCCCACAGTCCACGTACAGCACTTCCTCGCCGTCCCTGGCTTGCTGTTCGGTAGTCGTAGCTAGCAGCAAGACGTC
>Ga0265798_10010685_pt1 | contig 11282 bp, 14 predicted proteins | sample P3T30metagenome_FD_192430 | JGI IMG/M metagenome (GOLD analysis project Ga0265798, IMG submission 192430) | Plant litter microbial communities from East Loma Ridge, Irvine, California - P3 T30 | ecosystem: Environmental > Terrestrial > Plant litter > Unclassified | place: USA: California... | reverse complement strand
GCGGCCCGAAGCGGCGGCTGAATGCCACCTGCTGGGTCGGCGTGATGCGCATGTCGCGGAAAATCAGCAGGTGATGATCGAGGTGGGCGCCGTGCAGCCGGGCGAAATCGTCATCGGAGAGGGGCTGGGACAGGTCGAGGCCGAATACTTCCGCGCCGAGGGCAGCGGCCAAAGGGCGGATGGTGAAGCTGGAAGTGCCTGAAAACGGTTGAGCTAAAACAGCGGACATGGCATTGCCTATGGAATGGACGATTGTGATCGAGCTTACCGACGCCCTCGCCGCTCTACAACGAAGGTTTCCTTCTATCCAAGTTGGAAATTTGTCGCATTACAGTATGGCAACCCGGGTTTTGGTGTATTTGCAATGCGTTCGTGCCGCTTTTTTGCTAGAGTGCGTCAGTTTCCCAGCAGCCACAGGCAACGATCTGTGGCGCACCGACCCCTTCACGCGCATGGCCACAGACAAAGAACTATCCGACTTCCTGGAGCAGGTGGAGCGGCGCGCCTTCAAGCAGGCCGTCTACGCCGTGCGCCGTGACGAGGCCGCACTCGACATCGTGCAGGACGCGATGATCAAGCTCGCCGAGAAATATGGCGACAAGCCAGCTGCCGAGTTGCCGATGTTGTTCCAGCGTATTTTGCAAACGACAATCCTCGATTTTTTCAGGCGCGAAAAGGTCCGCAATACGTGGGTCAGCCTGTTTTCCGGGATGGGCAAACGCGACGGCGACGAAGAGGAATTTGATATACTCGCAACGTATGAGGCAGAACAAGGTTCGAGTGCGGCAGAATCAAGCGCGGATCATGTAGAACGTGCTCAAACGCTGCGTTTGATCGAAAACGAAGTACAAAAACTGCCATCGCGTCAACGGGAAGCCTTCCTCATGCGTTACTGGCAGGATATGGATGTGGCTGAAACGGCCGAAGCCATGGGGTGCTCGGAAGGCAGTGTCAAAACGCATTGCTCGCGAGCTACACACACCCTCGCCGCTGCGCTGAATGCCAAGGGATTGAAACTATGAACACCGACGATATCAACCTGGCGTACAAAGTGCGCCACGCACTGAACGAACAGCTCGATACGCTGCCTGACGCCACCACGTCCCGGCTCGCGTCCGCACGCGCCGCTGCCATGGCGCGCAAGAAGGCCGATGCGCCACGTTCGGTTGTTCAGGCAAGCAAGAAGGCGTCGATTTTCAAACTCTTCAGTGGTTCCACTTGGGGTCGCGTCGCGGTCGCCGTCCCTCTTTTCGCGCTGGTCGCGGGCCTCAGCAGCGTCTATCGGCACGAGCAGAAGCAGCACATTGCCGAACTGGCCGAGCTCGATGCTGCGGTATTGTCGGACGAATTGCCGCTGACCGCCTACCTCGATAACGGCTTCAACGCTTACCTCGCTTCGCAAAAGCGGGCGCAGTAATATGCGGCGCCTCGGGTTTGGCCTCTTGACACTGGCCGGTGCAGTGGCGGTGGCATCAAGCGCCCTGCACGCGCAAGTTGCGCCGGCTGCGGCACCCGCAGCCACTGCCGTGGCCACGCCGTCAGTCAAACCAGCACCAAAGCCTGCCGTCAAATCCGCTGACAAACCGCTCTGGAGCCAGCTGACGCCGATCCAGAAAACCGCGCTCGAGCCGCTGCACGCGGAGTGGGATCCTCTGGAAGGCGTGCGCAAGCAAAAGTGGCTGGAATTCACGAAAAGCTTCGCCACCATGACGCCGGACGAACAGCAGCGCGTGCATGAGCGCATGCGCGAGTGGGTCAAGCTGACGCCCGAGCAGCGCAAGGTGGCGCGCCAGAACTTCGTGCAGTCCAAAACCATTGCGCCGAACGAGAAAAGCGCCACGTGGGAAACGTACAAGCAACTGCCCGACGCGCAAAAGCAGAAGCTGGCCGAGCAGGCCACGCACAAGCCGTTGACCAACCTGCCGCCAAAAGCCGTGCAACACGCGCCGGCGAGCGCACTGCATGACACGCTGGTCTGCCCCACCGGCAGCATTAAAAACACCGCGGCGGCAACACCACGGTGTGTGCCGGCGTCGGGAGTCGTTACCTCGGCAGTACCAGCCAAATAAGCCATGCCAGTCGATGCACTCGCGGTTTCGACTCCGACGATCAAGCGCCGCCTGATGGCCATGCTGTACGACCTGCTCCTCATCACAGCGGTCGAATTCTTCGCCAACCTCCTGTTTATTTTTGTCACCGGCAACCGCGCGACGCCGCTGTTGCACGCACTGGGCATCGCGCTGTTTTTTGTGGTGGCTGCCGCGTATTTCATCCATGCGTGGCATGGCAGCGGCTTTACGCTGGCAATGAAAACCTGGCGCATCAAGGTGGTGCGGGTGGGGTTTGCGCGCGTGCCGCTCGGCGTTGCCGTGCTGCGGCACCTGCTGGCCTGGTGCTGGCTGCTGCCGGCACTCTACATTTCCTACGCATGCAAGCTCAGCCACGGCCAGACCGGCGTCGCGCTAGTGGTGGGCATCGTGACGTGGGCAGCCACAGCGCTATTCGACAAGGATCGCCAGTTCCTGCATGACCGCCTGGCCGGCACCCGGCTGATCCAGCTGCCCAAGCCAGTCAAGACCGTCCCCGTCGCGACGGATGCCTCCGCCGCCTGAGCGGAGTTAGAAGCGCTCGTACTCGTGCAGGTAGCGCCACTGGCCCACCGGCACGCCGGCCATCGAAATGCGTCCGATGCGCAGCCGTTTCATCGACACCACCGTCAAGCCAACCGCCTCGCACATATGCGCGATCTGGCCCGGGCGCACACCCTTCAACGCAAAGCGCAGGCGCGTCTCGTTCTGCCAGCTGACCTTCATCGGGGCAATCGGCTTGCCGGAGAATTTCAGGCCGTGGTTCAGCAGCGCGAGGCCGCCAGCGGCAATCGTCCCGGCCACTTCCACGACATACTCCTGCTCGACACGTTCGGCGTCGTCGATCAGCTTGCGCGCCACGCGGAAATCCTGCGTGTAGATCACCAGGCCACTGGCCATGGTTTCCAGCGGTGACGTCAGCGTCAGTTTGGTGAGGTGGCGCTTGAGGAAGCGCTGGCGGCCATGGTCGGCCACCTGCAGGCTTTCTTCAGTCAATAAATCGGCCGCCGGGTCGCCCTGTGCACCGACGCCGGCATTGGCGCCTGCCGGCTTGTGCAGCAAAATCGTCACCGGGGTCGGCTCGTCCGCCGTCGCTTTCGGGTGGATCACGACCTCCTGCTCGTCAAACACGCGCATGGCAGGGTCTTCGGCCAGCTGGCCGTCGACCGTGATCCAGCCGCCGGCGATGTAGCGCTCGGCGTCCGCACGCGAACAAGGCGCCATCTCGGCGACGCGTTTGGCTAAACGAACAGGCTCACTCACGGCCGCTTCCAGTCGCTGAAGAACGCCGAGATCACGCGGATGACTTTTTCGACGTCGTCGGCAGTGATGTTCAGGTGCGTGACCAGGCGCGTGTGCGGGCCCACGGTGGCGCGGATCTGCTCGCGCGCCATGGCTGCGCGCAGGCCGTCGCAGGCGGCAGGATCCATGTGGATGTAGAAGATATTCGTTTGCGGCGTATCGACCGTGAGTCCCTCGACAGCGCGCAAGCCATCAGCTAAGCGTGCCGCGTTGGCATGGTCGTCGGCAAGCCGGTCCACATTGTGTTCCAGCGCGTAGTGCGCAGCAGCCGCGATGACGCCGGCCTGGCGCATTCCGCCGCCCAGCATCTTGCGCCAGCGCTTGCCCTGCTCGATGAACGCTTTGGGACCGAGCAGCAAGGAACCGACCGGCGCGCCCAAACCTTTCGACAGGCACACCGACACCGTATCGAAACCCGCGACCGATTCGCGCAGGCTGACGCCCAGCTTGACAGCCGCGTTGCAGATGCGCGCGCCGTCCAGGTGCGTGGCCAGGCCCTGCGCATGCGCGAACGAGGTGGCCGCAGCGGTGTATTCCTGGCTCAGTACCCGCCCGCCGATGGTGTTTTCCAGCGCCAGCAAGCGCGTGCGCGCGAAGTGCATATCGTCCGGCTTGATGTACGCGCCGATGTCGGCGACCGCGATGCTGCCGTCAGGCTGGTTGGCGATCGGCTGCGGCTGGATACTGCCCAGCACTGCAGCGCCGCCGCCTTCGTATTTGTAGGTGTGCGCTTCCTGGCCGACCAGGTATTCGTCGCCGCGGCCGCAATGCGTCATCAGCGCGATCAGGTTGGTCTGCGTGCCCGACGGGGCGAACATGCCGGCTTCAAAGCCGAACAGTTCGGCGCCAAAGTCCTGCAGGCGGTTGACGGTCGGGTCGTCGCCGTAGACATCGTCGCCCACTGCCGCCAGCGGCATCGCGTCGCGCATGGCCTGGGATGGTTCGGTGACGGTGTCGCTGCGCAGGTCGATCCAGTTTGCTTGGTTCATGGTGGTCGTGGGGTCAAGTGTTGGCGCCAGCGTGTTCAAGCTGGCTGGTATAAAAACGCTGGCCCATTTCTTCAAGGCCCAGCGTGGACAGCACTTCCTGCAAACGCTCGGTGGGCCGCTTGCGCGGCAGGTCCTTGTAGGTGGCAATGATCAGCTCGTTTTTCATCGAGTGCTCCCAGCCGACCAGTTCCGTCACATTGACCTGGTAGCCGTGCGCTTCCAGCTGCAGGCAGCGCAGCACGTTGGTGATCTGGCTGCCGAATTCGCGCGTGTGGATCGGGTGGCGCCAGATTTCCGTCAGCGCGCTCTTGCCCAGGTCGCGGCCCTTGTTCTTTTTCAGCACCGACGCAATCTCCGCCTGGCAGCACGGCACCAGCACCATGAATTTCGCACGCTTCTTCAATGCGAAATCGATGGCGTCGTCGGAGGCGGTGTTGCACGCGTGAAGCGCGGTGACGATATCGACCTGCGCGGGCAGCAGCGTCGACGTGGTCGACTCGGCCACCGACAGCGGCAGGAAGGACATGCCTTCGTCAAAGCCGAGTTTTTTCGCGAGCTCGGTCGACTTTTGCACCAGCTCTTCGCGCGTTTCGATGCCGTAGATACGGGCGCCCTGCTTTTCTTCGGCTTTGAGGCCCTTGAAGAACAGGTCGTACAGGATGAAGCCCAGGTAGGACTTGCCGGCGCCATGGTCGACCAGCGACACGTTGGGATGGTCGGCGCGCAGTTCGTTCAGCAGCGGCTCGATGAACTGGTACAGGTGATAGACCTGCTTCAACTTGCGGCGGCTGTCCTGGTTCAGTTTGCCGTCGCGCGTGAGGATATGCAGCTCCTGCAGCAGTGCGACCGACTGGCCGGGACGCACTTCGGGGGGAAGCAAGTCAGCGGTTGGCTTGTTCGCTTTCACGGCGCTGCTCAATGGTTCGCCTCGGCAGCGTGATTGATCGTGTATTTCGGGATCTCGACAACCAGGTCCTCGGTGCCGACAATCGACTGGCACGACAGGCGCGAGACAGGCTCGAGACCCCATGCCTTGTCGAGCATGTCTTCTTCCTGCTCTTCCGGCTCGTTCAGCGAGTTGTAGCCTTCGCGGACCAGCACGTGGCAGGTCGTGCAGGCGCAGACGCGATCGCAGGCGTGTTCAATTTCGATGTCGTTTTCCAGCATGATGTCGCAGACCGATTTGCCGGTCGGAGCATCGACGACGGCGCCGTCAGGGCAGAATTTTGGGTGGGGCAGAAAGACGATTTGGGGCACTTCGGTTACCTCTGGTGAGCGGTTTTTGTAATGTAAATTTTAGCGTCTGGCGATAACTTTTAAACCTCGGACAGCTTCTTGCCCGCCAGCGCGGTGCGCACGCTCTGGTCCATGCGCCGCGCGGCGAATTCTTCGGTCCCGTGAGCCAGCACCTGCACCGCAGTGTGCAAACCCTCCTGCCGCTCGCCAATCGCGACGGCATCATCGGAAGAACGTGTGATCGCATCGCGCACGCCTTGCACCAGCGCCGCCAGCGCACCCTGCTCTTCGCTATTGAGCAATGCCGCATCGGTGTCCAGCGCCGACTGCGTCGCCAGCAAAATCCGCTCGGCCTCGACCTGCTCTTCGCGCAGCGCGCGCATGACCATGTCGCCAGCGGCCGACGTGTACGAATCCTGCAGCATGCGCGCCACGTCGTCGTCCGCCAGGCCGTACGACGGCTTGACGGTGATCGACGCTTCTACGCCCGAACGCGTTTCGCGCGCCGACACCGCCAGCAAGCCATCGGCATCGACCTGGTACGTGATGCGGATCCGCGCAGCGCCTGCCGCCATCGGCGGAATGCCGCGCAACTCGAAGCGCGCCAGCGAACGGCAATCGCTGACCAGTTCGCGCTCGCCCTGCAGCACGTGCACCGCCAGCGCGGTATGGCCATCCTTGAACGTCGTGAACTCCTGCGCACGCGCGCACGGTATCGTCGAATTGCGCGGGATGATTTTTTCGACCAGGCCGCCCATCGTCTCGATGCCGAGCGACAGCGGCGTCACGTCCAGCAGCAGCCAGTCGTCACCCGACGCGCGGTTACCGGCGAGCAGGTTGGCCTGGATGGCCGCGCCCAGCGCCACGACTTTATCCGGGTCGATATTTGCATGCGGGATCGTGTGGAAATACTCGCTGACAGCGCGCTGCACATGCGGCATGCGCGTCGAGCCGCCCACCATCACGACGCCGTCGACATCTTCCACCGACACGTCAGCGTCGCGCATGGCTTTGCGGATCGCACCCATGGTTTTCGCCACGAGGTGCTTGGTCATGTCGAAAAACACGTCGTCGGTGACGCGCACCTGCACCATTTCGCCGCTTTGCAAAATGGCGTCGATGGTGGTGGAAGCGTTATGCGACAGCAGTTCCTTGGCCTGGCGCGCCTTGACCATCAGCGTGGCGGTGTCTTCATCGGACAGCGGAGACAAACTGGCCTGCTCCATGATGTAGCAGAACAGGCGATGGTCGAAATCGTCGCCGCCCAGGGCCGAGTCGCCGCCGGTGGACAGCACTTCGAACACGCCTTTCGACAAGCGGAGGATCGAGATATCGAAGGTGCCGCCGCCCAGGTCATACACGGCGTAGACGCCTTCCTTGCCCTGGTCGAGTCCATACGCGATGGCTGCGGCGGTGGGCTCGGACAGCAGGCGCAGCACGTTCAGGCCGGCCAGCTGGGCCGCATCCTTGGTGGCCTGGCGCTGGGCGTCATCGAAATACGCCGGCACGGTAATCACGGCGCCAACGAGTTCATCACCGAGCGAATCTTCCGCGCGCTGGCGCAGCGTGGCGAGGATTTGCGCCGATACCTCGACCGGACTTTTCAGGCCGGCCACGGTTTTCAGCTGGACCATGCCTGGCGAGTCGTGAAAATCGTAGGGCATGTTTTCGGCATGCGCGATATCGGCCAGGCCGCGGCCCATGAAACGCTTGACCGAAACGATCGTGTTCTTCGGATCGGTGGTCTGGTGCGCCTGCGCCTTGTAGCCAATGTTGGCGTGACCGTTGGGCAGGTAGCGCACGACCGACGGCAGCAGCGGGTGGCCGTCTTCGTCGCTGAGCACTTCCGGGATGCCGCTGCGCACGGTGGCCACCAGCGAGTTGGTGGTGCCGAGGTCGATGCCCACCGCCAGCCGATGCTGGTGCGGTGCGGTCGACATGCCCGGTTCTGAAATCTGCAGGAGAGCCATATTCTTCTTGGTGATGTGCGTAATAAGGAATTGCTTAGCGTTCGATTGCTTCAAACGCGTATTGGACTTCGTCGCCGAATTTATCCAGGAACATCAGGGCGCGCACGCCCTGCGCGGCAGAGGTAAAGTCGCCGGCGTCGAGTTGCAGGCCCACCTGCGCCAGGCGCTGCTTGCGCGCGCTGCGCAGCTGCGCGTCCAGCCGGTCGAGGGCGACCGCATCCTTGGCAGCACGCGCATCGCCCAGCTCTTCGCGCCATTCCATCTGCTGCATCAGGAAGTCCATCGGCATGGCCGTGTTCGATTCCGTCTGCAGATCGACGCCGTGCAGCTCGCACAGGTACTGGGCGCGCTTTTGCGGATTTTTGAGGGTTTGGTAGGCTTCGTTGGCGCGCGTGGCCCATTGCATCGCCACGCGCTTTTCAGCGTCGGTGGCGCCCACGAATTTATCGGGGTGAACCCGGCCCTGCACATCGCGGTAGGCCTGGTCGAGCGCGGTAGCGTCGACGTCAAACCCTTCTTGCAGGTTGAACAGCTCGAAATGATTCTGCATTAAGGGGTCAACTTTAGATTCGGAAGCTTTCGCCGCAACCGCAAGCATCCTTGAGATTGGGGTTGTTGAACTTGAAGCCTTCGTTCAGGCCTTCGCGGGCAAAATCCAGCTCGGTGCCGTCGAGGTATGGCAGGCTTTTCGGGTCGACAAAAACCTTCACGCCGTGCGACTCGAACACGCTGTCTTCCGCGGCCGATTCGTCCACATATTCAAGTTTGTACGCCAGGCCGGAACAGCCGGTCGTGCGCACGCCAAAACGCAAGCCGAGTCCCTTGCCACGCCGTTCGATGTAGCGGTTGATGTGACGGGCTGCTTTTTCGGTCAGGGTAATTGCCATGCTTGGTCTCCAACGTGAAACAGGGCGCGCCGGTTGCGCGCGCCCGTGAACTTCATCACAACATTTATGCCAATGCGGGATGCTTGGTCTGGTAATCCAGTACTGCCGCCTTGATTGCGTCTTCCGCGAGGATCGAGCAGTGGATTTTCACCGGTGGCAGCGCCAGCTCTTCAGCGATCTGCGTGTTTTTGATTTCCAGTGCCTGCGCCAGGGTTTTGCCCTTGACCCATTCGGTCACCAGCGAGCTCGACGCGATAGCCGAACCGCAGCCGTACGTCTTGAATTTTGCATCTTCGATCAGGCCATCGGCGCCAACCTTGATTTGCAGTTTCATGACGTCGCCGCAAGCTGGCGCGCCAACCATGCCGGTGCCGATATCGTCATCGTCTTTGCCAAAGGCGCCGACGTTGCGTGGGTTTTCGTAGTGATCGAGTACTTTGTCTGAATAAGCCATGATGTTGCTCCTGAATTTTTTAATGAAACGTTAGCGTGAAACTGAATTAGTGGGCAGCCCATTGGATCGAACTGATGTCGATCCCGTCCTTGAACATATCCCACAGCGGCGACAGTTCACGCAGTTTGCCGACCTTCGATTTCAGCAGGTCGACCGCGAAGTCGATGTCGGCTTCAGTCGTATAGCGGCCGATGGTAAAGCGGATCGAGCTGTGCGCCAGTTCGTCGCTGCGGCCCAGGGCGCGCAGCACGTACGATGGCTCCAGGCTGGCCGAGGTGCAGGCCGAGCCGGACGATACCGCGAGGCCCTTGATGGCCATGATCAGCGATTCGCCTTCGACATAATTGAAACTGACGTTCAGGTTGTGCGGCACGCGGTTGGCCATGTCACCGTTGATGTAGACCTCTTCGATCTCCATCAGGCCCTTGGCCAGGCGGTCGCGCAATGCGGTAACGCGCGCGATTTCCGATTCCATCTCGACCTTCGCGATACGGAACGCTTCGCCCATGCCGGCGATCTGGTGCGTCGGCAACGTGCCCGAACGCAGGCCGCGCTCGTGGCCGCCACCGTGCATCTGCGCTTCCAGGCGCACACGTGGCTTGCGGCGTACGTACAAAGCACCGATACCTTTCGGGCCGTAGGTCTTGTGCGCCGTGAAGGTCATCAGGTCGACCTTGGATTTTTCCAGGTCAATATGCACCTTGCCCGTGGCTTGCGCCGCGTCGCAGTGGAAGATGATGCCTTTCGAGCGGCACAGTTCGCCGATGGCGTCGATTGGCTGGATGACGCCGATTTCGTTATTCACCAGCATGACGGAGACCAGGATCGTGTCCGGGCGGATCGCTGCGGCCAGCTGCTCGATGGTGATCAGGCCATTGTCCTGAGGCTCGAGGTAGGTGGCGGAAAAGCCCACGCGTTCCAGCTCGCGCACGGTGTCCAGCACGGCCTTGTGCTCGGTTTTCACGGTGATGATGTGCTTGCCCTTGGTTTTATAGAACTGGGCGGCACCCTTCAACGCCAGGTTATTGCTTTCGGTGGCGCCGGAGGTCCAGATGATCTCGCGTGGATCGGCGCCGACCAGCGCGGCGACGTGCGCGCGCGCTTCTTCGACGGCCGCCTCGGCGCTCCAGCCATACATATGGCTGCGCGACGCCGGATTGCCGAACTGCTCGCGCAGGAACGGAATCATCTTGTCGGCCACCCGTGGATCGACCGGCGTCGTGGCCGAGTAGTCCATGTAGATGGGGAAATGCGGTGCGGTTTCGAAGGTGTGCGAACCGGCATACGCGTCGGTATGCGATTCAGTAGCGGTGTCGAAAGCCTGCTCGAGGTGTTGGTCCAAAGGCGCGTTCATCAGTTTTACTCCGTGTGCTTCAATGCGTGTCAAGGGTGGCGTGGCTGCGGTGCATGACCACGACATGTTGTTCCGGATGCTTCTGTATTTCACGGTCGACCAGGTCTTGCAGCGACACTGAATCGAGATAATCGACCATTTTTTCGTTCAGCGTGGCCCACAGTTCATGGGTCATGCAGCGCGTGCCGCTGGCCGCATCCGCGCCATGGCAATTCTCCTTGCCGCCGCACTGGGTAGCGTCAAGCGGCTCGTCGACGGCAATGATGATGTCGGCGACCGTCACTTCGCCCGCCGCGCGCGCCAGGCTGTAGCCCCCGCCCGGTCCGCGGATCGACTCGACGATTTCGTGGCGGCGCAACTTGCCGAACAACTGCTCGAGGTAGGACAGCGAAATGGCCTGGCGCTGGCTGATGCCTGAGAGCGTGACAGGACCCTTGCCCTGGCGCAGGGCAAGATCGATCATCGCAGTCACAGCAAACCGGCCCTTCGTGGTCAAGCGCATTCCAGCCTCGTTGTCAGTGTAGTTTCATTGTTATCAAAACGATCTTTGTTCAATCCGCTTGCTCGCTGGTGTTGTTTTGGAAGCGAGTAGTTGATCGAATTAGTCAAGTATAGCAAATTCAATCGGCTTTGTCTTTTGGCGCCCCGGTTTGAGGACCGGTGTGCCGGAGCAGGTGCATGGGGCCAAACAGCGCCTGCATGCCGGCGTGTTCAATAAAGGACAGGTTGTACGGATGTTCCGCGCTGGCGTGCGGAAACCGGGCGGTGTCAGGCAGCTTTTTCAACTCTTCCGCGATCTTGCCCCATAGCACCAGTGTTGGTGGCGGCGCCAGCGTGGCCAGCGCGCGCAGCACCACTTGCAGGAACGGCAACCAGGCTTTCGCATCCGCGGCGGGCTTGACGGTGGTGCGGAACACCAGCGACGCGTTCAGCAGCAGGAAGCCGTGCGCGGTCAGGTTGGCCTGCAACTCGGGCAAGGTCTGGATGGTGCGGGCGTCGTCTA
>Ga0265798_10010683_pt1 | contig 11282 bp, 6 predicted proteins | sample P3T30metagenome_FD_192430 | JGI IMG/M metagenome (GOLD analysis project Ga0265798, IMG submission 192430) | Plant litter microbial communities from East Loma Ridge, Irvine, California - P3 T30 | ecosystem: Environmental > Terrestrial > Plant litter > Unclassified | place: USA: California... | reverse complement strand
TTAATCCAAAAAAAACCGCATGAAGAATAAAATATTTCTTGACATCGAGCATCCGCGCCGCTGTGGACAGCTTCTTGCCGGGAAGGCCGCGTGAGCGCGTCATCCTGGGCGCCGCAGGAAGCAACGGCGCGGGAAATACTTACGATCACGCAGTTGAACCGTACTGTATCGAACCTGCTCGAACGGCACATCCCGCTGGTGTGGGTTCGCGGCGAAGTGTCGAATTTTACCGCTGCCGCGTCCGGTCATTGGTACTTCACGCTGAAAGATAGCGGGGCGGCCGTTCGCACCGTGATGTTTCGCGGCCGGGCGGGCCTGGTTGGCTTCGTCCCGCGCGAGGGCGATCAGGTTGAAGTGCGCGCACGTGTGTCGCTGTACGAGCCGCGCGGCGACTACCAATTGCAGGCCGAAAGCATGCGCCGTGCAGGCCAGGGTGGCATGTTCGAGGCGTTCCTGCGCCTGAAGGCCAAGCTGGAAGCCGAAGGACTGTTCGCGCCGGAGCGCAAGCGCGTGCCGCTGGCCTTGCCGCGCGCCATTGGTGTGGTGACGTCTTTGCGCGCTGCCGCGCTGCATGACGTGATCACGGCCTTGGCGCGCCGTGTGCCGCACTTGCCGGTCATCGTGTATCCGGCACCCGTGCAGGGCGATGATGCGCCCGCCAAGCTGGTGGCGGCCATCGATCTGGCCAATCGGCGCGCGGAAGTCGACACGCTGCTGCTGGTGCGTGGCGGTGGCAGCATCGAAGATCTGTGGGCCTTCAATAACGAGGCCGTGGCGCGCGCCGTGGCCAACAGCCTGATCCCGGTGGTATGCGGGGTAGGGCACGAAACCGATTTCACGATTGCCGACTTCGTGGCCGATGTCCGGGCGCCGACGCCCACGGCAGCGGCCGAGCTGGCCGCCATGCCCCGTGACCAGTGGCTGGCACGGGTCGAGCGCGCCGCGCAAGCCCTGATGCGCAGCCAGCAGCGCCGGCTCGACCAGGCCGCGCAGCGCCTGGATCGCGTGGCTGGCCGCATGCTGTCACCGCGCGATCGCCTGTCCCGTCAGCGCGAACGTCTGCAGGCCACGGTGCATCGCTTGATTGCCGCCTGGCGCATGCCGCAGCAAAAACGCAGTGCGCGCCTGGCGATGCTGCACCAGCGTCTTCGTTATCGCGCGCCCAGTACCAGCCGCCTGCGCGACCGCCTGAGCGACGCGGTGCGCCGCTTGCCCGCCGCCCAGCGCCGCCGCCTCGACATGCTGCGCGCCCAGCTTGCTTCGCATCGGGCGGCCTTGCAGGCGCTGGGCCCTGACCAGACTTTGGCGCGCGGTTATGCCATAGTGACCGACCAGGATGGCAACATCCTGCGACAGGCTGCCCACCTTCGGGTGGGCGACACGGTTACACTGGGCTTTGCTCAAGGCCAGGCGCAAGCGTCTGTGACGCAGGTGTCGGCCGACGAGCAGTCGGTCCCGGTGCGAGAGTGACACGGCCTGTCTGCTGTCACCCGTTTGACGCACTTGCCCCCCCACATTCTCATGTCTGCGCCAGCAGGTTTCGGCGCGGCATGCTGTCTATCCGACGGTCCACTTTGACAGAGGAGCCAACCATGGCATTTGAACTTCCGGCACTGCCTTACGCTACCAACGCACTCGAGCCCCACATCGACACCAAGACCATGGAAATCCACCATGGCAAGCATCACCAGGCTTACGTCACGAACCTGAACAAGGCGTTGGAAGGCAAGCCCGAGGCCGACTGGTCGATCGAAGAGATCAACAAGAACATCTCCAAGTTCTCGGCTGCCGTGCGCAACAACGGCGGCGGTCACTACAACCACTCGCTGTTCTGGACCGTGCTGGCCCCGAACGCCGGTGGCGCCCCGGAAGGTGAACTGGCTGCTGCGATCAACGAAGCATTCGGTTCCTTCGACGAATTCAAGAAGAAGTTCTCGGAAGCCGCCGCAACCCGTTTCGGTTCGGGCTGGGCATGGCTGGTGGTCGATGCAAGCAAAAAGCTGCAGATCACCTCTACCGCCAACCAGGACAACCCGCTGTTCGACCTGCCCGAGATCACCGTCAAGGGCACGCCGATCCTGGGCATCGACGTCTGGGAACACGCTTATTACCTGAACTACCAGAACCGTCGCCCGGATTACCTGGCTGCAATCTGGAACGTGGTCAACTGGAAGAACGTATCTGAGCGTTTCGCAGCGGCCAAGGCCTAAGCTATTCGCATGATACGGCCGGCGTGTTGATGCGTCGGCAGTGGGCACTTGGCTACGGCCAGGGTGCCGGAAGAGGCCGATGGATTGGTCTTATTCCGTGAACGGGTGGATGTCGCAATCGCGCGCATCCACCCGTTTTGCATGATGGTCACGCTCGGTTGCATCGGCTTCCTGTCGAGCCAGGAACTTCTTCCGTATCATCTGGGTCGCCCGGACGCCGTCAGTCGCGTCGCACCCATCGGAAGATCAGTTATATGGCAGCCCCCGCTCCCAAACGCATCATGCTTGTCGCACTGCTGGCAATCGTTGCCGCAGTCATTGTCGGAATTTTGTGGTTCAACGGGAGGGGAGGACAAAGCGCAGCGCCAACGCCTGCGCCGACACCGGCCGCCACGACCAACACCTCGCCGCCTGCAGCGCCTGCTGCCTCGACGCCTGCACCCGCTGCGCCGTCTTCGGTAGGCACCGTTGCCAGCAAAGAAAAGTTTGCGGTACTCAGCTGCCAGGCGCGCTTGTTCGACAACGCGCCCGCGCTGGCGGTCACGTTCTCGCAGCCCATCGACACGCGCCAGTCGCTTGACAAGGTGATGCGGGTGGTTGAGCTCGGTGAGGCCAAGGCAGATGCGCCCAGCCAGGGCCTGCCCCAGCCCGGCCCGGCTACCGGCGGCACTGCCCGCAACGGCAACTGGGTCGTCGGCGATAACCCGCGCGTGGCCTACTTCCCGTTCGCCACGCCGCAACGCCGTTACGCGGTGACGATCGATGCCGGCCTGAAGCCGCGCGAAGGCGAGCCGCTCGATGCGATCGCGAATTGCGAGATGGCCAGCGAAGCCATGCCGGCCAGTTTCTATTTCGCCAGCAAGGGCGTGGTGCTGCCGGCGGCACAGAACGGCGGCTTGCCCATCGTCACGGTCAATGTGCCTGAGATTGACGTGCAGTTCCTGCGCATCGACGAAGCGCATATGCCCGAGTTCTTCGAAAAAGTGCTGGGTGTGAAGCCCCCCGGCAAGGCGACCGAGTCGGAAGAAGAAAGCGACAGCGACGAATACGAATACGGCTACGAGTACGGCAGTTCCGGCAAGGCCCTGCAAGGCAGCGCCAGCACGTGGGCGCTGGATCGCTTGAAGGACATGTCGACCAGCGTGCATATCGGGCGCTATCAGACCGAGCAGACGCCGAACCGCCGTCGCGTGAGTTTCCTGCCGGTGGAAAAGCTTGAAGCCTTGCAGCAGCCTGGCATCTACATCGCCGTGATGAATCAGCCTGGCCGTTTCCGCGAGGAATATCAGGTCAGCTATTTCTATGTCACCGACATCGGCTTGCATGCACGCCGCTATGACGGCCGCATCGATGCGTTTGCCAGCTCTCTGAAGACGGGCAAGGCCATTTCCGGTCTGGAAATGCGCCTGCTCGACGAAAACGCCAAACCGATCTCCAAGGCGACTGCGGACAGCCTTGGCCATGCCACCTTCACCGGTGCTCTGGACAACGCCCGCCTGCTGCTGACGCAACGCGGCAAGGAAATCTCGGTCATCGCGCTGAACAACCCGGCGCTGGACCTGTCCGAGTTCGACATCGGCGGTCTGCCTGCCCGCAACAACCGTCTGTTTGTGTACGCCGGTCGCGACCTGTATCGCCCGGGCGAGCGTATCGACGTATCGGTGCTGGTGCGTGGTCCGGACGGCGAACCGCTGCCGCCCAGCCCTTTGTCGGCGACCTTGAAGCGTCCTGATGGTCGTACTGTCAGCACCTCGACGTGGCCGGCTGGTGTCGATCCCGCAGGCTACCTGCGCCAGACCCTGGCCGTGCCTGCCGATGGCCAGACCGGTACCTGGACTCTCGAACTGCGTGTCGACCCGGGCTCACGCCAGGCCGATGCCAGCTGGACCTTCCAGGTGGAAGAGTTCCTGCCCGAACGCATGAAGCTCACCTTGGACGCCGGCCCGCCGATCGTGCAGTTGGGTGAAGACATCGACGTCACGGTGCAGGGCGACTACCTGTATGGCGCACCCGCTGCCGGCAACCGCCTGCTGGGTACTCGTCTGATCGCCCGCAAGCCGGTCGCCTTGCCGCAGCAATGGCCTGGTTTCATCTTCGGCGATGTGGCCGACGACACCAGCAAGCAGATCGCCGACTTGCCGGAGATGGAACTCGACGAACAGGGTGCGGCCGAATTCGCCTTGCCCATCGAACTGGAAAACGTTCACTCGCCGATGCGCGTGAAAGCCAGCCTGAGCCTGCTGGAATCAGGTGGGCGTCCGGTGGTTCGCTCCATCGAACGTGACGTCTGGCCCGCACCTGCGCTGATCGGCGTGCGTCCGCAATTCAGCAGCAACGTCACCGGCGAAGGCAGCCTGGCCCAATTCGAGTTCATTCGTGTGGATACCGAAGGCAAGGTCAAGCCGCTGGCGGAAGCCAAGCTGCGTCTGTATCGCGAAGATCGCCAGTACTACTGGCGTTACGACGACAACCGTGGCTGGCATGGCGGTTATACCGAGACTGAAGAGCTGACCGAAACGGCCACGCTGAACCTGACCGAGCGCGCGCGTATCGGCTTGCCGGTTCGCTGGGGTCGCTATCGCCTGGAAGTGACCGATCCCGAGCATGGCCAGACGATGCGTTATCGCTTCTACGCCGGCTGGGATGCGCAAGACGCGGAGGCCATGGGCAATCGTCCGGACCGCGTGCAGTTGAAAGTCGAACAGACCCCGCTCAAGCAAGGCGAAGCGGTCAAGCTGACGATCACGCCGCCGCATGATGGCGAAGCACTGATCACCGTGGAAGGCCAGGGCCTGCTGTGGACCGGTCGCGAATCGGTGAAGGCTACCGGCACGCAGATCGAAATTCCGTTCGGCAAGGACTGGAATCGCCACGACCTGTATGTGTCGGTAGCGGTATTCCGCCCGGGCAGCCAGGGCAACGGCGTGACCCCGGCGCGTGCCATCGGTCTGCTGCATCTGCCGCTGGATCGTGCCGAACGTGGTTTGAAGATCAAGCTCGATGCGCCCGCCAAGATCCGTCCGGAACGCAAGCAGACGGTTGGCGTGCAGGTCGAAGGCGTGCCCGCTGGCACCAAGGCCCATGTGACCTTGTCTGCGGTCGACGTCGGCATCCTGGGCATCACGCAGTACAAGACGCCCGATCCTTTCAACTTCTTCTTCGGCAAGCAGCGTTATGCGCCGGACATGGTGGACTTGTACGGCAAGCTGATCGAGAAGATGGACGGCACGATGCTGCAGCCGAAGTGGGGCGGTGACGCGGACAAGGCAGACAGCCGCAACATGCCCGCCAAGGTCAAGCTCGTTGACCTGTTCAGCGGCGTGGTGCAGTTGGACGCACAGGGCCGTGCGCAGATCCCGCTCGACATTCCTGATTTCAACGGCACCTTGCGCCTGATGGCCGTGGCCTTCACCGAGAACCGTTTCGGCAACGCCGAGGCGGAAATGGTGGTGGCTGCGCCCATCGTGGCCGAACTGTCGACCCCGCGTTTCATCAGCCCGGGTGACCGTGCCATGGTCGCGCTGGATCTGACCAACATGAGCGGTGCCGCACAGAACGTCACGGTGGCGCTGGAAGGCGAGGCACCGATTCGCATTGTCGACGGCGCCCGCAGCGTTCGCCTGACCGACAAGCAACGCAATACGGTTCGCTTTGAAGTCGAAGCCACCGGGCCGGTTGGTCTGGGCGTGTTGCGACTGAAGGTCACCGGTCGCGGTGGTCCCGAGCCTATCGACATCTTGCGCACCTCGGCCCTGCAAGTGCAGCCGGTCTGGCCGGCAGTGCGTGCGGGCTATCGCGTGCGCGTGGCACCGGGCGCCACCTGGCAACCCGATCCCGCTTGGATCAACGGGCTGTATCCGGATGGCGCGTCGGTATCGATCAGCATGTCCAATCAGCCGCCGTTCAACATCTCGCGCCTGGTGCAAGGCCTGCTCGACTATCCCTACGGATGCACCGAGCAGACCCTGAGCGCGGCCTATCCCTTCGTGCTGATCGAGCCTGACCAGGCCAAGGCATGGGGCTTGGCACCGCAAACGCGTGAAGTGCGCGCACAGCGCGTGGCAGCTGCCGTGGCTCGCCTGGCCGGCACGCAAAAGAGCACCGGTGGCTTCACGCTGTGGGGCGATGGTGCGCCGGATGCCTGGCTGTCTTCGTATGTGCTGAGTTTCCTGCAGGACGCCCGTCAGCAAGGCTTCGCAGTGCCGGAATCGATGGGCAAGCAGACCCAGACCTGGTTGCTGTCGCAACTGCAGTCGGCGTCCAGCTACTTCCCGACCTTGCCGAAGATGACGCGCGGCACCAACGGCAGCTACGCCTCGCGTGACCTGGAGCTGCTGCGCAACAGCCATCGTCGCTTTGCTGACCTGGCCTTTGCATCCTTCGTGCTGGCGCGCGACAACCAGGCGCCGCTGTCGACGCTGCGTGTGCTGGCCGATCGGTACGCCGACCGCGCCATGTCGCCGCTGCCCTTGGTTCACCTGTCGCTGGCACTGCGTGCCATGGGCGATGCGGCACGTGCCGACAAGATGCTGGAAGAGGCCATGAAGCGTCCGTATGGCAGCGAAGGCAACGAGTGGCTGGGTGACTACGGCAGCGCGGTGCGTGACCTGTCCATGACTTACGCCCTGTTGGCCGAAGCCAAGATCGAACATCCGCGTCGCGAGCTGCTGCTCAACGACATCGCGCAACGTCTGGCGGGCCGTCGTTATCTGTCTACCCAGGAACAGTTCTCGGTGTTCCGTGCTGCTCGTGCGATGGGCGCGGGCGGCGGTGAGTGGCAAGCGCGCTGGGACCAAGGCGGTCGCAGCGAAACGCTGACCTCGCGTACGACCGAGATGCGCAGCGTGTCGGCCGAGATGATCAATCAGGCCAGCCTGACCAACCTGAGCGACAAGGCCATGTACATCGAAGCGGATGTGCAGGGCTTCCCGGTGCAACCCGACACTACGCAAAGTGAAGGGTTGTCGATCACCCGCACCTGGTTCTACAAGGATGGTCGTCGCTGGGATGGCAGTGCGCTGAAGACGGGCGACACGATGGTGGTGCGCCTGGAGACCAACAGCCGTCGCCGTATCGAAGACGCACTGGTGGTCGATCGGGTGCCGGCCGGCATGGAAGTCGAGAACATGAACCTGCTGGTAGCCAGCGGCGGTCAGGACTGGACGATCGATGGCAAGGTGGTGACCGAGGCCATGACCGACGGCGCAATTCGCCACACCGAATATCGCGACGATCGCTTTGTCGCCGCGATCCGCGCCAACGGCAAGAACACCTTGTTCTACACCGTGCGGGTGGTGACGCCGGGCCGCTATCGCGTACCGGCACCGGTGATCGAAGACATGTACCGCCCGGACATCCGTGCCAGCGGTGCAACGTCTGCCGATGTGGTCGTGACCGATCCGCGCGCGGCACGGACCCGGTGACATGTCCAAGCTCGGTCCGGAAGCCGGGCCGGGTCTCGATCCGGCACCGCTGCCGGCGTCAAGGCCCGGCTCGTTAGGAACATCGGGGTCGGGGCAGGGCAAACCTCCCCGACCCCGATGGCGTAGATGGCAGAAGTGGGCAGCGGGCAGTGCGGGTGTACTGCTCGGTCTGGTGGTCGGTGTGCTGATCGTTGATCGCATCTACCCACTGCCTGCGCGTGGCGCCGATGCCGGCCTGGTGGTCGTCGCCGAAGACGGTTTGCCCTTGCGAACCTGGCCAAGCCGTGACGGCGTCTGGCGTTATCCCATTCGTCCCGATCAAGTTTCGCCGTATTACCTGCAGGCCTTGCTGGGCTATGAGGACCGCTGGTTCTACTACCACCCTGGCGTGAATCCGATTGCGATGGTGCGTGCAGCATCGCAATGGATTCGCAGTGGCCGCATTGTGTCCGGCGGGTCGACGCTGACCATGCAGGTGGCGCGCATGATCGACCCGGTCCTGCGTCAGCCCGGCAGCCGCAAGGTCAGCGACAAGCTGCGGCAGATGGCGCGTGCCGTGCAGCTGGAACTGCATTACTCCAAAGACGAAATCCTGGGCCTGTACTTGGCGCATGCGCCCATGGGCGGCATTGTCGAGGGCGTCGAGATGGCCAGTCGTGCCTATCTTGGCAAACCCTCGGCCGAGCTGAGCCTGGCCGATGCCGCCTTGCTGGCGGGCTTGCCGCAGGCGCCATCGCGCCTGCGCCCGGATCGTGAGCCCGAAGCCGCTCAACGCGCACGCGACAAGGTCCTGCAGCGCATGGCCGACCAGGGCATCTGGACGGCTGCCGAAGTCGCCGATGCACGTATCGAAACGGTGGTCGCGCAACCCTTGCGCGGGCGCTGGCTGGCCCCGCTTGCTGCTGAGCGCATGCGCCAGCAAAGTTCACCGGGCCGGCGCCGTGCCGGTGTGGTGCAGACCACGCTGAGCCCCGAGACGCAGTCGATCGTCGAGCATATGTTGCTCGATCGGGTGGACAGCCTGCCGCCCAAGGTGTCGATGGCAGTGTTGGTGATGGAGAACGACTCGCTGGCGGTCCGCGCCTATGCGGGTTCCGCCGATTTCTCCGATGCCAAGCGCTACAACCACGTCGACATGGTGCGTGGCGTGCGCTCGCCAGGGTCCACGCTCAAGCCCTTCCTGTATGCGATGGCGCTCGACCAGGGACTTATCCACTCGGAAAGCCTGCTGGTGGATGCACCGCAGTCCTTCGGTGGCTATCAGCCGGGGAATTTCCAGGCCTCGTTTACCGGCGCGGTCAGCGTATCGCAGGCATTGCAACGGTCTTTGAACGTGCCGGCCGTCGATGTACTTGATCGCGTCGGCCCCGCGTATTTTGCGTCGACGCTGCGCTCGGCCGGCGTGCGACTGCGCATGCCGCAAGGTGCTGTCCCGAACCTGAGTCTGATCCTGGGCGGGGGCGGCACCACGCTGGAAGAGCTGGTGGGCGCCTACCGTGCCCTGGCGCACGACGGCCTGGCCGGCACGCCCCGCATGACGCCGCAGGCGCCGCGCAACGAATTCCGCCTGATGAGCCCGGGTGCGGCTTTCATCGTGCGCGACATTCTGGAAGGCGGTGGTCAGCCCGACCGGGCGCGTGAAGGCACCGAGCGCGGTATTGCGTGGAAAACCGGCACCAGCTTCGGCTTCCGGGATGCCTGGGCCATTGGCGTCACCGACCGCTGGACGATCGGTGTGTGGGTCGGGCGGCCAGACGGCACGCCCAACCCCGGATTCTTCGGCGCCAATATTGCCGCGCCCTTGTTGCGCGACATCGTGGCAGCCTTGCCCGTGGCTTCGCCCACGGCGCGTGTGCAGCCGGCGTCGGTTGCGCGTGCTGATATCTGCTGGCCGCTGGGACTGCCTGCAGAGACCACTGCCCCCGAGCACTGCCAGGTCAGGCGCGTTGCCTGGACCCTGGACGGCGCCATTCCCCCGACCTTGCCGGACCGGCTGGGTCTGGGTGCCTTGCTGGAAACCGTGTGGGTCGACCCCAAGACCGGTCTGCGCACGCGCCCGGATTGCCGTGTGCAGGGGGTGCCGCGTGAGCAGGCAAACTGGCCAAGCCACCTAAAACCTTGGTTGGCATCGCAGGTGGGTACGTCCAGCCTGACGCCGGCCTGGCATCCCGACTGTGTTCCCGCAGGCGGGCTGGGCAATCTGCGCATCGTCGGACTTGACGATGGCGCCACCCTGCAGCCGGTGCCCGGTGCGCGTGAATTGAGCGTCAATGTCGAGGTGTTGAATGCCAGCGGGCCGGTGTACTGGTTGCTGGATGGCCAGGTTCTCAACAGCGATGGCACGCTGGGCAGCAACGACGCCGTGATTGCTGGCGCAGAGGTCGGCAATGCGCCCGCTCAGGGTGATGCACGCAGCCGCCGGCTGCGCTTTGCGTCAGCGGGTGCGCACGCACTGACGGTTCTGGACGAAGCCGGTCGCTACGATCGGGTGCCGTTCCAGGTGCGGGGCTTGCCCCCGTCGTGAACAAGGCCGAGGCGCAGGGAACTGCGCGTCGGCCTTGTCAGTGAATCATGTCAGTGCCTAAGCGCCTCATCAGTTTGGCGCTTCAGCACTTGGTCAATTCGGCACGCCCGGAATGCCCTTTATCACCGTGCCGGCCTTCAGGCCGCGCTTGGCAAACCAGCCCTCCGACATTTCCAGCGCGTAGCGCAGGCGCTTCGAGCCGCAATGGCTGTCTTCGGTCTTCGGCGCCATGTCTTCGATGTTGACGATAGTGCCGTCGTCTGCGATGAACGCCACCGACAGCGGAATCAGCGTATTGCGCATCCACATGCACTGGATCGCCGTATCGTCGAAGATGAACAGCATGCCTTCGTTGGGACCCAGCTGCTCGCGGAACATCAATCCACGAGCGCGGTGTTCCGGGCGGGCAGCAAGTTCCGCATGGATGACGTGCATGCCGGCCGTGAGATTGACGACGGACAGGCGGGGCATCGGCTGCGTTGGCTGGGCTTGCTGAGCCTGGACGACGGGCGCCATCAGGCCGATACCGATACCAAGCGCGAGCGCGCAAGCCTGGGCGGCCCGGCGCAGTCTTGCCGCACGGGGCTTACCGGTCGGGGCAGGGGAGGACGAACTGAAAAGCGGGAATTGCTGGCGAAGCATGATCAACGGCATCCGAGTCGACGAACTGCTAGCGTATCAGCATCGCCTGACAGGAAGGCACATCGAGCGGTATCAAGAAGCTCGGAAAAGCAGGCCAGCAAAAAAACCGGGAACCGGCTCGCCATGCAAACAGACCAAGTTGCAGGTCACCCAGCAATCAGGCCTGTCCGCCCATCCAGTCACGCCGTCCTTTGACGTATTACGGCTCAGTCACTGGTGATGTTCAGCGCCTGTTTGCCTTTGGGACCCTGCGTGATCTGGTAGGCCACTTTCTGACCTTCCTTGAGCGTCTTGAACCCGTTCATCTGAATCGACGAAAAATGGGCAAACAGATCATCCCCGCCATCATCGGGTGTGATGAAGCCGAAACCCTTTGCGTCGTTGAACCATTTCACGATGCCGCTGGCGCGGTCAGCGGTGTCATTTGCAGCGCTGTTTTGCTCGATAGACATGACGAGATTGCCTTTTTTCTTGGGTATGAAA
>Ga0265798_10010680_pt1 | contig 11283 bp, 10 predicted proteins | sample P3T30metagenome_FD_192430 | JGI IMG/M metagenome (GOLD analysis project Ga0265798, IMG submission 192430) | Plant litter microbial communities from East Loma Ridge, Irvine, California - P3 T30 | ecosystem: Environmental > Terrestrial > Plant litter > Unclassified | place: USA: California... | reverse complement strand
CTAGGTGGGGCGTTGAGGAGATATCGAGCAGTCTCTCCGACATATACCATGGCGGTAGATTTCGAGTCGCATACGTCTGTCCAGAATTTTGAAGTGGAGAACTTGGTACCGATGCAAAGGGTGATGCCCGTGATCATACACACGAGGGCAGTCGTGCCTCCGGTGCCGTGGTATAGCGGCATGCAAACATACCATCTATCACCGTTGGGTCCAACCTTCAGTCCCATGCCACCCACGCGGCTTGTTAAGCCAGCAGCTCTGATGGACGGGAATGGGCAGGCTTTCGGGTGCCCGGTTGTGCCACTGCCAACGTTAGCTCGGGGCTTCTAACCGTCTAAACTGGGGGATACCAACCTTGTGTAGAATAGGAAGAGGGGGAAGTTCGGCTTTACGCCTGCCCTCAGCTCATTCTCGGGCCGCTTGGGTTCCATCCTTGAGATCTCCCCTTTTAACTGATTGTCGAGCACCAGGATCTTCATACCCAGCTCACTCTCCAATCTCTCCCTCACGGCTTCAATCCTCGCCCTACAGTCTGTGTCCTCATCTACTACCAATACCTTAGCACCGCTCACCTTCAAGCAATGCACCAGTGCATCGCCAGCCAAGTTGTAGTTGATCCATGCCGGTGCGCTCCCGATACTCCAACTGCCCAGATGTGTGAACATGAACTCGGGTCGGTTGATCATGTACATGGCAAAGAGCTGCCCGGGCTCAACGCCGTTCTGGTGGAGGTACTGGCCATATCGGCAGGCGTTCGCGTAGGTTTCGGCCCAGGTGTAGCAGCCGGTGCGGGACCAGATGCACTCTTCGGTCGAGGGCAGGCGTCGGACTTGGGCCTCGAACTGGTACCATAGGGAGAGGCCTTTGCCTTGTGCTGCTATGTTGTCAGCGAAAGACAGTTGGGGTGCTGGTTACTGGGACGGACCGTTCTTGTCAATAGCGCGTTGCGCTGCTTTCTGGCCGCGGATGCCTCGTATGTCCTTGGAGATGTGGTATTTGGCGTCGATGTAAGCGGCAGCGGCACTAACGCCTGCGATTGCGCCTGCTACGGGCACAGCTACGCCCCGTTAGCTCAGGTGACGGACATCGGCTGTGGAGGGAAATGGTGAGGTTGCCGACACATAAGCGCGCCATGGCTGATGTCGGCCTCCTAACAAACACGTACCTAAATCACCTAGATCCATGATGAGAGCTTCTTTCTTTTCGAGTCCGGTATGTGAACGTGGCGAGGACGGAGAGACAACAGCAGAAATATGCGACCGAGGTAAGATGAAGTACTCGCTGTGTTTCTAGATAGTCCGCGACAGCCGTCTGCAACGTGATGAATTGCCGGCATGCCCTCGGTCTCTGGGCCGGCGGTTCATGCCCATGCACCCGGCCCCACAGCCTCTCCCTAACAATGCGAACCGACAGCGCAACCTCATCGGGCCTTTTTATACGCCGCCGACTTTCTTTTTGTACCTGATGCTGGGCATGTCCAGTCGACCAAAGCCGCCATCGAAAAGGGCCGCAAGAACATGCCTAATCAACAATGTCCAAAGTTCGGATTTAGTCCTGGCATGCGGCATTCTGCAGATATGCAGCCTTCCGCAAATTGTCCCGGCGGTCCAAAAGATATTGACGTTACGTGGGGTTGTTCTCCATATGACGTGCGGGACGGCTATGGGAGAGACTGAGGTTTTGGTGGAGACGGGATCGTGCCGCAGCCATGTACCCTGATAGCCGAAATCGCTATAGGGGCCCTTGCATGCAACATGATATGCCTTGGTGTAAGCCAAATTAAATCTTTGCCGTGTTGCGAACCGGTAATGTATAAAAACATGTACAAACTACACCAATAGCGTTGTCAAATGTCTTGCTAACGCCAAAACACCCTGCAGTATACAAAATCTGGCAAATCGGCTACTTCTTGTCCGTCCATCTTCCTCCACCCTCACTCGGCCTAACGCCAGCCTTCTTCTCACTGCCCGCATACTTGGCCTCCTCCTCTTCCCACTTCTTCCGCTCTTGCCTTCTTCTTGCCGAATACGCCCTGGAAAATCTCCAAGCTTCCGTGTCTGCCAGGTTCCACTGTTCCACTGCTTCGACAATCCTCTTCATGTTCCTGTCTTTGCTCTGAATCGCATCGCGTGCCTTCTTGAGACGCTCTTCTTCCTTCTCAATCCATTTCTCGTCTGGCACATCGATACCCTGGATGGGCTTTGGGGGTGCTGGGCGGGGAAAGATGATGAGTTCCGACTCCTTGCTCGGTGAATTGGGTTCCTTGGTGGACGAGGCATTTTGAGGCAGCCCAAACCCGAAGATCCAGTCTAGGTCATCTTGAGTGATACGCTCTGCCGTCAGCCACAATGTATGCGCAGGGGCTGCTGCTACGAGCTCCTTGAACTTGAGCACGCGGTATTCTTCGGTATGCTCGGCTGGAATCGACTTGTCTGTCAATTGCAGAATCCAGAGATCACGCTTCGTGTTGCGGCGAAGAAAGGTGCTATCCAGCGTGTCGCGTGTATAATGCAACGAGGTAAGAGTATACGGATGCGGAACAGTGCCGATACTAAAGAACTTGGTCGAATTGACAAACTCTGGAAACACCTGCAGCTTCATGGCTTTGTTGGCATCGCATAGCTTGCATTTTGGTCGATTGGGCGGACATGTCTTGGGCATGGGAGAAGTTGGACACTGAGTGAGGTTGCGGGCGATATCGGTCGCTTCATACATGAGCGCAGTCGTATGTTCTGGCGCAGGCTTCACGATGGCTACACCTTCAGGGTGTTGCTCTTGCCAGGTCAGGTGGAGATGAGAATTTACAAGGTTCGCAAGCAGATCAAGGCCTTCTGCCTGGGTCGTATTTGTGAGCTTGTCGGCGACAGTCTTGTATTTGCTGGAAATGGTAGCTCTGTTGTAGGACGCAATGCCGTTGGCCTTGGCGTCTACCTTTATATCCGCCGAAGCCAGGAGATTGACAACCGGGCCGCCCTCCTTGTTGGCCAGCTTGGTGAGCTTGTCCTTGTTCGCCGTGACGTTCTTCAACAGCTGATTGCCCATGACTTTCTTGAGTGCATCGTTAACAGCTACCCTTTCTCCAAAGAAGACGGCATTGTCGAGAGACTGTACTCGTGACAGCTTGGGATACTCGTTTCGTCGCAGAAAGGACAGCATGGGGTTTTCGTATTCGGCCATGGGCAGCGCAAGCCAATTGACAAGAATTCCTCCACCCATCTGTCCCCACGCCAACCAGCGCATAATCTCAAAGTCGATTTTCGGGCTCAGCTTCATGCGCTGGAAGAGCTGGTACTGCGGGTGGTGCATAGCCTCAGCACGAGATAGCACCACGGGCTTGAAGCCTTGGGCCCACCATGCCCGTCGCCATGCCAATATGAGCCTGTGTTCTGCAGCAGACACGTCTTTGTCCTGCTTCTTCGGGACATCGTAGTACGTGTAGATGGGCGTTCGTTCGCGGAGTGGCGGAAGGAGGGCCTTGTTTTCGTCCAGCGTCACCGACGAGGAGAAGGGGTTGCGCCACTTGAAGTCACTCAGCCATTCTATAGCGCCGTAGGCACTCGCCGTGGTGCTGTTTCCCTGGACAGGCGGCTTGTGTGCAGAGGGACCGAAAGGATTAGGCACAGCCGGGAGCTCGCCGAGGTCGGGCACGTGTGCTTGCGGGTGCTTGACCGCGTCGGCTACTTGGTCGTAGGTGGGTAGACGGTCGCGCGAGGGTGGGCCGTAGAAGGTCAGATTGAATATAAAGAACAGAATGACAATAAAGAGGAGCTGGAACCTCCTAGGCGGCATCTGAAGGGTAATGGGCCGACCCATAATGGTATGTTGGGCCGGCATGATGCAATTGACATGTACTGGTAAGTAAGAGGGTATAGAAGACAGACTACAACGACATTCGTGACGTGAGCTCTTGCAGCAACTACGAGCCGGTAGCCGCGTCTTTGGTGGACCTAAAGAGAGCGTCGTGGCGCAGCAAAGCCGGCTCTGCTCCCCAAAGGCAATGGCGTCAGTCTTTTGCAGTGCGTGTGTGAAATGAGCGACGAGAAGGTACACAACAACGCACGGGAGTCGTAAGCAATTCGACGTGCTAGCAAAGCGTTATCAGTTTGGCGGTCGAGGTACGCGGCTAGCGTAGGGCTGATGCAATGCTCCCCCCGGACTCCCACGCAAAGACGCTCGCTGGTGGGGGTCGCGCGCCGCCGATGTCGCCTGAGTCGAGCATTTTGTCTGGATGCGTCATACCGCTCTATATTGCTTTTCGACTTCTACATTTTTCTCTCTCTTCTACAGTATATTCCCTGCGTAGACGACAGAAGCACGGCTACATCGCTTCCAAGTTTGCCAATCACCGTCCATTTCGTCTCACTCCAATTCGACTTTTTCACACCGATTCCGCGCATGCTCACAGCCAACACACGGCCCCGCCATACACTTCTCTAAGAGGCAAAAGTCCAGTTGCGCGCGACAATGGCCTCACTGACCAAGGGGAGCATTCCGGATCCCACCGCAGACCTTCACTGGTCTGACTTCAAGGGGCCCATCCATGACATCTTTGCAGCAAATGCTCGGAAGCACCCGGAGCGGCCATGTGTGGTGGAAACCGCTACCAGCAAGACACCAGAGCGCCAATTCACATACAAACACATATTCGAAGCCACAGCGGTGTTGGCGCATCATCTTGTGCAAAATGGAGTACAAAGAGGCGAGGTGGTCATGATCTTCGCCCATCGCGGTGTAGATTTGGTGGTGGCTATCATGGCTGCCCTAGCGGCAGGAGCGACCTTCTCCGTGCTAGATCCATTGTAAGTACGTCGCGTCAAGAAGTCGGCCACGAGGCTAAACTACCCAAGGTACCCTCCGGACCGTCAATGCATCTACCTCGAAGTCTCCCAGCCACGCGCCCTCGTCGTCATCGACAAAGCCATTCGGGAAGCAGGACCCCTCTCCGAGCAAGTACGAACCTACATCAAGGAGAATCTGCAACTCAGGACAGAAGTTCCTGCACTCGAGCTTAAGAATGATGGAACACTAGTAGGAGGTGCCAAGGACGGAAAGGATGTACTGGACGACCAGCAGCAGCTTAGGGCCGAGCTTCCAGGAGTGCTGGTCGGGCCAGACTCAACGCCTACACTCTCCTTTACCTCAGGCTCCGAAGGGAAGCCCAAGGGTGTCAAAGGCCGTCACTTTTCGCTGACACACTACTTCCCGTGGATGGCCGAGACTTTTGGGCTGTCTGAGAATGACAAGTTCACTATGCTTTCCGGCATCGCTCACGATCCCATCCAGCGAGACATCTTCACGCCCTTGTTCCTCGGTGCGCAACTCCTAGTACCCAGCAAAGAGGACATACAACATGAGAAGCTCGCTGAATGGATGCGCAAGTATGGCGCCACTGTCACACACCTTACACCTGCCATGGGCCAAATCCTTGTGGGAGGTGCATCAGCAGTATTCCCCACTCTGCACCACTCATTCTTTGTAGGCGATCTATTGATCAAGCGAGACTGCAGGAGATTACAAAATCTGGCACCCAACGTGCGCATCGTGAACATGTACGGGACAACAGAGACCCAACGAGCCGTCAGTTACTATGAGCTGCCGAGCTGTACAGAAGCGCCCGAATTCCTGGACAGCATTGGAGATGTGATCCCGGCTGGCCGGGGGATGAAGAATGTCCAGCTTTTGGTGGTCAATCGCGAAGATCGGAATCAGATCTGCAAGCCTGGTGAAAGCGGTGAAATATACGTACGAGCCGGTGGTTTGGCCGAAGAATACCTTGGGCTACCAGATCTGACAGCTGCCAAATTCATCGACAATTGGTTTGTGGATCAACAAAGGTGGGTGGATGAGGACAAGAAGAAGGTAGAGAGTCAAGGTGCCGCTGAGCCATGGCGAGATTTCTACAAAGGCCCCCGGGACAGGCTTTACCGCTCTGGTGACTTGGGTCACTACTCAGAGGACGGCAACGTTCACTGTACAGGAAGAGTAGACTCGCAAGTCAAGATCCGTGGCTTCCGTATCGAACTGGGCGAGATTGACTCGCATCTATCTGCTCACCCATTAGTGCGCGAGAACGTCACATTACTCAAGCGTGACGCCTACGAAGAACCAACGCTTGTCAGTAAGTTATGCTCGTACCCTTACATTTACTTGTCACTGACACATCAGGCTATATCGTTCCTGAGATGAAGCGATGGTATGATTGGCTAGAAGAGCGTGGTGCCAAAGACAGCGATTCTGTCGAGGACACTAGCATGGTCACGATGCTCAAACGCTTCAAGTATCTACGCGACGACGTACGAGAACACTTGAAGAAGAAGCTCCCTGCTTACGCCGTACCATCCATCATCGTTCCACTCATTCGATTCCCACTGAATCCGAACGGCAAGATTGATCGACCGGCGCTGCCTTTCCCAGAGCCAGCACACTTGGCAGCTGCAGGCGCTAGACGTCCTTCGCAGTTGGGTGCAGCTTTGACGCCGACTGAGAAGACCATGGCTGGCATATGGGCAGAACTTCTTGGCGATCGCGGCGTCACAGCCGACAGCATCAGCGGAAGCGATTCCTTCTTCGACCTGGGTGGCCACAGTATCATTGCGCAACAGCTGTTCTTCAAGATTCGGCAAGAATGGAGAGATATCGATGTGCCCATGACGACCATCTTCCAGTACCCTACACTGCGCGGCTTCTCGTCTAATATCGACCAAGCTATGGATCCGATCGGTCTGCGCTTGGACACAGCTGAGGCTATCGAAGATGATCCAGAGGATGAAGCTTACTCTGCGGACGCCAGAGAACTCGCTAGCCAGTTGACCGAGTTCAAGACCAGGGAACCATTGAATCCAAAGGAAGAAGTTCATACCTTCCTGACTGGTGCAACAGGTTTCTTGGGTGCCTACATCCTACGAGACATACTTTCTAGGCCCGGAAAAGTCACCGTACTTGTCCGTGCCCAGGATATCGATGCTGCGTTCGGACGTGTGAGGCAGACATGCACAGCATACGGCATCTGGGAGGAGAGTTGGGTGTCCCGCCTGGAGCCACTTGTTGGTGATCTTGAAAAAGAGAACTTTGGCCTTGAACCAAACACGTGGAACAAGCTCGTGGACTCGGTCGACGTGGTCGTTCACAACGGTGCACTAGTGCATTGGGTTCTCCCATACTCTCGACTGCGAGGACCCAATGTTATCTCGACAATGACTGCGCTCTCCATGTGCGCTGCAGGCAAGCCCAAGAACTTTGGCCTTGTCAGCTCCACATCAGTCCTTGACACCGACTACTTCGTCAAGCTCTCTGACAAGAGCGTTGCCGAGGGCGGCACAGGTGTTTCAGAAGCAGACGACCTAGAAGGTGCTCGCAAGGGTCTAGGCACCGGTTATGGCCAGTCCAAATGGGCTGCCGAATACCTTGCACGACAAGCTGGAAAGAAGGGCCTAAGCGGCTGTGTTATCCGCCCTGGTTACGTGCTCGGGGACCCAGAGTATGGCACCACTAACACTGATGATTTCCTCGTCCGAATCCTCAAAGGCTGTATCCAACTCAGGTCACGGCCCGACATTACCAACACCATCAACATGGTGCCTGTGACACACGTGGCGCGCGTTGTTGTGGCATCGTCGTTCAATCCACCTATCGCGCCACTCGGTGTTGCCCAGGTCACCTCACATCCCCGTATCACCTTCAACGAGTTCCTGGGAGCTCTTGAGAAGTTTGGATACGATGTTCCACTGATCGCCTATGCAGAGTGGAAGCAGAATATGGAGAAGTACGTGGCGGATCGGTCAGGCACAAAGGAGGAGAACGCGCTTCTGCCGCTCTACCACTTCGTAACTGGGGACCTGCCAGCCGATACCAAGGCGCCTGAGCTCGACGACAAGAACGCCACGGAGGCGTTGAAGAAGGACGAGATATGGACCGGACAGGACTGGAGTCAAGGAGGGGCGGTGACGGAGGAGACTGTCGGTGTGTACGTCAGCTATCTGATTGAGCTGGGCTTCATGCCCAAGCCGGAGAAGAAGGGCATCAAGGAGCTAGTGATGAGTCGGCTGACAGATGCGATGCGTGAGGGCATGAAGCTGGTGGGTGGCCGGAGAGGTGTATAGAGAGCTAAGCAATGTCCCGTAGAGTATAACAGGCACACTGCGGATTTGGAGGATGCACGCGTGTAATTTTTTTTCTTGCATACAGGGTAGACAAAAGAGCCAAGCACATCTAGTGGGACGTTTGATGATGATGATGATAATACGAGTAGTACCGGTACATGGAGCTTATCCGTGATGTATCTTCCCTTGCCTTTGCATGTGTCTCGGTCGGGCTTCTCCTTGGCTGTGTGACATCAGACCTTGTTAACGTTTACAACAACAGCCAGGCCGGTGCCTTGCTAGCTCGGCTGGTACCCAAGCGTTTTGGCATTTATCCTGTTCGAGTATTGGAACTCTTCCGCCATGATATCCGACACTCCGGCGGCGGCGGGAAGCATTCGGTAATTGATGAAGGGGCCCATGCCAGCAAGATCCTTGCTGGGTGATGTGTACCGCAGTGCAGTTGGCGTATTGGTGTGTAGAGGGACGATACCAAGCACACAGTCGGAAGTAGGGCAATATTGAGGACTTGGGAGCCAAGAGACGAGCCAGGTAGTGCCTCTTGCCGACCAGGTCGATCAGAGGCCCAAAAGGCAGGGTCAGGCTACCGACATTGGCGGTATGGCTGCTGCTGCATCATGTTCCAAGATGTCCACAGCGGGCCAAGAAAAGTGTGTGTACTTGGTGTAGGTTGCAAAAAAGAAACGCGAGCCAGGCTGGAGATTGGCCAACCGTGTGTGCAGGGCGTGGCGGCGTCTCCAGAGCATCTGAGCTCTCGCCATGTGCCAACGCCAAGACCAAGATCAACAAGACGGATTTCGTTTCAGCCACGCTTGGACTCGGGATGAGAGAGCTCAGCAACGCCAACCTGACCTATTCCCACCAACTGGCGCGTCTGACGGCACTCCGCCCCTCCGGCTCGCTTTGCTGCTACCGGGCACACCAGAGGCACGCTGCGCTCGCGACGTTGCACCGCTGCACCACCGCCAACCGCGTCCGCTAGTGGCTAGGCGGGAGAGAGAGAGAAAGAGAGAGGGCGGAGGGGCATTGGAGTCGTGCGGACGGCAGCATCCGTGGTACAGGCGTGCTAAGGTAGGCTGTATCAATACTTGCTAGGCACCGCATCACCCAACACCCCAAGTCCGCAACCGCCTTGGACGGACCGTGGTAGCGCTTTGGCTGCGACTTGGCGGCCCTTCTCCAACACGACATGGTGAGCAGCTCCAGCGGCGGGACGGTCATGTTTGCTCAGCGTCGCTCAGCATCGTCGGCGCAAGCCAAGGGCAGGGTGAAGAGGAAGGCCGGGGGGGGCTCCCACTGCTCCAGCGCACGTCTCTGCCGCGAAATCCGTCAGCGGCCTCATCGGCGCCTGGACGAGAGCTGCCCTGGGTCCAAGCACGGCGGCCGTGATTGGCCGTTTGCGTCCTCAGACGGTATGCCCAGCCAAAATGCCCAGCCTTGGGGATGAAAGCCAAGCCCAAGACCTTCTCCCAAGGTCTTGAGAGCGTAATTCTATGTAACAAGAGTCTTGCCTCTCCTGAGAGCAAGTCTTCGCCTTTGCTATAACATGCCCGGGACCTCGTCGACTTCGCCAGTCTCCCAGGGTTATCGGATGCCCGTCCAGCAGTAACACTGACTACCCGATTGCCGGCCATGGAATCCCAGTGCCCGTCGGTGCCACGTTCGGCCACATCGACATCGACTCACCAGTCCCGATCGCAGCACCCCACTCCACCCAGTGCTGCCGACGACGACTGCGACTACGCATACAACGAGAAAGACGCACACCAGCGCCAACAGTCCGCCTGGACAGATCGCCAGAGCAAGTCGAGTGCCCGCGCTCATGATTCCGTCATCTCCTCCCATCCCTTCTCGCCAAAGGGATCCTCTCTGCCAAGCCCCTCCAGCAGCATCAACTCCTCCAACCAGCCACATCGAAACTCGACACCAGAGATTGAACAACAACGGCACATCCAGTTTCCACCACGCGCCTACATCGACCCTGAGAAGCAAAACTACTCTTATTCCCACAGCCATCGGTCCCCGAACCGCGCATCGGCTGGACCGGAGGAGGATGCCATCTTCTACGACAAGGGCGCGTACCACGAGAAAGGACCAGAGGAAAAAGCATGGCACTTGCTGGTACGTTATCCATGCTTCTCGAGATGGCTGATCATGTCGACTAACATGCATTTCAGTTTTGGCTCTGTGGCCCATGTGCCTTTCTTTCCGGCGCCATCGCTCTGTGGACCTTTTTCGCGATCCTCATCGCGCTCCTACTAGCACCACTTCGCTTGTGCACCACGCGACAGCCACTGTCAGAACAAATCATCAAGTTTCTCGCACCAGCGCTAAACCTGCAGCTGCACATGGTCTATTCTCACGACGCAACATCCGGATACAGTGCGCCCATGCTCGTCGTCATCCACCTATTCTCCCCACTCGTCTCATTCGGTGTCGCAATGGCCTCTTGGACAGCCGCCGGCTTCTGGTTCTTTTCGTTGATCCTGGGCGACCCTGGTGGTAACGATGGGCACAACGATGGCAAAGAGAGCATTGTTGGTGTTCGGAACTGGTGGGAACGATGGCTATCAAGAGGATTGAGGGAGACGAATGCATAAAGAGGAGGCAACGTGCAACGATGGATTTTCTATCTTTTTTTTTCATGTCCTATCAGCTATGATAGAGACGGCGTTCAAGCGGCATATACCATGGCATGGCGTACACTTGTTTTTGACCGGCAAACGGATATGACGGCAATTGCTGGTCTGGCATGACAGCACGGCGTTTACTGGGTTCATCCTCTCTGTATGATGAGTAGGAGGCGGACAGGATCCTGATATGATATACCCCATTTTGTTCGAATACCATCAATTTTTAACAACATCTTATACATGTACGACTACACAACCAATTGTGGTTTTCTTCATGTACATCTCCTTGCAAATCTCCACAATCAATGCAGAAACGTAGCTTATGCATTACACTCCCCCGCGTCCCCCCCTCCATCCCTCGTGTCATCCTACTCACTCACATGACAGCACTCGCAAGCAACTCCCTACTGCACCAACACGCCAAGACAACAACCAGCCGCAACTACAGTAAGCTCACGATACACTACATTACACACTGCACAACCTCTCCATCCATCTTGCCGCAAATTCATCCAGCACAGCCCTCTCAAGAAACCCCCCTCCCCTCCCGA
>Ga0265798_10010677_pt1 | contig 11284 bp, 7 predicted proteins | sample P3T30metagenome_FD_192430 | JGI IMG/M metagenome (GOLD analysis project Ga0265798, IMG submission 192430) | Plant litter microbial communities from East Loma Ridge, Irvine, California - P3 T30 | ecosystem: Environmental > Terrestrial > Plant litter > Unclassified | place: USA: California... | reverse complement strand
TTATTTAATAAGGCTTTTTTATTTAATGAGCCACGCCGCGATTTTGTCAAGCGCTTGTCACGCTAGACATCTTGATCTGCAGCGATTTTCAAAGCCGCACATCATGGTAAAGAGACGACGACCTGCCGGCGACTTGAGCAGACCAGCCTTCGTCCGCCTCTAACTGCGACAAGTCTATAAAACCAAAGACTTACCAATATCAAGCCTCTTTGATGATTGGCATTGCCCTTTGAGTGGAGGGTCGCCAGCCGCGACGCGGCAATGCGCGCGCGGTCGGTCCGCAGCTATCCATTGGCGAGTTTGGAACCCCGCGCGTGACGACGCGTGGGGTGGAGGCGCTTACGGCCGCTCGCCCGCGGCGCGCAGCAGGACCGTGCCATGCGCCGGGACGGTAAAGGTGGTGCCCGCAGGCGGCAGGTCCGCATCACGCCACAGATCGCGGAGCGCCGAGAAGCGCGCGAAGCCGGCGTCGGCGGCCGTCACGCGCATCTCGACCGGCCGGTCGCCGCGGTTGAACAGGGCGATCGCCACCGCGCCGTCCGCCAGCCGCTTGGCCCAGACTTCCTGTGCGCCGGCCACGCGCACCGCCTTCCCCTGAACGCCGGCCGCATCCTGATCGATCGCGATCACCGCGCGGTGCGACAGCAGCGCCAGCGCCGCGGGACTGGTGGTGCGCACGTCATGCCCCATCATCAGCGGCGCGGCGGACATCGCCCATAACGTCATGTGGGTGCGATATTCGTCGTCGCTCATCCCGCCATTGCCGATCTCGAGCATGTCGGGATCGTTCCAGCCGCCCGGCCCGGCATGCGCGAAGCGCGGGTTCCGCACGAAGCCGATCTCGCTCATCTTGGCATAGTCGTCGGTGATGTCGCCGGTCGTGCGCCACAGATGCCCGCCGACCGCACGGCCCCAGTCGGCTACTTCGAACCGCCCGTATTCGCACAGCGAGTAGACGATCGCGCGGCCGGTCGCCTTCAGCGCCGCCCCCATCTCGTAATAGCTGCGGCGCACGCGGTCGGCATCGTCATATTGCCATTCGCCCGAGCAGAGATCGTACTTCAGATAGTCGACACCCCAGCGCGCAAAGGTCCGCGCATCCTGCGCGACATGGCCGTAACTGCCCGTATAGCCCGCGCAGGTCTTCAATCCCGGCGAGCTATAGAGCCCGAGCTTCAGCCCGCGCGCATGGACGTAATCGGCCAGCGCCCTCATGTCGGGGAATTTCGCATTCGGCCGCAGTTCGCCATCCGCGCCGCGCTCCCCCTGCCAGCCGTCGTCGATGTTGACGTAGCGATAGCCGGCATCGCGCAGCCCGCTCGACACCATCGCATCGGCGATCGCGCGGATCGTACGATCATCGATCCGTTCGGCAAACTTGTTCCAGCTGCTCCACCCCATCGGCGGTGTCGCCGCCAGCCCGTCGGGCGCGATCGTGCCGAGCGCGGGCAAGGCGACCGCGTGATGCGCCAGCGCCGCCGCGCGCGCCGCGCCGACCGGCTTGCCGGTCTGCCGCACCTCCGAGAACCAGATACCGCCGGTCAGCAGCACCCCGGACGGGGTCAGCGTCGCGGTCCAGCGCCGCACCGGCTGGCCGGGCGTGTTGATGTTGCGGACATCGAAGCGGACCGTGTCGCCGTCACGGACGATGTTGCGCATCGGCATCGTCCCGTACCAGTCGGAGGTGAGCTGCCCCCGCCAGCCGTCGCGCGTCCGCGTCAGCTCCAGCAATCGCACGCCGGGCCGCGGCGCGCGCTGGTCGAAGGCGACGCGCAACGTCGCGCCCGGCCTGGCCGGCAACACGGGCGCGGCGGCGCGCGCCAGCGCCGGCGCCGACGCCGACGCCGACGCCACGCTCGCCGCCATGATCGAAAACGCCATCGCGAATGTGCGCATCATCCCACCCCCTGTCGTCACCAGCGACCCTTGCACCGCAGCAGATATCGTATACGTTTTATGTCCGAGTAAAGTAGAGCAATCAACAGGAGGATCTGGATGTCGGCCTTAACCCGCCGCGCGCTGATGACCGGAGCGGCTGCCGTGGCGACCGCGACCGCGCTGCCGCAGGCGCTTCGAGCCGCCGGGCGCGCCCGCCTTCCGGCGCGCGCCGCGCCGCTGCCGCTCTCCGACATCCGCCTCGCTCCCTCCGACTTCGCGACCGCAGTCGAGGCCGATCGCGCCTATCTGCTCGGGCTCAGCGCCGACCGCTTGCTGCACAATTTCCGCAAATATGCCGGGCTCGAGCCCAAGGCCGAGATCTACGGCGGCTGGGAGAGTGACTCGCTCGCCGGTCACACGCTCGGCCATTATCTGACCGCGCTGGTGCTGATGCACCAGCAGACCGGCGACACCGAATGCCGCCGTCGCGCCGATTACATCGTCGCCGAACTCGCCGAAGCGCAGGCGAAGCGCGGCACCGGCTATGTCGGCGCGCTCGGCCGCAAGCGGAAGGGCGAAACCGCGATCGTCGACGGCGAGGAGATCTTCCCCGAGCTGATGCGCGGCGAGATCCGCTCGGGCGGGTTCGACCTCAACGGCTCATGGTCGCCGCTCTACACCGTCCACAAATTGTTCGCCGGCCTGCTCGACGTCCACGCCGGCTGGGGCAATGCGCAGGCGCTGACCGTCGTGCTGGGGCTCGCGACCTATTTCGAGCGCGTGTTCGCCGCGCTCGACGACGAGCAGATGCAAAGGGTGCTCGGCTGCGAATATGGCGGGCTCAACGAAAGCTTCGCCGAACTTTATGCGCGCACCAAGGATCCACGCTGGCTCGCGATCGCACGGCGCATCTACGACCGTCGCGTGCTCGATCCGCTGGCGAACCAGGAGGACAAGCTCGCCGGCTTCCACGCCAATACGCAGGTGCCGAAACTGGTCGGGCTCGCGCGGCTCTACGAGCTGACCGGCGAGCAACGCTATCGCACCGCGTCGCACTTCTTCTGGGCGCGCGTGACCCAGCATCACAGCTACGTGATCGGCGGCAATGCCGACCGCGAATATTTCTTCGGCCCGGATCGCATCGCGCGCAATCTCAGCGAGGCGACCTGCGAGCATTGCAACACCTACAACATGCTTAAATTGTCGCGGCAGCTGTTCGCCCAGACGCCCGATGGCGGCTATTTCGACTATTACGAGCGCGCCCACCTGAACCACACGCTGTCGCAACTGAACCCGCGCACCCGCGGCTTCACCTATTTCACCCCGATGCTGTCGGGTGCGGCGCGCGACCATGCGCCGGCCGGTCAGGAAGGTTTCGTCTGCTGCGGCGGCAGCGGCATGGAGGCGCACGCCAAGCACGGCGACTCGATCTTCTGGGAGGGCGACGGCATGTTGCTGGTCAACCTCTACATTCCCGCACAGGCGCAATGGCGCGCACGCGCCGCGACGCTGACGCTGGCGACCGGCTACCCATATGAGCCCGAGGCGCGGCTGACCTTCGCGACGCTCGGCAAGCGCGGCCGCTTCCCGGTCGCGCTGCGCGTCCCGGCCTGGGCGGCGGGCCGCGAGCAGGTCACCGTCAACGGCGAACCGGTGACGACCGGGCACGCTGGCGGCTATGCGATCGTCGAGCGCCGCTGGAAGGCCGGCGATACGCTCGCGATCACGCTGCCGCTGGAGCTACGCACCGAAGTCGCGCAGGGCGGCGGGCCGGTCGCGATCCTGCGCGGCCCGCTGGTGCTCGCCGCCGACATGGGGCCGGCGGAGACGCCGTGGCAGGGTGTCGAGCCGGCGCTGGTCGGCGACGACGTGCTCGCCGCCTTCACGCCTGTCGCGGGTGCGGCGGCGACCTTCGCCACCAAAGGGGTCGGCCGCCCGGGCGACCTGACCTTCGTTCCCTTTTACCGCCAGTACGAACGCCGCAGCGCGGTCTATTTTCGCGAGTTCACCGAGGGCGAGTGGCGCAAGGAGGAAGCCGCCTTCCGCGCCGAACAGGCCCGCCAGCAGGACGTCGCCGCGCGCTCGATCGACGTCATGCACTTCGGCGAGATGCAGCCCGAGCGCGACCACAATCTCGAAAGCGAGCAATCGTGGCCGGTCAGCTATCGCGGCCGCAACGGGCGCGACGTACGCTCCGGCGGCAATATGGCGTTCACGCTCAAGGCGCGGCCCGGCCCGTTGGTGCTGCAGGCGACCTATTGGGGCGACGACAGCAATCGCGGCTTCGACATTCTGGTCGACGACGTGAAGGTCGCCAGCGAATTGCTCAAGGGGAGCGCGCCCGGCCGCTTCATCGACATCGACTATCCGCTGCCGCAGGCGCTGACGCGCGGCAAGTCATCGCTGCGCGTCCGCGTGGTGCCGCATCAGGGGCAGACCGCCGGCCCGCTGTTCGGGGCGCGGCTGCTCGCCGAGAAGGAGGCCGCGAAGTGAGCCGCTTCACCATCGCCGCCGTGCTCGCCACCCTGCCCGCCGCGTTGCTCGCACAGGATGGCGTTCCGGTGGTCGCGCCGGGCAATCCGATCCTCGCCGACGGGCGTTATTACTCGACCGATCCCGCACCGTTCGTCGATGGCGAGACCTTGTGGATCCTCGCCGGCCGCGACGAGGCGGCACCGAACGTCAACGACTTCATCATGAACGAATGGCAATTGCTGTCGACCAAGGACCCCGCCTCCGGGCGCTGGCGCCACTATCCGTCGATCGCGCGCCCGGAGGCGGTGTTCGCCTGGGCCGAGCCGGGCCGCGCCTATGCGGGACAGATCGTCAAGGGCCTCGACGGCCGCTATTACCTGTACGCGCCGGTGCTGGAGCGCGACAGCGACGCGCCGGACCGGTTCGCGATCGGCGTCGCGGTCGCCGATCGGATCACCGGGCCGTGGCGCGACGCGCATCCCTCCGGGCCGATCATCTCGCAGCGCGTCGGCGTTCCGAACGACATCCAGAACATTGACCCCACCGTGCTGATCGATGACGACAAGCGCGTCTATCTCTACTGGGGCACGTTCGGGCAGTTGCGCGGGGTGGAACTGGCGCAGGACATGCTGACGTCGAAGGGCGACGCGATCAGCGTGAAGACGCTCACCGGTTTCTTCGAGGCGCCGTGGCTGATGAAGCGCAAGGGCACCTATTACATGCTCTATGCGGGCAACAACGCCGGCCCGAAGTCGCCCTGCACCCCCGCAGTCTATCACGCCTGCATCGCCTATGGCAGCGCGCCCTCGCCGCTCGGGCCGTGGACCTATCGCGGCGTCGTGCTGCCGCCGGTCAGCTCGACCACCGACCATCCCGGCGCGGTCGCGTTCAAGGGGCAATGGTATCTCACCTACCATACCGCCGATGCGGTCGGCGGCGGGCATTTCCGCCGCAGCGTCGCGATCGACCGGATGGAATGGGACGACAGCGTCACCCCCGCCGCGATCCGCCCGATCGCCCCGACCCGCCGCCCGCAATCGCCCGCCGGCCCCACCCGCAACATTGCCGCATCCGCGCACGCCGCCGCCTCGAACGAGCCGATCCCGCTGCAATATTGGATCAAGTCGCTCAGCGACGGCGTGGTCAAGGACAACCCGCTGCCGCCCGACCTGTGGGGCAGCTGGTCGCCCAACAACCCGCCGCAGCAATGGATCGAATATCGCTGGCCGAAGCCGGTGACGCTGGACGGCAGCCGCATCTACTTCTGGTCCGACCACCCCGCCGGCGCGGACGAAGGCGTCGCGCCGCCGCGCGGCTGGCATCTCGAATATTGGCGAGACGGGTGGAAGCCGGTGCCGGACGCCAGCGGCTATGGCACGGGCGTGAGCGGCTGGCAGGCAGTACGCTTCCCGACGATCACCACCCGCTGCCTGCGCGCGGTGTTCGACGCCTCGGGTCGCGCCGGCAAATATGCCGGCGTCGCGGTACAGGAATGGGAAGCACTCGCCCCCCGCGCGGCGGTGCCGACGAAGGCGAAGCCATCGGTCGTCCCGGGTTGCGGCGCGTCGAAGGGCTAAGTCCAGCGCCACCTCTCGTCGCCCCGGGGCTCGACCCGGGGCCCCGCTTCTTCGGCATTGACGGGGTAAAAGCGGGGCCCGGATCAAGGCTCTCCTGAGCTTGCCGAAGGATCCGGGACGACGGACAAAGGCAAGTGCCGGCCACTTGTTGAAGGTAAAGAACGCGCTTCAGCAAAGCTGACGCCCCACCCCGGCGAAGGCCGGGGCCCGGTTGGGGGACGCTGAGGATGCGTCGCGCTTCGTTACCTCGGCCTTCCCAACTGGGCCCCGGCCTTCGCCGGGGTGACGGGCGCAGATACTTCAACCCAGCGCAATCAAATCGCCGCGCCAACCTACCGACAAATCAACAGCCGCCTCAACACACCTCGGCAGTCGCCCGCGGCGGCGCGCCAGCGGGCGCCCCCGGCCGTACCCGCGCCGGATGCATGTAGAACACGTCGCCCGACAGATGGTGGTTGCTGCCATACACTTCCGACAGCACGTTATAGAGCGCCGGATCGTAGCGGAGCAGGTCGGCATCGTTCAGGATCACCTGCCCGTCGACCACCGCCTGCATGTTCGAATTGAACCAGGTCTGCGTGCCCTCCGCCCAATATTCCTGCATCGTGGTCATCGCATATTCGCCCTTCCACATGCCGCGCGCCGCGGCCGCCGCATAGGCGCGCTCGACCCGCGCATAGAGCGCCGGATCGGCGACCGCGACCGCGCTGAGGATGCCATGCGAGAATTCGTGGACGAAGATATGCTCGCCGAAATAGCGCTCGCCCGGGATGCCGAGCAGATTCTCCGCCCCGGCGCTGATCAGCTGCCCGCCGGTACCCCGCGCGCGGCCGTTCCAATATTGCGCATCGGTCAACCGCCCGATCCGCTCGTCATAATGTTTGCGCTCGCAGATCGTTAGACGCGGATCGTCGCGCGTCGGCTTCTTCCAGTCGCGCTGCTCGGGCAGGTCGACCGTCCCCTCCTGCACGCCGAGGATCGCGACGCGGATATGTTGCGCGATCATCACGCGCCGCACGTCGGGGCGGTCGATCAGCATCCCGGTCACGATGTCGCGCGCGCGCAGCAACGCGGCATCGGGCACCGCGGCCGACGAGGTGATTGGAATCCCCACCGCATCGACATAGCGTTTGTAGAAGGAATCGAGCTTCCATTCGGCGGGCGGCGCGCCGATCACGCTCGCCGCATAATCGCCGCCCGGTGCCTGCGCCGTCGCCGTGCCGGCCATGCTCGCCGCCGCCAGCAGCAGCGCGCAGCGGATCTTCTTCGTCACGTTCATGTTCAGGCCTGCCCCTTTCGGTCCTGTTCGATCCACACCAGCGAGTGCGGCCCTGGCTCCCTGCGCCGCTCCTGCGCGACCGCCTGTTGCGCGCCTCCGGCACCCACGCTGCCCGGCGCATATTCGACGCCGGAGCGCCCCGAAAATTTGGGGATCGCCCAACCGGTGCGGTTCATCCGCGCATAGTTCGGGATCGAGGTCAGCGGCGAGCCGTCCGCCCAGCGCCCGCGGATCGCAACCCCGCCCAGCAGCTCGCCGCGCCACTCCGGCATCAGAGCGTCGCTGCCGATCGGCAGGTCGATACGCTGCTGGTCGGCACGCTCGACGTTATAGACCAACGGTCCATAGCGCAGCGCGACCTTGCCGCGCGTGGCCTCCACGCGCTCGTCGGCGGTGACGCGCTGCACCGCCATCGGCAATTCCAGCTCGACCTTGTCACCCTCGCGCCATTCGCGCGTGATGACGGCATAGCCTTTCTCCGCGCGGTCGACCCCCGCGCCGACCACCGGCGCAAAGGCCGCGACCGGCCCGGCGTTGTAAACCTTCCATTGCAGCATGCCGACCGACTTCTGCCCGTCACCGACGAATTCCAGCTTCAGCTTCCGCGTCGTGATGCGGTCGAAGGTGGTGCGGTTGAAGCGGTCCCCCGCCACCCCGCCACCGCGCGCGTTGCGCACCGGGACGAAGGCCTTACCGTCCCAGAAGGAGAGCTGCGCCGAGGTCGGCAGCGCGATCCCTTGCGCGTCCTGCCACCAATAGAGATCGACGCTGACGGTCGAGACTGGCTGCTCCCATTCATAGAGCACCCATTGCCGCCCGGTTTGCGGCCAGGTGCCATAGGCGCCATGCGAGGCATCGGCGGAACTGCTTGGTTCGGCACTGTTGTTGAGCGCCGCATAGCTCGTGTCCCCCGACACGAACCCGCCATGCGCCTTCGCCACCTTGGCCAGGTTGACCGGCCCGTCCGCCGGCTCCGCCGCCGCGACACCGGGCGCGAGCGGCAGCCCGAGGCCCGTCGCCAACCCGGCGAGCACCTTGCGCCGGCCGATCCCGAACGCCTCCTGACGCTCGCCGCCGTTCACCTCATCCTGCGCCACGCCGCTACCTCCCCCGCCTACGATGTGCGACGCTTCCCGGAGGAGCCGATGCACAACAAGGCTAATAGGGATACGGTATACGAAAGCCATATTGCAGGCCAAGCCTGTTTGATGCGGCAAGCGCGCTATGGATAAAGCGCCTGTCGGCTAGCCGCCGCTAGGATTGTCAGAGTCGGAGCGCCACTCCGGCTTGCAGCACCGTCGGATCCATCTGCAGGCGCGTCGACGACGGATAGCCGGCGACGGTCCCGCGGGCGACGGTGCGCACATAAGCCTTTTTGACGTCTGCAAAGACGCCCCAGCGGTGATGCGGAAAGAGCGAAAGCCCCGCTTGCAGGACCGGCGCAACGTCATCGTCGACCGTTGCATCCGCCAGTCCGCGATCGCGGGTCGCCATGACATGCATGTAGGTCACGCCGGCACCGACATAGGGGGTGATCACGCGGGCGCGCAGGGGAGACCAGACGAGCGTAACCGCGGGTGCGGCATAGCGGACGTCGAGCAGCGGTCCCGCCGTCGCCAGAACACCCGCGCCGCGATACTTGATCGTCGGGGGCAGACCGGTGCTCAGGTTCAGGCCGAGGTCGAACTTCACAAAGCGGGTGACGTTCAGCGACGGCACCCATTGCGGATCGCTCTTGACACCTGCGCTGGCCAGCCCCTGCCCGGCCAACGTCACCTCGGCCTTGTCGACCATCGCGAGACGCGTGGCGCCCACGTTGATCAGCCACGCCGCCCGGTTCCCCTCCTGCGCGCTGGCCAGGCCCGGCGTCGTCGTCAGCATCGCAGCGAGCAGCATCTTGATCGTCGGCCTCATCATCAAACTTCCTGCTGTCGGTATGAGGCCCGGCGGTTAGGTGCGGGCACGCTAACGAGCAGTGAAGGTGGATAGCCGTTAAATGGCTGATCTTCGTCAACATGCCCGCGCAATGTTGACGAAATTAACTATCCCGCAAGGTCGCTGGACGACGAAGCCGGCATGACAGCCGACACCAGCTCGCTCCCAGCACCTCGCGCTCGCGCCGTCATCGCAGAGGCGCGCAGCTACCTGGTCGATGTGATCACCGTCACGGCCGGTGACGAGCCACAACGTCAAAAGGTGTTCGCCCAGCAACTGATCGGCGTGGTGCGCGGTCTCAGGCCGCTCATCCCGCTCGCCTACCTGCTGGTCGTCATCGCGGTCGCATTGTTGTGGCGCGATGCAAACCATTTGCTGATGACGGCGGGCGCCGCGACGATCGTCGTCACCGCCACCTTCGCACGACTGAGGCTGATGCGGCCTTGGGCCGACCTGAACGCCTTCGCGCGCGCGCATGTCGGGGTTGCCGCGGCGTTCGGCATCGGCTGGGCCGTCTTCAGCACCGCAATCCTGTGGTCCAGCGACGAGCGACTCGTCACGATGATCCTGTGGATCGAGATGGGGCTGATCGCCTCCGGGCTGGTCATGTACATGTACCTCCCGGTCGCGTTCGTCGTCTATGCGGTGCCGATCGCGATCCCGATGACGATCATGTCGGCAAAGTTCGGGGTCGGCGGATCGATGACCGCGGTGCCGCTCACCATTCTCTATCTCGTCGTGCTGGCGCGTTGCGCGGTCGACCAGTGCCGGATGTTCGTCGAGGGCGAAGTGACGACGGCGCGCCTCATCGCCAGCGAGGCCGCCGCCGCGCTGGCGGACGCCGATGTCGCGGTCGCCCGCAGCGAGGCGGCGGAAGCGCGTCTCGCGACGGCGCAGGCGCAGGGCAATGCGACGCGGGCGATGGCCGCGGCGGCGCAGCTAGCGGAGGAACGGCGCCACGCCGACATGATCGCGCTTGCCGAGCGCTTCGAGCGTAGCGTCCTCTCGGCGGCGCGGCAGGTCTCGTCAGCGGTTCACGATCTCGACGGCTCGGCGCAGCGGCTGGCGGAGGTCGCGCTACGCAGCACCGATGCGGTGCGCGGCATCTCCGAGCGGACGCACGAGGCCTCCTTGTCGGTGTCGACACTCGCAGCCGCCGCAACCCAGCTCGGCACCACCATCACCAACATTTCGAGCCAGGTGGATGAGCATGCCGCGCTGTGCACGTCCGCGCACGCGTTGGCGGCCGAGAGTTCGACGGCGATCCGGGGGATGCTCGACAGCGCGACGCAGATCGGGGACATGACCGCGATCATCAGCAACGTCGCGCGTCAGACCAATATGCTCGCGCTGAACGCGACGATCGAGGCCGCACGCGCCGGCGAGGCGGGCCGCGGCTTCTCGGTCGTCGCGGCGGAGGTGAAATCGCTCGCCAACCGGACGCAGACGACGGCGGGCAGCGTCTCGCTGCAGATCGGGGATATCCTGTCGCGGGTCGATGTCGCCGCCGGCAGCGTCCGCGAGACGGTTCAAGGTATCGACGACGTCGCCGGCATCGCGAGTTCGATCGCGGACAGCATCGTCGAACAGCGTCTCGCCACGATCGACATCGGCGAGGCCGCACAGATGGTCGCCAATCGCGTCAACGAGGCGCGCGACCATGTCGCGCTGTTTGCCGATGGCGCGCAGGCCGCGAGCCTGCTCACCGACGATGTCAGCGCGACCAGCCGGAAGGTTGCGGCGCAATCCGCGGCGCTGCAGGCGGCAACCGCCGAGTTTCTCTCCCAGCTGCGCGCGGCGTAGCAGGCGGGAAACGCACGGCACGATCGCCGGTCGCCGCTTCCATGCACCGCCGCGGGAAGAGGGGCGAGGTGACAAGAGGACGGCCCGATGCCGGGTCGCCGGAGCGGACGTCGTGCCCGGCAAGCCGAATCGATATCACACCGCCGTTCTTAGCGGCGCGGGTTTCTTGTCGTCGGGCAATGTGCGTTTGAGATGTTCGTGCACCGTCCGCTGGTTGAACGGCTTTGCAACGAACGTCGCCTTGTCCGGCATGTCGCCCGGGTTGGGGGAAACGTGGCCGGAGGCGATGACGATCTCGATGCGCGGCCAGTGCCCGGCGACGTGGCGCGCAAGCGCG
>Ga0265798_10010676_pt1 | contig 11284 bp, 12 predicted proteins | sample P3T30metagenome_FD_192430 | JGI IMG/M metagenome (GOLD analysis project Ga0265798, IMG submission 192430) | Plant litter microbial communities from East Loma Ridge, Irvine, California - P3 T30 | ecosystem: Environmental > Terrestrial > Plant litter > Unclassified | place: USA: California... | reverse complement strand
GTGCTGGGCAGCGAAAGCCCACAGCTGCTGGTGGAACACGCCTACAACCCGATCCACCGCCGCTACCAGTACGACCCGGCCGGCGAGCTGGTCCGCACCCTCGACAAACTGCGCGGCGAGATCAAATACGAGTACGAAGCCAACGGCCAACTGCACAGCCGCGACACTGGCAAACTGGTCGACAGCGAAGAGTTTCGCTACGACGCCGCCGCCAACCGCCTGAACTTCAACACCAGCCGCTTCGACCATGTGAAAGACAACCGGCTCAAACAGTGGCGTGATCAGGAATACACCTACGACGCCTGGGGCAACCTGATCGAGAAGCGCAGTGGTCTGGCGAAATGGCAGACGTTCACCTACGACTGTGAAAACCGCCTTGTACGTGCGGAAACGATGCTCAACAGTCAGCTTCATAGCACCGGCACGTATCAATACGACAGCCTGGGGCGACGGGTAGGCAAGCAGTCCGAAGCAAACGGCCAGACCCAGCACAAACGCTTCCTCTGGCAAGGCCTGCGGATGCTGCGGGAAGAAAGCCCCGGTCAAAGCAGCCTGTACGTGTACGAGCCCGGCAGCTATGCGCCGCTGTCCCGTGTGGATCAGAAGGGAGGCGAAGCCGAGAACAAGGTCTACTACTTCCACACCGACCAGATTGGTACGCCGCTGGAGATGACCGATATCGACGGTCAGATCGTCTGGCAGGCGACGTACAAGGCATGGGGAAGCCTCGAAGCGCTGACCGTGAACGAGGTTGAGCATAACCTGCGGTTTCAGGGGCAGTATTTTGACGAGGAAACGGGGCTTCACTACAACACGTTCCGGTATTACGATCCGGAGGTGGGGCGGTTTATTACGCAGGATCCGATTGGGCTGGATGGGGGATTTAACCTTTATGGTTATTGTCGTAATCCGGTAGCATGGATTGACCCGCTCGGATTAGATTGGAATTATTTCCTTACCGATTCGACAGGTGATACTTATTATCACGGCAGGGCGTCAGACAACGCTTCACTCAGTGATGTTATGCGCAGACATAGTAATAATGTCGGTGCTGATAAACTACCTAGATTCGGTGAAGGCGATAGTATTACCCAAGTAACACCAAAGGGCACTCCTTATGACACTGTTCGAGGAATCGAGAACGCAGGTGTCAGAGAAAAACCTGTTTTAGGAAGAGGAAACAAAAGTGTCCGAGGTAATACTATCCAAGGCATGGCGGACGACAAGCTTTTGACCCAAAAAGGTGAGGCAAGAGTCGGCGCGGCTAACGAACATCTGAAGACGCAGGGAGTAAGTAAGGTTAGTTCGTTACCAAGTATCGAGACACGGCAGTTCTCCGGTGCGAAATCAGCAACGTGCTAAAGGTGAATATGAATACTAATTTAAAAAGCGCTATCAAAGAGTACTACCGTTATGGGATATCTGGAGAGCTTCCGTCTTCAGAGTCTATGGAGGTCTTACGAACAAATGACTTGCTTCGTCCTGTTGTTGAGCTAGAACATGACGATTTGATTAAGTCACTTGTTCATGAGGTGTCGATATGTAGTAAAGAAAGCGTGGTTGAGTCCTTTTTGTTGGGCTTAGAAAATAATCAGCCTGAAAAGAGGGCTGCGCTGTCAGCTTTTGCGATAGCTTTAAACTTCCCTAAGCATGAGTTTACTGTTGCTAATGGATTTCAGTGCGATGTATGTGGCGCCTTTAAATCCCGAAAAAGGGATTTTACCATGCTGAATTTAGGGCGCTATTCTTCTGGGGCTAGCAATAGTGGCTCTCCCGATGAGTTGTATTTTTTTTTGAAAGAGGCTAATAAGGCCAGAACCAATAGTGTAAAATCTATTACTGCGTTCAAAGCTGTGCTAGCTGTTTTGAAAAATGCTGTACCAGAGGATACACCCACGACTATTGAGAAAAAAATTAGAGGCGTGAAGAGTTTAAAGCTTTCAGCTGAGGAGTCTAGAGGGCTTGTTGATCTTTTAGGTCATATAGGCGTTTTGGAAAGTCCAGAGCATAAAGGTTTTATCCATCAGTTCAAAAATATCGGGCTTATGCCAAAAAAATCCAGGTCCAGTGATTGGAGTTATCCGGTGGATTTCTGGAAAGGAGAGTACGGTATAAATGAGGATGCGCTAGAGTTTTGGTTTGGTAAGCATTTAAGACAGTTTGCTTGAGCGCAAATTTAAATTTTAAGCAAAATGTATTTTTAAGAGGCAACTCGGCGTCACCGCCGAAACCCTGTCCTTCCAGTACGACCTGCTGGGTCGCCTTGTTGAAGAAACCACGCCACAAGGCACCCTGAACTACGAGTACGACCCGCTCAGCAACCTGACCACGTTGACCCTGCCAACCGGCCAGCACCTGAACCACCTGTACTACGGCAATGGTCACCTGCACCAGTTGAACCTGGACGGCCAGTTGATCAGCGACATGGAACGCGACGACCTGCACCGCGAGGTCTACCGCACCCAGGGCAAACTCACCAGCTGCTTCGGCTACGACCCGATGGGCCGCAAAGCCTGGCAGTTCGCCTCAACCCTGCCCGCCGACAAACTGTCCGGCGTGCTGGGCAGCGAAAGCCCACAGCTGCTGGTGGAACACGCCTACAACCCGATCCACCGCCGCTACCAGTACGACCCGGCCGGCGAGCTGGTCCGCACCCTCGACAAACTGCGCGGAGAGATCAAATACGAGTACGAAGCCAACGGCCAACTGCACAGCCGCGACACCGGCAAACTGGTCGACAGCGAAGAATTTCGCTACGACGCCGCCGCCAACCGCCTGAACTTCAACACCAGCCGCTTCGATCATGTGAAAGACAACAGGCTCAAGCAGTGGCGTGATCAGGAATACACCTACGACGCCTGGGGCAACCTGACCGAGAAGCGCAGCGGTCTGGCGAAATGGCAGACGTTTACCTACGACTGTGAAAACCGCCTTGTACGTGCGGAAACGATGCTCAATAGTCAGCTTCATAGCACCGGCACGTATGAGTACGACAGCCTTGGAAGACGCATTGCCAAGCAATCTCAGGTCCAGGGTAAGAGCGAACATAAGCGTTTCCTCTGGCAAGGCCTAAGGATGCTGCGGGAAGAAAGTCCCGGTCAAAGCAGCCTGTATATCTATGAGCCCGGCAGTTATGCGCCACTGGCTCGTGTGGATGAGCGTGAAGGTGAAGCCGGAAACAAGGTCTACTACTTCCACACCGACCAGATCGGTACGCCGCTGGAGATGACCGATATCGACGGTCAGATCGTCTGGCAGGCAACGTACAAGGCATGGGGTAGCCTCGAAGCGCTGACCGTGAACGAGGTTGAGCAGAACCTGCGGTTTCAGGGGCAGTATTTTGATGAGGAGACGGGGCTTCACTACAACACGTTCCGGTATTACGATCCGGAGGTGGGGCGGTTTATTACGCAGGATCCGATTGGTTTAAGTGGCGGTAGTAATCTCTACTCTTACGCTGAAAGCCCCACAGGATGGGTTGATCCACTTGGATGGATGCCTTGGGCATGGAATCCAGACGGTATGGGGCACCACCTTATTCCTAGAGAAAAAGCCAATAGCATTGGTTTGCATGAGCTTGGCACTAAATATAACACTCCTTCTTTTTATCCTGAGCCTTACGCTGCAGGTATGCACGAGGAACTCCATCGTGCAATTAAGCCAGATGTTGGTAAGCTTCAAGGTCCGTGGACAAAATCATCTGAGGAATTATTTGAGGCCACAGGAAAAGGCTTGGATAAAGTTTCTCATATAAAAGGTGATCTGAGGATTCGTACAACCGGAGAAGTAATCGCGAAAAATGTTACGCCAAAGCAAGCTCATGCTGCTTTAGTTGATTGGTACAAAAAAACAAGTGTCGGCGCTGGAGGGTGCTCATGAAATCTGAGTTTGAATTAAGTGTAGATTTTAATGGACTGGTAATATTTGACTATCCAGGTATCAAGGCTCTATTTGGTGAGGTTATTAATAGTGGTGACAACATCCTTAATTTATTTACTACCACTAATAAAGGTGATGAGGTTCTCGACGAGGGTCTTGCCCTGCCAATAATGGGCGTTGATGACGGGGGTTACAAAGTCAGGTTTTTTGTAGACGAAGAGCCAGATATTAATGGTCGTGTAACAATATTTTCAGACCAGTTCTTTTATTTAAATGTTCAAAATACTCTATATGTGGCTGATATTTCGGTATTTTGGGATTGGGAGAACTATACTGGCTGGATTGATGCTGGCGTGCCAAAAGGTCACTATAAAGTCAGTGTTACTGGGGTAAAGATTATTGATGGCTCCGGTAGTGTGGATTATGGCTATGATATAGTGATGTATTCTGTGGCAGATCGATTTTTACGAACTAGTGAGCCGCGATCAAATTCAAATGTTATTTTATAGCTGCATTTATACTTGTCGGGAATACGGCTACCTCGGTAGACCCTACGGCCAGCTAATCAGCGATATGCAATGCGACGACTTGCACCATCTAGCTGTTCGCTGGTTTCTTAGCTGATCACCTGATTGCGGCAACCGCAGGCACAGGTGGTCAGGTCGAGCGCTTTCAGGACTGCTCGGGCAAGAACACCTATTACCGTTACGACGAGCGCCACCATCTGGTCGCCGTCACCGATGCCTTCAATCAGACCACCCGGCTGGAACGCAAGCCCGATGGCGAAGTGTTGCGCATCGATCACCCCGACGGTACCGCCGAAAGCTTCACCTACAACGCCCTCGGCCAGATCCTTACCCACACTGATGGCAAAGGCCAAACCACGCGGCTGATGCGCAACGCGCGTGGTCTGCCGACCCGACGTCAGGACGCCAAGGGCCAGTCGATTGCCTACGAATACGACAAGACCATTCGCCTGACCGCACTGGTCAACGAGAACAACGCCAGCTACCGCTTTGCCTACGACGCCTCGGACCGGTTGATCGAAGTGCAGCGCATCGACAACCTGACCCGCCGTTTCCAGTACAACCTCGGCGGATACCTCACCCAGGTCGAGGAAACCGGCTACGGCGAACGCGCTGAGCGCCCACAGCGCCACACCGAATTCGAACGTGACCCCATCGGCCGCGTGCTGGCCAAGGTCAACCGCGACGCCCGTCAGGACTACACTTACGACGACGCCGACCGCCTGCTGTCCATCGAGCGGCAGCCAACGGCTGTCGGCAAGCAACTGGGTGTTAGCGCCGAAACCCTGTCTTTCCAGTACGACCTGCTGGGTCGCCTTGTTGAAGAAATCACGCCACAAGGCACCCTGAACTACGAGTACGACCCGCTCAGCAACCTGACCACGTTGACCCTGCCAACCGGCCAGCACCTGAACCACCTGTACTACGGCAGTGGTCACCTGCACCAGTTGAACCTGGACGGCCAGTTTGATCAGCGACATGGAACGCGACGACCTGCACCGCGAGGTCTACCGCACCCAGGGCAAGCTCACCAGCTGCTTCGGCTACGACCCGATGGGTCGAAAAGCCTGGCAGTTCGCCTCAACCCTGCCCGCCGACAAACTCTCCGGCGTGCTGGGCAGCGAAAGCCCACAGCTGCTGGTGGAACATGCCTACAACCCGATCCACCGCCGCTACCAGTACGACCCGGCCGGCGAACTGGTCCGCACCCTCGACAAGCTGCGTGGTGAGATCAAATACGAGTACGAAGCCAACGGCCAGTTGCATAGCCGTGACACCGGCAAACTGGTCGACAGCGAGGAATTTCGCTACGCCGCCGCCAACCGCCTGAACTTCAACACCAGCCGCTTCGACCACGTAAATGACAACCGCCTTAAACAGTGACCTGATCAGGAATACACCCACGACGCCTAGGGCAACCTGATCGAAAAACGTGCCGGTCTGGCGAAATGGCAGACGTTTACCTACGACTGTGAAAACCGCCTTGTACGTGCGGAAACGATGCTCAACAGTCAGCTACCAGTATGACAGCCTTGGGCGACGGGCTGGCAAGACCTCAATAACGGACGGCAAAACCGAACACAAAAACTTCCTTTGGCAAGGCCTGCGGATGCTGCTTGAAGAACAGCCGGGACAGAGCAGCGTGTACGTGTACGTGTACGAGCCGGGCAGCTATGCGCCACTGGCCCGTATCGATCAGCGTGAAGGTGAAGCCGAGAACACGCTTTACTGCTTCCACACCGACCAGATCGGTACGCCGCTGGAGATGACCGATACTGACGGTCAGATCGTCTGGCAGGAGACGTACAGGCATGGGGAAGCCTCGAAGCGCTGACCGTGAACGAGGTTGAGCAGAACCTGCGGTTTCAGGGGCAGTATTTTGATGAGGAAACGGGGCTTCACTACAACACGTTCTGGTATTACGATCCGGAGGTGGGGAGGTTTATTACGCAGGATCCGATTGGTTCGTTGGGGGGAATAATCTTTATCGATATACCCCTAACCCTGTTAAATGGATCGACCCACTAGGTTGGGTTCATGAACTTACTCCTGGCTTCAACGTTTATGGATTGTTTGATGAGGACGCGGAAAACCTCATTACATAGGTATCGCTAACGATTTGGAGAGAGGCGCCGTAACGAGCATTAGATTCTGGAAGGCTTAGCGCTACCGGTGATTTGAAGGCTTTAGATACCGATGTGAATTATGGCCAAGCTAGAGGATATGAGCAAGCTTACATGGAGCATGGTGATACTAAAACTAGCGTAATTGGGAAAGATTTTTCTAAAAGTAATAAATATAATTCATTTTATAGAAATAATACTACTCGAAGAGCATCGAGGCAGTCCAATTTTGAAGGTAATTATCAAGCTAAAAAAGCATCTTTGGGTGCGGGAGGATGTGGATAATGAAGATTAAATATTATGGATGGGATAAAAAGCCAAGAACCATGTTGCGATATATAAAGCCGGGTGATATTTTTTCTTTTCTTAAAGATGGTACCTATCGATTTGGGAGGATCATGACCAAAAACAGGCTTGGTCATGTAGCCGAGTTGTTTGAGTACTATTCTAATGAGCCTGATCCCTCTAAGCTGACTTCGACTAAGCGGGTTGGGTATCCGATCATCTTAGACTCTTACAGTTTGTTTGATCGAAAAAGAGAAGGAGATTGGAGGGTCGTAGGACACCAAGAAGATTATGTTCCGCCCCAAGATGAGCCCATGCGCTTTACTTTAGGAATGGGAGGGGGTTGTAAAAAGGTAGATATTTTTGATAATGAAACTCCGATAAGTGAGAGCGAAGCAAAGCAGTTGAAAAACTATGCTCCATTAGGTGAGGCTAGGGTCATAAAAGATCTAGGGTTGCTAAAAGAATAATAAAAATTCAAGCGCATTAATTTTCCAGTCTACTATTGGTGTGCTATTTAACTAATTTGTGTTTGGGGCTTTTTATGGTGAATTATATTTTTAAAACCTTCTAAGCAGAATGTTTTGGAAAAATTATCAGTAGCCAAAAGCTAGAGGCGAATTTTTAAGCGGCCCGAAGGGTTTAAAAAATATTTAGAGGATAGGATTTAATTTAAGGGAAATAGACTGTGGCTAACCAAGATTTAAAAAAACTGATTGAGGATACGGTGGTCAAGATTCAAGATATAGGATTCATTGAGACTTTTAATGAGAAGCTTGAAGTCAATAAGATTATTTGGACCAAGGGACCATGTTTCTCAATAATTCCTTTGGAGCTACAGTTGTCGGGATTAACTCCAGCTAAATCTCTAAATGGAGAACCGAAAAATAAAAAAAATGTTTGCAAGAATTATTTCTCCGATGATGAGTTGGTGGGTGTCGATATATACAATTCTCACGGTGAGTTGCATGAGAGGGAAATTGTTAAAAGAGGAACTGACAAGGTTTTTTCAGTAAGAAAAAGTATAAAATATCAAGAGATTTTTTGGCTTGAGGCGGTGGTGCTTCAAGGCAATAAGGTTGTAGAAGCTTGTCGTGTAGATAGTGATATGGAACATTGGGCCTACAGCTACGATTGGCAAGGTTCCAAAATAATTAGTCTGATTTCGTTGGCCAGCAATAGCGTGCCCGACACTTTGATTAAAGCTGATTATGGTCCAGATGAGTCATTGGTCAGACTTTTTTTTACGGTTGATGGGCATGAAGTCGATATATATAAGGCATGAATAGAGAAAAAAGCAAAATCGACTGTGGTATACCTGTGAATATATGAAGCGGTTTCAGATGCAGTATTTTGATGGGGAAGCGGGGCTTCACTACAACACGTTCCGGTATTACGATCCGGAGGTGGGGCGGCTTACGCAGGATCTGATTGGGTCAAGTGGCGGATTTAATCTTTATCAATACACTCCGAGTCCGATATCTTGGGCCGACCCTTGGAGGTGGATGCCCTTTTGTATGCCTTTAAAGCCAGAAGGTATCGGACATCATCCGTTCCCTAGGGCTCATGCTAATAGGTAAGGCTTTTCTGAACTAAAAACAAAACTAGACTCTCCGTCTTGGTTTCCAAATGAAATAAATAGATTCGACAAGCTTCGTCAGCAATTTTATAATGCTATTAAGCAAGACGGTGTACCGTTAAGCAAGAAATTTGAAGGCACATCCGAAGAGCTGATCCAGGCATTGATAATGCTTATCAAAAAATTCTTCAAAAAGGGACGCTAAGACTCCGCGAATCTGGTCAGGTATTAGCGAAAAATGTGACTATTGGAGAAACGCTGAGTAAATCGCTCGGAAAGGGGCTAGCATAAGTTTTGCTGGAGGATGTGGTTAATGAAATCTAGCGCAACGATTGAATTGTACTCTCCAGGCATCGTGATATTCGATCCGGAGATTATGAGTTTATTCTTGAAAGAAAATGGCGTGGTTTCTTCCAATGTATTTGACGTTTTTTTAGAAGATGAGCATTTAGGTCGCGCGGCTATCGAACAAGGGGTGGTCTGTCCAATATATCAGATCCCGGAAGATGAGTATTCGATTTTTTTTGTAGGTCGAGATGCATCTTCAAATGATTTAGGTCATTGTAAGTTTTCTTACTCAGGGTTTCCGTTACGGGTAAAGTCTGGAGTTTTAATAGTCTCCGACTTGAATGTTTTGTTTGACTGGGATCCAGATTTCTTTTGCAACTATAAAGATAATTACGAGAATAAACTTCTGAATAACGATTATATTGAGGCAGAACAAGGCAAATACAATATGACTGTGAAAGGTTACTTTGGTTTAAAGCCGCCTTATGCATCGCTTGGTTATGGATTAGATCTCAAACTCGTTGAAGAGTTGCCAGATTTCGATTCATCCTCTTCTGTGGATGATAGGAACTTTGTAATAGAGGGTTTTATTTAAATAATGTCTGTTTAGGGTTCAGAATGTTTCTGGGTTTATTGGGTGTTGAGAGTGTGATGGCTTACGGCCAGCCTCAAATTCTCATATCAAACCTTGGAGACGATTCACAAGCTGTCTCAGGCCCGAGTTAAGAGCTAACTAAAGCGCTTTCTCTGGCAAGGTCTGCAGAGGCTGCTTCAGGAAAGTCCAGACCAAAGCAGCCTGTACACCTACGAGCCTGGCAGTTATACGCCGTTCGCTCGTGTGGATCCGCGTGAAGATGCAGAGAACACGCTTTACTACTTCCCGCACCGACCAGATCCGCACGGCGCTGGAGATGACCGACATCGACGGCCAGATCGTCTGGCAGGCGACGTACAAGGCATGGGGAAGCCTCGAAGCGCTGACCGTGAACGAGGTCGAGCAGAACCTGAGGTTTCAGGGGCAGTATTAAGATCCGTAGGTGGGGCGGTTTATTACACAGGTCCATCATTGTGCTATTTGAATTGGAGATTTATTAATGGACATCTACGATATTGAAAGATATGAAAAGGTTCATCTTTGGATTGGTACAAACTTTGAGCCAGAACCGGAGTATCAGAAATATTTTGAGCTGGATTATGATGCTGATTTAGATGAGCCCAGTTACAAGGTGTGTGGGTTTTGTCAGGATATAGGGGTGAGGTGGTATGATGAAGACTTTATTGGCATTATACCTAGGGCCGAGAAAGAAGTAAGTTTAGATGAGCTGCTTAAAGAGGCTCCTATTGACTCTGATGATTTAGAGGGTGTAAAGGCGGAGTGTGCTAATCTAGGCATTTTCAAAGCAAATGCAATGTTATGGTACGCTGACGGTGGTATTGCTGTTTCTCGCCCATATAAGGCAAGCTATAACGGCTTAAGGTATATCGGCATTTTTGAAGGAAACTGATCCTTCAGAATCGTGTGTGCTCTGGGCATGGTAAGTTTCTTGAGAGATGATTGATTTGAAGTTGTTTTATTTTTTTGGATTCTTATATTTATGGTTTCGTCTCAGAGATGTGTTGCACGGCGAAAGCTTAAAGAACGAATTTAGTTTGTGGCTAAATTTTATGGTGCGCAATGATAAAAGAAAAAGAATTGAGTGAAGAGTTTGAAGATGTCAGAGAGATATCAAAGAATATATTTTTTCTCCAAGATATAATGAAAAAATATACGTACAATTATTGGTTGTCGTCTGCCGTAAATCAGGATTTGTTGGTTGTGTCTGAGAAGATCATAGATGATGCCTTTGCGCTTCAGGTCATTGACAGTGCTCCGCGTCAGCTATGTAAAGACAAGCCTACAATCTATCAGTTGTCGCTCTCCTCAATGAATTTCACTCATGTGATTGCGGTGCCAAGCAGTTATCATGGCTATTTTAATGGGCGCGACGGTATTGACCGAAAGAATTTATTTTTATGTGTCCCAATTTTTAGGTGTGAGTTTTCAGGTGATGAGTCGGTCGATGAGTTTAAGGCGATGCGACTAAACTCTGTGCCGACTCTAGATTGGGTTAGAGATGCGCATCCTAAGCTTCGAATTTATTTTGATAACCCTAAAACCGGTGGTGGTACTGTCGAGGAGGGGGTGCTGTTTAAATTACCTGTTCTTTTAGATGAGGTCGTTAGTCTTGAAAATGTCGCCGATGGCTTTATTGAAATTACTAACTGGCGTGCTGATGTTCTGGAGGTGCTTTCTGGTTCAAAGGATCAGTATGTTTTGATATACGATAGGGTTGATGAAAAGTTGGTCTCTAAAGACGCGGCTCTTTTGCAGGTTGAAGCGTTTTCCTTATAAAAGTATAAGTAAGCTATGGCGAGCACGGGCAGCTGAGCGAAAAGTCCAGCCGCAGCGGCCGTTGGTTTACCGCCTCATCTGCACCAACGGCGTCATGACCCGGCACGCCTTGGGACTAAGATGCGAATGCTATTGTTAGACCATCGAGGGTCAGCCTCGGATGGTCGAATGCACTACCCTACGCCGATGACCACGTGACCTCGAGATATGA
>Ga0265798_10010675_pt1 | contig 11286 bp, 10 predicted proteins | sample P3T30metagenome_FD_192430 | JGI IMG/M metagenome (GOLD analysis project Ga0265798, IMG submission 192430) | Plant litter microbial communities from East Loma Ridge, Irvine, California - P3 T30 | ecosystem: Environmental > Terrestrial > Plant litter > Unclassified | place: USA: California... | reverse complement strand
CCGCAGGTCTTCGTCTTCGGTGGCGGGGTGGCCCAGTCCGGCGAGCTGCTGCTCGCCCCGGTGCGCAAGGCGTACCTCGAGAACCTCCCGGCCCGGGGGTTCCACCCCGAGCCCGAGTTCGTCATCGCCGAGCTGGTGAACGACGCGGGCGTCGTGGGGGCGGCCGACCTCGCCCGTCTCCACGCGTCCGACCGCTAGACTCCCGACGCCCCGACGAGAGGAGCACCGATGCTCTACTGGATCTTGAAGACCCTGGTGGCGAGCCCGCTCGTGCTCTCGGTCTTCCGACCCTGGGTGCGTGGCCGTGAGAACGTGCCCGCGTCGGGGGCCGTCATCTTCGCCAGCAACCACCTCTCGTTCGTCGACTCGATCTTCCTGCCGCTGGTCCTCGATCGCCGCATCTCGTTCTTGGCCAAGAGCGACTACTTCACGGGCAAGGGGCTGAAGGGGTGGGCGAGCCGCCTGTTCTTCACCGCCACGGGCCAACTGTCCATCGACCGGTCGGGCGGCAAGGCGTCCGAGGCGTCGCTGGCGACGGGCCTGTCGGTGCTTCGACGCGGCGAGCAGCTGGGCATCTACCCCGAGGGCACCCGCAGCCCGGACGGCAAGCTCTACCGAGGTCGCACGGGTGTCGCCCGCATGATCCTCGAGGGACACGTCCCGGTGATCCCGGTCGCGATGATCGGCACCGAGAAGGTCATGAAAGCCGGCACCAAGATTCCTCGCCTGCACCGGGTCGGCATCGTGTTCGGCGAACCGCTCGACTTCAGCCGGTTCGAGGGCATGGAGGGCGACCGCTTCATCCTCCGCTCCATCACGGACGAGATCATGTACGAGCTCAACTCCCTCAGCGGTCAGCAGTACAGCGACGTCTACGCGACGAGCGTCAAAGAGAAGCGTTCGACCCTTTCACGGTAGGCTCGCCTGTCGAGGTCGTTCGGCCTCGAGACCGTCAACTGGCAAGGAAGACCGTGGCTCAGCTCACCGAACCGTTCGTCGTCACCGATCCCGACGTGCTCGACGGTCTCGACCATTGGCGCACGCTCCCCATCAAGCAGCAGCCCACCTGGCACGACCCCGCAGCCGTCGAGGCGGCATCGGCCGAGCTCTCCACCCTGCCGCCCCTGGTGTTCGCGGGCGAGGTCGACACCCTCCGCGAACGGCTCGCGTCCGCAGCCCGCGGCGAGGCCTTCTTGTTGCAAGGTGGTGACTGCGCCGAGACCTTCGCCGGTGCGACGGCGGACCAGATCCGCGACCGGGTCAAGACCATCCTGCAGATGGCCGTGGTGCTGACCTACGGTGCATCCGTTCCCGTCATCAAGATGGGGCGGATGGCGGGTCAGTTCGCCAAGCCGCGCTCGAGCGACACCGAGACCCGCGACGGTGTCACGCTGCCCGCCTACCGGGGCGACATCGTCAACGGCTACGACTTCACGCCCGAGTCCCGCCGGGCCGACGCCGCCCGCTTGGTGAAGGGGTACCACACCTCTGCGTCGACCATCAACCTCATCAGGGCGTTCACGCAGGGCGGGTTCGCCGACCTGCGCCAGGTCCACAGCTGGAACAAGGGCTTCGCCAGCAACCCGGCCAACGCGCAGTACGAGCACCTCGCCCGAGAGATCGACAAGGCGATCCGTTTCATGGAGGCCGCCGGCGCGGACTTCGACGAGTTGAAGCGCGTCGAGTTCTACACGAGCCACGAGGGCCTGCTCATGGACTACGAGCGGCCTCTCACGCGCATCGACTCCCGGACGGGCACGCCGTACGTGCTGTCGTCGCACTTCGTGTGGATCGGCGAGCGCACGCGCGAGCTCGACGGCGCCCACGTCGACTTCCTGTCGCGGGTCCGCAACCCCATCGGCGTGAAGCTCGGTCCGTCGACGACTCCCGACGACATGATGCGACTCATCGACAAGCTCGACCCCGACCGTGAACCGGGTCGCCTCACCTTCATCACGCGCATGGGGGCCGGCACGATCCGCGACGCGCTCCCGCCCCTCCTCGAGGCCATCAAGGGCGCGGACGCGACCCCGTTGTGGGTCAGCGACCCGATGCACGGCAACGGCCTCACGACGCCCACGGGCTACAAGACGCGGCGCTTCGAAGAGATCGTCGACGAGGTCAAGGGCTTCTTCGAGGCCCACCGCGCAGCCGGCACGCACCCGGGTGGCATCCACATCGAGTTGACCGGTGACGACGTGACCGAGTGCCTCGGTGGCTCCGAGCACATCGACGAGGCGACGCTCGCGACGCGATACGAATCCCTCTGCGATCCTCGCCTGAACCACATGCAGTCCCTCGAACTGGCGTTCCTGGTGTCCGAAGAGCTCGCTGCCGACTGATCGGCCGGTCGATCGACCGACGACGGCCCCGTGACCATCCGGTCACGGGGCCGTCGTCGTCACCCGGTCATTCGTCGCGGTACGACAGCGCGATCGTCGCGCCCTTCATCGCCGTCAGTCCGGACACCGGGGCCGTCGCCGTCACCGGCAGGCTGGCTTCCCAGTCGTAGAACGCGCACGTGAAGTTCTCGCACGCCGGGTAGCTCACCCGGAATCCCAGGCCCTGCAGCTGCGCGGTGGCCGCATCGATGGTCTTGCCCGTGACGTCCGGGATGGTGATGGGCGGCGGCCCCTTCGACACGACGAGGTTCACGGTGTCTCCCTGGTGCAGGGGACCTTCGGCCTGCTGGTCGTACCGGACCACCTCGCCGGAGGCGACGCCGTCGCTGAACTCGGGTGCGCCCTCGACTCCGGTCAGACCGACGCCGGTCAAGGCTGCCTGGGCATCGGCGACGGACATCCCGGCGACGTCAGGAACCGGCCCCAGAGATACGGTGAGCGTGACGGGCTGCTGTTCGCCGTACTGCCCCGCGCCGGCGAGGTCGACGGGTGATCCGCCGGCATCGACGCCGGCGACGGCGAGGACGGTCCCTGCGGGTGCGGCGTCGAACTGGGTGACGCTGGTCTCGAGCGTGAAGTCCGAGAGCGCGGACCGGGCGTCGTCCTCGCTCGCTCCGACCACGGTCGGCACGGGCAGCTGACGCGGCCCCTGTGACACGACGAGGGTGATCGTCGAACCCTTCTGCACGTGCGTCGACGCGTCGGGGTCGGTCCGGGCGACCTGCCCCGACGGGACGACGGGGGAGAAGTCGGTCTGCGGTTCGGAGGCGACGACGAAGCCCAAGGACGTGAGGGACGCCGCGGCGGCGGCGGGGTCCTGGCCACTCACGTCGGGAACGCTCGCCTGGGCCCCGGGCCCCGAGCCGAACCACCAACCGGTGCCACCGGCGAGGAGGGCGACCACGATCAGGAGGGCCATCAGGACACGCCCCCGGCGCCGGCGCCGGTCCGCGAGATCGCCGAGGAGTGTCGGGGCGTCGAGGGGCTCCGCCTGGACCGGTCCGGTCCGGTGGCGAGCCTTCGGCAGGACGCGCGTCTCGCCCGTGCCGCCGGACGGCAGCACGGCCGTGGCGGCCGCGGCCGGCAGCACCATCGTGCGGTTGACGGGGGCGCCGGACGGGTCGGCGAGCACACGCTGGACGTCGAGCAACTGGTCGAGCAGCGCTCGCGCGTCGCGCGGTCGTTGTTCGGGGTCGCGGGCGGTGGCCCAGAGCACGAGCTCGTCGAGTTCGACGGGCACCCCCGGATTCGCCGTGCTCGGCGTGGGCACCGTGTCGTTGGCGTGCTGGTAGGCGATCTGCATCGGCTGGTCGCCCTTGTAGGGCTGCTCGCCGGTGAGCATCTCGTACATCATGATGCCGAGTGCGTAGATGTCGCTGCGGGTGTCGGCGACGCCCCGTGTGACGAGTTCGGGGGAGAGGTACGCGATCGTCCCGAGCAGAGCGGCGCCCGTGGCCGTGTTGGCCGTGGCGGCTCGCGCCAGGCCGAAGTCGCCGATCTTGATGCGCCCGTCGTCGGCGAGGAGCACGTTCTCGGGTTTCAGGTCGCGGTGGACGATGCCGGCGCGATGAGCGGCCGCGAGACCCGCGAGGACGGCCTCGAGGATGTCCATCGCCTGCTCGGGCGTCAGGACCTTGTGGTCTTGCAGCAGCTCGCGCAGGGTGATGCCCGGCAGGTACTCCATGACGAGGTACGCCGACTCGTCGTCCTGTCCCTGGTCGAAGACGTTGACCACGTTGGGGTGCGCGAGCCGGGCGGCGGAACGAGCCTCCTGGATGAAGCGCTCCTTGAACGACGCGTCGTCGGCGAGGTGCCCGTGCATGATCTTGATCGCCACGCGGCGTTCGAGGCGGAGGTCGGTCGCGAGGTAGACCGTGGCCATGCCGCCTCGGGCGATGCGTGAACGGACCTCGTACCGGCTCTCGATGAGGCGGCCGATCATCGGGTCCGTCTGGTTCACGCTCACCCTCGTGATTTTACGGACCTCGGGCGTCGCACCCGTGCCAACTCACCGGTCGACGGGAAACCGCCCGTCGAGGGCGGCGTCAGGATCAGCCGAGCGTGGCGAGCCACGTCGTCGCCGGGCCCTCCCACTTGGCGTAGGCGTCGGGGTACGCGGAGTACTGGACCGCCTGGGCGGCTCGCGTCACCGACATGGCCGACCACCCCTTGACGTCGAGCAGACCGCGGGTCTTGCCGACGTTCGGGTTGCCGGCACCGCCGAAGAAGAGCTTGGTGGCGTGCACCGGGTCGCGGAGCTGAGCCGGGGTGCCCCAGCCGGTGCTCGGGCGCTGCTGGAACAACCCGAGGGAGTCCCGGTCGCCGTGGTCGAGGTTGCGCAGGCTGCTCTCCTGTGCGGCGGCGGCCAGCGCGATGACGATCGCCCGGTCACCGACACCGAGCTGGCGTCCGACGGCGATGATCGTGCGGGCGTTGCCGGCCTGCTCGGCCGTGAGCGTCGAGCCGGCCGTGAGCGGGGTGGCCGACGTCGTCGCGACCACGGTGGTGGCGCTCGGGGCGGCGGCGCCGGGCAGGCTGAGCGTCTTGCCGGCGTAGATGGTGCTCGTGAAAGAGAGGCCGTTGGCTGCGAGCAGGGCCTTGACGCTGGTGCCCGACTTGGCCGCGATCGAGGCGATGGTGTCGCCCTTCTGGATCACGTAGCTGCCGACGGCCGGCCCGGCCGAGGTCACCGGTGTCGCGACCGCCGTGGCACCCGAGGGGACCGTGAGCGTCTGGCCGGGATAGATGATGCTCGACAGGCCGAGACCGTTCGCCTGCATCAACGCCGACGTGGTGACGGCGTGCGCCCGGGCGATCGAGCTGAGGGTGTCGCCACGGACGATGACGTACGAGCCGCCCACGGACGCGGGCCGCGCCGGTGCGGTCGCCGCGCGCGGCGTGGCCGTCGCGGCACTCAGGCTGAGGGTCTGCCCGGGGAAGATCGTGGACTTCCAGCTGAGGCCGTTGAGCGCGAGGACCGAGGCGGTGCTGAGACCGAAGGAGCCGGCGATGCTGGCGACGGTGTCACCCGACTTCACCGTGTAGGTCGCGGGTGCCGACCCGAACACCTGGGCCGACGAGGCGGCCGTCTCGACGGTCGCGGCGGACTTCTGCTCGGGCGCCGAGAGGCGCGGGGGCAGGACGGGGCGGGGTGACGTGTCGGGCTTCTTGGTCGGTGCGTGCTCGAGGGCGAACACGGGACCGGTCACGCCCATGCTCAACGCCATCGAGCCGGCGACGACGATCGGCACGGTGTTGAGCATCGACCTGGCCATGCGAGACATGGGCTTGCGGTCGAGCGGAGCGCCGTCGACGGGACCGAACGCACCGGTCGACTCGGGACTGGGGACGGCGCCGGCGGCACCCTCGGGCTTGGCGGAGCGGACGTCGTTCATGGGTTGATCCTCGGTTCGGGGGCGGGGACACGGTCGCGTCGTGATCTCGGGCGGAGGTCTCCCGTCGTCACACGCTGGCACACATGGATATCCAAGTCAATCAGTGGGACGCGTGTGACTGGAGTGACTCATCGGTCGGGGATCTCCGAGGAGGCGCGGCGTGGGCTCCGATCCCGTGGCAAGGTTGTCGGGTGACCGATCTCTCTGAACGCCCCTGGTTCGCCGACACCGAATGGCTCACCGTGCCCGACCTCGTCGAGCGACTCGGTCTCGGTGTGAGCCGGGTCCGCCGGCTGCTCGAGGAGCACGTGCTCGTGGGCACGCGTGTCGACGGGGTGACGAAGGTGCCCGCCGTCTTCCTCGACGGTGGCGAGCCCCGGGGAGACCTGCGGGGCACCCTGACGGTCCTCGCGGACAACGGCTTCGACGACGACGAGGCCCTCGACTGGATGCTCTCGCACGACGACGCCCTCGGCACGAGCCCCGTGGCGGCCCTGCAGGCCGGACGCAAGGCCGAAGTGCGTCGGATCGCCCAGAGCCTGCTCTGAGCACCCCCGTGTGCTCTGGGGTGCGGCGCCTGCCTGAGCACCCGGCGACCTGCCCGAAGGGTCGCCGTCGAGCCGGTCAGTAGGTGCGGCGGGTGACCGTCTCGGCGAGGCGGGACAGCTGCGTCCGTGCCGACGGTGCGAGATGCGAACGCTCGAGGGCGTGGACCGCACGCTCGACCTGGTCGGTGATGGTCTGCTCGACCGTGTCGACGGCACCACTCTCGCGGAGCGTCGCCTGCAACATGCGGATCTGGTCGTCGTCGAGCTCGGGGTCTCCGAGCAGCTCGTCCAGCAGGCGGACCGCGCCCGGGGGCAGGGTCCGGCGTGCGGTGGCGACGAGCACCGTGCGCTTGCCCTCGCGCAGGTCGTCCCCGGCGGGCTTGCCCGTCACGGAGGGGTCGCCGAACACGCCCAGCATGTCGTCGCGCAGCTGGTACGCGATGCCGAGCGGCAGTCCGAAGTGTCGCAAGGACTCGAGGGCGTCGGCGTCACCGCCGGCCATCGCCGCTCCGACGGTCAGGGGGGCCTCGACGCTGTACTTGGCGGACTTGTAGACGATGACCCGTTGGGCGCGGGGGAGCAGCTGCTGTTCGTCGGCCGTCCGCCAGGCGTTCTCCTCGAGGATGTCGAGGTACTGCCCGACCGTGACCTCGGTCCGCATGCGGTTCAGCTCGGCGCGGGAGGACCGGGCGGCCTCTCGCGAGGGCAGCGAGTCGAGGGCCTCGGACAGCAACTCGTCGCTCCAGGCCAGCAGCAGGTCGCCCATCAACAGGGCACCCGACCGTCCGAAGGCCTCGGGTGAGCCGAGCCAGCCCCCGTCGCGGTGCAGCGACTCGAACCGCCGGTGGGCTGCGGGGAGGCCCCGCCGGGTGTCGGAGTTGTCCATGATGTCGTCGTGGACGAGGGCGGCCGCGTGGAAGAACTCGAGGCCGGCCGAGGCCGTCATCACGGCGTCGATCTCGCGTTCGTCGCGCGCTTCACCCAGGGGGTCGAACCCCGTGTCGAGACCGGCGACGGACTGCCAGCCCCAGTAGCAGAAGAGAGCACGGAACCGCTTGCCGCCGCGAAGGAGATCGCTCGGGTAGAGGGCGAACGGATCGAGGTCGGGAGCGATGCCGTGGAGGGCCGGTCGCTGCCGTTCGAGGAACCGGTCGATGCGCTCTTGAACGACGTCCACTAACCGCGTACTCTCAGCCACGCTGCCTAGCCTAGCGATAGCTGACGGGCATACACTCGCAGCTACTCATCGCGTCGAACCCGAGGCTCAGGCCTCGCGCTTGAGAGCCCGTGCTCGAAGGGAACACCAAGATGCCACTTTCCGAACAGGAGCAGCGGCTCCTCGAAGAGATGGAGCGGAGTCTCTACAACAACGACTCCGACTTCGTGGCGACGGTCGGCAACCGCAGCGGCCGACCCAACTACACCCTCATCGTGGTCGGCGTGCTCGGTGCCCTGGTGGGCATCGCCGTCATCGTGGCCGGTGTGATCTTCCGCCAGCCGTTGGTCGGTGTGGCCGGCTTCGTCGTGATGCTCGCCGGCGCCCTCTTCGCCATCGCACCTCCCAAGCGCAAGGCGTCCTCGGCGCCGACCATGACGACGTCCGCTCCCCGACCCTCCACCACGCACCCCTCGCGGGGTGGCCTGATGGACCGTCTCAACGAGCGGTGGGACCGCCGTCAAGACGACCAGGGGCGCGACTCCTAGCAGTCCCACGACATCTCGACCTCAGGGGTCGGCCTTCGGGCCGGCCCCTTTTTTCGTGCCCACGCGACGGGAGTGGAGGGCCTCGACACGCTCACCGCGCCTCCTGATGTCGAATGTCCTCCACCGTCCTCCACCCGTGTGACCCCCGAAGTGGAGCCGATCGACGCTAACTCGTGGCCTGACCGAGCCCGTTTTTCGTTGTGAGGTGGGGCATTGTGGAGTAAAGTGGAGGTACGTGCCACAGACGGGCGCGGGGGTGAGGGGGAGACGAGCAGATGTTCCTCGGCACCCATTCGCCCAAGCTCGACGAGAAAGGGCGCATCATCCTCCCCGCGAAATTCCGTGACGAACTGGCTTCCGGGCTCGTCATGACCCGCGGCCAAGAGCGATGCGTCTACGTCTTCAGTCAGCGCGAGTTCGAAGACATGCACTCCCGCATCCGTCAGGCTCCGGTCACGAGCAAGCAGGCCCGCGACTACATGCGTCTCTTCCTGTCCGGTGCCAGCGACGAGGTGCCCGACAAGCAGAACCGCGTCACCATCCCGGCGATGCTCCGCGAATACGCCGGCCTGGGTCGCGACCTCACCGTGATCGGTGCGGGCAACCGTGCCGAGATCTGGGCGACCGACGCGTGGAACACCTACTACGAGGCTCAAGAAACCGCCTTCGCCGACACCACCGAGGAGGTGATCCCCGGGCTCTTCTAGCACCTCGGTCCCGACCCTCAGCCGTCTGCCCTGGCGCACCTTCCCCGGTGCCAGGTCCCGACGGATGGGGATCAGGATCGCGGAGCACGGCCCGTGTCCCATGGCAGAACAGATCCACACCCCCGTCTTGCTCGAGCGGACGCTCGAGTTGCTCTCCCCGGCCGTCTCCCGGCCCGGTGCCGTCGTCGTCGACTGCACCCTCGGCATGGGGGGTCACAGCGAGGCGATGCTGAAGGCGTTCCCCGACCTGACGGTCGTCGGCCTCGACCGCGACACCGAGGCCCTCGCCCTGGCCGGCGAGCGGCTGGCTCCGTTCGGTGACCGCGCCCGCCTCGTCCACACCACGTACGACGGCATCGGCGAAGCGCTCGACGGTCTCGGCCTCGACACGGTCGACGGCGTCCTCTTCGACCTCGGCGTCTCGTCGCTCCAGCTGGACCGGGTCGAACGCGGCTTCTCCTATTCCAAGGACGCCCCGCTCGACATGCGCATGGACCCGACGGCACCCGTGACCGCCGAGCGCATCCTCGCCGAGTACCCCGAGTCGGAGCTCCGCCGCATCTTCTACCAGTACGGCGAAGAGAAGCTCGCGCCGCGATACGCCCGCCGCATCGTCGAGCACCGGGTCGAATCCCCGCTCACCCGCAGCGGACAACTCGTCGACCTGCTCATCGCGGCGACGCCCATGGCGTTGCAGCGTGCCGGTCACCCCGCCAAGCGGGTGTTCCAGGCCCTTCGCATCGAGGTGAACGCCGAGCTGGCCTCCCTCGAAGCCGCCGTGCCCGCCGCCCTCGAGCGATTGGCCGTCGAGGGCCGCATCGTCGTCCTCGCGTACCAATCCCTCGAGGATCGCTTCGTCAAGCGCCTCCTCGCGGCCCGATCCACGTCGACGGCCCCGCAGGGCCTGCCGGTCGAGCTGCCCGAGCACCGACCCGAGTTCCGCCTGCTGGTCCGAGGCGCAGAGCTCGCGTCCGACGACGAGCGCGACCTCAACCCCCGAGCGAAGCCCGTGCGACTGCGTGCAGCCGAACGAATCCGGAGAACAGCATGAGCAGCAACCTCGCCGTCGCGGTCCCGTCGACCCGGCCCCGGCCGACGGTCGACCCCGCCACCCGCCCCGTCGAGATCGTCACGAGCCGGGCACAGCGCCGGGCCCGGCCGAAGATCGCCTACGCGCTCATCGCGACGGCCGCGCTGTTCGTCTTGCTGCTCGCGCAGTTGGCCATCAGCATCGCCCTCAGCGACGGCGCCTACAAGATCTCCGACCTGCAGGCGGCCAAGACCGAACTCGTCCGTGACCAGCAGAAGTACAGCGAGCAGCGCGACGTCCTCTCGTCGCCGCAGAACCTCGCGGCGAACGCCGACGAGCTGGGCATGGTGCGCAACTCCAACCCCGTCTACCTCGACCTCGCCACGGGTGCCGTCCACGGTTCACCCGCGCCGGCCGTGGGGGCGGACGAGGCGACGTCCGGCAACCTGATCCCCAACACGCTGCTCGAGGGCGTCCCGCTCACGACGACGTCGCCCGCGGCCGCCGCGGCTGCGGCCGAGGCAGCGTCGTCCCCGGGCAGCCCGGTGACAGGCGCAGCCGACGCCACGACCTCGATCGTCGCTCCCGCGACGGCCGGAGCGACTCCCGTCTCCGGCGACGCAGGCGCGGCGGACCAGCGAACGGCCTCCGGCTCGGTATCGTCTGGCGCGAACGAGCTGGCGGCTCCGCAGACCCGCTAGCGGTGCGTCCCACCCGGCACACCGATCGACGACAGCGGGTCGAGAGCATTGCTCCACCGCGGTGAGGAACCCCTCGTGAAAGCAGCCCCCCGAAGCCGCAGGCTCCGCGTGACGCTCGCGATGGCGCTCATCATCGCCCTCGTCGGCGTGTTCGTCGTGCGCCTGGCCGACATCCAACTGGTGCAGGCTGCCGAGCTGAACGCCCAGTCCCAGAACAAGCGTGAGATAGTCCAGACGACCTACGGCGACCGAGGCGACATCACCGACGCCGACGGAACGGTGCTGGCCGGCAGCGTCACCCGCTACAACATCACCGCGGCACCGGCGTTCGCCACGACGGCGAAGGTCAAGGCAGACGACGGGAAGACCACCGAACTCACGGTCGACCAGGTCGTCGACCGGATCGCGACCATCACCGGTGGGGACGCCGCCTCGATGACCAAGGCCCTCACCGACGATCCGGACGCCAACTTCGCCTACCTGGTCAAGGGAGTCGACGTGGACGCCTTCCGGGCCGTCCGGGAGATGAACGTGTCCTGGGTGTACTTCCAGCGTCAAGCGGCCCGGACGTACCCGAACGGGGCGGTCGCGGGCAACCTGACGGGTTTCATCGGGACCGACGGCCCCCAGGCCGGTCTCGAGCTCAGCCAGGACTCCTGCCTCGCCGGCACCGACGGGTCCGAGACCTACGAGCGCGGGGCGGACGGCGTCCAGCTGCCCGGCAGCACGGTGACGACGAAAGAAGCCGTCGGGGGCGGCACCTTGCGGCTGACCATCGACAGCGACCTGCAGTACATGA
>Ga0265798_10010674_pt1 | contig 11287 bp, 11 predicted proteins | sample P3T30metagenome_FD_192430 | JGI IMG/M metagenome (GOLD analysis project Ga0265798, IMG submission 192430) | Plant litter microbial communities from East Loma Ridge, Irvine, California - P3 T30 | ecosystem: Environmental > Terrestrial > Plant litter > Unclassified | place: USA: California... | reverse complement strand
GACAAAAACTACGACGCAAATTTCTCTGGCGCAACAACAGACCATGGTCATTACCAAGTCTGCTGATGTCACGTCAACAATCAAGACTACTCTGGGCGCGAGCACGACAACGAGATTCCAGACAATTACGCAGGGTGGCGGCGTGGCTACCCTGACGGTCACTGCGCAGCCAGGCACAAAGACGTCTATAAAGAAGATGACGACGACAGTGTTGCAGGTTGAGACGATTACGGCGAAGGGCGCAAAAGCATGTACGGAGTGAGGGCCTCGGTATTGCTTTGTAATGTGCATAAATACAGTCTTCGAGCAAGTAGGTATTGTTTAATGATAAGTGAGCCTTGCATTTAGTGAGAGTGGCTATCCTCCCGTGCACTCTTCTACATTGCGTCTTTCATAAGTCGAGTTCATCCGCATGTACAGGGCCGACACACGACGACATGATCAATTGCGTCAACACCGCATTACACCTTCTTATTCAACTGCTCTAAATACATGTAGCCCGTCCTAGCCCGCATGTGACATGCTGCTTCACCCATTGCGTCGTCCCTTCCCGCATATACGACGCTATCTCGTCCACTCAACTGAACCGGCGAATTGGTTGATGCGGGCTAACGCCCACCAGAGCATCCAGTATCCGCAGGCTGGCAGGTAAAGTCCCTGCCTCCGCACAAAACAGCTACCGGAGTATCAGCGTCCAGTCAGAGCACTTGATGACCTATATCCTTACATTCGCAATGCCCTGAGCAGCATCGGTTGGCTAGGACGTCACAGCCAACTATGATTGTTAGCAAAGTAGGAAATAGCCCAGATTACGTGTCAAGTACTAACATCCATTAAGAATGCATTGACGCTCTTGAAGCTCGGCTGGTATGGCAACAGCGGCAGTGAGGGCAGTCAGGGTGGCAATGATTGCAATGAACTTCATGGTGAATGTTGAAGTGTGCTGAGCTAGAGATGTGAAGCTTGGTCCGGATGGAGGATTGGTCGATGGGTCGAACCTGCTGTTGATGATGATGTTGTAGTGTGTAGGCGACTGTTATTTATACTTCAACCTGCCGTCCGGTAAGTGCAAAGACTTGGCTAGAATAACAAGTCCGAATCGTTCACAGTGCGCAGTCTATTCGTCACTGACTCAGGGGACTGTGAAAGCAACAGCGCTAGGTGAAGGTCCGAATGAGCATAAGAAGACACTCACCGTTTGCGATACCAAGGACTCTAGGAGACCGCTAGGGTAGGCATAGTTCTTGGAGCACTGTCAATTGAATTGAGCTCTGTTGTTCGTGCTCAGGGATGTTAATCGTCTATCAGTGTGCTCTGTAATACGTCTTGTGAACAGTGAGCCGTTGTATAAATGTTCCTCTCGTGAAAATTGCAGCGATTCTAGAAGAGCAATGCACCTTTTACTAAGGATTCCCGGGCGTACGCCACGCACAAATGTTGGCTACAATGTTGTTGGTTCGGCTTAATCTTACCCCATAGCCGGTTCGGTCCGAGATGGCTAGTCGCGTTCTTGGTATTTGGCCCAAGCAATACTAAAACGCACTTACATTCTAATTGCCACACCAAAAGGAGATCGATACAGCCAAGAGTGAGCGAAATAACACCTTCATCAGGTACCGGGTTGATGTTCTTGCCAATGCGGCAGCGAACCTGCAAGTCGGCGCAATAATTCCTGTTGCGGCTGGTACTAACATCTATTTGATATGCTTGTTGCATTCCATACTCATGGACTTCGTTTTGTTTGCTCATGCTCGGAGCGACACGTGGCGAGATGAAAAGTCTTGCTGCTTCGGACTACGTTTTGCGAAAGATCTGGACATTGCGATGGAAACGCTGAAAACTAAGACATGAATTGCGCCAAGGTACTTTGTTGTCACCAGCTTAGAATTTCTGGTAGCCTTTGCCAGTAACAAATGTCTGTTGCCATGGCCCCTGCGCACTGTCCTCGATCAGCTTCACGAAGTGTTCCGCATGCCCTCCGCCACTCAGTCCAGTGTACAACGGCTCCCCCTTTGCCGTACGCTCATCTACGTAGTAGTATCTGCTAGGCATCAGCATCCCTGGTCAAGGTCCCTTTCTCATTGCACTCACTTGAACCCTTTATCAGCATACACGGCGGCAGCAGCCTGGATCAGGTGCGCCGTCGCCGATTTGCCAACACCGAGAGTCGTGATTGTATCAATGACGAAGTTGTTGTTCATGATGTTGCCCGTGTAGATGAAGGTTCTGGCGGTGGTATCGGGAAGCTGTTCGAATCCAAGTGTGGCTTCTTGTGCAGCAGCGTAGGCACTTGTCGTGTTGATGTTCAAGTCGTTGGTGAAGTCTGCCAAGCTGGTAGAAAATGGGTTCTTCGGTTCGTTATGGATGGCAGCATAAGCTATCACAGCGTGGTAAATTACACGTGAAGGCTGACCTGTCGTCGCACTCACCATTGTAAACAACGACGCTCGGTGTGCCCAGCGACTCTTTCACCTTTGCGAAAAGCTCGGGAACGGAGGAGGGATTTGCCAAATCGACTTGGAAGTTGAATTGATTCGAGCCGCTGTCGTCCTTCTTAGCACTCCTGGAAGCAAGCGCGACTTTGTATCCTTTCGATACGAGGGCGCGAGCTGCGTTGTGGCCAATGTTTGGGCCAGCGCCTATGATCAAAGCAATTGCTGCTGACGACATCTTAGCTGTGACTCTATTATTGAGAAGGTAATCAAGTCTGCGAGGGACAAGATGGTTGAATATTGTATGTGAAACCGCATGCTTCACTGTGATTTATGTACTCCCGGACTGCGGAAAACTGGCCCCGAGAATGGTTAATCATCGCGCGCATAAACACAACCCATCCGTGGCGCCCGCACGATATCACTATATGTGGTTAGGACCAGCAAGCTCCGCGGAACAATCGTGGTGTTGTAGTAGGTAGCATCGTCGTCCTTGCACTGGGAGTTTGTCATCTTGATGTGGGACTAGTCCAAGGTAGGCTGGTTGCCTTCCACTTCGAGCAACAACATTACAAACCATTCTACCATGCCAGATGCCAATGTTCCCCAAAGCAAATTCGCGGCACACGGTGAGGTATCTCATATGTGCTACATAGCCTTTGATCAAGCTACAGCCATGTTCGCTTACAAATTGCAAGTGCCCGAATGTCTTGAGGCCAGATTTCTACTCGCAAGGGGGGTCTTCGCAGCATTTACCATTCTGTTGCATTTCGCCGGTGGAGAGATTACAAAGAGCAATGAAAGAGGCTGAGCTGGAAGCCGCAGTGGACAAAAGACATGGTTTATGGGAGATTTAGAGATGAGATGGGGATGTGGTGGACTGTGTTTTGGACGAGAGGATACACAGCTTGCCCAACATATCGTGTCACTGCATGCAGCATGCTAAACTACTGCAGGGAAACGGAGAAGATGTTGTGCCCGGCATGCAATGAGTGGAAGATGAGACGATGTCCTTTCTATGGCAGCTAGTGGTGTGGGGTAGGAGCGAGTTGCCAGCAATCCTGGTCTTCACCGCTCCGCTAAGCAAGCGAGCGGCTGCATCTTGAGGAACACATCGACACCATCGACGCGCCACACCGCACTGCCATTGCTACATACACACAGCTGCCCCTCTCACACGTCCTCACACGCTGTTTGTACTCATTCCGGGTCTTGCGCGTACGTGGAGGGAGGACGGCACACTTCGGGACCTGCGACGCTCGCTCGAAGCCGCCTTCACATGTCAACAACAAACGTCACCACCGTCGCCGCACGTACACAAAGGGCATGCCACAGTCGCTCGACCAGCTCGTCAAGGGCGCGCCTGCCCCAAACACAAACGTCAGCGCCGTCGCAGCTGCCGCCAACTCGCAGCCTCCGCCGTACTCGGCGACCGTCGTTGACGGGCCCCACGATGTCAAGCACCCGCCCTCGATAGCCGATCCCACGTCGCTCCTGCCGAGCTCGCCGCCGCAGATATACCTGAACCTACTGATCCTCGAAGCCTCTCTGCGCTCTCAGTACCTCACCCTCCGCGCGCGCCGCCGACAGAACACGTTCGTTCTGACGCTGCTCTCCGCCTGGCTCATCTTCTTCTTTCATCTCATCTTCCTTCGGCCGCGAGAGGATGGCAAGGGGCTGGGAGGGAGTCAGTACTGGCTAGTGGACATGTCGCAGAAGGTCTGCTTCATTACGGGCGTCGTCACGGCTCTGCTGTTCTGGGCGACGGGCCAGTGGGAACGCGGCGTCAGGTGGCCACGACGGTGGGTGGGTGTCGCCAACCGGGGACTGCGAGGCGTCAATGCCAAAATCGTCGTGATACGCGGACCGTGGTACCGCGAGCTATTCGAGTGGCTGCTGTTCCTGCGCCCATTCTCCGGCGGACTCTGGGGCGGCGAACAGGGCGGCAGCTCGTATCACTTCATCAACGTCTCGCAGGAGAAGTCACACAGCCTCGACGGCGGCGGCGGGCGGCCGCGTCACAGAATCGTCGAAGATGGCAAAGAATACGCCGAAGAGGATATTGCCTCAGGCGGCGACTACATTAAGCTCCTCCTACTCCCCAAGCCCTTCACACCCGACTTCCGACAAAACTGGGAGACATACCGCGCCGAGTACTGGGAAAAGGAGAATGAGCGCCGCTCCGAGCTTCGGAAACGCGTCCGCGCTAGGCAGCGTGAGATTGCGAGAGAGGAAGGCGGTCTCCTCTGGTGGACTGGCTGGCGAGGCTGGAAGCGCGCTCGCGGTCTGGGAGGACGCTCGGGCGACGTCGAGAAGAGCGGACATCACCACCAAGGACACAGCCACAGCCTGTCACACACGAGCTCGCGCAGAAGGCGGCCTAGCTTGCTGCAAGGTCAAAGAGGAAGAGACGGCTCGCATTCACGCAGTTCATCACGCAGCACGACGCCCACACCCGACATCGATGCCCGCGAACGGCGCCTGAGTAACAGCAGCACCGCATCTACATCGCGCCAAAGCTCACTCCGCTCTGCCAAGATTGCGCAGGGAAGTGCGCAGACGGCGAGGAGGCCGCAGATTCCGACTTCGAGTTCGAGACCAAGTACGAGCGAGAGCAATTTACCATGGCAAAGTAAGCGCGCCAGTATGTTGAGCAATGCGGAGAGCATGGCGGACGGGGATGATGAGACAGAAGACGAAAGTAGGAGGAGCGTGGATGCGCCGACCGCGAGACCGCAGGTCAAGAGGCGGTCTAGTAGGGAAAGTAGTGGAGGAAGAGCAGATAGCGCGTAGCAAGAGTATGCTGCTCGTTCCGTCCGTACATGCTTATGATGTATTCGCGTTTCGCCATTAATTTACGTCGCCCAAACCCACAGCCATCAGCAATGCACAATTAACAACTAGATCCACGTACCACCTCCTGGAGCATACGAGCAAGATTTCCAGTATTTCTGCCGGATGAAAGCACTACCCCATGATGGCTACAATCAGCCATACTCAATGCCGTCTTGCTCGGAAAATCCGACAGCGCACTCCTCGCCAATGACGGCTCAATTTCCGCTCGTAGGTGGCAAACATGCAGTAGGTACCACCTCTATTAACATACGATGTAGAATAACAAGAGCCGTATGTATGCAGACAGGCCTATCTTGTAGGAAGGAAATTTTCAACACCCTCGATAGCAACGTATACAGATCCTGACATCATGCAGCGCATCCGCAGTGTGCGCCTTGCGCGAGTGAGATGGTTCACATGCAGTGACGCCAACTTCATCCGGTCCTATATCATTATTGGCGCACAATCGTGGCGATCCCCGCAATCCTGAGAATCCACACCATGAGCCAAGCACAGCTTTTGAGCTTCGTATCTCGGTTAAGACAACGTGGTCGGTCGCCAAGTCGGGGAGCCTCTTGACTGATGCTTGTCCAAACAGCTGAATAGGTTGATCCACTTGGGCCATGAAGACGTGCTGTCTGCAGCCGGACGCGGCTCGACAAACACCAAATTGCTGTCAAGAAGTAGTAAGCTTCCCATCTTCATTTCACATGTATTCACATGAGCGGTCTTGCGACTGAACGAATCAATTGCAGCTGGTACATCCATGTAGGAAACAGTGTTACTCCAGGCCCTCCATGAGGTGCTCGTGACCTTGTAGCTCGCGTTTATGCAACACTGCCACGCGAGTGTTTTCGGGTACGTTGCGATCAGCAATGCTTCATGGGTGGCCTAATTGCTAGGACATAAGTCTTGCACACGACAGGTTCACTTTCTACTCCGGGGTCGTCTAACGGCTGTCACCCCTAGTCACTGACGTAAATAGGTGTAAAGGTCGGACCCAAGTTCCGGCCGCTTATCCGAGCACCCCATGGCTCAGTCTCCAAAATTTCTCTCCACGCTCGAAAGTGATTGGGGTTCTGGAGTGAGATCAAGACAAAGACGGCACAACATGGGCAAACTGGCCTGTCTAGTAAGCTGGCTGTGACGTGAGTGGCTGTGGGGTCAGGAGCACCGTGGATTATAAGAAAGCATGGCAATGACTTTTGGATTGGCATCGCGTGTAAGTCGCTGTTTTGGCCTCTTAGCTTTTCCTTGGAAACTTCTTGTACACCTGCCAAGTGCTGCGAAAATCCTACGCCATGGAAGACAAGATTCACGACGATTCTGATCGTCGAGCCTCAAACTCAGATGAGAAGAAGTCTGTACAGGACCCTCAGGCCGAGACTTTTGAGAAGCGCGAGCAAGCCGCGCGTGGCATCTTTGATTTCGATGAGAATGCGACTGTTTCTGGTGAATATACCGTTCTCCAAAATCTATCGCGACATCTACTGACTGTCGAACTCGTGATATAACAGGAAAATTCGAAAACCCGCTTGCTGGTATTCCCAAGCACAAGCTCTTCGAAGATGTCGAGGACTTTTGCAAGAAGTACTACATGATGGACAAAGTAGACATGATGAAGAAGGGCGCGCTCGTGTCACAAGCTCCGTACCACGCGCATCAGATTACCGAACTCAACGACGAAGACCGAGCCGTTCTTGAGCACGAAGCCAAACACAAGTGGAGTCAGCCATATATGCTGTACTTCCTCACTGTCATGTGTTCCTTGGGTGCAGCCACGCAAGGTATGGATGAGACCTGCAACGCTGGCGCAGTGGCATATTGGCCCGACCAGCTCGGCGTTACAGGCCTACCGAATGCGACGTATATCGAAGGTCTCATCGTCGGTGCACCCTACCTTGCATGCGCTGTCCTTGGTTGCTGGCTCAACGAGCCACTGAACAAGTATTTCGCTCGTCGCGGTACCATTTGGATCTCTTGTTTCGTCGCCGCTTTCGCTTCCATCTGGGAAGCCTTTACATATTCACGTTGGCAACTGTTCGCCGCACGCTTCGTGTTGGGTCTCGGTATCGGCGCCAAGTCAAGTACGATACCAGTGTACGCTGCCGAATGCTCTCCGGCGCCCATCAGAGGTATCTCTCAGAATGGCTTGCGTCCATGTTTTCCGTTGACATCACTCAGGTGCCTTGGTCATGCAATGGCAGGTATGGACCGCTTTCGGAATTATGTTAGGAAACATCATGGGCGTTGCCTTCTACTCGCTACCAGAGGATGTTGCCTGGCGCTACATGCTAGCCTCCAGCTTCGTTCCACCCGTCTTTGTAATGGTGCAAGTCTACTTCTGTCCTGAGTCACCAAGATGGCTTATTCAGAACAACAAGATAGGCAAGGCGTACCAGTCTTTCCGTCGCATTCGAAACACTGAGCTGGAAGCTTGCCGCGATCTCTTCTATACGTACGTCGCTGTCGAGCTCGAGAGGAAGGTCAATAAGGGAAAGAACTTTTTCACCAAGTTCTGGGAATTGTTCAGTGTCCCGCGTAACCGTCGCGCGACGATGGCATCGTGGATCATCATGTTTGGCCAACAATTCTGCGGGGTGAATATCATCACTTGAGTGATTGACAGAATTGGTTTAACGTCCTTTAGGTAAATGTCATCGCGTACTACGCCGTGACTGTTTTCATTCAGGGCGGTTACAGCCGTCCGCAGGCCTTGTTGTTCGCTATGGGTACCGGTATCCTCAACTGGATCTTCGCGTTGCCGGCTTTCTTCACCATCGATACGTTTGGACGTCGCTTCCTGCTGCTTGTCACGTTCCCATTCTTGGCGCTTACTCTGCTGTGGACTGGTATGTCCTTCTTCATCGGCGAGACAGATGCAGAGGGCAATTGTATCGGTAATTGTACAGGGCGAACTGCTATGATTACCACTGGAATGTACCTGTACGAGGTGTTCTATTCGCCCGGCATGGGTCCAGGTAAGCCGATGAAGTTGAGTATGGGTTGAGATTACTGACCAGTGCTATTAGTGCCCTTTTCTTATTCTGCTGAGGTTTTCCCAATTCAGGTAAGATCCTCCTGAGCTGTTGGTGTCCGCTACTGACCCTCGATAGGTTCGCGATGTAGGAATGGCGTCCGCAACAGCTGTATTGTGGGCCTTCAACTTCGTTCTGTCATTCAGTTGGCCGCCCTTGGTCGAAGCCTTCCAGCCACAAGGAGCATTCGGCTGGTATGCAGCCTGGTGTGTTATCTTATGGGTTCTTGGTAAGCTGCAATGAAGATAGATGCGTCGCCAGGGCTAATTCTTCACTTCAGCCCTTCTCTTCATCCCTGAGACCAAGCAGCTCACACTTGAGGAACTCGATGCTGTCTTCAACGTGCCTACGCACAAGCAGATGGAGCGCGGACTAAAAGAGCCCGGATATTGGCTCCAGAAGGGCATCTTCCATCGGGATGTGGAACTGCCGCCGTTGGTCGACATTCAGCGCCTTCGTGGTACGCGCGAGGATGACCACCTTTACGGAGGTGCTTGAGTATAGGAACCGCGTGTACGACGAGATAGTCTTCTTGTCGCGCACGAGTTCTCGCGCTTGTCGAGTGTCATATCCACTTGACTTATGTACGAAGCCAGGGCGTGCGTGCGACTACTTGTATAGTAATATTTTGATTCATTCGTTGCTGGAATATTACCTTGGGAAACACCTTTCGCAGCACAGTGCTTAATTTACGGGACTTATGACCTTCCTCTTTTTTCAACGACTGCTCTAGTAGTAATAACTCTAGTAGTAGCTACTAGGCATAGCATGCTAACGCCCTATTATTCTTAAAATACTAATACTGTTAGATAACAGGTGTTCTAATAAGATAATAATTGTTCGGGGTGCAACTTGCGTATTGTTGTGTCTGTTGTGTAGTCTCGTAAGGGATAAGAAGGAAGGTCTCCCTGTTATAGTCCCTTTTGGGACTAGGGGGTCTATATAACGTGCTATCTTTAACTCCGTTCCCTTCCCTTAAATACTACCTTATATCTAAAACACCTCTTTAGTTGAAGCCTTGCTCTAAGCTAGAAACCCCGCTTATATAAATCTAGACCCTTCTATGCCGCTGCGTAGGTTGTTCTTATAATTATAGCTCCTTAGTATAGTGCCTGCAATCTCTATACTCTTTATCTAGCTAAGTAGATGTTTAACCTGTCCTTTCTTAACAATAATCTTATCCCTGATATCTACTAGACTAACGTGTTTAAGGAACTAGCGCATCTTATTAGCTAACGTGTTTCCCATGCGAACCGCCAACCCAAGCGAGCCGTCAGCTCCACCCCACCAACACGCGTACGCAGCGACAACGCGCAACACCACAACAATTTATTTTACTATACACTACAGCAGATTATACATTAGATTCTTCGCTATTATCTCTATCCTCTATTTCTACCTTACAAGTGCGGGAGTTGTGCCCAACCTCGCCGCAACGGCCACAGCGCCTCTTAGCGCGCACCCTCTTCGCAGGCGTCTCGCCCTCCTTACAAATACCACCCTCTCTTTTAGCAATTAAGTTAGACACCTTACTAACTATTAGCGTCTCCTCTACCCGTATATACCGCCTTTTCTGGCTCTTGCGCTTTGTAAGCTCTTCAATTGCGCTTCGCATACGCGCCTGTTCCTCCTGCAGTAACACTATATTATGCGCTATCTGCTGCGCGCCTTTACTTAGCTGTCGTACCTGCTCGTTAAGGGAGCTCGCGGAAGAACCTAGGCGCCTTTGCATCCTCTGTCGAATGAGCGTAGTCTGAGCTTCTAGCTCTTTGGCGTTGCGCGGCGTCTTTGCCTCCCACGTGGCGTTGTTGGGCCGTAGTAGAGTTAGCGTGCGCAACCTCACATTAAGCTTTAATAACACTGTATCTAGGTTAAATAGAACTAATCTAGCGCCTCTAAACCCTGCGCAAGCGTTTTCCTTAGTAAATGTCTGCTTGTAGGCAGCTTTAAAGGCTAGTAGGAAGGTTTCCTTGCTAATATAGTAGATATAGCTGCGCGCTAAGGCCGCGATGCCGTCGCCATAAGAGCGCTTCAGCGGCGCGAAGCAGGCGACGTTGAGAGGCTGCAGCAAGTGCGATAAGTAAGATAGCATGCAGAGAGCGATAATCTTGTTCTCCTTGCAGTAGTCCTAGAAAGTAAGCAAGCAATAGCTCTCGTGGCCGTCAATAATAAGCAGCCTGTACGCTCCTACAGGCTTCGCATGCGTATTAAAGTGTTTAAGCTAGTCAAGCCCTAGATTGTTGCTTATCTAGCTATTTAGACTAACTTAGATAACCTAGTCGCGTGGTATACCTAGCTTAAACCAGGTAGAGATCAGGACCTTGCTAGCAAAGATAATGAAGGGTGGGATGCGCTTCCCCGTCGCGCCGACAGCTTGTATTAGGGTAGTCCACTCGCGATCGCTAGGCTGTAGTTTCTTTGCTTTCCTAGGCTTATCTAAGCCTGTTACTACAAGCTAAGACGTGATCTTGCCTATTAAAAAGCCTAATTTATTAAAGTTCTAGGTATCCTTATCTAGGATACCGTACTTCGCCTTTATTAATTAAATAAGCTCAAACTAGGGCAGTATAAGCGCCGGGTCTTCGCAGGCAGCTCGCTGGCGATCGTACGGACAGCTCTAGCGCTTCTTAAGCTCAGGTGTGCGCTTAATAAAGTTGTCAACCTAATGCTTGCTAACAGGCTTCTCACCCCGCTCTCTTAGCAGTCTATCAGCCATATCTCGTACAAGGGCCTTTGTAGCGGTACGCCACGTAGGCTGGCGTTAAGTACACTTTGTAGAATTACCTCCTCTTCTAGCTTTGTAAGGCGCTTTAAGTTCAGTTCGCATTCGCTTTGTGGGCGTGTTCTGGCGCGTTAGTCGCGGACTGTCGTTCGAGGGACGTTATAGATTGCTGCAGCCCAAGTAAGGCTTTTAACGCGCTTTAAGGTGATTTTAGAGATAGCAAAGTATATATCCCCTTCAGTATAGGGCTTTTGCACGTT
>Ga0265798_10010671_pt1 | contig 11292 bp, 7 predicted proteins | sample P3T30metagenome_FD_192430 | JGI IMG/M metagenome (GOLD analysis project Ga0265798, IMG submission 192430) | Plant litter microbial communities from East Loma Ridge, Irvine, California - P3 T30 | ecosystem: Environmental > Terrestrial > Plant litter > Unclassified | place: USA: California... | reverse complement strand
GGCCTACGCAGCCGGGAGTTAACCGCCGACGGCGGCAATCGTCCGGGCGGACGTGGCAACCATTTTGTGCTCGACGACACGGCCAACCAGATCCAGGTCCAACTCAAGAGCGACCATCAAACTAGTCAACTTAGCCTCGGCTATATCACGCGCATCGACGACAACGCCGGACGCAAGGATCCTAGAGGTCAGGGACTTGAATTGCGCACTGATGGGCACGGCGCCGTGCGGGCCCAACAGGGGCTGTTGCTCACTACCGAAGCGCGTCCAGATGCGGAGGGCCATATCACCGACATGGCCGAGACCTTGGCCCGCATGGCGCAAGGACGCGACCTGCACGATAGTTTATCTCAAGCTGCACAGCAGGCCGAGGCTCATCAAAGCGGCGACCAGGATCAGGTCGTCGAGGCAATCCGGGACCAGATCAATGCGATAAAAGGATCGGATAACGCGCGTGAAAAAGGGCGGTTTCCGGAATTTCAATCCCCCCATCTGACACTCGCCAGCCCGGCCGGCATTGAAGCCAGCACGGAGGGCTCAACCCATGTGATCAGCACCCAGCATAACGTTCTTACCAGCGGCGGGCATGCCAGTATCAGCGCCGGAAAAAGTTTGCTGGTCAGTGTCCAGGAGGCCGTGCGCCTTTTTGCCTACAAGGCAGGCATGAAACTCGTGGCGGCCAGTGCCGACATCGACATCACGGCGTTGAAGGAAAGCGTCAACATCCTCGCCAAACTGAATATTACGCATTCTGCCAACCGTATCTCGATTACCGCCAAGGAAGAAGTCGTGATCAACGGCGGAGGTAGCTATTCTCGTTGGACTGCGTCGGGTATAGAAGAAGGAACGAATGGCACTTGGCGCTCGCACGCAACTAAGCATGTAATGGTCGGGCCAGCCAATGGTCCCGTTTTCGAGCCGAAGCAGCTCGATGTTGCATTGAAGGAAACCCCGCCAGAACACCAAGTGGCATTCTCGGTGCAGCACATCCCCGGGCCATCCCCCGCGCTGTTTGCTGGGCAACCCTATACGTTGTTGAAAGACGGTGCAGAAATCAAGAAAGGTTTATTCGATGAATATGGGCGCGTGACGGTGGATAAAGCCGAGAAGGGGGCAACTTATCAGGTGCGTCTTCATAATGGCACGCTGCATGACGTGCCGATAGCGCGAGAGTCGATGGAATCCGATCCGGAGAAACCCGAGTACTACGAACAGCAGTTATCGAATAAAGGCTATCGGGCCGATGGCCAGGACGCCGGCAAACGGCTATCACAGCGTAATCGTGGCACTTCCTAATCAATTGGACACCCAGGGAACCCATCCATATGAACTTCTCTCAGCCAACTGATCTAACCAAACTTCTTTCAGAGATACAGAACCCTGAAAAGAGCAACGTCGACATGATCAAGCGACGCGCCAAGGGCAGCTTGCAGTGGTTTCTTGAAAAAGACAGTAAGACACATCCTGTTCATGACAACAATCACCTGGAATTTTATATTTGCGGACAAGACGGATTTGCTGCTATCGAAAAAGATATTCGCGCGGCGGTCAGTAGTATTGACCTGGTTCTTTGGGGATTCGACCCCGGCATGGAACTGGTGCGTACAGGGAGCGTCTGGCCGCGTGGTACCACTTATGGCGATCTGTTGACCGTAAAGGCGCGGGAGGGAGTGAAAGTGCGTCTCCTTGTTTTTTATGGACAGATTCCGTTCCTCGGGTGCGTCCCATTTTTTAACCCTGTTGCAAATGCTACAGGCAATGTCCCAGACATTGGCGCACTGAGCTGTATTCCATTGCCCATGTTAACGAAGGAGTTGCACGCCCCTAATACTGTCGGCAAGTCAGCGCCGGAGGTAATAAAACTGCGACAAAAGTATTGTAGTTCATGGTGGGACATCGCGCTTCGTGGAGGTTTCACCAATCTCGAGGTTCGCCTGCGTAAAACGTATGACGAAGCAATTGGGAAAAACGTACGCAAATATTTGCCCGGCTCTGTCAGGACCTTGAGTGAAGCTGCCGGCATAATCGAAATCGGTACGCATCACCAAAAACCCGTTCTCATCGATTATGCGCCAGGTAAGGCAAACACCGCGAAAGCCAACTCATGTGGCTACGTCATGGGCCTCAACAGCGTAACGGACTATTGGGACACGACCGAGCACCGCTTCAACGATCCCAAACGCGAATACAGCCCCGAAGGCGCCTATTGGACAAAGGCTTGGCGCCGGAAACCCTACCGCGATTACGCTATTCGTGTGCAAGGTGAAGCGCTGCATTGCCTCAACAAGAATTTTGTCGAAGGATGGGATAACGCCAGCGGCTACGGTCTGGCAAATGGCGCTTCGATCTTCAGCAGTAGCCTGGAAAAGGAGCGCAAATCAGTCCAGCCCAAGGATCTCCCCATTGCACGCGGTGCCCGATGCCGGGCGCAGATCCTGCGTACTTTTCCAGAAAAAGAAGATGCTACCATCCTCAAGGCATATATTCTGGCTGCGTCAAACGCCATCAATTATATTTATATCGAAAACCAGTATTTCCAATTGGACGACTGGGCCCGCATGATCAAAAAAGTGCGAGAGCAATACTGCCAGGCGATGATGCAGGCTGGCGCCAAGCCGGGCGACATCGCGCCGCTACATATCTTTGTTGTAATTCCGCAGCCTGAGCGCGGCGAAATGGTGCCGAACACTTACGACACCATCAACCAATTGGGCCAAGGCCGGTCAGTCGGCGCCTACGACAAACTGGTGCAAGGCCGGCGCAAGGGCGACGAGAAAAATTCTGGCGGCGGCATTGTCAAGGATTCGCTGAAAACCGCTCCCGCCAATCCACGAGCCGAACTTGAAGCCTTGGGCATCAAAACCGTTGTCGCCATGCTGATGACCTATGATGCCGGGAACGAGGCCAAGGATATCCTGATCAAGAAGCGCGACAACCATGCCCAGCAGGCACAGGCGGACTTGGAAGTGAAACAAAATACTCGCGCCAACGTGCACAACGGTAAGGCTGATGACGTAGATGTGGAAAATTATAGCGAATACAACATCGTCCCGCGCCGCTACCGGGAAATTTATATTCACAGCAAATTGATGTTCGTGGACGATGTGTACATGACGCTGGGCAGCGCGAACCTTAACGCGCGCAGCATGGCTGGCGACAGTGAATTAAACATCTGCACTGAGGAATGGGCTTTTACCAAGGCGGCTCGCAAACGGGTTTGGGGGAATTTGGCCGGGGAGGATTTAAATGGTGGCGAGGGTATAAGGAAGGATATGGAACTAACACTTAAATTGTGGCAGCAGAGAATGGATTTCAATAAAAGGAATAAATTGGCGAATCGGCCGCCAGTAGAAAATAGTTTTATTCATCCCTTCGAAGATCCACGCGGAGAGCCGCTGGTTCGGCTCGCATAAAATGAAAAACAGCACTGGCGGTTCTAGGCGCAATTACATATTTCCCTTTGGCAGGGTGACAATTATCACCCTGGTACTTCTCATATCAGGATGCTCCATGAAAGACCATTCACACGACGCAGCGTTGCCTCGCTTTATCAAACTCGACGCGTTCAATCCTCACCGCCCGAACTTTGCGTGCAAACACGAAGCTGACGTCAACCCACCGATCTCGGCAGAAGCGGAAACCATCTTCCAGCAGGCGCTAATGTTGGATAACCATGATCTGTGGCCCGCCCAGCGGGATTATCCGAAGATCGCAGCCCTGTACGAGCACGCCATGAAACTGGGCCATTGGAAAGCGCAGTTCAACCTGGCCGGGCTGTACTTGAAAGGAATTGGCGTACCGCAAGACACTGAGAAGGCAATCGTATTGACCGAGGATCTGATGCAGAAAGGCGTGCCTGCCGCCTGGGACAACATGGGTGCCTACTACATGGGTGGCGTCGGGCCGCTCGAACAGGACGCAACCGTGGCATACGCCCTCTGGCAAAAGGCCGCCGACATGGGGAGCATGGCTGCGCAGACATACATCGGGGCGAAGCTGCTCGCCGCTAGCGATCAACCACCGGAAGCGTGGGCCAACAGAAATGTGGGCCTGAAGATGTTGGAATGCGCATATGCTCAGGGCGATGGCACGGCTGGCTATGAATTGGGCTTGGACTATGCGATTCTTGGTCAAACAGACAAGACAAAAAAAGTGCCGGCGCTTCGATACTTTCATGAGGCAGCAAAGTTGGGAAGCGAAAGGGCAGCGAATTTTCTTGGTGCTGATTTTCACTCAGGCCCATCCACTGCGGCAAGTGTAGCTGTGGAGGTCGACAAGTCCCGTTCCGAACGTTACATGGTTCTCGGCGACGCACTTTTTAGAAATTCCGACCTGCGCTTCCCCAACCTCGACAAGGTGTTACCGCTACCACCAGCCAAACTGCCGATGTGGGATGGGGACAAGGAAACGCTTATCAATGCCGCCAAAGCTGTCGTACCTACACCGGCAACGCCAACCAACCCTGTTGCGCCTTCAGCGCCGGTGCGCACTGGGCGAGCCTACATTCCCGAAGGCTGGGGACTTCCCGACAAGCCGCAAACTCCCGTCCTGGCCCAGTACGAAACCACCTCCGCTCCACTCGACGGTTACTGGATTGCGCGTTTGATGCGCCCTGTTACAGAGCGTCATCATGCCTGGAATGTCGCCCAGGCCCCGCTGCGTTATGAAAAGGGCGAACTTTTCGACCGTAGCCGGTCTGGCTTGCGCGACGAGGACGGCCGCATTCAATTCCATTATCTGGGACAGCCCGTCGAGCAGGCAGTGCCGATTGCGATGACGGAACATCCGCTTGTTGTCCGAGGCATTGTCCGTTATGGTGATTTGGCCTCACTGCCGCGCGAATGTAATGGCCATTTTCCATGTCCTCAAACAGGCATATGGAGCGCGAGCGTGCCACCAAATCACCCGTCCTCCTCCATATTCAATCAATGGCACCAGCAAGCGTATGTAACACGAGGCCGGAGTTTCCCGGATCCCGAGGCACACCATCTTGCCATTGGTAGCCATGAGGTTACCTGGTATTGGCTGGGGCAAGCCAATGAAATGCGCGGTGACTTCGAATATGTCAGCTTGGGCGGTAGCCAAACTGCGGCTGATCATTCGTGACATCTCGAACATGCTGCAGGGCAAGCTAGACCAGGCACATCGCGATTAGCCCGTAGGCGCATTGTAGCCCGGCAGGAATACGTCGGGCGAGCTGCGAATGACGGCGCAATGTCTTCATTCTTATTTTTAATGGTTCACTTATGTCTAACGTGATTCGTCTTGGCGACGCCACGTCCCACGGTGGCAAGGTCGTGAGTGTAAGCGCACTTCATGTTACGGTTGAGGGCATTGCGGTCGCACGTGTAGGCGATGTTTGCAGTTGTCCCATCAAGGGGCATGACAACTGCACCATTGCGGAAGGCGACCCGCATCACGTTGTCGAAGGTGTGTGCGTGGCTTATGAAGGGTGCAAGACCACTTGCGGTGCCGTTCTGATTGCTAGCACGGCAAACCTAAGCAGGCCATAGTTTCGAATGGATTTGTTGCAAAAACGGGCTGAGCGAGTAATAGCCAAAGCTCGAACAGATCTAGTGCATAGGTACGTCTGCTATTGGCTGCGTATTCGATCGGAATGGCTCAGAGTCTGCGGATGTTGCTCTTCGGGCAAGCACGACGTTTTGTAGGCGTATCAGCCGAAAGTGCCATCTGTGAGAATTGGTCGGCTTATTCAGCTGCCCAGCTTAGTTGCCATACTGCCGGCCCCGCCGGCAGTATGGCATGTAGGGCATCTGCCACGCTGCGGCGCCAGTCAACCGGCTTCCGGAGCAAGCACCATCCGCCCCCCGACAGCCGCCGGTTCCCATGGCCGCAAACCCTGGTCCTTTGCCAGGCGAATGCGCTGCACCTTCATCGCATCGATCAGGTCTGCCGGTGAAGCGGCAGCGCCGGGCATCGGAAGCGTCTGTTCGGCTTCAAGGAAGAATCGGTGACGGGCATCGGTCCCGATGGACAGGAACGCGTCCTCCCACCACTCGGTAATCCGCTCGCTGGCCCGTTCCAGCGCCGTTTGCGTGACCAGCCGGTTCGACTTTTCGCTGTTGATGAGCTTCGATGCTGGCATCAGGTTCCATGCATCGCCGCAGGGCCAGGCGGCAAAGGGGAAGCAGTGGTCGATGTCGTAGTCGTTTCGCAAGCGCTGGCCTGACCAGACACAGTAGACGGCCTTGCCCTGGGTGCGAAGCCGGTCGACAGCTGCGCGTCCGAATCGGGTGTCGCGCTCGGGGTCTGCCCAGGCGAGCAGCGAACAGGCAGCCTGGCCGAGCGCCGGGCCGAGTTGCCCAGCGTAGGACTCCATCAGGCGCACCCATTCCGCAACGAGGACCGGTTCCACCCACACGTTGTAGTGGCTCAGCGCGTCCCATATCTGGAGCGGAACGTGGAATTCGCCAAAGCTCCACAGGAAGGCGTCATCGATCGTCAGGCTTGACGGTGTCGATGTCCGGCGCTGGTGCGCGATGTGGAAGATAGGTTCGCTGCTTGCCGGCCAGCGCAGGTACTTGACCGGCATCGTGCGGATCAAGCCTGCAATCTCCCACAGGCTGCCGTGCAGGTGCCGCGCCGTGTCGTCGTGAAACGCCATCCCCGCCCGCAGGTCCACTGGCCGGATGGGGCGCAAGGCCGTGAAATGGCTGGTCACGAAGCCCGGTGCAGCCCCGGCCCGGTTGAAGGGCATTTGCGGAAGTCCGCCCTCGATCAGCGGCTTGTACATGCGTAGCCAGAAGAGCGCGACCAGCCCCATCGGCAGGACGACAGTCTCCGGCTCATGGCGTGCGGCGCCCGCCGCGGTGTCGGCAATCCTGGCAAGGATGCGCAGCAGCGCGATCTTGTAGGTCGAAGCCTTGCTGTCGGTAAGGATCAGGTGGCGCAGCAGCGGCAGGGCGCCCAGCCCATCGTCAGGCAGCCCGAGAACCGCGGTCGTCCATGAGATGCCGGGTCGGCCCAGCCGGTCGGGGCTGTCGTCGGTGCGTACCAGCCTGAGGCCGAACTGCTGGGCCATCGCCGTCAGCTCCGGCAGCGTCACCTCGTACATGGCGCGCTCGGTATCGGGCGGTCCGATGCGAAGGCTGATGGCGATACGGCCGTTCGGCGACAGCAGCGTTGCCAGCTTGCGCAAGGCACGCTGGCGCGAGGCCGGCGGCACATGCATCCAGACCGCGGAGAGCAGGATCAGGTCGAACGTCAGCCCCAGGCGGCGTACCTGGGCCAGCTCCGGCAGGCTGTCTGCTATCCAGTGAATCCGCGGCGAAGGATGGCGCTGGCGGGCCAGGGTACGCATCGCTTCCGACGGCTCGGCGGCGACCACATCGTATCCCTTCGCGGCGAACCAGGCGGCGTCCCGCCCGGAGCCGGCGCCGACGTCCAGAATCGTGGCGCCGGGCGCGGGCAGCAGATCCAGCAGGGCAGGGTGCACATGTTCGAAAGCCAGCGTTTCATACTGGGAAACAAGCTGCTCGGCGTTCTGATCGTAATGTGGAATGGCCTGCACGTGCGCTTCGATTTGTTTTAACGACACATCAATTGTAGGCGCAAGCTTGCTGCGGCAAAGCGCAGGTGCGCACAGCATCGCAAGGCGTGCAACCCGCCATTACGGCGCAATCGGTCGCGCCGCGTCCTTGGCCAGCTGTTTCTCGGCCGCGCTCCGTTGGGCGGCGGCGTAGGCCGGCAGGGTGAAGGAGATGTCGCATCCATGCCGGCCGGTGCAAAGGAGATAGATTTCGGCATCCGCGTGCTTCCAGGTTGCGGAGGGGCCGGGTCCAATCGAGCTCGTCAGGGTAGGCGCGCCGAAGCGGCTCGACACCGAGCTGACGATCTCCGCGTAATCACGCAGGTGATGGGTCCGCGCTCCGAGTTCCTGCAGCACGCCGGCCTTGTCGACCGTTGCATAGAAGCTGGCTTGCGCCGCCCAGGCCGGACGCGTCGCACTGCCCGGTATCTGCAGCCCGCCTTTGCGCACGCCCTTGTCCAGGGGCGGTGTCGAAATCCAGCACAGCGGAGTGGTATCGAAACTGCCGATCTGATTCATCGTGCAGGCACGGATGGGTTTGGTCTTGCCGCCGAGCGGCATGCCGAGGATGGTCACCGGCGCGGCGGCGCTGGCGGAGAGGGCGAAACCGGATACGACTGCCGCCAGGGTAAGATGCTTGATCATGAATGGTATGGAGAACGGCAGGAAGGCGTGCCGGAGCGCCGATCGGATGCGATGTGCGGTCAGATGTCGATTTTCTTGTACACGCGGCCGGTCTTTTGATTGATCAGCCAGACCTGCTGCAATTCGATGGTGAGGTTGTCGCCGTCCCAGTCCTGTTCCTGCGGGTCCTTGATGCTGGGGCGGGCAAAGTCGAAATAATCCGAGAGATAGGGCGGAGCAAGCTTGCCGACATATACCCGCTTGATATTCTGCTTGGCGCGCCGGGCCTCTTCGGCAGGGAGTTCAAGCGACTCGTCCAGCTGCCGGACGTTTGCTTCGAGCAGTTTAAGGGGGATGTTCTTGAACAACAGGCCGCATGCGCTGTACGTGGTGCTGGTCACCTGCACAGTCCTGCCATAGGCGTTGGCCCCCGCGTAGCTGCGCGACGAGCGCCGCGTCGAGTCCAGCAGGTCTGCGACGAAAAAGGACTCGCCTATGCGTTGCTGCTTGAAACCCCAGGCACCCCGCACGCGCAGTGTGCCCCGGTCGGCATCGTAGTCCGTGGAGAGAAAGCCGTATTCGTCGACGAAGGCGAGCGTGTCCCCGACCAGGGTCGTACCGACCAGCGTCTCCCTGGACAAGCCCGCGATGCGTTCGGCGTGGGCGGCCGTCGTCTCGAACTCGCCTTTCGCCACCTTGAACGAATGAAGTTTCTTGGCAATCGACTTGCATTGATGGCCTCGGTAAGCTGGCCCCAGTTCTTCGGTCCAGGCTTCGAGAGGCGCCAGCGCATAGGCAGGGCGCTTTGTCGCTGATGCGCTTGCTGCTTTCGGCTTCGGCGGCGCAACTGGCGCATCGGCTGCGTGCCCGCTACCCATGCAGGCGAAAAGCCCGGCAGTGGCTAGCAAAAGAAGGAATGCGTTCAACTCGGTCTCCACGCTCATGCGCTGTTTGAGAAACAGAGTATAGACTGCAGGAAACTGAAAAAATCTCACCAAATATATCGGCAGAGGCGAGGAGGCGAATTTCTTGTAGGTGAGGGATTACAAATTAACTGAACAATTGTGTTGCTAATAGGCATCACTATTACTCTCGGTTAAATCCATGGGGTTATCATGTGTCATACAAAAAATAACACCATGCCGAGTGAATAATCACGCAGCCCCGGACCGAACGAACGCTCGCCGCTCGCCCCGCCTGGCCACCCTCACCATGTTCGTGGTCAGCGCCGCCGTCGTCCTGACGATGCTGCTGCATCTCGCCCTGGTCAGCCACTTTGCCCACCAGCAGGCGCGCAAGGAAGCGCAGTTGCGCCTGCAGCAGCTGTCCTGGCAGATGCGCGATTCGCTCAACCGCGCCATCGGCAATGCCGCCGCCAACGTCAAATTGCTGTCCGAACTGCCGCAGATCCGGTCGGTGCACGACGTCGACGCCGCCCGCAATGCGCTCGAATCGCTGCAGCGCTCGATGCCAGAGTACGCCTGGATCGGCGTGACCGACACCGAAGGCCGGCTGACGGCATCCACCGGGCGCCTGCTCGAAGGCGCGAAGGTCGATGCGCGGCCCTGGTTCCAGGCCGGGCGCCAGGGTCTGCATGCCTCCGATTACCATCCCGCCGTGCTGCTCGGCAAGCTGTTGCCGAAGGCGCCCGATCCCTGGCGCTTCGTCGACGTGTCGGCGCCGCTGAAGGACGCCGAAGGTCGATTCGTGGGCGTGGTCGGCATGCACATGAGCTGGCAATGGGCGCGCAAGCGTGCGGCCGAACTGCTTACGCCGGCCCTGCGCGAGTACGGCGCCGAGGTGCTGGTGGTGCGTGACGACGGCACCGTCCTGCTCGGTCCGCCGAGCCTGATCGAGCAGCGCATCGACACGGCCAGCCTGCGCCTGGCGGCGGCGGGCGAGACCGGGTCCATGCGCGAGACCGGGCCGGACGGCAAGACCTATCTCACCGGCTACAGCCGCACCGGCGTCGATGGCGATCCGGCCACCCTGCGCTGGTCGGTGCTGGTGCGCCATAGCGAGGATGCGGCCCTGGCCGATTCGCGCCGGCTGGAACGCCGCATGATCGGCCTGAGCATCCTGATGGCGGCGATCCTCGCCGGCTGCGCGGTGCTGCTGGCGCGGCGCCTGACGCGTCCGATGGATGCGCTCAGCAACGCCATCGAGCGGGCGGCCCACGAAACCGATGCCGGCCGCCCGGCGCCGGAGATCCCGGTGGTGGCCGGCTTCCATGAAGCGCGGGTGCTGTCGCAGGCCATGCGCGAGCTGGTGCGCAGCGAGGAAGCCCACCGCGAGGCCCTGGAAACCATGAACCTGCAGCTGGAATCGACGGTGGCGCTGCGCACCGCCGAGCTGCACGCCTTGCTGCTGCGCGACGTGCTGACCGGCCTGCCGAACCGGCGTGCACTGATGGAAACCTTGCCGAACGCCATGGAACGGGCGGCGCGCAGCGGCAAGCCCTGCGCCTTGCTGTTCCTCGACATGGACGGTTTCAAGGCCGTCAACGACAACCATGGCCACGAGGAGGGCGACGAGCTGCTGCGCCAGTTCGGCTCGCGCATCGCCGAGGCGGTGCGGCGCACCGATACGGTGGCGCGCCTGGCCGGCGACGAGTTCGTGGTGGTGCTGGAGAACCTGGCGCATGTCGGCGATGCCGAAGACAAGGCGCAGAGCCTGCTGGCCGCGCTGCGCGCGCCCTATACCCTGAAGGGGACGGCCGTCACGGCGGGCGCGAGCATCGGCGTGGCCTTGCACATGCCGGGCGACCGGGCCGACCTCGACGCCTGGCTGGCGCGCGCCGACCATGCGATGTATGCGGCAAAACGCGGCGGGAAAAACGCGGTCGCGCTCGCGCCGGCAGCTGTAAATATTGCAGCCGCATAATAATTTCACGCGTAGTCGGAATGTACCTACAAAAAGACAAGCCATTCTGGTGAGCGGTATGTGGGCTAATCGACAGATGAACCCGCTTAGGAGAGCGTAATGTAGAGGCGTAGAGGGGATACGCCATGCTGAAGTCGCTTTTCACATTTGCTGTGCTGGGAGGAAGTGCCGCTGCCGCTTGCGCGCAGAGCGGCATCACGACCTACGGGGTGCTCGACGCCGGCGTGGTCGGCGAG
>Ga0265798_10010670_pt1 | contig 11293 bp, 6 predicted proteins | sample P3T30metagenome_FD_192430 | JGI IMG/M metagenome (GOLD analysis project Ga0265798, IMG submission 192430) | Plant litter microbial communities from East Loma Ridge, Irvine, California - P3 T30 | ecosystem: Environmental > Terrestrial > Plant litter > Unclassified | place: USA: California... | reverse complement strand
GTTTCTGCGTGCTGAGCTGGGTCGCCCTGTGCGGCGGCGCCTGGCGCCCGCTGGTGCAGGCGCTGGCGGCCGGCCTCGTGCTCGGCCTGATGAGCCAGGTGAAGGTGCACGCCCTGTTCCTGCTGCCGGCCCTGTGCCCCTTCCTGCTGGCGGCCAGCCGCCAGCGCGGCGGCGCTTGGCTCCTGCGCGGCATCGGCATGGCGCTGCTGACGGCCATTCTCACCTTCGCGCTCAAGTTCGGCCTCGGCTGGCTGTTCGCCGGCGAAGCGGGCCTGAGCCTGTTCGGCTACTTCTACGATTCGGCCAAGCTGGAAACCGACCGCGTCGCCCAACTGGCGGCGGCGGCCTTCAATACCTCCGGCCACCTGATGGCCTTGTGCGCGATGTATGGCCTGCCGATCGCGATCCTGCTGCATGGGCTGCGCCGCCTTGCCGACGGCCGCGATGAGCGCGCGCTGCTGCACCTGTACGTGCTGTTGATGCTGGGCGCCGCCGCCGGCGTGACGGTGCTGTACACGGGCGGCCTGGCGGTCGCGGGCGAAGCCGAGGCGCTGCGCCTGCACATGCGCTACTACAGCTTCGTGTTCCCGCTGCTGGTGGTGGTTGCGGCCGCTGCGATCGACGCCGAGCCGGGGCCGGCCCGCCTGCGCTGGGCGCTGGCGGTGCTGGTGGGCGCCGTGCTGCTGGCTTCCCTGGTGAAGCTGCAGGTGTTCCGCCCGAATATGGTGGACGGACCCGAGATAGCCGGCATCGACCCGGGCGGACGCGTCTACCCTGTGCTGGTGGCGTTCCAGCTCCTGCTGGTGCTGGCCTGGGCCGCGCGCCGGCGCAGGGCGCTGCTCGTCTACCTGTGCCTGGCGCTGCCGGCGGTCTACCTGGCCAGCCAGGTCGGCATCGAGCGCCACTTCTGGTCGCTGCGCACGCCGAACCAGACCGACCTGGCGGCGACCTTCGCCCATGACCACGTGGCGCCGGCCGAGCGCGACCAGATCGAGATCGCCGGCATCGACGTCAGCCTCATGATGCGCGCGCAATTCCATATCGACCATCCGGACGTCACCTGGCGCGCGCTCGAATTCGGGCCGCTGGCCGAGTATCAGTTGCCGGTGAACAAGAAGTGGCTGCTCCTGCTCGGCCACTACACCGTGCCCGATGTGGCAACGACCGTGCTGCGCACGCCCTACTATTCCTTCGTGCGCCTGCCGGATCCGGCGCCGGTGGTGCATCGGGTGCACCTTGGGAAGGAGCCGGACCCGCGCATCGTCACCGGCGTCGAGGGCCTGTCGCGGATCGAGCCCTGGGGCCGCTGGTCGGACGCCAAACGCGTGACCATCCGCTTCGCCCAGCCACTGCCGCGCCACGCCGGGGTAGTGCTGACCGGCCGCGCCTACGACGTCAACGCCAACCTGCCGTTCCGGATGCTGGTCGGCGGACAGGTGCGCGAGTTCAAGCTCGGCTGGCTGGACGGCCAGATCGGCCTGCGCTTCGATACCGATGGCGCTGCGACTACCATCGAGATCGAGGTGCCGCAGCCGGTGTCGCCGGAAGAACGCGGCTATCCGGGCGATTCGCGCAAGCTGGGGATCGGCATCGCCGAGATCGCCATTACGGACCGGGACCTGGTCAAACCTTGATCCAGCTCAAACCAGTTGGGCCTTGTGTGCGCGCTCGTACGGAGTGCGACGGCCCTGCCCGGTACAGTGAAGACATCCCCTGCGGGGGCTTTCCAGGATTACTCCATGACAATCGGACAGGACAAGGACGAACATCTCGACAGGCCGCTCGACGTCCAGGGCGGCGGCCAGAGCGCCGGTGTGGAGGCGCAAGGCGAAGTCGAAGGCAATGCCGTCAGCCCGACCGGAGGCCCGGGCGTGCAGCACTGGCAGGCCAGCTACATCGGCCAGCCCGGCCTGGACCAGCGCGGCAACATCTTCTTCGCCGCCGTCGAAATGACCCGCATGCCGATGGTCGTCACCGACCCCAACCAGGACGACAACCCGATTGTGTTCGTCAATGGCGCCTTCCTCGACCTCACTGGCTACCAGGAAGAAGAGGTTCTCGGGCGCAACTGCCGCTTCCTGCAGGGGCCCGATACCGACCGCGCCACCGTCGCCGAAGTGCGCAAGGCGCTGGAGGAAGAGCGCGCGGTCTCGGTCGACCTGCTCAACTATCGGGCCGATGGCGAACCGTTCTGGAACGCCCTGTTCCTCGGCCCGATCTTCGACCAGGACGGCAAGCTGCTCTACTTCTTCGCCTCGCAAATGGACATCACCGAGCGCCGCAACGCGCTCGAATCGAACCTGCAGGCGCAGAAGATGGAGGCAATCGGCCAGTTGTCGGCCGGCATGGCGCATGACTTCAACAACCTGCTACAAGTCATCAACGGCAACCTGGAGCTGGCCAACCTGACGGCCGGCAAGACCGCGGCCGCCGAACCGATCCGGCGCGCCCAGCGCGCCACCATGCAGGCCGGCAAGCTCACCCAGCAACTGCTGAGCTTTGCGCGCAAGCAGCGGCTCGAGCAAAAACGGGTGAGCCTGAACGGGCTGGTGGTCGACTTCTCGGACATGCTGGTGCGTACGCTCGGCAAGGAAGTCGACCTGCGGCTCGACCTGCGTCCCGGCCTGCCGGCCTGCTCGCTGGACCCGACCTATCTCGAAATGGCGCTGCTGAATGTCGTGATCAACGCGCGCGACGCCATGCCGGGCGGCGGCGTGGTAACGGTGGGCACCTCTGTCATGAGCGAGACGCGGCGCGGCGCTGCGCGTTTGCCGCCTGGCGATTACGTGGTGGTCTGCGTGAGCGACGAGGGCCAGGGCATGTCGCCGGAGGTGGCCAAGCGCGCTACCGAACCTTTCTTCACCACCAAGGGCATGGGCACGGGCCTGGGCCTGGCGATGGTGCATGGCTTCGTGCAGCAGTCGCAGGGCCGGCTCGAGATCGAGAGCGAGCCGGGCAAGGGCACGCGGGTGCGCATGATCTTCCCGGTGGCGCGCCAGGCCGCGCAAGAGGCGGATGGCACCGGCCCAGCCGTGGGCGTCGACGCCACCGGCCGCAAGTGCCGGATCCTGCTGGTCGAGGACAACGAGGACGTGCGCGAGCTTGCCGAAGCCATGCTGGCCGCCGCCGACTACGAGGTGGTGGCAGCGCCCAGCGGCGAAACCGCGCTGGCGCTACTGGAACGGGAAGCGGTGGACCTGCTGTTCACCGACGTCATCATGCCGGGCGGGATGAACGGGCTGCAGCTGATCGAGAAGGTGCACGCGGCGCGCCCGGGCATGCCGGTGCTGGTGACCACGGGGTATATGGATGAATTGCCGGCGCGCGCGGCGCAGGGACAGGCGCTGGAGGTGCTGGCGAAGCCGTATGACCACCAGGCGCTGCTGGATCGGGTGCAGGCGGCGCTGCAAGGACGCTGCGCCGCCTGATTATTCGTCGGGCGGTTGAACGCGTGGGCGGGGACTCGCGGGGCCGCCCAGGCCCACCCTACGAAAAGCGTGACGCCAATAATCAGGCCGTGGTGCGCGGACCACCACCGAGCAGGAAGGCCAGCTTCTGCTTGCCGGGCTTGGACGGCGACGCGGTCGCGGTCACGGTCTCGCGGCGCGCAGCGGTCGATGGCTCGTAGGGCTTGAGGAACCACGGATCGACTTTCTCGCGGCGCGGCGAAGTGCCGTAGCCCGAGCTGTAGCCGCCACGTGCCGGACGTTCACCACGCTCGCCACGTTCGAAGCTGCGGGCCGGCGCTTCGTCGCGGCGGCCACGGCGTTCGCCGCCGGCATCGCGGCCGGCATCACGGCCAGATTCGCGGCCGCCGTCGCGCGAACCTTCGCGGCCGCTGTCACGCGAGCGGCTCGAGGGTGCCACGAAGCCAGCCAGCTCGCCGCGCGGGACGGTCTGCTTGATCAGCTTTTCGATGTCCGCCAGCAGGCGCTCGTCCTTTTCCGAAAACACCGACAGCGCGTCGCCCGAGGCGCCGGCGCGGCCGGTGCGGCCGATGCGGTGTACGTAGTCTTCGGCGTTGTACGGCAGGTCGTAGTTGATCACGCACGGCAGGTCGGAGATGTCGAGGCCGCGCGCGGCGACGTCGGTCGCCACCAGCACTTCGATCGACCCGCCCTTGAAGGCGTCCAGCGCCGCCATGCGCTCCTGCTGGGTCTTGTCGCCATGGATCGCCGAGGCCTTGATGCCCTTCTTCTCCAGGTGGCTCGACAGGCGCGAGGCGCCGATCTTGGTGTTCGAGAACACGATCACCTGTTTCAGGTTGCGCTCGCGGATCAGGTGCTCGACCACGTCGCGCTTGAGTTCCTCGTCGACCTTGTAGACGATCTGGGTGACCTTGTCGGCGGTGGCATTGCTGCGCGCGACTTCGATCAGCACCGGCTTGTTCAGGAAGCTGTTGGCCAGCTTCTTGATCTCCGCCGAGAAGGTGGCCGAGAACATCAGGTTCTGGCGCTGTTTCGGCAGCAGGTTGATGATGCGCTGCAGATCCGGCAGGAAGCCCATGTCGAGCATGCGGTCGGCTTCGTCCATGACCAGCATCTGCACCTGGCCGAGGCTGATGTTCTTCTGCTCGACGTGATCGAGCAGGCGGCCCGGCGTCGCGATGACGATCTCGACGCCGCCCTTCAGGATGGTGGTCTGGCCCTTCATGTCCATGCCGCCGAACACCACGGTGGAACGCAGCGGGGTGTGCTTGGCGTAGGCCTTGACGTTGTCGGCCACCTGCACCGCCAGTTCGCGGGTCGGGGTCAGCACCAGCGCGCGCACCGGGTGGCGCGCCGGCGACATGCTGGCGTTGGCGTGCGCCATCAGCAGCTGGATGATCGGCAGCGAGAAGCCGGCGGTCTTGCCGGTGCCGGTCTGGGCCGCGCCCATGACGTCGCGGCCCTGCAGCACCAGCGGGATGGCCTGGGCCTGGATCGGGGTCGGGTGCACATAGCCCTGGTCGGTCAGGGCGCGCAGGATTTCCGGCGCCAGGCCGAGGTCGGCGAAGCGCACGGTCGGCGCCTCGTCGGCGGCGACCTGCACCACCGGGGTGTCGTCGCTCAGCGGCAGGGTGTCGGCCGGATCGGCGCTGGCTACATTATTCTGGATATCAGACATTTTTTTCTTCGACAGTATTTCGTTAGCTCTACGACAACACCCGCGGGCACGGTCGCGCCTGCGCGGGAAGCTTCCAGGGGAGACGGCGGCCGGTGACCGGACCGCATGACCGCGGAGGCGCCGGAGAAACGGGCGCGCGGAGGTAGAGGCACTTTAGCGGGTGACACGATACCTCAAATCGACCCCTCTGTATATAAAGTCCACCTTTACGGGGCCCACCCGCGTTGCTGGGCCGCACGCTCCGCCTGCGCGTCCAGCGTGGCGCCGACGATGCGCGCGTCGATCGCAGCCTGCACCGCCGGCAGCGGCACGCTGCCGTCGAGGTAGGCGGCGCCGGCCGGGGCCTGGGCCAGCACGGGGATGGTCCAGCGCCCGTTGCCGCGGCAGGCCAGGCCGGCGCTGGTGTCGACCACGAAGCTGCGGCAATAGCTGCCGTCCTTCGAGACAAACGTGACGCCGATCCGCACCCCGGTCTCGGCCGGGCCGGGGCTGGCCAATTGGTCGCCGAGGGCGTCGACCAGGCGGCCACGCGCCACCAGGGTGCCGTCGGCGGCCACCAGCATCATGAGCCGGGGCGTACCCTGCAGCTGCTGCCAGCCGAGCGCGCCTGCCACCACGCCCGTCGCCAGGGCGGCTGCCAGGGCGCCGCCGATGGCCAGCCAGTGGCGCCCACGCCAGCCTTGCCGCACCGATGCGGCCGGCGGCACGGGGCGCCCCGGGCGGATCGTGTCGAGATGGACTACCTTGGCCCCGGGGGCGGGGCGCTGGCGCTGGGCGTGGCCGGGGTCGGGGTGGCCGTTGGCCGAGACGCTGAAGATATGGGCCCGGGCTTCGCTCTTGCGATGCTGGGCGATGCGGGCCGCCAGCACCGGGTCGGCGCGCATGGCCCGTTCGACCGCCGCGCGCACCGGTTCGGCCAGCTCGCCGTGGAGGTAAGCGATCAGGAGGTCGTCCGAGAATTTCATGGCCGCCGCAGCTCCTCCGGCTAGGAAGTGATCAGGCCGTGCTCGTCCAGGACATCGTGCAGCAGTTCGAGCCGGATCACGGGGTTGTCCAGCATCAGCATATTGTGCTTTTGCCGGTTGGGCAAGGGCAGCAGTTCGCACCAGCGATTCGCGACCCAGCCGCAGTCGTCGAGCCGGAACGGCGGCTGCACCGGCCAGCGGTGCTGGGGCACGTCGTGCAGCGAATTCAGCACCCGGTCGAGCGCGTCCGAGGCGCCCTGCAGCTCGGACGGAATGCGTATGTCATGGTCGTCCTCGACCAGCTCGGCCTCGGCCATCCACAGGCCATTGACGCGCTGCTCGGCGGTAATGACGGTGAAGCGCGAGCCGCCGCGGCACAGCACCTGCAGCAGGCCCGGCGAGGTGGTGGTGGTTTCGGTGACGGAGGCAATGGTGCCGGCGGCAACGAAACGCTCGGCCTCGGCGTCCGGCTGGCGCACCTCGTTCCCCTGGGTGAGCAGCACCACCCCGAACGGCATGTCCTCGGTGAGGCAGCGGCTGATCATGTCGAGATAGCGCACCTCGAACACCTGCAGCGGCAACACCCCATTCGGGAACAGTACCGTACTGAGCGGGAACAAGGGCATGGAAATCGTCGGCATGATGCCCATGATGACAGAATCGCCCCGAGGGCCGGAGCACGATTGATCGTTCTATTCCGGGCCCTGCAGCGGCAGGGTGCGCACCGCCTCGCCCAGGTTGGCCAGGCGCCAGCGCAGCCGCTCCCAGCCCGGGTCGGGCAGGCGCAGCACCCGCACCCGCAGCACGCCGCCGGCGAGCAGCGGCATCGGGATCGCCTGCTCGCCCTCTTCCCCGAATGGCAATCTCACCTGCGCGCCGGGCGCCAGCTGCAGCGGCCCGAACACCAGCGGGCGGCCGCTGCGGTTACGCAGCAGCAGCACGTCGCGCACGCCGGTGGTCAGACGCAGCTCCGGCGGCACGCCGCGCGCGCCAGGGGGCACTTCCAGCAACAGTTCGTGGCTGCCACCGCGCAGCGGCCACAGCGCGCCCCACAGCAGGGCCAGCAACAGGGCGCCGAACAGCGCCGCCAGCGGCCAGTGGCGGCGCAGCAGCGGCGGCAGGATTATCGGCGTCGAAAGTTGCATCGTGTTAATGTTATAGGAAATGCTGTTGCCAAACGCGCAAAGGTGGCGTGCGCCCCGGCCCAGCCGGACTGCGTATGCTAACCGCTTTCCGCGCGTTTCCGATCCACCGTCGCGGCGCCGCCGCACATCCACCCTGCCATGCCGCCTGCCCAGCACACCGCCGCCCCTCCCAGCCGCGCGCCCGACTCCGGTGCGCTGCCGCTGCTGCTGGCCATGCTGGTGTTCCTGGTGACGCTCCTCGTGACCTTCTTCGCGTGGCGCGGCGCCAGCCAGAGCGCCGATGCGCGGCTGGCGCAAAGCTTCGAGTACCGCAGCCGCGACATGGTGTACAACATCAGCCGGCGCATGGCGGTGTACGAGCAGGTGCTGCGCGGCGCGCGCGGCTACCTGCGCGGCTCGGTGACGCTGGAACGTGGCGACTGGGCCGAGTACTACCGGGTGCTGCGCCTGGACCAGGCCTTCCCCGGCATGGAGGCGCTCGGCATCGCCAGCATGCTCGAGGCGAAACCTGGCGCCATGCGCACCGCGATCACCCACATCGAGCCCGCTACCCTGCGCAACGGGCGCGCCTTCGGCTTCGACATGTACGGCGAACCGGTGCGCCGCGCCGCGATGGAACGCGCGCGCGACAGCGGCGGCGCGGCGCTGAGCGGCAAGGTGGTGCTGGTGCAGGAGGGCGCCGGAGGCGCGCCCCAGTCCGGCGCCCTGATGTACCTGCCGGTCTACCGCGCCGGCCTGCCCACCGCCAGCGTCGAGCAGCGCCGAGCGGCCCTGGCCGGCTGGGTCTATGCGCCCTTCCGCATGAACGACCTGATGCGCGGCCTGGGCGGCGCCCACTCGACCGACCTCGATATCGAGATCCACGACGGCGCGCCGCAGGGCGACGCCACCCTGCTCTACCGCTCCGACCCGGCGGACGGCGCGCAGCGTAACGCGCGGCTCGCGACCCGCGCCCAAATCCTGCCGGGCGGGCGCACCTGGACCGTCGCCATGCGCTCCAGCGCCGCCTTCGAGGACAGCCTCGACACCACCCGTCCGCTGCTGGTCGCGCTCACCGGCATCGGCCTGGGCGTCCTGCTCGGCGTGGTGGTCTGGCTGCTGGCCAGCTCGCGCCGCCGCGCCCTGCTGCTGGCGCGCGCCATGACGCTCGAGCTGCGCCAGTCGCACGACCAGGTCGCGGCCGAGCGCCAGCGCATCCAGGTGATCCTCGAGCACACCCACGACGCCTTCCTCGCGGTCGACGCCAGCAGCCGCATCACCGACTGGAACGTCCAGGCCGCGCGCCTGTTCGGCTGGAGCGCGGAGGAAGCGATCGGACGCAACGTGGAAGACCTGCTGCCGCCGAACGCGCGCGCCGCCTTCCGCGCCGGCTTCACGCGCTTGAACCACGGCGACGCCTGTCCCCTGCTGGGCGGCCCCACCGAACTGGACGTGATCGACCGCGCGGGGCGCCGGATTCCGGTGGAACTGAGCGGGGCGGTGCTGCCGACCGGCGCCGGCTTCGGGGCCACCATCTTCGTGCGCGACATCAGCGCGCGCCGCGAGGCCTTGCAGCGCGAACAGCAGCGCCAGCTGCGCCTGGACGAGGCGCGCCAGGCGCTGGCGCGCGGCCAGAAGCTGGAAGCGGTCGGCAAGCTGACCGGCGGCGTGGCGCACGACTTCAACAACATCCTGCACATCATCAGCGCCAACGTGCAGCTGATGCTGCGCGGCGACCGCATCGGCGACGACGTGCGCAAGCGCCTGCTCAACATCCTCGATGCGGTCGAGCGCGGCGCCAAGCTGGCCGGCCAGCTGCTCGCCTTTGCCCGCCGCCAGCCGCTGCACCCGAGCGAGGTCCACGTCGACGCCCTGCTGGCGCGCATGGACAGCCTGGTGGCGCGCGCCGCCGGCGACGGGGTCATTGTCGAGCGCAGCAGCCCGGCGGCGCCGTGGGCGACACTGGTCGACCCCAACCAGCTGGAGAACGTGCTGCTCAATCTCGTCATCAATGCGCGCGACGCGATGGACGGCAGCGGCCGCGTGCAGCTGCGGCTCGCCAACCTCACGGTGGAGCAAGACCCGGAACTGGCGCCGGGCGACTACGTGACGGTGGCGGTCAGCGACAGCGGCCAGGGCATGCCGCCGGAGGTGATGGAGCGCGTGTTCGAGCCCTTCTTCACCACCAAGCCCGAGGGCAAGGGCACGGGGCTGGGCCTGTCGATGGCGCACGGCTTCGCGCGCCAGAGCGGCGGGGATATCCGGATCGAAAGCGTGCCGGGGGAAGGGACGACGGTGACCTTGTATTTGCCGCGGCATGTGGCGATGGTCCAGCAACCGGCTCCGGCCTGATCTGCCCTACGCCGCCCGGCGGCTCTCCACGCGGCTGCGCCCATGCGACTTGGCGTCGTACATCGCCAGGTCGGCGCTGTGCAGCAGGCTATCGGCATCCAGCCCGTCGTCCGGGTACAGGGCGATGCCGAGGCTGCCCGAGATGCGGTGGGTCAGCTCGCCGTCCTCGAACGGCTGGTTGAGCTGCGCCAGGATGTTCTCGGCGACCTTCGCCGCATCGTCGACGCCGGCGCAGCGCGGCAGCAGCACCACGAACTCGTCGCCGCCGACCCGCGCCAGGGTATCGGAATCGCGCAGGCCGGCGCGCAGGCGGCGCGCCACCAGCAGCAGCAGGCGGTCGCCGACCGCGTGGCCATGGGTGTCGTTGACCGGCTTGAACTTGTCGAGGTCGAAGTAGATCAGCGCCACCTTGTGGCCGTCGCGGCCGGCGCTGCGCAGCGCCTGGCGCAGGCGGTCGCCCAGCAGCACCCGGTTCGGCAGGCCGGTCAGCGCATCTTCATGCGCCATGCGGCGCATGCGCGCCTCTTCGTTCTTGCGCACGTCGATGTTGGAGAAGGTGCCGACCAGGTGCAGCGGCTGGCCCAGTTCGTCGCGCTCGCTGACGGTGCCGCGCGCTTCGATCCAGCTCCAGTCGCCATTGCGCATCCGCACCCGGAATTCGGCGGCGAAATCGGCGCTGCGCCCGGCCAGGTGGTGCTTCAGCACGGCGCGCAGCGCCGGCAGGTCTTCCGGGTGGACGATGGCGTCGAGCGCGCTGCCGTACCACGAGATCACGGGACGCTCGGTATCGAGGATCAGCTGGGCGCGCGCCGACAAGGTCGCCAGGCCGGTGACCACGTCGCAGTCCCAGACACCGTCGCCGGCGGCGTTCAGCGCCAGCTTCCAGCGCGTCTCGGCCGCGGCCAGGTCCTTCAGGGCGCGCCGGCGGCGGTCGGTGGCGGCCAGCGCGGCCCAGCCCAGCACCGCCAGCAGCAATGAGACGCCGCCGCCGATCCAGGCCAGCACGGCGCGCTGCTGGGCCGAACGCGCGCCGGCGTCGCGCACGGACTGGCCGACCGTCACCATCATCCGGTACTCCGGAATCTTGTGCCAGGCGTAGTAGCGCTCGATCCCGTCGATCTGGCCGACGCGCCGGAAGCTGCCGGTCATGGGGGCATGTTCGTTGTACAAGGAGTTTTTCAGGGAAGTGCCGATGCCGCGGTTGCGGTCGACCCGGGTGCTGCGCGCGATCACGACGCCGTCGACCGTGATCAGGGACACCGATCCGCTGGGGCCGAGGTCGATGTCGTCGTAGAAGCGCACGAAGTAATCGGGCGCCACTGCCGCCACGATCACGCCCAGCAGGCGCCCTTCGCTGTCGCGGATCGCGCGGCTGAAATGGACCGCCCAGGCGCGCGTGAGCGGCGAGATCGCCGGTTGGCCGCTGAAGAAGCGGTCGTCGCTGGCGTCCAGGTGGGCGCGGTAGGAGGCTTGCAGGCTCAGGTCGCGCCCTGCATGCGAGGGCCCGGCATTGGTGTACACCACCTTGCCGCCGGCATCGAGCACGGTCACCACCATCGGCACCCGGTTGCGCAGGTGGCGCGCGTGCTCGCCGACGGTGGACGCGAAGTCGGCGCGGTCGCGCAGCCAGGTCGAGCGCAGCTGCAGCAGCGACAGGTCGACCATGCCGACGGTGGCGCGCACCTCTTCGGTGAACACGCGCGCGTAGTTGCGCAGGTCGCGCCGGGTGCCATTTTCGGCGAGCGA
>Ga0265798_10010669_pt1 | contig 11294 bp, 14 predicted proteins | sample P3T30metagenome_FD_192430 | JGI IMG/M metagenome (GOLD analysis project Ga0265798, IMG submission 192430) | Plant litter microbial communities from East Loma Ridge, Irvine, California - P3 T30 | ecosystem: Environmental > Terrestrial > Plant litter > Unclassified | place: USA: California... | reverse complement strand
TGGTACGCATTAAAGGGGGGATATTGGGGTGGGATAAAAAGTAAGTATGGTTTATCTAGCTCGCGAGCGAGCGCGAGCGCGAGCGTCGTAGTGTTAGTTCAACACGGAAGAACTTCCCGGTGATGACTGATCTTGCGTTGTTTCATGTGGTGCTACATCGAGTTGATTGCAATCAATGGTCGAATCTATTGATTCTAGTATGGACTTTCCAAGTCTCTGTAGAGACGATGCCGCATAGCCGTTACAGTATTCCCCATATCTAAGCAACGCCGTGCAATGCTCCTGCCTATATCTAATGCCTTTGTCTTTTCGTAAGCATAGCTTTACCATCCACCACCGGCGGTAACAGCCAGCCCAGCAACACGTTCCATGTCACTCGGCTTCTTCTTGCCAACATCGCTTTCGACCTTGATGTACGAAGTGTATATCAGCTTCTGCTGATCGACGCCCGTGATATCAGCCCAATGTGCCATGAGCTGCTTCATGCGTAACCTCGATATCCCATCAACGACATCTTGGTCAGGAGAGTTTCCATTCGCCTCCCCATTTGTCATGTGTTGATCGCCGTCCCCGTTTGATCTCTCTTCTTCCGAGTCTGTACCCGAGAAGTAGGCTTCGTCCACCTTTGCCAGCCACTCTTTCTGCTCCTTTGGGCCTGGCTTGGGCGCGGGCGCATCTTCATTCGCCTCTTGAATCCCTTCGTAGACGCGCACTTCTTCCACTTCCTGAACCTTGACTTGACCACCGCCGTTTGTGCATCCACCGGGACAAGCCATGACCTCCACGTACGCATAGTCCTTTACACCCTCACCCGCAGCAGCGACTGCACCACCTGGTCTCCTGCTAACACCCGTTTTGCCGCCCGGTAATCTACTGGCTTTTGCTGGCTTCAGTCGCCGTACTAAGTTCTGAATGTTTCTGAAACCATAGAATCGTGCTGCTTTAATAATCGTTTCTGAGCCACGAACTACTGAGTATTCCACTACATCAGCATTGCGCCCTCGAACTGTCGATATTGAAGATCCCGGGTTTTGAGCTTGGTAGGTTTGCAGTATGTGGTGTAGATATCCGCCAGATGGGCCGGCAGCTGCGCTTTGGTTCTTCCGGCGCGAAGAAGGGAATAGGAATGCATCTAGCTTTGGGTCTGGGAACGGCGTTCGGTCGCTAGATGGAAGTGGTGTACGAGGAAGGGAGGCGAAGTTGATGCCACGGGCCGCTGCGAGATGTAGGAGTTCGCGAGCTGTGATTACGCAGTCGGTGTCGCGAATCTTTTCTTGCGACTGGTCATAGCTAGGTAGCCATGCAGCTGATGTTAGCTCTCCACGGCTAGCTTCAAGCTTCTTATCGAAGCATGGCATGATGGCGAGGTGCCATATCTGAGATGGCGACACGTTATAACGCTCGCTAAGAACCGACTTGATCAAAGTGCCGGTAAGAGCTTGCGGCGACTTGAGTCGCGAGAGATGCGGGAGTACGTATGGATGTGTCTTTTCTGCGTAGCATATCCATCCCGGACAGGCAGATGTGAGTATAGGAGCTTTTGGAGTCGTATCGATTGAGCCCTCGGATCCAGGCTTTGGTGTAATCTTAGATGCTTCGGGAGAGAGTGCATTTGTGACCTCGTCTGCTGCGGCAACGAGACAGGCTTCGCGCATCGCGTTGGTGTCGATAATCCAGGTGAAGTCGCTTCCTTGGTGACCGCCAGACCTCAGGCCTGAAGGTCCACTAAGGAGCTGCGCGATCATGTTTCCAGCCTCTACCTCGGAAATGTTGAAGACAGCTGCCAGACTTGCGCGCGACTGTGGTGAGACGCTTGCGACGAATAGCTTTCCTTCAGCATTTTGCCCATTCATATCTTTCTCTGTCCTATTGCTCGTGTGTCCATTCGTATGTCCATTCGTCCCATTGTGTGCCAGCCACGGTGCGCGTAACGACGGGTGGGTATCAAGCGTTGTGAGGACCTCGGTATGCGATTGCAGCGAAACCAATACGGCTTCCGCACTTGTCACACATCCTGAACAGGCGAGACAATCGGTAAGCGATATCGAGGCGGGTGGCGGCGGTTCTGAGGCGGCGGCTTTCTCTTCAGTTGTGACTTCGTATGGGTTCTAGCATCATTGTTAGAGTGCGCCCGCGCATGACGCAATGCGATAACCTGACATACCGAGTTGTCTGCCTGTTGTACGGGGAGCGTCTCTATAGGTTTTATGCACGCGACACCTGGTGATATGAAATCGTTGAGGTCGTCTGCTGAAAGAATGGCGCTCATGTTGCGCCGTGTTCTAGTGGGGGAGGGGTGGCAAGCGGTATTGCGATGAGAGTAAAAACGACCGCAGAGACAGCAAACACCAGACTATGCAGGCAAAATGTTGAGGAATGAGCGGAGGAAGAACGAAGAGCGCGATACAATTAAGAAAGTCCAAAACTCACGCCGCCCCGATGTCGCGGAGAAAGCAGTCACGCAACGCGCCGGCCTATCGATAGGCTCGCATTTCCAAAAGATTCCGAGATTACAAACCTCCGCGGCGAGTCGCCGCCACACTACCTAGGTATCCACATCTTTTGCATGCCCGCCGTCACTTCTCACGTGCTTACACATGCCAATGTCGAGTACAGCAGGGACATATATCCACACTTGGCTACATTAGCTGCCGCAATATACTCGCTCACGGAGTACAGGAGCATACAGCATGCGCCCCGCATGCTGTTCGGCAGATCGATTTAGCCTGGCAAGCCGCGCATCGAATGGTCGGAAGGAAGGCAACAAACTTGGAAATGACCAACATGAATATAGTATTTCGCTTTACTCCTGACCATGCCGTGCCACGGGAGTCTGACTTGCTCACCATGTTTTCTTTCCTCACACCTCTGCAGTGTTGCTCCTGCGTACCGCCCGCATGCGACGCATTTCCATTGATACCCTGGGACTGATGTCTTCCAAGAGCGGCACGAGGTTTGAGGTCGCAAGGAAAAGGAGTGGGTGGATGTCAGCGCCTAGACTGCTGACGACATGTGTCTTCTTCAGTGTCTTGTGGTTGTGGTTCAACATAGGGACAAGTGAAGCCCTGATACCAGAGGATTCGTCCGCCTATGTACAGGACGAGAGCTTAAGAGACATACTGAACATAACTCTAGGAGTACAGCCTATTAGCTTCCCACGTTCTGCTATACACTAACACACCCAAGTTTGAGAAGATTCTCGTCCTCAACCTGCCCTTCCGGACCGATCGTCGCGATGCAATGAGTCTTTCAGCAGCAGTTTCCAATATCAAGCTCGAGTTCGTCGAAGGCGTAACAGGGGAGAGTATCAACAACAAGGCATATCCTCTACCAGAAGAGAACAGAAAGCTTTCAGCCGGCATTCGAGGAAGTTGGAGAACACATATGAACGCCCTACAACAGTACACGCTCTCCACCCTTGACTAGGAGACATCACTGACCTAACAACATTCAGAATAGTCAATCAAAACCTAACCACAGCCCTCATCCTCGAAGACGACGTAGATTGGGACACACGCATACGTCAAAACCTACAACGCTTCGCCCTCGCCTCCCGCTTCCTATCCTCAAACCACACGTCCATCCCCCTCTCCAAACTGCAAGCCCACCGAAACACCGAAACAACGCATACCGCCCTCCAAATCATCGACACAACCAACCTCGCCAAAAAGCTCATCTCCCTCCCTCTATCATCCCTCCCACGCCAATCCCACCTTACCCACACCTCATCACCACCATCACCCTACGGCGACCCCACAAAATGGGACATACTCTGGCTCGGCCACTGCGGAACCGGCATGCCACGTGCAGCCCCCGGTCAGCACTCCCAAGTCTACGACCACGCAGTCCACCGCACGATAACCCTAACGCACACCAACGACGCCACGGTACCCTCACCCCAGCACCTAAAAGCTCATCCTTTCCAAGGCGAACTAGACGCCCTAGCCACCGCTTTCCCACCACACACACGCATCTACCACCGCGCCACAGGCGGCACCCTCTGTACAGTCGGATACGCCGTCTCGCAACGCGGCGCCCGGCGCTTGTTGCATCAATTTGGGGTGGCGGGTTGGAACGGGATTTTCGACAGTGAGCTTGGGCGGTGGTGTGCTGGGAACGATCCGGATATGGGGCGGCAGGCTCAGCACGCTTCTGGCAGTGCTAGGGGAGGTGGCGGCGTGGGTGTGAAGGGGGATGAGAGGGTTTGTCTAACGACTCAACCACCGGTTTTCGCACACCATCATCCGAGTGGTGGGGAGAGTGATATTGGTGGTTTGGGAGGCGGGTTTGCGAAGGGGGTTGAGACGAAGTATCTGAGGTATAGTGTTAGGATGAATTTGGGGGCGTTGGTTGGGAGGACGGGAGGGGAGGTTGGGGCGGAGGGTTTGGTGGATCAGTGGCCTGATGGGGGAGAATGAGGGTATGGATAGGAGGCCGGTCTTGTGTATAGGCATGAAAGCGGGCCAGGCAGGGACGATTGAGTGAAGTGTCATGAGTAGTGGTTATTCTTCAACTTCTCTGCCCTAGCTATTGAGATCCACCTACTGTGGCTTTTCTTTCGCTCTTTAGATCACCTCTTCCTCCTCCTCCTCCTTCTCCAATCAATGCACGAATCCTTTCCCAAAGACAAAACTTCCCGGTACCCGCCGAGGCGTTCTTCCTTTCTCCCTCCAACCTGATGATTAAAATAGGAACGAACGACTCGAAGGTATCATGAACAAACAGGCGGCCGTCCCGTCGTGCCCTTCCTTGTAACGCCAATGAAAAGCCAAAATAATGCTCCCTATAAACAATGCACAAGCTCACTGGGTATAATGACCTTGCGCCTTTTGTGTTCAAATAGACCCAATGCGTGCTGTAGATGGTAGCTTCGACATGACTCCGGGCTCCGCTGGTTGCATGATCGGTGTTGCGCCTGTGTTATATGCTATCGCCTTTGCGCGATCCAGTAATTTGCGTGCACAGTAGTGCAGATCGTCTGTCCTGGTCGGGTCGGCTGGTTGCCGGTGGCTTCATCCAACAACGTTTCGTGCTCGAGTCCGTCTTGATCCTCCAATCGCAGAGACCAAACGTGCGGAATGTCGAACACAAGTATCCTACGCATGGCAAAATCGCGTCCCTCAAAATCCTCAATGCTTTTGCGCGACCAGCTCTTCACTCAATCAGCGGTTTCCGTACGCCTCCCACAATTGCGATACCGAGTGCGCGCAAGCCTTCTGGGTCGTTGGATCGAACAATGGTACTGGCGGGCAACATGGGGTTGTCAGGTGTGACGTGTGCGGCGTCCTTGGCTGCCTGCTCAATGGCCTCCATTTCCTCTTTACAGCCTGCATGGTCAAAAGGACATACCACAATGGGCTGACGGAGCAGGATGTCTCGGGCTGACGACATTTGCGCCTGCGTTCAGTCAGCATAATTTTCAACTTGCAATTCGCCCAGTCCAGCCTACCTTGACTGTGAGGTAGTACTCAATCTTGTATAGAGTACCAGTCGTCGTAAAACCAGTAACAGCGTACATGGGAAACTCCTTCTGCCCTCTTGGGATAACACCTGCGTTGTCTCGTAGATCTTTTGCGGGGAAGACTAGCCCAAGGTTGGTGAAATAGCCCGCTTCGGGCATCCTCACTCCGACGTGTTGCTGCGTTTTTGCCAGCGTCTTGACTTTACGAGTCGGCTCATCTCCTTCGTGGTTGAAGATGATCTCTTCGTCTATGCCGACTGTAATCTTGTTGATTGTGACCTTCTTCGCCTTGCTCAGCCAGTCGGGGTTGGGACTCAATTTGATGTATACTGAGACTGGGTCCATGGGTCCATAACTCCATCTCGGCAGGCTGATGCCAAGGGTGACGAGGTGGTCCGTCACTCGTTCTGCGCTTTCGGGTCGATTGTACATGCCAAAGGTAGAGAGGGTGTCGTATCGTTGTATCGGCACGGCAAAGGGATACTTCTTCTGTTCCTGGGGCCCTTGCTGTACTGTCACGACGAGTTCGTAAAACGTCTCCGCCGTCCGACTCGGTAATTGTAGACTCGCGGGCGGGACTCTCCTCGCTACCTCCTCGCCGCCGCGTCCGTACGGTATGAAGATGACGAACGGGAGGTCCATACATAGTATACTCTCATGCTCTCTTCCGGGCGAACATCGATATAGGAGCATCTCCTTACCGACGATGTCGGTAATCTCTTTGCGCGGGGCTGCCAGATGCTTCTTCGTAACCGAGTCGGCGGACGGGTGTATGGTTTCGCGACGGTGCAATGCGATGGTGACGAGGGAGACATTGACGGGCGCCGACACTCCAATGAGTGGCCGTATCTCGACTTTGCCTTCTATTCGAGGCTATGACATGTCAGCAATGGCCAGTACCCTTGTCGAAGGGAGTCGGTCATACAGCGACTCGACGCGGCTGGATGGAGCGCAAGACGTGCACTCATAACAGAAACAGATTGGAGACACGTACTAGTGTTGCTGATATGCCCGGATAGCCAACCAGGAAGTTACTGTTTGGCGGTCCTGAGACGCGAACGAAGGCCGACATGTTCGTTTCTCGCAGCGCAGGCCTGGGAGGGCAGCGGGCGCTGCATGGGCGTGTCCGTGGCCTTTCAGAATGCGGTGCCCTCGTCCGAGTCGCGCGCTGGAGGCTCTAGGGTGGTGATGCGCCGGGCAGCTATGCCGTGCTGGGAGCTAGGTAGCCTTCCGGGCAGCCAATTGTGGGGTTGAGATGATGTAGGCGCCTCGTATCTCGAACCCGCGGGGCTCAGCGTGGCAGTGAGGCCGGTGGGTGCGCGGCGGGCCGACGGCTAAGGTTTGCGATGTAGGAATGGGCGTGTCCTGCGTGAATGCGCGGGGATACTGTGGTGGATTACGTCCCGAGCGTGGTAGGGCTGTCGCCGGGTGGAGCTTATGCGGCGGCGCTTATGATGAGGTCGGCCGTCTGCCAGTGTCGCGAGCAGAGGAGGCAGCGTGGGCAGCGGGCGGTAGCAATGATGATGACAGCGAATGCAGGGCGATTGCACACAGTAAGCGCAGTCGGATAGACGCGCGATGTTCTAGGCGCGACGAGGTGGAGGTGGATGGGCGCTCAACTTCGAGGGTCCGATTCGTGCGCCATCATCGCTCCTTCCAAACCACAAACACGACTGATCTGCACCCACCACCATGTCCGTCACAGTGAGTCCAACCGCCTGCCTACTGCAAGCTTGTTGCTAACAGTGACTAGCTGCATACGACAAAGGGCGATATAAAACTCGAAATATTCTGCGAAGCCGTCCCCAAGACCGCCGAGAACTTCCTCGCCCTCTGCGCGTCGGGCTTCTACAACTCTTCACCCTTCCACCGCCTGATCCCCTCTTTCATGGTCCAGACGGGCTCGCCAGCCTCCGACCCAAAGTCCAAGACTTCCACGTCCATCTACGACACGCCAAACCAGCTCTTCGAGGACGAGCTTCGGCCCGCGTTGCGACACAATGCGAGAGGCATCTTGAGCATGGCGAACAAGGGACCGAATTCAAACGGCTCGCAGTTCTTCATCACGTTTGCGCCTGCGCCGCACTTGGATGGGAAGAACACCGTCTTTGGAAAGGTGCTCGAAGGATGGGAGGTACTGGATGACATGGAGGCCGTTCAAGTAGACAAGAAGTCAAGACCGCAGGAGAAGATGGAGATCAAGAATATTACCATTCATGCAAACCCGCTGGCAGGATGAACAATATTTTACTGGGCACAGCGGTAGTAATGCGACTCATGTCAAGCTGGAAGCGTAGTGTCTGATTGGAGCCTGAAGGATGTCGCGTCATCTGCAGAAAAAGGAAGCGCGGATCAAGATCTGAGAGAGCCGACCATTCACACTATCGGCGTTGGGCAGAAGGATTTCGAGTCGCTATAGGCATCACGAAGCATGGACGCAGGGAAGAGTTGGAAGAAGATCATGTCACACTGATCATGGCTGGCGAGGCCTTGGTATCTACGAGCGCCGACCTAATGCAAGAGTCAAGGAAATCTAAGAGACATCGAAGTTAGCCCTACGCGCCATTGGTCGTTGTCCCGTTCGCTGCCATGCTAGCCGCATGCTCCTCCTCGTAGCCCTCCGTCTTCATGTCGAGCAACCCAAGTTCCTCCTCCTCCGCCTCTGTCCTCTTGTAGTCCTCGACCTTGATCTTTGGGTCGGGCTCCGGTGCCGTGAAGCTCTGGACGTAGCTGCTGGCGAGAGGGTCTTCGAGAACGAGAGTGAACTTGTCTTCGCCGTTGATGGCTGCAGAGAGGTTGTGGAAGAAGGTGTTCCACTTCTGCTTGGACTCTGAGTCCATTGAGTCTCCTCCACCGCCAGCGTCGAAGATGGAAGATTTCAAGTCATCGCGTACTTGGGTCAGTAGACCTTCGATCGTGGTGAACCTGCCACCAAGAGTACCGGGTTCAACGCTGAGGTTGAGCTCGAGACAGGACATGGCGCATGATTCGGCCTTGAGGATATCTCGCGACAGGTCTTCCTTGCTGTCAACGGTGACTGTGATACGACGACCCAGCTCAGGAACTTCGCCTCCGGTTTTGACCTCGTTACTTCGGTCTGCATTGCATTAGCAGGTAAACGTTGATTGTTCCATGATATAAACTTACATCCGCAGTGATCGCATACTGTGCTCATCAGGACCACCTGCTTGAAGTGGGGAATGTTGACCATCTTCATGTTTGTGGTGCACGACTTGGTGCATCCCGGGCAGCTGGCAGGGAAGGAGTAGACCTGGTTCTCCACAATGTCGTCCTCATCCACGTTGTTCACCATTGGGGCGTGAGAGGATTGCATCTCTGGATACATTTGCGAAGCGCGGTACTCTGGTCGGATTTCTGTGGCGGGCGCTTCACCGCTGGCGTCTCCGCTGGTGTCGCCCAGACCGAGCGCTTCGTTTTGCGCCGCCGTTCGTGGGTATTCGTTGCGAGAGTATTTTCCTGCGCCAAGTACACTGGGAGGTTCGATTGACGAGTTGCCGGCAGGGTCGTCGATTGTGATCTTGAACGGCAGCTTCTCTCCGGTGGCCATCTGCTTAATCGTGGTGATGACTCCCTGTAGCTGCTCGTACACCTCTGGCACCACCGCCTTCCTCTCCTCCTGCTTCTGCTCCAGGTCTTGTGCTACCATTGCGAGTATGCCTTCCACATTCGTCAGTTGTCCGCGCCCTTGTGGTATCTCTAGATCGATGTCCTCAATTCGGAACACTGCGGTGTCGCTCTTGATAATCTGACGGCTCAGATCGTCGGCCGTTTCGACTTTGAGAGAGAACTTGATGCCTCGTTGCTGGATCTCGCCGGCGGGTTGAACCTCGGAGTTCTTGAAGTGGCAATGCGGGCATGAGAAGGACATGAGGACGATCTCGCGGAAGAAGGGGATTCTTGTGAGGAGGAGGCGCGTAGTACCCTTTAAAATATCAGCTGAATTTATCATTACTTTTCAAATGCACCTACATCTTCGTGACAGTTCATGCACATGCTTTCGATCTCGTCGACAACCTTTGTGTCGTCGTTGTCTCCCTGGGCGCTCGCCTCGGCGACCTTGCGGCCCATATCCTCGAAGAGATCCTTCGCAAGGCTCTGTTGCTGTGCCATGTTTGCAATCGATTAATGTTGGTGTAGGGTGGTGTTGGACAAAGTAATTTTGCTTGCGACTGTATTGACTTTCGCAAGTTCTGATGACATAACTCCTCGAATTTTTTGAGCCCCGCGCTTGCATAGCGGGGTGTCCACGGGTCGCTAGGCCCTTCCATGCAGGTGGGCTGCATTCACTCAGCCCTACGGGACTTACAGCGCAAAGTCCATGAAATCGAGTCCGCCCGTGCCCGAGTCTTGTGTCTTCTTCTTTTCAAGCATAGCTTGCAGGCCGCCTTTGCGTGCCCTCTGTCTTTGCTTGCTGCTTGCATTAATCGTCTTTGGGGCTGCATCCTCTTCTTTCCTAGTCGTAGTCGGAGCCGCGGACGTTGGGACTGTATCCAACAGAGACCGTGATCTCTTGACCTGTCTGCCAGGCCTTCGCTGAAGCGTCTGAAGTGTCTCTCGTTGGCATCGCAAGCAGGTATACTGAATACTTTTCTCGGGCACCGACGACTTTCTGCCAGTGCTTTTGCGCTGGTCTTTGTTCGAAACTTTGCACGACCATCCTGGAATCATGACATTCCCGCATGCGCCGCAAATACTTCGTCGGAGGGCATCCGTCTCCTTGCTTGAAATACCGACTTCAGCATCTTCGATTAGCTTGTTGCATGCATTACCTAGAAACGCTGCTGTTGTTGGCGAGGGAATTGCGAGGAGATGAGCGGCTTCCTGAAGGAACTTCGCCCTCAGCTCTGTTTGAGTTGCTGAAGCCATGTATTTAGAGGACCTGAATGATCTCTGCGCAGATCTTGAGAATCTTCCTGCAGGTCCAGTATCTACACGTGCTCGCTAGCTTATCATAACTCCGACCCCCGACGCTAGTGCTGCAGGGCCGTGCTCTTACTTTCTTCGACAGCAGCATTCATTGCAATGTTTACTCTGCGCGTATTGCGATTTCTGCGCTATTGTACTGCGCAACAGAGCTCTAGTAGCAAGTCTGCGATCGCGCTACTAACAAGCCTTGCTCTCACTAACTACCAGTTCACCAACCTCCAAGTATGGCCGCCCCAGAACTGGTAGAACAGCAAGGCGTGCGCATAGCAGTCGAAGGTTGCGGCCATGGAGTGCTACACGAGATCTATGCGTCTGTCGCAAAAGCTTGCGAGCTGAAAGGCTGGCCAGATGTGGATCTCCTAATTATTGGCGGCGACTTCCAGGTACGTCAACCCTTCATAATGCTCATCCAGTGACTGACTTTGTAGGCTGTTCGAAACGCGTCCGATCTCAAGGCAGTATCGATGCCCTCCAAGTACTACGCCATGCACGACTTTCACGAGTACTACTCAGGCTTGCGCACAGCCCCGTATCTCACCATATTCATCGGCGGCAACCACGAAGCGAGCAACTACATGTGGGAGCTCTACTACGGTGGGTGGGCCGCACCAAAGATATACTACATGGGCGCAGCCAATGTGATAAGGCTGGGACCACTGCGCATTGCTGGTCTGTCTGGTATCTGGAAAGGCTACAACTACAAGAAGCCACACTATGAGCGCTTGCCCTACAACAGTGACGATGTTCGGAGCATCTATCATGTTCGAGAACTCGACGTGCGGAAACTGCTTCAAATACGGACGCAGGTTGACATTGGACTGAGCCATGACTGGCCGCGCGGTATGGAGTGGAAAGGCAATTACCGGCAGCTCTTTAGCTGGAAGCC
>Ga0265798_10010666_pt1 | contig 11300 bp, 10 predicted proteins | sample P3T30metagenome_FD_192430 | JGI IMG/M metagenome (GOLD analysis project Ga0265798, IMG submission 192430) | Plant litter microbial communities from East Loma Ridge, Irvine, California - P3 T30 | ecosystem: Environmental > Terrestrial > Plant litter > Unclassified | place: USA: California... | reverse complement strand
CCATAATTTATATTTCTGATTAAGTTTCTTACTATCCTAAATGGATGATCTAATTTTACAAAGATAATAATCAATACTTATGCCACGGTATGCTTTGCAGGCTTTATGACATTAGTTCAACTTGTAGGTAACTACGTTTAGCGCAGTTACCTTTTCCAGGAATTCATTGTTCGGATTTATCCTTAACGACTTGGAAGGCAAATCCAAAACAACATTCTGTTCCCGATCATATACAGCGAAATGTAGTTGGCAGTTTTGCTGATCAGTCGTTGATTTATTCTCCTCTATTATCCCGTTGATTTCCGCCATAAAGTCGTCGTTTATACCTTCTATTGGGATCTGGATCGTGATGCATTTTGCCAGCTTGTCACGCAATTCAGACAGAAGTGCCATGGAGGTGACTTTGAACTCCCAGTCGCCTTCCTTCCGGAAACGCTCGCCCACCCGACCGCGGATCTGCAGAAAGTAACCTTCAGTCAAGAACTGCTTAAACTTGATGAAATCATCACCGAAAAGCGCCAGTTCACAGCTTTCATCATAATCCTCAAACATGAAGGTTCCGAAAGGCTTACCAGTTTTAGTCATGCGTTGTGCAGCAAGAACAACCAGTCCTCCCACAACAAGTTCCTTATTTTTAAGGGCCTCAAACTCGGCGAGGGTTTCTTCGTTGGTATCGCCTGTGCGGATCTTGTTGATTATGGAAAGGTGTTTCACATTATGTAAACAAAAGTTGTTTAACTCGAAGCGATAGTTATCTAGCGGGTGGCCGGATAAGAATATTCCAATTGCATCTTTCTCGTATTTAAGCTTGTCGATCAAGGTCCACTCCGGTGCTACCGGTAAGCTTGGTTCCAGGATGAGATCCGCTACGGTACCACCAAATAAAGAGGATTGTGCAGAAGATTCATTGTTCTGGAAGTCATTGGCGTACTTGATTAGCTTCTCTATGCCATTCATCTTGTCGTTTATACCGATGAAGAAGTATTGTGCACGGTGATAGCCGAAGCCATCGAATGCACCACTATACACAAAGCTCTCGTAAGCTTTCTTGTTCACGGTACGTGTATTTGCACGTTTGGCGAAATCATGAACACTCTTAAATGGTCCGTTTAATTTACGTTCCTCAATAATGCTTTCAACGGCCTTCTCACCAACACCTTTCACGGCAGACAAACCAAAACGTACCTGTCCCCTATCGTTCACCGAGAACTTAATGTCCGACTCATTCACATCAGGTCCAAGTACCTGAACACCCATCTGACGACATTCTTCCATAAAGAAGGCCACCTGTTTGATGTCATTCATGTTGTTGGATAGTACCGCAGCCATATATTCCGCTGGATAGTGTGCCTTCAGGTATGCCGTTTGGTAAGCAATCCAGGCGTAGCAGGTAGAGTGTGACTTGTTGAAGGCGTACGAAGCAAATGCTTCCCAGTCCTTCCAGATCTTCTCTAGCGTGGCCGGTGAATGTCCTTTAGCTGCAGCTTGAGATACAAACTTCGGCTTCATCTTATCGAGTACATCCTTTTGCTTCTTACCCATCGCTTTACGCAGCACGTCGGCCTCGCCTTTTGTAAAATCGGCAAGCTTTTGCGAAAGCAACATCACCTGCTCCTGATACACGGTGATACCGTAAGTTTCCTTCAGGTACTCCTCACAGGCATCAAGGTCATATTTAATCTCCTCTTCGCCATTCTTCCGTCGTACGAAGCTTGGAATGTACTCCAGTGGTCCTGGTCGGTATAAGGCGTTCATCGCGATCAAATCACCAAATACGGTAGGCTTCAGTTCCTTCATGTACTTCTGCATACCAGAAGATTCGTACTGGAAGATACCTACTGTTTCACCTCTTTGGAAAAGCTCGTAAGTCTTTACATCATCAATTGGGAACTGATCCGGGTCCAGCTGAATACCGGTACGCAAACGTACCAGCTTAACGGTGTCCTTGATTAATGTAAGGGTTTTTAAGCCCAGGAAGTCCATTTTGAGCAATCCGGCGCTTTCTACTACCGAGTTGTCAAATTGGGTAACATATAAATTAGAGTCCTTTGCCGTTGCTACGGGAACAAAGTTCGTAATATCATCTGGCGTAATGATCACACCACAGGCGTGAATACCCGTATTTCGAAGAGATCCTTCCAGGATCTTAGCTTGTTGAATGGTTTCCCCGCTGAGGTTTCCGGCGGAAGCGACAGCCTTCAGTTCCAGTACGCGTTCATATTCATCTGCACGAAGTCCGCCTTTTAATGCGGCTTCATCAAGCGAGAATATTTTGGCAAGTTTCATGTTCGGGATCAGCTTAGCGATCTTGTCTGCCTCAAACAGCGGCAGATCAAGTACCCTTGCAGTATCCCTGATGGATGATTTCGCGGCCATAGTACCGTAGGTGATGATCTGCGCCACCTGGTTTGCACCGTATTTATTGATCACATAATCCATTACACGGCTCCTGCCCTCGTCATCAAAATCGATATCAATATCCGGCATGGAAACCCTGTCCGGGTTTAGGAAACGCTCAAAAAGCAGATCGTACTTGATCGGATCAATGTTGGTAATCCATAAACAATAAGCAACCACGGAGCCCGCAGCAGATCCCCTGCCCGGGCCTACGGACACATCCAGCTTTCTAGCCTGTGCAATGAAATCTTGTACAATCAGAAAGTAGCCAGGATATCCAGTCTTCTCAATGGTCTTCAATTCAAAGTCCAGTCGCTCGTCGATCTCTGGCGTAATTACCCCATAGCGGCGCTTCGCACCTTCGTAGGTGAGGTGTCTAAGGTATTTGTTCTCCCCACGTTTACCGCCGTCAAGGTCATCTTCAGCTACAATAAACTCTTCAGGAATATCAAACTTCGGAAGTAATACCTCCCTGGCAAGTTTAAAGGATTCAACTTTATCGGCAATTTCCTGGGTGTGGTAAATGGCCTCTGGTAAATCATTGAAGAGCTGTTTCATCTCTTCAGGCGATTTGAAGTAATACTCTTGGTTTGGCAACCCATAACGATAGCCACGGCCCCGACCTATTGGCGTGGCCTGCTTTTCGCCGTCTTTAACACACAACAAGATATCATGTGCATTGGCGTCCTTTTTATCGATGTAATAAGTATTGTTGGTAGCCACTAGCTTAAGGCTGTGTTTACGGGCCAGCTGGATCAGCGTTCTATTGGCTATATCTTCATCCTCCTGGCTATGGCGCATGATCTCGATGTAGAAATCATCACCAAACTCCGCTTTCCACCACTCCAGTGCGGCTTCAGCCTGATGCTCACCCAAGTTCAGGATCTTACTGGCGATCTCACCATATAAGTTACCTGAAAGTACAATCAGGTCTTCTTTATATTGAGAAATCAATTCGCGGTCTATCCTTGGAACATAGTAGAATCCTTTGGTATAAGCAATGGAAGACAGTTTCGCCAGATTATGATAGCCATTTTTGTTTTTGGCCAATAGCACCATCTGGTAGCCATTATCTTTTTTAGACTTGTCCAGGTGATTATCACAGACGAAAAACTCACAGCCAATGATAGGCTTCAAAAGCACTTCCGTTGGCTCCTCACCAGCTTCAGCAGCAGCTTTATTCTTTGCTTCCGCTGCTTTGTTATGATTGGCCACCTGGCTCACAAAGTGAAACGCACCCATCATATTGGCGTGGTCAGTCATGGCTACAGCAGGCATTTTATACTTAGCCGCAGCTTTGATAAGCCCAGGAATGTTTATGGTCGATTGTAATACCGAGAACTGGGTGTGGTTATGCAGATGTATAAAATTTGCATTGCTCAGCTCGCGTTTGTTGTCGTTTAAAGTGGCACGGGAAATAACATCCGCTGGTTTCTGTAAGCGACGTTTGATCTCTTCAGAGGCAGCCTTTAGGTTTATGTGTGTTAAACCTACGGTTTCAATCACTCCCGGATTCGCCTGTTTGAAGTTACGGATATACGCTTGGTCAAGACCAAGTTCTTCCGGCCTGAAAGCATCTGACTTCAGCAACTGCAAGAAACAGCGGGAAGTTGCCTCTACGTCGGCTGTTGCATTATGCGCCTCGGCGAAAGGTACGCCAAAAAGATAGCTGTGTAACTCTGTTAATGTAGGTAGCTTGAATTTGCCACCCCGGCCGCCCGGCAGTTGCAAAAGATTCGCTGTAACCTCGGTACAGGTATCAAGTACCGGCATGTCGGTTAGCCTGGTTTCTATGCCTAAGCGGTGAAACTCACAAGCCATAACATTGACGTCAAAGCCAATATTCTGGCCAACAGCAAACCTGGATTTCGACAGGGCGATGTTGAATTCAGCCAATACAGCTTCTAGATCTTCACCTTCATCTTGTGCAAGTTCAGTACATATTCCGTGGATCTTTTCCGCGTCGTAAGGAATATTGAAACCATTCGGTTTCACCAGAAAGCTTTTATGTTCCAGTAATTTACCCAGATCATCATGCAACTGCCAGGCCACTTGAATGCATCTCGGCCAGTTATCAGTGTCCGTGATTGGTGCATTATAGTTACGTGGTAAACCGGTGGTTTCTGTGTCGAAGATAAGGTACATAGGAAATTTAAGGAAAGTCTTACGCTTTGCTCCCGTCCAATCATGAGGTTTATGACCTACACGGATCTGAACTGGAACTGCGTCCCAAAATTACTTAATACCTGCAATAACGGCTAACTTAAAATGGTCTATTCGGAATTTTTTACAATAAGAATCTAAAGCAAGGGGATACTTAACTTTAGGTAGGAAAAACCTGGAATGAGTTAATTAATTTCCTGAAATCAGTTAATTTGTTCTTTTGATAAGCTTGGGATAGGGTGTTCCTGAGAAATCAGTTTATGGGTGTCATAGCCCTTCTGCTTGCAGCGATAGATAATTTCATCAAGCAACTCCTGATCAAGGTAAGGCTTTCTGGACATGATGAACAGGAACTTGCATTCCGGGTGACCGATAACCGCGTAAGAATAATCTTCCGCCAGTTCGATAACCCAGTAATCGACTTTAAAGGGCCAGATAAACTGCAATTTAAACTCAGCATTACGAGTGCCTTTAACCACGTAAAGCTTTGACCGTATGTATTTGGCGGTATCCTCGCCCGCAACTTTGAAGTTAGTAAAAACCGCGTAGTAACCGTCCGGATGGATAACATAGGTCTCCGTAGTCTGCCGCCAATGCTTATCCATGAAAGTAGATATGGAATATAATGTATACCATTTCCCTGCAAATGACAATATATCTACCCTTTCTACAGGTGTATTTTCCATAACTGTATTCTCTATTATTAAGCCCCGGATGTCGGAATGTTAAATCTAGATAAATAACCACTCATTAGAAATAAAGTTTTAAAAACGATTTTTTAAAGCACCCAAAATTGATACCTTCGAAAGGGTCGGAAGGTACGCTTTTTGCCCTATCAAGCAGGCAAACAGGTCCCCTACCGGAGGGTTGAAGGACATTAAAACCGCTAACTTAAATTAGAAAATATGAAAATAACTGTAGTAGGTGCAGGAGCTGTCGGCGCAACATGCGCGGATAACATCGCCCGCAGGGAGCTGGCACAAGAGCTTGTGTTGTTGGACATTAAAGAAGGTTTTGCTGAAGGAAAAGCGATCGACATGATGCAGACTGCCGCGCTCTTAGGATTCGACACAAAGATCACCGGAGTAACCAACGACTACAGCCAGACCGCCGGATCTGCCGTTGCAGTAATCACTTCTGGGCTGCCTAGAAAACCAGGCATGACCCGCGAAGAATTGATCGGTATCAATGCTGGCATCGTAAAAGGTGTAGCAGAAAACATACTTAAGTATTCCCCTGAAGCCATCATTGTAGTCATCAGCAATCCGATGGATACCATGACCTATCTGGCTTTAAGATCCTTAAATCTACCTAAAAACAGAATCATCGGCATGGGCGGTATTTTGGACAGTGCGAGATTTAAATATTACCTAAGCAAAGCCTTGAACTGCAATTCGGGTGATTTACAAGGCTTCGTGATTGGAGGTCATGGCGACACGACCATGATTCCTTTAACCAGATATGCAACCTACCAGAGCCTGCCAGTAAGCAATTTACTTGATGAAGCTACGCTGGAGAAAGTCGCAGCCGATACCATGGTTGGTGGTGCAACATTAACCGGACTATTGGGTACCTCTGCCTGGTATGCACCGGGTGCCGCAGGTGCTGCACTGGTAGAAAGTATTGTGCGTGATGAAAAGAAGATCTTTACCTGCTGTGTTGCCCTTGAGGGCGAATATGGCCAGGCAGACATCTGTCTTGGTGTACCAGTTGTTGTGGGCAAAGACGGATGGGAGTCTATTGTCGACTTCAAACTGACGCCTGAGGAACAAGCAAAATTTGACAGAAGCGCAGATGCTGTCCGCAGCATGAACAATGTGCTTACTGAAATGAAATTAATCTAATTGAATGAGAACAATTCGTGTCCCATTAAAACTGATAAACTTACAAGACGACGGTTTCCACCTCCTGGTGGAAATTGTTGTTTTTGGGGAAAGCCACTGGGCAGTATTAGATACCGGCGCTTCAAGATCGGTATTTGACAAAACGCTCTTGGAGCATAACATTGCTGCGGAAGGCATTGATACGGTAAATCCAGAAGAGGATACTGTTGCAACAACACTATTCAGCACCTCAAGCACCGCTGTGGCAACCTTGCCTAAACTAAAGATCGGAAAGCTCAAATTGAAGAAGTATCAAGCTGTAGGGTTGGATTTACAAAGCGTAAATAAAGCCTATGAGCATTTAGGGCACCCGATAGTCGCCGGGATCATTGGTGGTGACATCCTGATCAAGTTCAAAGCAAAGATTGACTATAAAAGGCTACTGCTTAAGTTGTACAAGTAAGAATTCACAAGGCTTCTGAATTATTGGCCTACATCAACTAGATTAGTCCGCGTTTAAGAAGGCTGATACAAGCTGCTCCCATTCTTCACCCAGCGTTATGGCTGGCCTTTTCTGCCCTGCCCTGCTGTACCAATAATCCGCATTCCAGATGTCCCCTTCTTTGCGGTGCAGGTAAGCATGAAGATGCGCCGAGCGCTTATCACTCAGCTGATCAATTAGATCATGTGCCGCTTTCCAGTTACCCTTGCCATCAAACCATAGTGATTGGAGATGCAGGGAGAGGTTTTCCGGCATTTCATTACCGATTAAACACGCTTTAAATTCATCCAGATTTTTCATAGCAGGTAAATTTACTACTTTCCTGCGGCAATAGTCTTTTGGTTCCTCAAGCCAAGCTGCTTAATCAAATCCCGGTAAGTCACCAGCTCGAACTGCTTACCGACCATTCCCTGGAAATCCTTTGAAAGCACCATATCCAGCTCGGTCTGCCGGTGACTGCTTGCATTGCTGCTCATCATGCTGCTGTTCATATCTGTCATGGCGTCCATTTCCGGAGTGGCTTGTGCAATATGCAAAATGACCATATTTGCAGGTGCTGTTGCAGAAAGGCTGGCAAGCACCTTCATAAAGGTCTGTTTCTTTGTAGCCACAGGTTCGCCCCACATGTCATTATAAGCTTCTCCGAAATAGGTAACCTCGCTTAAAGGAGATATCGCCAGCTTGTATTTCTTTGCCAGCTTTTCAGTAAGGATGCGCAGCTCAGGGGTAGATAAAGCAATGCCCATATGTGGATCGATATAAGAGATTTGTAAACCGGAAGATAAAGCACGTTCAATCTGTGCACCCAGCTCCCGCTCCACCTCCTCCAGCTTGTATTTATTTTGCTGAAAGGCAGTGGTAGAAGGCAGAAAATACCCAACGCTATCCACCAGGCTAGGCACCGCTGATTGCCCTAATACAGGACCCCAGCGATAGTTCTTCCACTCTGCCGTTAGCGTCAGGTGAACCCCAACAGCCACGTTCGGATACTTCTTTAAAACTTCAACAGCTTCCTGGTACCAGGGGCAGGCAAACATAACAGAGGCGGAAAAAGGAATGCCGGTTTTACCCACTTCGTCGATGGCTGTATTCACCGCATGGTTCATACCGATGTCGTCAAATCGTAATAGTACTTTAGGGAGCTTGCCAGAAGCGCTTTGCGCAAGCGCATTTAAACTGCCGATCAGCAGCATCAAAAATAGTAGGTGCTTTTTCATAAGGATATTTGGTCATTCCTAATATCCGTTATTATCCCTAACTGTGAAGAACTAAAACAAAAAAATTATCCAATTTTTAGGGAGGTCATGGTCAACGAACCAGCCACGGCTTTGTCATTGAAGAAAGAAAGGTCATCAACAGCGGTTCTCAAACCCAATGTATACATCAGCGGCAGGTAATGCTCGGGTGTTGGAATAGCCAGGATGGCATCACTTCCGAGGCTCTGGTAATTAAAAAGCGGCTGATAGTGCTGTTCGGTGATCAAAGATTTAAACTTCTCGTTGATGTTCAAAGCCCATTCATATCCATATTCCGGTTCATCCATTTTATCCCAGGCCACCATCCTAAGATTATGTACCATATTGCCGGATCCGATGATCAACACACCCTTTTTTCGCAAAGCACCGAGTTCCTTTGCCAGTTCAAAATGGTAAGCCGGACCCTTTGTATAATCGATGCTCAACTGTAATACCGGAACATTCGCCTGCGGATACATGTGGCGAACCACTGTCCAGGTACCATGGTCCAATCCCCAGTCGTGATCAAGCTCCACCTGTGTAGAATGAAACAGCGAAGCAGCTTCCCTAGCCAGATTCGGCATACCAGGTGCCGGATATTGCACATCGAACAAGGCCTGTGGAAATCCGCCGAAATCATGAATGGTCTCCGGGAAATCCATTGCAGTAATCTTCGTACCCTTGGATAGCCAATGCGCAGAAACCACCAGCACTGCAGCCGGCACAGGGATTTTTTCCGCCATAGCTTTCCAGCCACGTGAAAAGCCGGTATCCTGAATGCCGTTCATCGGGGATCCATGACCAATAAACAGTACTGGCATCAAGTATTCCTGCTCCGGTAATTGGTTGGTAAAGGTTTTAAATGATCTTAAACTGTCCATGACCGCTACTTTGATGTATGTTCACCCAAAAATACCCTATACCACAAGCAATTCCATTGACCCAGGTTAAGAAAGCCAGTAAGAAGCTTTTATTATGCTAATTTTGCACGGTCAATTAAGCTAAAAATAAGCGGGAAACTTAAGCAGGCGCGGCATAATAACCATAGGAATAAAGCCTTAGCATATGATAACATCAAGAAAGACCAATACACCAGCAGCGAAAACTTATGAAAACCTGATAGAAAGAGCTGATTTCAGTCTGGAAAGAACGGATCGTGCTTACGAATCCACCGAATTCCGCGCCTGCATCTTCAACGACATTTCTGGCATCGCGTTTACAGATTGCTTGTTCTCCTCTTGTAACCTGAGCAATGCAGTGGTTAGCAAGGCAAAAGCACAGGACTTAACCTTCCGCGATTGCAAGCTTATCGGTATCAACTTCTACCAAATGCTGGATTTCGGATTTTCTTTACACTTCGAGAACTGCCTGCTGGATTATGCGAGTTTTGACAAGAAGAAAATGAACAAAAGCAGCTTTAAAAACTGCAAATTACACGGGGTAAATTTCAGCAAAGCGGATCTTTCCAAGGTTACCATGACGGATTGTGACCTGGCAGATGCCATATTTGACGGCACCAATCTTTCGGGAATAGACTTTACGACCAATAAAAATTTCAGCATTGACCCGCAGCTTAATCTGGTTAAGAAAACCAGGTTTGCAGCTGCGACGCTTTCCGGTCTACTTACCAAGTTCGACATCATTATTGAATAAAGTTATTGCAGCTTTTGCCCAAACAGGGTCCACACACGGTATTAACAAGAGCTTGACATGTTGATAGCCTTGTTAATGCCTTGTCAAGGCCTTGCTAACCCCTTGTCAGCCCCTTGTTAAGCACAACGCTGAACAGCATTTAACTCAACGTGTAGTATACTGGTATTTGTTTACAGTGGAAAGTCTGTTTACTGTATGTTGTTTACAAATAATACTTTATTACTGAATAATGTTTACAGTGTTTGCAATTCGATTTATGACTTTATAGCTGTGTACGTTCGATATTATGGGTGTATTCCGGGGTTTGATAGTTGCAGCTTGCATGACGTCTTAGATTATTGTATTTGTAAATGGCTTTATGGGCGTGCTGGCAAGCTTGATCAAAGGTTTTAAAAGTCTCGTACATACCAAACTCTCTTTTCAATATTCCATTTAGCCGTTCAGCAATTGCATTGTCGTAGGGGCTTCCAGTCTGGGTCATACTGATCCGGATGTTATGATCATTGAGCACTTTGATATAGTTGTCACAACAGTATTGTGTTCCGCGATCCGAATGATGGATTAACGATCGTTGAGGATATAGTCTGTTATTCAAGCCTTTTTGGAGCGCCTTTATGCATCCTATGGTCTTTAAGTTTGTCGACAGGTAATAACCCATAATCTTTCTTGAATAGGCATCGGTAACCAGCGAGAGATAGGCAAAGCCAGCAGTGGTGTTCAGGTAGGTGATGTCACTGACCCAGATCTGTTCGGCCAGCTTTGCAGCTGAACGCTGCACCAGATCAGGATAGATCTTGTACCGATGAGAGGAGTTCGTTGTTCGAACAAATCTTCGCTTGGGCTTGATTAACATCTTGTTTTCCCGCATGAGATTAAACACCGCATCTCTGCCCATGCTAAAGTCCAACCGTTGCAAGAAGCCTGCATTTAAGTCCTCGTAGAGCTTCATACAGCCTGTTTCTGGCAGTGCATCCCGAATTTCACGAATTCTTTGTAGTACAACATGGGTTTTTAACAGGCGCTGGTTTACATTTTTAAGATGGTTATACCAAGCTTGCCTGGTATAACCAAATGCATCACACAGGTTCTCTATGGTACAAACAGGCCGTGATCCTTTAAGTTCAGCAATCACTTCTGTCCAGCTTTTTTTTTAAGATCAGTGTTGTACTTCTTGTTGGCAACGGCAATTACCTTTTCCAGCACAACGACCTTCAGCTCAGCCATAGCAACTCTTTTTTCCAGCGCTTTACGATCTTCATTTGTAAAGCTGCTTTTTTCGGGTTCAGTAGGTTCCTCCATCATAACAGCCTGATTTCGTTTATAACAAGTTACGAACCATCCGACAGTATCTTCTGATAAACCGTACTTTCTTCCGACCTGAGCATGGCTATAATCACCATCCAAATACTCTAAAGCAACCTGAACTTTTAAACTCTCGGAATAGGTAGCAATCCGGCCACCTTTTCCTTTGTTGGGCTTTTCGTTTTTCATATCATTTCTGTTTTTGAAAAACTCTCCATGTAAACT